>Ga0302320_10024017_pt1 | contig 11927 bp, 7 predicted proteins | sample Bog_T0_3_FD_202130 | JGI IMG/M metagenome (GOLD analysis project Ga0302320, IMG submission 202130) | Peat permafrost microbial communities from Stordalen Mire near Abisko, Sweden - Bog_T0_3 | ecosystem: Environmental > Terrestrial > Soil > Wetlands > Peat | place: Sweden: Abisko, Stordalen Mire... | reverse complement strand
ACGATGCGATCCGTCAGTGGCGAATGCCGATGAGCTGGATTTCCGCGCCGGGCTTTCATGTCCCCGAAAAGACGCCGTTGCCGCTGGTTACGACCCCGGAAGGCTCACTCTATCACGAAGTCGCCTCCGCCGCGCTGCATCGCGCCGGCCGCCGCTTCGAAATCGTATGGACGTCCGCCAATACCGAGGCGTTGACCGCGGCGCTGGACTCCGGCTTTGGCGTCAGTCCCTACGTGCGCGGCCTCGCGCCGAAAACGGCTAGTCTGCTGCCAACTTCGAGCATCTGCGCGCTGCCGGACGTGGCGCTCGGAGTTTATACGCGTGACCGTTCGATTACGCCCGCGCATCCGATCGTCGAAAGCCTGATCGGATGGCTCGGGGCCTTGTCCAGCGTGAAGGCGGCGTAAGGCGTATTTAATTGCGGGGCGACAGTCTTGCGAAGGACGCCCAGTCGGTAGAATTGCCCCCGCTTGCGTTCAAGGCGAGACGCTCGCGGCTTGATTTAGCCCAACGACGATCAACGGCGCCGCAACCTCGCTCGAGGGACGCTGCGCCGAGACGGACGAGATAAGCCTGGCCTCGCAATCGCCGTCTTCGGGACGTTGAGTTTCGCGAGGCCCGGGCGAATGATGCGATCATTTTCAGTAGTTGGCGGTTATACGATCATTGTAAATTAATTTCTTGACCATGAAATGGTATTGTCTCATACCATCATACGATAAGGTCTTGCCTGGAACTTCTTTGTATTCGAAGTGTACATACGTCGGGATCGCGTCGGGAAACGCCCAAAGAGTCATTGTGTCGCATTTATTGGCACGCGCCCAAGTTTCTGCCCACCTCATCAGCGACGTGGATACACCCTTCTTGCGGTAACTTGGAACGGTCGCCATAGAATCGATGAAACAGTCCTTCCCATTCCGTCCAATAGTTATAAATCCGGCTATGTTGCCCGCGTGTTCGTATAAATACGTCCGATAGCCTCTCGTTTCTTTATCGTAGATAAAATCTGACATCGAATGAGTGTCCCCGAAGGGAGGGCCAATGCCATCTAAGCTCTTCCCAGCGTCGCCACTCGATACTTCACGTAAAACACCAAATAAGGCGCGGTCATTGAGTCGATTGTTTGGCATTTCTTCGAGTTGAAAGAAAACTCGGTCTCTGTCTCCAACCAGGACACCGAAATAACTTGGTATAATTACAGACGTTCGCTTCACCATCAACGAATAAGTAATTATATTGGGAAATTCTAGCGACCACAATTTTCGGGATATTCTCGCCATTGTTTGGCCAGAATGAACGGCGCTATCAATCAACAGCACCGGGGCGTTGCTGACGTCCCGCTCTTCCGGAGTATCTTCAAATTGTATCGTACTGTCTGCTCTGTTGCAGTATACAGAAGATAGTACGATTTTGTTTCGGTGATCATCATCGAGGGAATTCAGGAGGACGTCGGCTATCTTGGCTCCGGACAGACCTATCGGGAACCAGCGATAAGGGAAATTTGACTCCAGAGCGACCAGCCGTTTCGCGAGGTCGCGACAAAACGCTGCGACCTCTTCGGCGCCGAGAAAATGAGTTATCACGACGTCAGGATCGCCTTACTCTCGGGGTCATTATCGGATGTTCATCCAATGCGTCGCCGAGCTCGCGAAAATAGCAATCGCTGCAAACATATTTCCCGTTGTGCAGCTTCCGGCAACCGGTAATCGACTCCTGAAGCGGCACATTGCAGCTACTGCAAAGCCATGCGCCTTGTGGCGCCGTCTGACGCGTGCGGAGTCGTTCTTGGAACGCCTTCGCCGAAATCATCGCCATGCCGCACTCCTGCCCCTCGCCCGTATCAAATGCTCGCACACACCCGATCACGCCCCAGCTGGCGGGGATTGGTCGTTCGACAAATCACTTCTAACCGCCGATTGCAATCAAAATCCGCCAAATCAGGCGAAAAATTCTTAATCCAATTACCGATCGTTGTGAATCCAGGGGATCGGCATCAAGGAACATAACCGGACTTATCAACTGCCAACTTCGCCCTTGTCGCCAGGATTGTTTCCGTCGCCGACGGGCCGAACGGGCGGGCTCAGGGATTCCGAAAATCAAGACGCGTTCACTGTTCTTTCATCGACGGCTGCCCGTTCGCCGAGTTCAGCCCGCAAGCCTTCCGCTGCCGTGGCGCAAAAAGGGAGCCTATTGCGTCGAAGCGTCGGCGCTGCTCAACCGCAAGTCGGTCGCGCGCGCGACATTGCGCCTGGGCGGCAGCGGCGCGTCGCTGGGGATCGGTTCGGCCGGCTCGTAGATGGCGAGGGTTTGCGTCGGCTTGCCGGTCACCTTGTCGATGAGGCTGGCCATCATGTTCTTGTCCGACCCGGCGACGTCCCCAAACAGCCCGAAAGCCGGAGTCGCAGCGGACGAAGGGGCGTCGGCGGTCCGGGCCGGCTGTAAGGGCGGGGGCGCCGCGCGGGAATTCGCTGAGGCGACGCGGTAGTCGCCGGACGCCATCTGCACCGCCGCCGGAAGTGGCTTGCCGCCGCCGTCGAGCGCGATTTCCTTCGGCCCGGCGACCAGCGCCTCCGGCCGGCTCGCCTCGATCTTGCCGGCGAAAGCGACGTTCTGTCCGCCGTCCTCATAGACGAGCTGGATCGGCTTGACGCCCTTGGCGACGAGCTGGGCGACTTGCGCGTCGTCCTTGGCCGTCTTCTCGGCGACCGCGGCCTCGACCTCTTCATCGCGTTCGAGCTTCGGGCAGGTTGCGGTGGCGGACACCTCGCCCTTCGCCGTCGCGCCGAACACATAGTGCTTGCCGCAAACGAGCACGCTGGGTTCGACCAGCGCCGTCTCGAAATGATCGTTGCCGTTCTTGAGTTCTTTCCAGAACGCGATGTTCGGGTCGAGCCGGTGCTTGGCGAGATTGTCCGCGGTCATGCGGAACGGATAGGACTGCAACTGTATCTCTTGCTGTCCGCCGCGGAACGCTTCGCGCGTCAGCGCGTAGATCTCGGCGATGCCGGCGTCGGTCATCGAGAAACAGCCGGCCGACGAACAAATGCCGTGCACCATGATATCGCCGCCGTCGCGGCCATAGGCGCGGTCGTAGGCGTTGGGATAGCCGACGTTGAACGACAGATAATAGCTCGAGTTGGGATTCATCTGCGCCGGGGCGATCGTATAGAACCCCTCGGGGACCTGCCGGTCGCCCTGCTTCTTTTTCGGCCCGAGCTGACCGGACCAGCGGCAGATCGGATAGCTCTTCAGCAGCGCATATTGGCCGTCGGGCTTCTGCTTCCAGACTTCGAATTCGGCTTCCTGCTTGAAGGCGCGGATCAGCACCGGCGCGTTGGCGGTGGAGCCGATCGCGTCGATCTTGGCGAGCGTCTTTTGCGGAATCGGCTCCTGAGCGCGGCCCGGGGGGCCGTAGAGCGCGAGCTGGTCGTCGCAACCAGCCAACAGCGCCGCCGCTCCGACCGTCAGACACGCGGCGAGGAGCCGCGCACGCCAATACACCGACATCATATCCCTTCCTCGCCCCGCGACTCGGATAGACGAACGTCCGGGCGAAGTCCATGCGACCCATTCGACGCCCGTAACCTTACCCTGCGTTTAACGCCGGGGTAGCCAAGCTTCGGACGGGGTTAACGTCCGGCTAAAGCGGGCGCGATTGCTGGACCGTTCGACGCGACCGCGCTACACATGCGGTCATGTCTCGAGCCCCCTCTCGCCTCGTCATCGCGCTTGCGCAGATCGCCTCGATTGTCGGCGACATCGAGGGCAATATCGGCAGATTGCGGCGAGCTCGTGATGAGGCCGCCGGCTTCGGCGCCGACCTGGTCCTCGCGCCGGAACTGTTCATCTCCGGCTATCCGCCCGAGGATCTCGTGTTGAAGCCGGCGTTCCAGGAGGCCTGCCGCGCCGCCTGCGAGACGCTCGCCCGCGAGACCGCCGACGGCGGCCCGGCGCTGCTGGTCGGCCTGCCCTGGGTCGAAGGGGGCGCGCTCTACAACGCCGTCGCGCTGCTGGCGGGCGGGCGCATCGAGGCGGTGCGCTTCAAGGTCGATCTGCCCAACTACGGCGTGTTCGACGAGAAGCGGGTGTTCAGGCCGGGACCGGCGCCCGGCCCGATCGTGTTCAAGGGCGTGCGCGTCGGCGTGCCCATCTGCGAGGATATTTGGGGCCCAGACCCGGTCGAGTGCATCTTCGAAACGGGGGGCGAAATCCTGCTGGTTCCCAACGCCTCGCCCTACGAGCGCGACAAGCTCGCCATCCGCCTCGAGGTCGCGGCGGCGCGCGTGAAAGAAAGCGGACTGCCGCTGATCTATCTCAATCAGGTGGGTGGTCAGGACGAACTCGCTTTCGAGGGCGCCTCCTTCGCGATGAACGGCGACGGCTCGTTCGCCGCGCAATTGCCGGGCTTCGAGTCGACGGTGGCGCGCACCGTATGGGAACGCGGGGCCAAAGGCTGGCGCTGCGTCGAGGCGCCGGCGCATACGGTCGAGCAGGGCGACGAGGGCGACTATTGCGCCTGCGTGATGGGCCTGCGCGACTATGTCGACAACAACCGCTTCCCCGGCGTCGTGCTCGGCCTCTCCGGCGGCGTCGACTCCGCGCTGTGCGCGGCGATGGCAGTCGATGCGCTGGGGCCGAGCCGGGTGCATGCGGTAATGCTGCCCTATAAATTCACCTCGTCGGAATCGTTGACGGACGCAGCGGCCTGCGCGCAAGCGCTGGGAATTCGCTACGACAGCGTCGCCATCGCCGAGCCGGTCGAGGGCGTCGAGCGCGCGTTGGCGCCGATGTTCGCGGGGCGCGCGCGCGACATCACCGAAGAGAACATCCAGAGCCGCGCTCGCGGCGTCATCCTGATGTCGATCTCCAACAAGTTCGGCGCGATGGTGATGACGACCGGCAACAAGTCGGAGATGTCGGTCGGTTACGCCACGCTCTACGGCGACATGAACGGCGGCTTCAATCCGATCAAAGACCTCTACAAGATGGAGGTGTTTCGTTTGAGCGCGCTGCGCAATCGCTGGAAGCCGCGCGATGCGCTCGGACCGACAGGCGAGGTGATCCCCGTCAACATCATCGTCAAGCCGCCGAGCGCGGAACTGCGCGACAACCAGAAGGACGAGGATTCGTTGCCGCCGTATCCGGTGCTCGACGGGATTTTAGAACGGTTGGTTGAAAGGGAAATGCGCGTCGCCGACGTGATCGCCGACGGCTATGAGCCCGACACCGTCAAGCGCGTCGAGCGCCTGCTGTATCTGGCCGAATACAAGCGCCGGCAATCCGCGCCGGGGGTGAAGGTCGGCCCGAAGAATTTCGGCCGCGACCGTCGCTACCCGATCGTCAACCGCTTCCGCGACGCCGGCCTGTCGGCGCAGCAACCGGACGCGTCGATCGCGCCCGGCGCAAGCGTGGGGTCGAGCGAGCGGTTCGAGGAATAATCGTGATGCCCAGGAGGGCTAAGAGAGTCGGGACCGTTGTTCTGTATCCGAGGTCGCTGACCTGCAGTATGCACACATCTATAAGAGAACCGCTGTGCAACCCAGGTCCTCGTCCTGAGCTTGTCGAAGGACGCTCCAGGAGAAGCCGCAGGTCGTGCAAGCAGCCGGGATTGCCCGGCGTTTGCGGGTCTGGCCGCTGTTGGCGCAACCTTTCGTCATGGCTGAAGCGTCCTTCGACAAGCTCAGGACGAGGTCGTGAGGGCGCGACCAGATGTCTGGATACTGTAGCGTCGGCTCAGGCGAGGCTTTCGTCGAGAAACGCCCCCATCCGCCGCCGATATTCGTCCGGCGCGTATCGGCACAGATCCTCGTGCCGCGCTCCCGCAACCTCCCAGAGCCGCTTTGGCGCCGTGGCGCGGGCGTGGAGTTCGCGCGCTTCCTCGATCGGCGTCCACGGATCGCGGGTTCCCGAAAGTATGAAGACGGGGCCGCGGAAGCGGGAGATGGCCTCGACGGGGGCAAGCTTGTCGACGTCCGCGCCGGTCGCCTGGGCGCCCAGCGCGATCGCCAGCGGAGTCAATGTTTCGCCGAGCGGACCGAGGAAGGCGCGCAGTCGATTGCGGGTCGCCCGGTAAAGGTCGGGATAGACCGATTCCAGCGCGAGGGCGTCGACTGCGAGCGGCTCCGCGCCCACCAGGGCCGCCGCGCCGCCCAGCGAAATGCCGATCGCCGCGATTTTTTCGCCGGGCGCGTTTTCGCGCAACCACGCGACCGCGGCTCGCGCGTCGTCGCTTTCGCGGTCGCCGAGCGTAATGTAGCGCCCCTCGCTCATCCCATGCGCCTGGAAATCGATAGCGAGCACGGCGTGCCGCCGCCGGTGCAGGAAGCGCATGCGCTCGATCATCTTGAGCCGGTTATCGGTGACGCCGTGCAGCAGCAGCACCGCGCCGCGACCGCCGACGCCGGGAACGAACCAGCCCGCGATCGTCCCGGAGGGCGAGGTCAACGTGACGCTCTGCGCCGGCAGCGCGGTTTGCGCCGGGTTCAACCGTCGCCGCCGCGCCGTGAAAGCCAGACGAAACGCCGCGACCCCCAAAGCCTTGCCGATCAATCGGCGTCTCCGTTGTTCGGCGACATCATCGCCCGCAACGCCGCCCCCATGCGCGCGACGCCCGCGACGATCTCGTGTTCCGTAAACGCGGCGAAATTGAGCAGCAGCGCTGGGCGTCGGGGGCGCCCGAGGTAGTAATCCGAGAGCGCGCCGACCGTGACGCCGGCTTGGGCCAGCGCGGCGCGGACCTCGCGGTCGGAAAAGTCAGGCGAGAGATCGGCGACGACATGCAGGCCGGCGTCGGTCGGCTTGAGGACGAAGACGTCTTCCCACCCGCGGCTCGCGCGGTTCAGCGCCGCCAGCCGGCGCGCATAGACGCGTCGCGAGCGTCGGATGTGCTGGGCGTAGTGTCCCGAGCGGATGAGTTCGGCGAGCGCGGGCTGGGCGATCAGCGAGGCGGGGGTGGCGCGGCGCTGCAACAGCACACGGGCGGGCTCGACGAGCCGCGCCGGCAGCACCACGAACCCCAGCCGCAGCGAGGAGAACAGCGCCTTGGAGAAGCTGCCGAGATAGGCGACGCGCTCCGAACCGTCGAGGCTCGCCAGCGCCGGCAGCGGCGCGCCGACATAGCGGTATTCGCTGTCGAAATCGTCCTCGACGACGAGCGCATCTTGCCGCTCCGCCCAATCGATGAGTTCGAGCCGGCGCGCCACCGGCATCGTGCCGCCGAGCGGGAACTGGCGCGACGGCGTGGTCAGCGCGAGGCGAGCGTCGGGCAGGGCGCGCGGGTCGAGCCCCTCGGCGTCGACTTGCACGGGGAGGAGCCGGGCGCCGTGGTCGAGAAGCACGGCGCGCAGGGCGCCATAGCCGGGGTCTTCGACGACCGCCGCGTCGCCGACCGTGAGCACGAGACGGGCGAGCAGCCCCATGGCGTCGGCCGAGCCGGCAGTCACGACGATGCGCTCGGCGTCGCAAACGAAGCCGCGCCATTCCTCCAGGTGGCGAGCGACGGCCGCGCGCAACTCCGGCCAGCCGAACCCGTCGACGCGACCGAGCAGGGCCGGGCTCGGGCGGCGCCAATGGTTTCGCAGCAGCTTTGAGAATTCGCCGAACGGGGCGAGATCTGGATCGACCGCGCCGAGTTCAAACGGTCGGATCGCGACCGGCCTCCGTGCGGCCGGGGAGGGCGCGGACGCCGCCCGGCGCTCCGCGGCGCCGACGAGGCCGGGCGAGACAAACACCCCGGCGCCCCGCCGTCCCTCGACAAAGCCTTCGCTCGCCAGTTGCTCGAAGGCTTCGACGATTGTAGCGCGCGAGACGCCCAGGTCGATCGCCAGCGTCCGGCTCGACGGCAGCCGCGCGCGGTCGCGCAGCCGGCCGCCGAGGATGAGCGCCCGCAACTGCCGGGTCATCTGGGCCGCCAGCGGCTCGTCCCCGTTGCGGTCGAGGGCGAGGGCGAGGGCGGCGGCGTCAGCGGGTGGTCTGCTCATATTGTCCGGAACTGGATATTCTCCAAGTCCAGATATCGAGCTATTGCCAGCCGGCTTGTCAACTGGAGAGTTCCATGGCCGCGCCCACCCCGCGCACCCGCGTCAAACGTCTGCATGAGCGCGGCGCCTATGACCGCGCCACCATCGATTCTATTCTCGACGCGACGCCGATCTGCCATGTCGGCTATGTGTTCGACGGCGCGCCGTTCGTCACTCCGACGCTGCATTGGCGCGACGGCGACCGGGTCTATTGGCACGGCTCGGCGGCGAGCCGCATGCTCGAGGCCGCCGCGGTCGCCCAAGTCTGCCTCACCGTGACCCTGCTCGACGGGCTCGTACTTGCGCGCTCGGCGTTCCATCACTCGGCCAATTATCGCTCGGTGATGTTGTTCGGCCGACCGCAGTTGGTGAGCGATCCGGCGGAAAAGGAAGCGGCGCTGAAGACCTTTGTCGACGGCCTGTATCCGGGACGCTGGGAGACGTTGCGCGCGATGCAGACACAAGAGGCCAAGGCGACCAGCGTACTCTGGCTGCCGATCGACGAGGCCTCGGCCAAAGTGCGCGCGGGCGGCCCGATCGACGACGAGGAGGATTACGCGCTCCCCATCTGGGCGGGCGTGCTGCCGGTCAAGCTGCAGACGCAAGAACCCGTCGCCGACCCGCGCAACCTGCTGGGCGTCGCCGCGCCGGAGCATGTGACCGGGTTTGGGTTCGAGCGGGATTGAGCGGCGGCTCTCATGTGCGGCCGAAAGCCTTCGTGCGCGGGGATTCCCTCGCCCCGCGTACGACATTCGTACCACTTTCTGCCGGTAGCCGAACCTGGAGCTTTGTGCTTTTGTGCCAAGCACAAAATTCGAGAAGACAGAGGGGCGAAAGCCATGGCGGAAACTTTGCGAGCGCCGGACAAACCCTGGATCTTTCGCACCTATGCGGGGCATTCGAACGCCAAGGAGTCAAACAAGCTCTACCGTTCGAATCTCGCCAAGGGCCAGACGGGCCTGTCGATCGCCTTCGATCTGCCCACTCAGACCGGATACGACAGCGACCACGCGCTGGCGCGCGGCGAAGTCGGCAAGGTCGGCGTCGCCATTTCGCATATCGGCGACATGCGCGCGCTGTTCGACCAGATCCCGGTCGCCTCGATGAATACGTCGATGACCATCAACGCCACCGCCTGCTGGCTGATGGCGCTCTATATCGCGGTGGCCGACGAGCAGGGCGCGCCGCGCTCGGGGCTCCAGGGCACGACTCAGAACGACATCATCAAGGAATATTTGTCGCGCGGCTCATATGTTTTTCCTCCCGGTCCGTCGCTGCGGCTGACCAAAGACCTGATCCTGTTCTGCGTGCGCGAGGCGCCGAAGTTCAATCCGATGAACGTCTGTTCTTACCATCTGCAGGAGGCGGGGGCGACGCCGGAGCAGGAGCTGTCGTTCGCGCTGGCGACCGCCGTGGCGGTGCTCGACCGCGTCCGCGAGAGCGGCGAGGTGGAGGCGAGCCGTTTCGCCGATGTGGTCGGGCAGATTTCTTTCTTCGTCAACGCCGGCATGCGTTTCGTCACCGAACTCGCCAAGATGCGCGCGTTCACCGAACTGTGGGACGAAATCGCGGCGATTCGCTATGGCGTGACCGATCCGGCCAAGCGCCGCTTCCGCTATGGCGTGCAGGTCAATTCGCTCGGCCTCACCGAACAGCAGCCGGAAAACAACGCCTATCGCATCCTCATCGAGATGCTGGCGGTGGTGCTGTCGAAGAACGCGCGGGCTCGCGCCGTGCAATTGCCGGCGTGGAACGAGGCGCTGGGTCTGCCGCGGCCGTTCGATCAGCAATGGTCGCTGCGTCTGCAGCAGATCATGGCCTATGAGACGGATCTGCTCGAATACGGCGATCTGTTCGACGGCTCGATCGAACTCGACCGCAAGGTGAAGGAGCTCAAGGAAGCCGCGCTCGCGGAACTCGCCACCATCGACGCCATGGGCGGCGCGATCGTCGCGATCGAGCAGGGCTATATGAAACGCAAGCTGGTGGAGTCCAACACCAAGCGGCTGGAGGCGATCGAGCGCGGCGAGCAGATCGTCGTCGGCGTAAACAAGTTCACCACCACCGACCCGTCGCCGCTCACCGCGGGCGACAATCTCATCATGAAGCCCTCGACCGAGGTGGAAGCCGAGCAGATCGCCAAGCTGAAGGCGTGGCGCGCCGGCCGCGACGCCGCGCGCGTCGAGGCGGCGATGAAGGCGTTACGCGCCGCCGCCAAGAGCGGCGAAAACATCATGCCGGCCTCGATCGAGGCGGCGAAGGCGGGCGTGACGACGGGCGAATGGGCGGGGGCGCTGCGCGCGGAATTCGGCGAATATCGCGCCCCGACCGGCGTGCGCACGGTGGCGCGTCAGGAAGCGGCGGATCTGGATGAACTGCGCGGCGAAGTGCAGCGTGTCTCGCTCAAGCTCGGCAAGCGGCTGAAATTCGTGGTCGGCAAGCCCGGCCTCGACGGCCATTCCAACGGCGCCGAGCAGATCGCGGTGCGCGCCACCGACGCCGGCATGGACGTCGTCTACGACGGTATCCGGCTGACGCCCGAAGAGATCGTCGAGCGCGCCAAGGACGGCGCCCATGTGGTGGGCCTCTCCATCCTCTCAGGCTCACATCTGGCGATGGCGCGCGACGTGCTGGCGCAGATGAAGGCGGCGGGGTTGGCCCACATCCCCGTCATCGTCGGCGGCATCATCCCGCCGGAGGACGCGGCGCTGTTGAAGGCCGAGGGCGTGGCGGCGGTCTATACGCCGAAGGATTTCGCCATCAACCAGATCATTGCGGATATTGTGAAGACGGTGGAGAAGAAGCTGGCGGGGTGAGGGGGGACGCGAGGTTCCGGGTCCGGGTCGAAGGGAATTCGGCCCGGAGCGGAAGGTTCGGGGGCGGTGCAGAAATCAAGAATTGTGCACCACGGCTTTGACTCGAAAAATAAGAGGCTTCTGAGGGAGGCGAGCGGGTCGCAATCTGGACGCCCGCGCGGGGGCGACCGTACCGGAAATGCGAATTGAGACGGCGTCTATAAACGAGCGAGGAAAAATAATGGGCGCCCCTTCGTCGTCTGAACAGCGCTTGCTTGAAGCGTTGGTGCGGCTGGTCGTTCAAGCCGCCTCAAGCACAACGGTGACTGACGATTTGTTGGATAGCGGCGCCGTTACTGCGTTCGAGTTCGCATTTGAGGCGCTTGCCGAGCATGGGTTGATGCAAATTGAAATCCACGGGCGAATTTTCGGGCGATGGACAGAAGCGGGTAAGCGCCTCATTTCGGCTCTTGGGTATAGCCCACGATCCCGCGAGACGAATCCGCTGAGTCATTATACGGACTGGAAACGCTCGACTGAGTCCCCGTCGAAGCAGCCTGCGGCGCAAGTAGTCGGGTCTGACCTCTCAAAAAACGAAGGAATTTGAGAGGGTGGCGGTGCGGCGAGCGGATCGCCGCCGAAAGCTCCAAAAGCGCGTCTCAAAACTCATTCTCAATTCCTCCCTCTCAAAAGGTCGAGGAACCGAGAGTTTCGAGGGGCGCAAGAATCACGAAAACGCAATTACAAGCCGCCCGCTTTTCGGAGCCTTCGGCGGCGAAGCCGCCGCGGTGGCCCCAAATGATGGGCGGCTGGAGGGTTGCGATTGGGGAAGCGATGATTGCCAGAGTGATGAATTTTCGTAACTCCCAAGCGTCCTGCAAGTCGGGACCGCCCTTCTGTAGCCGAGGTCGCTGACCTCGGCTTTTTCCTCATCAACGCGGTTCGTCGAGGGGATCGGCGCCGGCGTTGCCGAGGTCAGCGACCCATATGCGCTAGGATAGGCGTTGCCCGGGATTTTGGGCTGCGCTCTCCGTCATGGCCGGGCTTGTCCCGGCCATCCACGCGGTCGGGCCGACAACATCGTTATCCAAGCAAAAACAACCGCATGCGCAAA
>Ga0302320_10024016_pt1 | contig 11928 bp, 8 predicted proteins | sample Bog_T0_3_FD_202130 | JGI IMG/M metagenome (GOLD analysis project Ga0302320, IMG submission 202130) | Peat permafrost microbial communities from Stordalen Mire near Abisko, Sweden - Bog_T0_3 | ecosystem: Environmental > Terrestrial > Soil > Wetlands > Peat | place: Sweden: Abisko, Stordalen Mire... | reverse complement strand
AGGAAGCATCAACGATTTCTGGCCATCGAAGATCAAGCATTGGTCCAGCGAGGTAGACCGGCTTGCAGAGGCCACGCCAAGGATTCACGATGCGGTGACTGGCAACACGGCTCCGGGTGACAGCGATCTGGACAAGGCAAAGAAGCTCTACAAAGCCGTGCAGGCGCTCGACAATACGGATTTCTCGCGCCAGAAGAGCGCTGCCGAGTTGAGGCAGCTCCACTTGAGCGATAGCAAAACCGCCGAGAGCACATGGATGCGGAAATCGGGTTCGAGCGAGGATATTGCGATTCTGTATCTGTCGATGCTGCGCGCCGCCGGACTCTCAGCCAAGGCGATGCAGGTTGTCAATCGCCAGTGGGGCATCTTCGATCGCGGCTATCTGAACTTCAATCAGCTTGGAGACACGATCATCGTTCTGAATCTCAATGGCGAGCAGATCCGGCTCGATCCGGGCGAGAAGATGTGTCCCTTCGAACTGTTGAACTGGAGGCACTCGAATGCCAGCGGCTTTATGCAGGGCAGCAATGGAGCTGCTACGGACAATACTCCGCCGCAGATTTATACGGACAACAACACGACGCGGCGCGGCGATCTTGCCGTGGATAGCCAGGGCGGCGTACAGGGAACACTGCGCTTTGCCATGATTGGGCAGGAGGCGCTGAAGTGGCGCCAGATTGCGCTCAGGAACGATGAGAGCGAAGTGAAAAGGGAGTTCGATCACTGGCTGGAGACGATTGTTCCGATGGGCGTGGAGGCGCACATCGACCACTTTGCGAATCTGGATAATCCGGATGCGAATCTGGTGGAGATTATCAATGTGAAGGGCAAGTTGGGCACGACAACGGGCAAGGGCGTTTTGCTGCCGGGCGTCTTCTTCGATACGCGCAGCCGCCGTCCGTTTGTGGATGAGGAGAATCGCCAGGAACCTGTCGATATGCACTATAGCGAAGTGGTCAACGACAATGTGGTTTATCATTTTCCGGATACATTGAAGGTGGAAGGCACACCGCAGGATGCGCAGATTCCGTGGCCGGGGAAGGCGAACTTCAGCGTCAGCACGATTCCGGTGCATGGCCAGATCACGGTGAATCGCAAGTTCGCGCGCGCGTTTACATTTGTGATGAAGGATCAATACCAGGATCTGCGCGGCTTCTACCAGAAGATTGCCGCTTCCGATCAGCAGCAACTGGTTCTCACTGTGTCTTCCGAGGCAAAAGGAAATTAATGAAATCCACGCACCGTGTTTCTCTTGCTTCGAACACTCGCGGCATAACTCTCCTTTCTCGGTGGAGTTGTGCCGCACTACTGTTCATCGCCATTGCATCGCCGACGCTGCTGCACGCGCAATTTCAGCAACCGACGCCGGAAGAACTCAAGATGACCGAAGACCCCAAAGCTCCGGGAGCGGCGGCGGTCTATCTGAACATCGAGGAAATTACCAACGATCCTTTTCACTCTATAAGTTTTTATGCGCGCATCAAGATACTCGCCGAGAAGGGCAAGGAGTTGGCGACGGTCGAGGTTCCCTACCTCCACGGCCCCTCCCGAGTTACCGACATTCAAGCCCGCACCATTCACGCCGATGGGACCGTCATCCCGCTGGTTGGCAAACCCGATGAGTTACTGTACGTCAAGTCGGCAACCAGGAACGGCGATTTTGAAATTGACCGCAAGGTCTTCAACCTGCCCAGCGTTGAAGTTGGCAGCATCCTTGAGTACAGCTACAAAATCAGTTACGACGAACATATGGTTTCATCGCCGGAATGGAAGATTCAGAGGCCATATTTTGTCCATAAGGCCCATTATGCATTCACACCATTCAAAGAGTTCATGAGAGACTCGATGGACCACACCGGCAGCTACTTGACCGATTCGCGCGGAAGGGTACTGAACACGCTCCAATGGTGGACGCAAATTCCGCCCGGCGCCGAACTCAAGAGAGACGGATTCGGCCGCTTCAACCTAGACCTGAACGATATCCCCGCGAGCCCGCAAGAGGAGTGGATGCCGCCTATCGACAGCTTTCTCTTGCAGGTGCGCTTCTACTACAAATTCGCCACCAACATTCAAGATTTCTGGGTCTCCGAGACCAAGCTCTGGTCCAAGGATGTCGATCGCTTTGCCGAACCGGCAAAGCCCATTCGCGATGCGGTGAATGGCCTGATCTCAGCAGGCGACAGCGATCTGGATAAAGCGAAGAAATTTTACAAAGCCGTGCAGGCTCTGGACAATACAGACTTCTCTCGCGAGAAGAGCGCAGCCGAACGGAAGAAGCTCAAGCTGAAGACGGTCAAGCGCGCGGAAGACACCTGGGCGCAGAAGAGCGGCTCCAGCCAGGACATCGCCATGCTTTATATTGCGATGCTGCGCGCCGCCGGTCTTACTGCTTACGACATGAAGCTTGTCAACCGCGAAAAAGGCGTCTTCAATCCCGGCTATCTCGACTTCGACCAGCTTGATGACGATGTTGTGATTCTGGCAACAAATGGGCAGGAGATATGGCTCGATCCAGGAGAAAAGATGTGCCCCTTCCAAACGCTGCATTGGAGCCACACCGGAGCCAAAGGAGCGCGGCAAAGCCCCGATGGCCACTATGCAGCTACCACTCCGTTTCCGGCCTACAAGCCGAACTCCCTTTTGCGCATCGGCGATCTGACGGTTGACGAGCACGGAGGCGTTTCAGGCACATTCCGTTTCAACATGACCGGCCAGGAAGCTCTTCGGTGGCGGCAGACGGCGATCAGAAACGACGAGACTGAAGTCAAGAAACAATTCGACCAATGGATTGAGTCGATGGTCCCGGACGGCGTCGAGGCACACATCGACCATTTCCTTGGCCTCGACGATCCAGACGTGAACCTGATTGCTATCGTCAGGGCGCAGGGCGCGCTGGGTTCGGCGACCTCCAAGCGACTATTGCTTCCCGGATTTTTCTTTGAGACGCGCGGCGCACATCCCTTTGTCGATCAGGAAAAACGCCTGGAAGCGGTGGATATGCACTATGGCGAACAGGTCTCCGATCAGGTGACCTATCGCCTGCCGGCCGGTCTCTCGATTGAGGGCGCGCCGCAGGACGCCACAGTTTCCTGGAAGGATCACGCGGTTCTCATGGTCAAAACCGCCTCTGCGCCCGGCAGCATCACTATCGCCCGCACGCTTGCCCGAGCTTTCACGGTTGCCAGCCCCGAGGAGTATCAGGATCTGCGCGGCTTCTACCAGAAGATTGCCGCATCAGACGAGCAGCAATTGGTGCTTACTCGTGCCCCGGCTGCAAAAGGAAACTGAAGATGCCACTTCCGCTCTCATTGAAGTCCGCGGCCTGCCTTGCCGTTCTGCTGCTGGCTGCCAGTCCGTGCTCCGCCGGCTTGTTTGGCAGGGACAAGCCGATTCCCGATTGGGGCATCGAGGCCGCCAAGACTGCAACGCCGGCTTATGTCAAGGATGCGGCGGCGATCATTCTCTTTGACGAATACGTCGAGACCGTCGACACGCAGGGCCGAGCCGTGGAGCGGGAGCGCGAGGCGATTCGCATTCTCAAGCCGCAGGGCCGCAACGATGTTGGGTGCCGAGTCTCCTTTGACGTGGATGAAAAAATCGATTACTTTCGCGAGTGGACAATTGCCGCCGACGGAAAGCAGTATCAGGCCCAGGATACGGACTTTGCCGATGTTGGTGACGTCGGTATTCCGGTTCTGCTCTCCACCGAAAAGCGTCGCATTGTGCATCCTCCGGCAGCCGATGTGGGCGCTACTATTCTCTGCGAGACGGAGGAACAGATTGCGCCTTATCTTCATGAGACCTTCTGGCAGATTCAGAGCGGCATTCCCATTGTCTTCGAGGCGCTTGAAGTCGATCTGCCGGCCGGCCGTACTTACTCTGCGGCATGGCATAAGTACTCGCCTGTCAAGCCGGTTGAGGTGGCTCCCAACCATTGGCGCTGGGAGGTGAAGGATATGCCAGCACTTGATCTTCGGGATGTAAATTCCCATCCGGCTTGGGAGGCTCTTGCGGCGCGCATGTCAGTGCAGTGGGGCAGCGCCGCCGTTGAAGGCATAGACAACGGGTGGCGCGCCGTTGGGCAGTGGACGACGGATCTCGAAGCGAACCGCCCCGACCCCTCTCCGGAGATTACAGCGCAGACGCAGAGCCTCATCGCCGGCGCGCCGGATTTCTACACAAAACTCAGCCGCATTACCGAATATATCCAGAAAAATATTCGCTACTTTATTGTGGAACGCGGCATTGGCGGCGAGCAGGCTAACCATGCCTCCGAAATCTTCCGCAATCGCTACGGCGACTGCAAGGACAAGACGACGCTGCTGATCTCGATGCTGCAGGTGGCGGGCATTCACGCCATCTATCTGCATATCGATCACCGGCGCGGCGTGATTGATCCTGGTGTGCCTTCAATCTACGGCAACCACATGATTACCGCCATCGAGATCCCTGCCGACGTGCAAGACCCGCGCCTAAAAGCCATTGTCAAAGCCAACGACGGCAAGCGCTATCTGATTTTCGATCCTACCGATGAGCGTACGCCCGCGGGCAATCTTCCTTCAGAGGAGCAAGGCAGCTACGGCAATCTTGCGGCGGGCGCGGCAAGCCAGGTACTCGCGCTGCCGGTGCTTGACCCGGAGGCCAACGGCTCAGAGCGCAAGGGCAGCTTCACGCTTGCTGCCGACGGCACATTGACCGGCTCCGTGGATAGTTCGCACATTGGCCCCATCGGCGCCGACCTGCGCAGCTTTCTCAAGTACACCGACGAAAAGGAGAGGCGCGAATATTGGGAGAGATATGTTGCCGAGACGCTACCCGGCGTCACACTCGATGCCTTTCAGTTCACGCAGCCTGATGCACTGGACAAGCCGCTCGAATTTCATTACAAGGTGACGGCGCGCCAATATTCTCATCAGGCAGGGCCGCTGCTGCTCGTGCGCCCGCGTGTGGTCGGCAGCTTTGCCCATCCCTTTGACGACAAACCGCGCACTTATCCCATCGACTTCAACGCCACGGGCCGCTGGCGCGACAGCTTTGACATCGCCATTCCTGCCGGCTACGTCGTGGATGAAACTCCTGACCCGGTAAGCATCGATCTGGACTTTGCCAGCTATCACTCGTCTGTCTCAGCCAAGGGCAATTTGCTGCATTACGAGCGGGAGTACGTGGTTCGCCAGGTGGAGATTCCGGCGGCCAGGGCAGCGGACTTCCGCAAGCTTGAGTCGGCCATTCTCTCCGACGAAAAGAACGCGGCGGTGCTGAAAAAGCGGTAAGGGGATCGGGGGAAGAGAGATCTTTCCCCGGAAAAACATGGTCATGCCGTAGAATTTGCTTCACAAATGGTGCAATATGTGGCCTATAATCCCTCTAGAGCAGGAAACGGAGCCGATGCGAACTCCTGCTGGCAAAGATTATGGCCGTGCAGTTGTCCCCAATGCGTAAGCTTGATGCGCCGGTGATCCCCGACCGCCTTTACTTCAAGATTGGCGATGTGGCGCGGATCTGCGGCGTGGAGACCTATGTTCTGCGCTTTTGGGAGACGCAGTTTCCTCAGCTTAAACCCAACAAGAGCGGCACCGGCCAGCGGCTTTATCGACGCCGCGACGTTGAGCTGGCCGTCAAGATCAAGCAACTGGTGCACACCGAGGGCTACACGCTGGCCGGTGCGCGGCAGTTGATGGAGCAGGCCGGCCGCCGGCCGAATGCGCAGCCCGCGCCGGTTGAGATTTCTCAGCGCGACCCGCAAGGCTGCTTGCCGATGCCGGTCACTCAGGCTAACGCTGGCTCGACGCCAGATGCTGTGGCTGAGACGATCACATGGGCACGCGCCGAGTTGCGTGAGATTGCCGCGCTGCTGGCATTGCCCGAGCCGAATTTGCCCTCCGAAACACCCCGCCGCCGCGCCCGGCTGGCAACGATGCCCTCCAAATCGGAGTTTCTCTTCCCGCTTGCTTGAACCAGCCCGCCTCGGTAGTGCATCCAAAGAAAAGCGAATGCAGCCATCGATTCCGGCGCGGAGAATTCAATGACGCAGCAAACAACGATTGCCGTGGCGATGTCCGGAGGGGTAGACTCTTCGACGGTTGCGGCGATACTGGCGCAAGGCGACGACGCTGTAGTCGGCCTGACGCTTCAGCTTTGGGACCAGACGCGGCTGGTCGGCAAGAACGGCATTCCTGACGCGCCGAAGGCTGGCCGCTGCTGCTCCTTGGATGATGTTTATGACGCGCGCCGCGTGGCCGAGCATCTGGGCATTCCCTATTACGTCGTCAACCAGCAGGAGCGCTTTGAAGAGGCTGTCGTTCGGCCATTTGTCGCCGAATACCTTGCCGGGCGCACGCCGATTCCCTGCTCGCTCTGCAACAACCATCTGAAGTTCGACCAGTTGCTGCAAACGGCGCGGTCGATTGGGGCCGAGCGGATTGCGACCGGCCACTACGCGGTGAACGAATATGATGCCGCGCGGGGGCGCTGGATTCTGAAGCGCCCCGCCGACAAGGCCAAGGATCAGACTTACTTTCTTTTCGGACTGACGCAGGAGCAGCTTGCGCACACGCTCTTTCCGCTGGGACGGCTGACCAAGCCGGAGGTGCGCGAAGTGGCTCGGCAGCGCGGCCTGGCGCTGGCCGAAAAGCCCGACTCGCAGGAGATTTGCTTCATTCCTGGCGGCGATTACAAGCAGTTTTTGACGGCTTATTTGGAGGAACAAGGGCAGAGGCTGCCGGAGACTTCCGGCCAACTGGTAGCCTCAGACGGCTTGGTGCTGGGCCGGCATGAGGGGATTTCCAATTTCACCGTGGGTCAGCGCAAAGGATTGGGCGTCAGCTCGCCCACACCGCTTTACGTGCTGCAAATTGACCCGGCGAGTCATCGCGTCACTGTGGGCGCCGACGAAGAACTGGCGACGCGGACGCTGCGAGCGCGCGGGCTGAATTGGATTTCGATTCCCGCGCTGACAGCGCCGATGCGTGTGCGGATCAAGATTCGCCATCGGCACGAGCCGGCCTGGGCTACGCTGGAGCCGTCCAATGCAGCCCCGTCTGGCGTGGATGAAGTTGTTGCCACCTTCGACGAGCCGCAGCGCGCCGTTACGCCGGGGCAGTCGGCGGTCTTCTATGACGGCGATGAGGTGGTGGGCGGGGGATGGATTGTGTAGGAGATTTACCCGATCTCCTTGTCCCACTCCTCCAGCGTACGCTTGAACTCAACCATAAACTTGCCGGAGTCTGCGCCGTCGATCAGGCGGTGGTCGAAGCCCAGACAAAAATATTGCACCGAGCGGATGGCGATGGAGTCGTTGCCGTCCTTGTCGGTGAGGACGACCGGCTCCTTGCGCAGGCCGCCGATGGCCAGAATTGCCGACTCGGGCTGGTTGATGATGGGTGTGCCGAACTCGCCGCCGTAGACGCCGGAGTTGGTGAGCGTGAAGGTGCCGCCCTGGACCTCGTCTGGGAGGAGTTTTTTGGAGCGGGCGCGGGCGGCCAGATCGGCAATGGCGCGGGCCAGGCTCAAGAAGCTCTGCGTCTCGGCCTGCCGGATCACGGGCACAATCAGCCCCCACTCCAGCGACACGGCGATGCCCAGATTGACGTTGGGATGGTAGTGGATGAATCCGTCTTTGAGCGAGGCGTTGAGGATGGGGAATTTGCTCAGCGCCTGGGCGGCGGCGGCGGCGATGAACGGCATATAGGTGAGCTTGACGCCGTGCTGCTGCTCGAAGCGGGCCTTTTCATGCTGGCGCAGGCGGGCGACGCGGGTCATGTCCACCTTGTAAACGGTGTGCGCGTGGGCGCTGATCTGCTTGCTCTCAATCATGCGCTGGGCGATGATGGCGCGCATCTTGGTGAGCGGCTGCGCCACCTGCGGTGGGGCCAACTGCTCCTGCGGCGCGGCCAAGTAGCGCAGAATGTCTTCCTTGGTGATGCGGCCTTGCGAGCCGGAGCCGGCGATCTGGCGGAGATCGAGGCTGTTCTCTTTGGCGATGCGGCGGACCAGAGGCGAGGAGCGGGGGCGACTGGCAGAATTGCCAGTAGATATTTGACCGGAAGAAATCTCCTCCGCGGCTAAAGCCGGTACCGATTCTATGGGCTTTACACGGGGGTTAAAACCCCCGCCTCCCTCCGAATTGAGTTTTTTCGCAGTCTGCGAAACCTCCAGGGAGGGTTCAACCGCTGCAACAGAGGCCGCGCCGTCGATCACCGCGACGACGGTATTGACTTCGACGGTGACGCCTTGCGAAATCTTGATCTGAGTGAGCACACCGGCCACAGGCGAGGGAATCTCAGCATCCACTTTGTCGGTAGATATCTCAAAGAGAGGCTCGTCTTTTTCGACGCGGTCGCCGGCATTTTTGAGCCACTTGGTGATGGTGCCCTCAAAGATCGACTCGCCCATCTGGGGCATGATGACGTCTGTCGGCATGGTGGTTCTCCGCGGTACGGGTGGCCCATTCAGGGCGGGATTTCGGCAAGCGAAGGGAAGGCTCGGGATGCGCCGTCTTCATGCAGGATTATAAATTGTTGCACTTACAGAAGCGGAAAGGGAGGGTCTCAGACGCGGATAGGGTGATTTGAGCAGCTCAGCAGACGCTCGACCTCCGGCGGAGTCTGAAGCGGCGTGTCTTCTGCTGGAAACCGCGAGGCCGGGACTGGAGTGGCCGCAGCCTGGGCACGAAACTCGGCGAGGTTTTCGACTGCCAACACCTGCCGACCGAAGACCTGCCCGAAGTACCGGGCGGTCTGGTGGGCGAGAGCTTCGAGAGTTGGCAGCAAGGCTGCGTCAGGGATTTCTTTTTCCAGGCTGGTGACGGCGTGATCGGCAATGCCGCAGGGAACGATCAATTCAAAGTCGCGCAGGTCGGTGGTGAGGTTGAAGGCGAAGCCGTGCGAGGTGATGCCGCGGGCAACGTGAATGCCGATGGCGGCGACCTTGCGCTCCTGTCCAGAAATCTCGACCAAAGGGCTGCCGTCCGCAGGACCGCACCAGACGCCGGTGAGGCCGGGGATGCGCCCAGCGCGTACTCCAAAGCCACCGCAGAGTCGAATCAGCGCCTCTTCCATGCCGCGCACAAAGTCCACCGGCCCCATGCGGCCGCCGTTGGGGGCTCTCAAGGTACGCAGGTCGAAGATGGGGTAGCCGACCAGTTGGCCGGGCCCGTGATAAGTCACGTCGCCGCCGCGGTTGATCTCGTGGACGGTGACGCCGCGGCCGGCAAGCAATCGGTCGGAGGCAAGAATGTTTGCGCGGTCGGCATTGCGGCCCAGCGTGAGCACCGGCGGATGCTCGAGCAATAGCAGCACGTTCTGAGCGCGGCCCTCGGCAACCAGCGCTGCAATCTCCGCCTGAAGGCGCAGGGCTTCGTCGTAGTCCACACGTCCGAGATAAAGATACTGGATCACATGTTTGATTGTAGCCAGCAGCCCTGCATCTTCATCCGGGCAGTTTTACGCCTTCAGTCTTCAAGCCGCGCCGCAAATAGTCTTGCAAACACAATCCGATGCTCCCAGGCAACCAGCAGCCATAGAATCGTCGCAAAAGCGCCCATCCCAATGCCGCTCGGGTTCATCAGAAGGTGAAACAAAAGAATATTGAAGAGCACGGGAGCCAGCAGCGTCAGCCCCAGCCCTACAAAGCGGTTCACTACCAGCAATATCCCAGAGATAACCATAATTCCGCCCACTACGTAAAAGTAATGCGCGGCAAACAAGGCGGCCGTGAACTGCCCGGCAAGCCCTGTCGGCATCGGTCCCATGGGGATGAAATTCAGGAACATATTGGAACCGAAGACCAGAAACATCAGTCCCAGCAGGTAGCGGGCAATCATGGCGACAATCTTCATGGAGTTCTCCTAGATTTGAGATGAACGAATTGGGAATCAATCAGTTCGAAGCCAATCCCAACTTGGCCGGAGGGGCTCTTGTGAGGGAGAGAAAACTCTCTCCGCAGGCAATGGATGGTTTTCTATCCCCAGTGGATTCCGAATTTTTCCGCGGCTTGTTACCTGCATCGGGGAAAGGCTCATTGAAACTTTGCCTCGAAGGCTCTGAAGCGCTGCTCAAGCTCCCATTGAGCGGCGGCTTTTTGGCTGCTGTCGAGAAATGCCTTGCAGCCAACGGTGGGCTTGTCGGTACCGAGCGGCTGGTCCTTGCAGGCAGCGGCAGCGGTGGTGAAGGTGTCGGGTGCGGCCCACAGGCTTTCGCCGGGCAGAAAGCTGTGCTCCAAGCCGGTGCGGGCTAGCTGCTTGAGGTCGGTATAGCTGAGGTGGTAGTCGAGTGCGGCGCGCAGATATTCGCCGGTGATCTCAATGCGGCTGACGCCTTCATCGTCTGTCGAGAGCGCGACGGGAACGTGTGCGGCGCGGTAGAGCGTGAAGGGGTGCTCCGCTCCTTTGACGCCCAGAATGCCTTCATTGGAACTAAGATTGATTTCGACCATCACATGCCTGGCGGCCATCACTTTGAGCAGTCCGGGGGCGTCGTATTCTTCCGCAATGTCTACGCCGTGGCCGATGCGCTCGGCGTGGCCCAGCTCGACGGCCTGGCGAATATGGAAGCGGAGGCCCTCGGGCGGCACCAGGCCGGGGGCCAACTCGCCGGCGTGCAGGCTGATGTGGACCTTGGGATAGACCGAGTGCAAGTAGTCGAGCATCTTCATCTGCAGCGTGTAGTCGCGCATCGAGAGGTAGCCGTCCTCCGGCATCACGAAGTTGAGACCGACAAAGCCAGCCTCGTTTGCGGCCATGGTCTGCGAGATGGTTTCAAAGGCCAGCAGCGTCTGCGCAAAGACCTGCTCGGGTGAGTTGCCGCGTAATATCTGGTAAATGTAGCGGACCTCGACCTGACAGGCGGACGCGGGCTGGGACGTGTCGCAGTGCTCAATCTCACGGCGCAGCGCCTCGGCGGCGCGCACATCCTCGCGGTCGACAAAAATCTCGTCGCGCAGGCCGACGGCAAAGAGGGTATCGCGATAGGCGGCAAAGTCCTGCGCGGTGGGATCCGGCTTCAGCGGGTTCTGGGTGGCGATATAGGCGGCGTGGGTGAAGATGGGTGTCTCCATCAGCTCGACATATTGCTGGTTCTGCGCTGCGGCTCGGCTGGCCACTTCATCCACCCACTCGCCGATGTGCTTTTTGTCGAGTCCGCCATAACGGCTAAAAGTGGCAAAAAACTGGTCGTGACCGCTGTAGCCGGAGGTGGGGACGAAGCTGCGCATTGAAAACGCATTGACGAGCCGGTCATAGAGGCCCTGATTGGAGGCGACCTGCGAGGCTGGGGTCAGCGGCGGCGCGCAGGGTTCTTTGATGGGATTGCCTTGGTCGTCGCGGGCAAACTTCAGGTTGGCAAGATCGATGCATAGCTTGTCCTCGGCGGCGTCGCGAAGGAAAGTTTCGGCATAAATTGCGCCGGAGAGGTGAATGTGCAGATCGGCGCCTTTGGGAAACTGATCGAGAAAGGCGCGCAAGGCCAGCGGTCCGTCATGCACCGCGGCCTGATAAGCGCGGGCGGCGCGGGCCTCTGTTGAGGGCGCTTGGGCGCGGACAGGAAACTGGTGGGTGAAGGCGAGGACGGCGAGAGCGAGGGCGGCAGCGAGGGAGGGGTGGCGGCGCATAATGCCTACCAGTGTAGTGCAAGAAATCGAGCGTGGGTAGGGGCTGCTGGCGGGCGACTAAAAATTGGGGTTGGGTGTCAATTTACTTGCTCGGGTTTGGCGCGCAAAGAGGGAAGTTGGTATACTGGTTCAGTTGCTTGCAGCCGACTGAAAGTGGAGTCTTCCATGCTCTTAGGCGTTGCGGGGAATCTCGCAGAACTGCAACGCGAAGTTTGCACTGAGGCCAGATAGCTCAGTGGTAGAGCGCGGCCCTGAAAAGGCCGGCGTCGGCGGTTCAATCCCGTCTCTGGCCACCACTTTTTTCTTGCGTTTGCCGAATCC
>Ga0302320_10024013_pt1 | contig 11928 bp, 5 predicted proteins | sample Bog_T0_3_FD_202130 | JGI IMG/M metagenome (GOLD analysis project Ga0302320, IMG submission 202130) | Peat permafrost microbial communities from Stordalen Mire near Abisko, Sweden - Bog_T0_3 | ecosystem: Environmental > Terrestrial > Soil > Wetlands > Peat | place: Sweden: Abisko, Stordalen Mire... | reverse complement strand
CGTTCGTTTTCGAGATCGGCGGCGCTGACTTGCGCAGCATACTGAGCCTGGCGAACGGTATTGCGGACTTTGCCCCAAAGGTCGGGCTCCCAGGATGCTTCCAAGGGTAGCGAATAGAGCGTACTCTGCGAGCTTGTGCTGGTGGTACCGGTGCTCGTCCCCGTGCCGTTCGCGTTGACGGTGGTACTTCCGGCAAGGTTTTGCGAAGAGCGAGAGCGAGTGAAGGAAGGCGCAACCGACAACGTGGGAAAAAATTGAGCTCGCGCCTCGCGCACGACAGCACGCGCCTCCATGAAATTTTCAAAATACTCTTTAATGTTTTGATTGTTGATATTTAATTCATCTTCCAGCCTGTTCAGTTCGGGATCATTGAAGATCTCCCACCATTTGCCGCGAAGTTTGGCATCTGCGGGTTTTGCAACCGTCCAAGCCTGGGCATCCTTAAACTGGGTAGGCGATTCCTTGTATTCCGGAGCAGGCGGGGGTGGAGTGGGTGCGTGATACTTTGGTCCGACGACACAACCGGAGAGGACGAACAGCGCCGCCGTCGCACCCAGCCAGATCGTAGCGTTCATTATCTTTCGCGGATAAGTAGTCATAACGTTAAGTCTTAACTCTCTCACTCACTGCACTAACCCAACTGCGGCTCCGGAGATGCGTGCGCCGCCCTCTTGCGTTGAACCCACAACCGCAAGCGGTCGAACTCCAAATAGACAACCGGAGTGGTATAGAGCGTGAGCAGTTGACTCAGAATCAGCCCGCCTACGATTGTGATGCCTAACGGCCTGCGTAACTCGTAGCCGGTTCCGGTTCCCATCGCTAATGGCAACGCTCCCAGGAGCGCGGCCATGGTGGTCATTAAGATGGGACGGAAGCGCAGCATGCAGGCTTCAAAAATCGCGTCAACAGGTTTCTTACCCTCCTCGCGTTCGGCCTGCAAAGCGAAATCGATCATCATGATGGCGTTCTTCTTTACGATGCCGATCAATAACACGATGCCGATGATGGAAATAATATTCAGATCCTGCCCAAACAGCATCAATGCCAACATTGCGCCAACGCTGGCAGAAGGCAGCGTCGAAATGATCGTCAGCGGATGGACCAGACTTTCGTACAAAATGCCGAGAACGATATAGACCGCCAGCAGCGCAGTGACGACTAAGATGGGCTCGGTGCTAAGAGACTGTTGATACGCCAGCAGCGTTCCGGCAAAAAAACCTTGCAGCGTCGACGGCGTGCCCAGACGAGTTTTCATCCGAGCGATACTCTGCGTTGCATCGCTTAGGGATACGTTTGGCGCAAGATTAAACGACACTGTAACAGAAGGAAAAAGTCCGGTGTGGTTGATGGCGAGCGGCGTCGTATTGGCTTGTCCTTTGGCCACGGTAAGCAGTGGAATACTGTGGCGGTCAGAAGACTGGAGATAAACGTCATTCAACCCCTCCGGGCTTTGCCAGTATTGGGGAGCAACTTCGAGCACCACGTAGTACTGATTCAGTTGCGTATAGATGATGGAAACTTCCGATTGGCCGAAGGCGCTGTACAGAGTGGAATCGAGCGAACTCGCGGTGATGCCAAGTTTGGCCGCGGTGAGCCGATCATAGGTCAGCAACTCATCCAGGCCGCCATTCTGTTGGTCGGAACTGACATCCTGAAAGCCGGGCAGGTGCTGCATCTGACCGAGCAGAATCGGTCCCCAGTGGGAAAGCTCTTCTACGGTGTCCGATTGAATGGTGTATTGATACATCGCATTGCCGGAGCGGGCGCCGATACGCAAATCCTGTACCGATTGCAAGAATGCGGAAGCGACGGGCAGCCGATTTAATTTCGGACGAAGGCGGTTGATGATCTCAGTAGCGCTGACCTTGCGCTCCGCCAGCGGCTTCAGCGCAATGTAGAGATTGCCCGTATTCGTGGCTCCATTCCCGCCGGTGAAAGCAATCACATTGGCCACGGCAGGATCGCTTTTAACCACCGCGCCGATTTGTCGAATGGAATTGTCCATCGACGGAAACGATGCATCCTGCGGCCCCCGCACTGAACCGGTAATGGATCCCGTATCCTCGACGGGGAAAAATCCCTTGGGGATTTTTATGATCACAATTATGTTGAGCGCGATGGTGGCAAAAAGTACGAACAGCGTGAGGACGGGATGCTCCAGCACCCAGGCAAGGCTTCCGCGATACAAAGACAGCACCCAGTCAAAAACCTTTTCGCTGGCCATGTAGGGCCGCCCGTGATTCTCTTTCCTCTCCGGCTTTAAAAGGTACGCGCACATCATCGGCGTTGTCGTGAGCGAGATAATCATCGACACGAAAACTGAAGTCGACAGGGTGACGGCAAACTCACGAAAGAGGCGGCCAACAATACCGCCCATCATTAACAGCGGGATGAAGACGGCAATCAGCGAGACGCTGATGGTGAAGACGGTGAAACCGATTTCTTCCGCGCCTTTTAAAGCGGCGGCAAAGGGCTCCATTCCATTTTCTAAATGGCGGGAGATGTTTTCCATCACGACGATTGCATCATCGACCACGAATCCGGTAGCAATGGTCATGGCCATCAGCGAAAGATTGTCGATGCTGTAGCCGAGCAAATACATAACCGCGAACGTGCCCACCAGCGACACCGGAACCGCGACGCTGGGAATGAGCGTGGCGCGGCCATTACGGAGAAAGACGAATACCACAACGATGACGAGAGCGATGGAAATCAGCAGCGTTCTTTCGACGTCACTGACCGAAGCGCGAATCGTGGTGGTGCGATCAAGAACGACGGTGGTATCGATACCCAGTGGAATCGAGGCTTGAATAAAAGGAAGCTGCGCCGTAATGCGATCGACCGTCGCGATAATGTTCGCGCCGGGCTGGCGGAAAATTATGACCGTGACCGCACGCTTGCCATTCAGATATCCGGCGGTGCGAATATTCTGCACGGAGTCGCTGACGTTCGCTACGTCGGAGAGACGTACCGCCGCTCCGTTTTTGTAGCCCACGACCAGCGGCTTGTATTGTTCCGCCAGCGAGATCTGATCGTTGGCGAGGATATCCATGCTCACATTGCCATCTGTGATCTGACCTTTGGCCAGATCGGAATTCTGCAGGCTGAGCACCGACTGCAAATTGGCCATGGTGAGCCCGTAGCTGGCCAACTGCGTGAGGTTTGCGTCCACGCGGACTGAGGGCAGCGCTCCGCCTCCCACCGTGACCTGGCCTACGCCCTGAATCTGCGATAACTTCTGCTCGACCACCGTGGAAGCTTCGTCGTAAAGTTTTGCCGGGCCGAACTTGTCGGAAGTGAGTCCCAGAATCATGATAGGGGCGTCGGCGGGATTGACTTTGCGATAACTCGGATTGCCTGGAAGATTTGCCGGCAGATATGTTCGAGCCGCGTTGATGGCGGCTTCCACGTCGCGCGCCGCGCCATCGATGTTTCGCGTCAGATCAAATTGGATACTGATTGAGGTGCTGCCGAGAGTGCTCGAGGAAGTCATCTCGGTGACGCCAGCCATATGGCCGAATTGCCGCTCGAGCGGAGTAGCCACGGAGGAAGCCATAATCGCGGCGCTCGCACCCGGCAAACTTGCGCTTACCGAGATGGTTGGGAAATCTACTTCCGGCAACGGCGCTACCGGCAAGACTTGAAATGCAACCGCGCCCGCGAGAGCGATAGCGACGGTCAGCAGCGTGGTCGCTACGGGCCGATTAATAAAGGGCGCGGAAATGTTCATGCCCGCCCTGCCTGTTCCACTTCTCCGGTTGTCGCGCGAGCTTCCGCGGGCTTCGACTTACTGCCAAAACGATGCGCCAGATTGTCGAAGAAGATATAGATTACGGGCGTGGTGTAGAGCGTGAGTACCTGGCTGAGAAGTAGACCGCCGACCATGGCGATGCCCAACGGTCGACGCAATTCAGAACCGAATCCGGATCCCAGGGCCAGCGGCAGTCCGCCTAGCAGAGCGGCCATGGTCGTCATCATGATCGGGCGAAAGCGCAAGAGACACGCTTCGTAGATTGCTTCCGTCGCAGTTTTCCCGTGTTCGCGCTCGCCTTCCAACGCGAAATCGACCATCATGATTCCGTTTTTCTTCACGATGCCGATCAGCAACACGATTCCGATGATCGCAACCACGCTGAGGTCCTGATGAAAAATAATCAGAGCGAGAAACGCGCCGACGCCGGCGGAGGGCAGAGTGGAAAGAATGGTGATGGGATGGACAAAACTTTCATACAAAACGCCGAGCACAATGTAAACCGTTACCAGCGCGGCAAGAATGAGGATGGGTTCGTTGGAGAGCGAATTCGTGAATGACGCTGCCGTGCCCTGGAAGCCAGCCTGCAGGCTGGGAGGCATGTGCAAATCTTCCTGCACTTTATTCACGGCTGTGATTGCTTCACCCAGAGCGGCGTTTGGGGCGAGGTTGAATGACACAGTGATGGCCGGAAATTGCCCTTGATGGTTGATGGATAGCGCTTCGGTTGTCTTTTCAAAGTGCGAGAAGGCGCTCAAGGGAACCGCATTACTCATGGTCGATGAAGGTGTGCCTGCTGAACTTGCTCCGCTATTCGAGGTTGAGGTAGTCGCACTTGGAGAGAGCGCGTTCGCAGGAGGAGTAAGCGTATTGGCCGAGGGAGTATAGGCAGTCGAAGCGGTGAGCGCATTCGAACCGGCGGAGGATGATCCCGAAGATGCGAACGAGGTAGCGGCTCCGGCGCCCGTGGCTCCCGACGATGCGTTGGATTGAATGTAGAGATGATTCAGCTTGTTGGGATCAAGCTGAAATTGCGGCTGACTCTCGAGAATCACGTGATACTGATTCACTTGCGTATACATCGTGCTGATTTGCCGTTGACCGAAAGCGTCATACAAAGTGTTGTCGATGGTCGTGGGCGCGATTCCGAATCGCGAAGCGGTGACGCGGTCAATCACCAGCGCCACCGCCAGTCCTCCGGTTTGTTGATCGGTTGCGATGTCCTCGAGTTCTGGCAACTGTTGCAAGCGGCTGACGAAACGGTTGGTCCAATCGTTCAATTCGTTCTGGTCGGGATCTTCGAGGGTGTACTGATATTGCGTCCGGCTAACGCGATCATCGACGGAGATGTTCTGCACCGGCTGCATGAACAACTGAATCCCCTGCACCTGGTTCAACTTTGATGTGAGCCGCCGTATTACATCGGAGGCGCTCATCTTGCGCTGATCCAGAGGTTTCAGATTGATCGAGAGTCTGCCGCTGTTTGTGGTTGTGTTAGTTCCATCCGCGCCAATAAAGGACGAAAGGCTCTCTACCGCAGGATCGGCCAGGATAACTTTCGCCAATTCTTGCTGCTTCGCAGCCATGTCTTTCGATCCGATGATCTGCGGCGCCTGCGAAATGGCCTGGATGACACCGGTATCCTGGACGGGAAAAAATCCTTTGGGGATAATGATGTAAAGAAAAATTGTCAGCAGCAACGTGCCCAAAGCGACGAATAGCGTGATGGTCTGAAATTGCAGGACGAACTTCAGCGTGCGGCCGTAGAACGCAATCATGCTCTCGAAGACATGTTCGGAAGCTTTGTAGATACGTCCTTGTTTTTCTTTGGGCTCGTGGCGAAGAATTCGAGCGCTCATCATCGGAGTGAGCGTGAGCGAAACCACCGCCGAAACTACGATGGTGACCGCGAGCGTCACGGCAAACTCGCGGAAGAGACGGCCTACGACATCACCCATAAACAAAAGTGGAATCAGCACGGCGATGAGGGAGACTGTCAAAGAAAGAATGGTGAAGCCGATTTGCTCAGCGCCTTTAAGAGCCGCCTGCATGGGCGGATCGCCCATCTCGATATAGCGCGAGATGTTCTCAATCATCACGATGGCATCGTCCACTACGAATCCCGTGGAGATGGTTAGTGCCATAAGGGATAAATTGTCGAGGCTGTAGCCGAGAACGTACATGGCCGCGAAGGTGCCAATCAATGAAAGCGGCACGGCCACGCTCGGGATAATCGTGGCGTATATGCTGCGCAGAAAAAGAAAAATCACGAGCACGACGAGTCCAACGGTGAGCAGCAATTCGAACTTAACGTCGGAAACCGAAGCCTCGATGGCAGTCGTGAGATCGGTAAGAACGGTCACCTGAATGCCCGTAGGCAGATTCGCCTCAAGCTGCGGCAAAAGTTGCTTGATGCTTTTGACCACGCTGATCGTGTTGGCCCCGGGCTGCCGCTGGACATTCAAAATGACGGCGGGAGTCTGATTCATCCAGGCTGCCAGATTGTTGTTCTCTACTCCGTTCACGACGGAAGCAACGTCGGTCAGCATCACCGGACTGCCGTTCCGGTAAGCTACGACGACACCTTTATAGTCATCGCTAGTGACGAGCTGATCGTTGGCATCGATTTGGTAATCCTGGCGCGGTCCGTCGAAATTTCCCTTGGCCGAGTTCACGCTGGCGCTGGTCAGCGCGGTGCGCAAATCTTCGAGATTCAATCCGTAGGAGGAAAGAGCTGTGGGATTGGCCTGGATACGGACTGCCGGCTTTTGACCGCCGCTGATGGTCACCAGACCGACTCCGTTGAGCTGCGAAATCTTCGGAGCGAGCCGAGTGTCGACAAGGTCCTCGACCTGGGAGAGCGGCATGGAGTTGGAAGTGATGCCGAGAGTTAGCACAGGGGCATCGGCCGGATTGGTTTTACTGTACGTCGGGGGCGCGGGCAGAACCGAGGGCAAGAGGCTCTGCGCGGCGTTGATCGCCGACTGCACCTCTTCTTCTGCCACGTCGATGTTTAACGTGAGATTAAATTGCAGCACGATCACGGACGTGCCGCCGGAACTGGTGGAGGTCATCTGGCTCAGGCCCTGCAGTTCGCCAAATTGCCGTTCCAGCGGGGCCGTCACCGTGGTTGCCATCACGGTGGGACTGGCTCCCGGATAAAAGGTGAGGACCTGAATGGTCGGGTAATCGACTTCGGGCAAGGCGGAGACCGGCAGTTGGGTATAACCAACGATACCCACCAACAGAATCGCCACCATAAGCAGCGCGGTGGCAACCGGCCTCAAAATAAACGGGCGGGAAGGACTCACGGGGCGCTGCTCCCATCCGTGCTGCCGGAGGCGGGTTTCGCCGAACCGTTGTTTGAGACGGTTACAGCAATATTGTCCTGCAACTTATCAAAGCTGCTATTGGCTACGATGTCTCCCGGGCCGATGCCCGTTACTTGGGTATTGCCCCCATCGGTCACTCCGGTTTTCACGGTGCGCATGTGCGCGATGTTGTCCTGAATTACATACACGAACGAGGCCGAACCATTCTGTTGAACGGTTGAAGCCGGAACCAGCGTCGCTCCTTCCAGCGTGTTCACCAGGAGACGGATGTTCACGAACTGGTTGGGAAACAAAGCACTGTCTTTGTTGGCGAAAAGCGAACGGGCTTTGACGGTGCCGGTCGTGGTATCGATTTGATTATCGACCGTCATCAGCGTACCGCTCGCGATTTTGCTTTGCGCCGTGCGGTCAAAGGCATCGACAGCGAGCTTGGCTTTCTTTTTAAGTCGCGCGAGAACGGGATTGAGGCTGTCTTCCGGGATGGTGAAGATTACGGTAATCGGCTGAATCTGTGTGATGACCACCAGAGTTGCGGTCCCCGAAGATTGCACAAGGTTGCCGGGGTCCACCAGCCGCAAGCCGACCCGGCCCGAGATGGGTGCGGTAATGTGACAGTAGCTAAGCTGCACCTGGTCATACTGGACTGTTCCCTCATCATTCTTGACCGTGCCCTCGTCCTGCATCACGATTTTTTCCTGATCGTCGAGCAGTTGTTTCTGAATGGCGTTGCGGGCCCATGCAATCTTGTAGCGCTCAAAATCCATCTGAGCCTGAGCCAGCAGACTCTGGTCGCGCTCCAGCGCTCCCTGGGCCTGAAGTAGAGTCGCTTGAAAGGGACGCGGATCGATATCAATCAGAGGATCGCCTTTGCGAACGATCTGCCCCTCCTTGAAGTGAACGGCAATCACCGTTCCCGTTACCTGGCTGGTAATGGAATCGGTATATACCGGGGTGACCGTGCCAATCTCGTCGAGGTAAACGCCGATGTTCCCTTTCTGCGCCATCGCCGTCGTAATGTTGATTTTCGGCTTCGCAGGGGCGGGTTTGTTTTCTTCTTTATGGTGGCGCCATAAAAAAAAGGCCACCAGCGCCAGAAGCAGCAGCGCCAGAATGCATACTATGGGGAGAAACCATTTGCTCCGGCGAACCTCAGACTCGTGGGGCGGCAGTTGATGGGCAGGATCAGTGATGCGATGCTCATTCGTGTCGACGGGCAAAGAGATCTCCTTCCTCAGACTCCGAACTTTTCCAGAATATAGTTAAGAATCCTTGCAAGGCTAGGCAGGTCGGGACCGGGCGAGAGATATCCGGAGCATCGCCGCCGTGAGTCTCTTGGCCACCATATCTTGCGGTCGAAATATTCCTGCTTTCTATAAGCGTTTGTCGCGCCGGGCACAAAAGAAGAACATCATAAAGCACCCCAAATAAATCGATCTGTAAAAGATTAGGGTAATTGATGCCCTCACACCTTGTGCCGCTGTTTGGATGACGCATTCGGTGGGAACGAACGCCAGCTTGCGTACAAAAAAGTAAAGATTCGTCAAAATTTGTGCGTTCTCGGTTAGTGTTCGAGATCGATGCGGACAGTTGAAATTACTACTCTCGATCGCTAAGTTCACCTGCCGGTTGTTTCGAATGCAAGTCAGGCGGGTTTTATCCGATCATGTTTTTGTCGCGTCTGCTATTTCTTCCGTGCAATCGAGGCATCTTCCACACTGGCGCGCTTGTTCCACCCGTGGAAACGCGAGAGGTCACCCGCATTCCATGCCTCACGGAGTCCAGGAGTACTCAGATCCCAGTCTGGGCGGATTTCGCTGGTCACGGCGCGCAGGTCGTGCCAAAGATCGACGACCGATGGCCGCCCCCAGAACCAGTATCCGTTATAAATGCTGTAGATCACGAGGCCCGGCTTGAGCACGAGCGTATGCGGGATCATCGGATTATGTTCGGGGTCGGTGTACTCCTGGATATCGAGATCCTTCTGAACCGTTCGGTCTGGATCCGAAAGGAACGGCCATTGGGCTCCGACTGACGCGCGGAATTCCTGCAGAGTATGGTGATCGTCGGTAGCGATCGTGGCGATCTGAGTGTATGCCACCGCGATCTTCGGGTAGAACGCGGCGAGTTCCAAATGCTGCTGATGCTCCTTTGGGCAATAGTGGCCGCGCGCGAGCGTGAGGACTAGGGGATCGTCGCCCTGTAGTTCGCTGAGCTTACGCAATTCACCTGTGTGATCGGGCAGTTCGTAGTTGGGGAAAATGCCTCCGGGCACGATATCAGAACGCATGCTTGAACTCCTTCCGTTTCTCTCAAAAATCTTCTTCCTAAAGATCCAGCGTGACACCCGTACTTGGCTGGGAACAGCATATGAGCACGTTCCCGGGAGCGGGCCTCTCCAGCGGCTCAGGGTTATAAATAATTGATCCGCCAATCAGACCAGTCATGCAGGTATGACAGACTCCGGTTCGGCACGACCATCGGACCGGAACGTCGCACGCCTCCGCCAGCTCCAGCAAGCTCGCGAACTTCGCATCCCATGCGGTGGTAATCCCGCTGCGCGCGAATGAGACTGGCGGGCCGGATCCGGGGGAGCCTTGGGGCAGGTGCGGTGTGTGGGCAACCTGCGCCATACCAGGGGTGACCGCATCGAGAGAACCGAAGATTTCCGTGTGCGTATGACCGGCAGGCACGCCCCACACTCGCAGCCCATCGAGCATGCTCTTCAGGAATGAAGCGGGGCCGCACAGATAGAAATCACTACCCTGTGACACACCGATTTTTTCCAGCAAAGCTACGTCAATGTGCCCCGGAGCATCGAAGTCTGTTCCTGCAACGTCGGTAGCCGTGGGTTTGCTGTAAACAACGTATCCTCGTCCACGAGAAAGCTGTTGGAGTAGTGAACGCGATTCTTCTGCAAATGGATGCTTAGCGCGATTACGCGCTCCATAGATCCACCAGATTTCTCGTTGCGATTTTTCAGCGGCGAGGGCGTGCAGCATCGACATCACGGGCGTTGCGCCCACTCCGGCGCTCAGCAGAACTACAGGATTCTGGCTGGGACGCAGGGTGAAGTTTCCCCGCGGTGCGCTGACATCCAATCGATCGCCTTCTTGCGCACGGTTGCACAGAAACGAACTTCCTATTCCCTTCAATTCGCTCTTGACGCTGATGCGGAAATGGTCGGCGACCGGCAGATCAGACAACGAATAGCTGCGAAGAACGGGCGGCTTGTTCGGATCGACGAGCATCCGCAAGACAACAAACTGACCTGCTTGGAAGAGCGGAAGACGCTGCCCATCGGTTGGCGAAAGAGTGAACGAAGTTACGGTCTCGCTTTCCTTATTAATACGCGCGACTTGCATCTGTCGAAAGCCGGGCCATGCCGGCGGTTGTTCCTCATCGGCGAGTCCCGGATTCCCCACCGTAGTTTTGGAGCTCAAGTCCTGTTGCAGCATGGCTTCGAACGAGCCTTGCCAACCCTTGCTCAGTGCAGAAATACGCATTGCGCGTTGCAGTTGCTCGGTCGTTTGTCCCGGCAAATACAGGAGGGCGTCAATGTCGGCCACGGTCATCCGCTCGGGACCGTCCGCAGTTTTTACAATGTCGTCGCCTGCGGCAACTTCTCCCTCCTGCAACACGCGAAAGTAGAATCCTGGCCTGTGATGTGCTACGAGCAGCGCTGGCATGCGGGGTTCATTCATGCGGATGCCGACGCGGTAGCACGTTACGCGCGGCTGTGACACTTCAAATATCGCGTCACCAATGCGGTATCGATCGCCAATGCAGACGTCGTTATCAGCAAGTCCCTCGACCGTGAAGTTTTCGCCGAACTGGCCGAACGTAAAATCGCTGCGGCCCAGAAAGCGCTCCCAGTAATGGTAGGAATCGATCTGGTAGACGAATACCGCGCGCTGCTCCCCGCCGTGACCGGCGAGATCGCCCTGCCCATCGCCAATAATATTGAGCTTGTGCACCATCCTTCGTCCTTCCACCGGAGATTTCCAGATCCCGGTGTGGACGGTCTTGCCGTTCCATGTAACGTCGCGCGGAAGACCGACACTTACTGCAAGCAATCTGGGCATGCGTACCTCGTCGAAGTCCAGCGTGTGGCTAGCATCTCTTTATTTCTACCATCGACGAGCCGGAGCAGAACCATCCACGTGAAGTATCTCTCCGCTCACATGGCCTGCCTGTGCCAGGTAAAGCACCGCATCGACGATATCTTTTACCGTCGCCCTTTTAATAGCAGGCCGCAACATCGGATCGTTGGACTCATTCTGATGCATCGCTGTATCCACTTCACCGGGGGCGACGGCATTGAAGCGAATGCCATCCTTTGCATACTCGACTGCGAGATTCCGCGTCGCTGAATTCAACCCGCCCTTCGTAATCATCGAAACCGAGCCATTTGTGCCGGCTATTGGCCGATCGGCAAGCGCCGCGGTGATGCTAACAACGCATCCCGATTTTTGTTTCAGCATCTCTTTCACGGTGCGCTGAGTCATATAGAAGAACCCAAGCAGATTCGTGGAAACAAGGGCATCGAAATCCTCTTTAGTGAAGTCGGCGAAGGGCTTGTTTAGAAAGATGCCGGCATTATTCACCAATATATCGATTGTTCCGAAGTTGTTGATTGCCGCTAGGACAGCATCGGCAGCCGTTTGCGGCTTGCCAATATCGCCCTCGAGCAGAATCAGGCCGCTTGAGGCGGTCAACTTTCGATTGGTGTCACGCGAGGTTCCGACGACGTTGTAACCTGCCTGCAGAAAACCTTCGACTAAACCCGCGCCAATGCCTCCCGATGCTCCGGTTATGATTGCTGTTTTCCTGCCCGCCATAAACCAC
>Ga0302320_10024012_pt1 | contig 11929 bp, 8 predicted proteins | sample Bog_T0_3_FD_202130 | JGI IMG/M metagenome (GOLD analysis project Ga0302320, IMG submission 202130) | Peat permafrost microbial communities from Stordalen Mire near Abisko, Sweden - Bog_T0_3 | ecosystem: Environmental > Terrestrial > Soil > Wetlands > Peat | place: Sweden: Abisko, Stordalen Mire... | reverse complement strand
TCATAGCGATGGCGCGCGCAAAGCCCCCCAGCCCGGCACCGCCGCCGCACACATTCAGCATCGCAAAGCCTAGGCTCTCGCTCGCGTAGCTTGCGCCCGCACTGGCCCGCAATACCGACAGGAAAGCATCCGCGGTGAACTGGCTGTTCGGCGTGTCTCCGTATACGAAACCTTGCCCGCGGCTGTTGGTTCCACCGTGACCGATTATGTGCACACCCCCGATCCGCACGCGGTCGGAACGGGCATCGGCAACGGTCTCGGCCAACCGCGTCATCACCTGCGGACCTTCGACGAACACTGCGTCTATTCCGGCGCCACGCAGTAGGAACTGGGTCCGCTCCCATTCCCGGCGAGCAAGCGGCCCAATGTCAGCGTGGGACTTGTAAGCGGAACGACACGCGATGAATAAAACTCGGCTGGCCTCGCCGGACGGCGCATGCCGGGCCCGCAAAGTGCCCGCATAGCGCACAACGCAAGTTCTCACGGCGCCGTAGCCAATGATTCCGCCTCGAAGGCCTAGGGGGAGCAATTCCCAAGGTAGGACGCTCTGCCGTCCGGCGACGTCGATTTTGATCCGAACCGCAGCCGGGGTGCTATTGTCGCGCACGCTGCGATTGGCTTCACTCAAGGCGGCGCGCAGGCTCTCAGACAAGAAGCTTCCACCGCCAAACAGAAGCTGGAATAATTTCTGTCCATCCGCCTCTCGGATCTGTCGCCATTCGTCGTCGTCCAGGACTGGACGCGAGTCAGCCGGTGGCAATGGATGATCGGTCGCCGTTACATAGCGGCGTTCCAGGTCCTCGAGCATCGAGCGGTCGCGGTCGGTGGCGCCAACTGCGACAGCTTCGCCCTGTTCATCCAGCAGAGGGCCCGAGACGACATAGGCGGCGAAAGCCGCGGCCGGCGGCGGCGCTCGATCGGCGCCGACTTGCCTGAGCGCGATATGGAGATCAACGAAGTCCAGATCCACGGCCGATGCCTCCCATTGACGACGTCGTGAATGTCGATACCTATGGTTTCGCTTCGCATCGAATTGCGCAAGGCCGCGCCGCCTTTTTCTTCACGGGACGCGTAACCGCATTGCCTCGGGCCTGCTACTTTGCGGTTTGAGCGCCCCGCCTCGCACCAAGAAGGAAAAACCATGACGTTCCGCTCAGGGCTCGACCTCCCTCTTTTGGCAGTGCACCGGAGGGCAACCACTTGGTGCAGCGCCAAAGTCTCCGGGCCTACGCTCGCCATTGAGGCGGGGATGGGAGCCACATCGATTTCGTCCTTGACCGCCGCCCCGGGACGGCAGTGTATTGGCTATGCGAAAATATTCGCGAACGGCGTATCGCGATCGCGTCGGTGGGGGTGGAAAACACTGGCAAAAAGGTGCCTCAAAACGTTTTAGGGGGACACAACAATGCAGATTCTTTGTTATTCGTTTCTTGGGTGCCGCAACCATCGTCGCTGCAGTACGGCTTGGATGGTTCGCCTGTGGGTGGTGGCGCTGGTGGGAATCGCGCCAATGCTGCATGGGTGCGCAGAATCAAACGTTTTGGTCGGAGATCCGGGACACGATGCACATGCGCCTACGCCGGCCATCTTGCCCGTAACACCTTGGGCGAAGCCCGACGCAGTTGTAACGAGGCAAGCACCGCAAACAGCGAACCTTTCTACGACCGCGGCGCGGCGGCCGCCGCAGGCCGCCGCCGACGGTCCGTCAGGAAATCCAATTGCCCAAACGGTCGCCCCGCGGGCTCCCGCGGGAGCCATCGAGTCCAAAGTGGCGCCTCCGTCTCCGCCAATTCGCGTGGAAGCAGTGTGGTCAGGGAAAGATGGAGGGGCAAACGGGATGCCGCGCTTGACGCTGACGGCGACGCGCTCCCCTTCGGGTCCGTCGGAAATCGTCCGGTTGGGTATCGCGCTCAAGCTGCAGCCGTCCGGCCGCACTACGGAGACCGAAGTCGTCTCGTTGGAACTGCCCGCCGAAGCGACCATGGCAAAGGCGGTGGTCGCCCTCCCTCGTCTGCAACCGGCTGACGACGACAGTTCGTTAACGGCGGAACTCCACGACGCCGACGCGACCCAGACTTCGGCGCAACGTCCGTCAATCACTATGGTGGAGGCGAGCGTCGACTTCCCGTCTCGGGAAAGGTTGGCCTTTGAAGAGGCCTCCAAGGATCCCTCATTCACCGGCGCGCCTGCGCTTATTGACTATCTGGACCACTACAAGACGGGTCAGCATCGACAGGATGCGCTCCGGTTACTGGCAACCGCCATCGAAAGTGGACCTAACGATCGATGCGAAACCGATACGGCCGAGGCGCTAGCTAAAGGAAAGCTCCGCTTCCCCGCTGAGCATGAGCGAGCTCAGAGGACGATTGCAGCACGCGAGGATTACGACAATCTGCGACAAAAAATTGATGGGCTTACCGATCGCAATCTTTACGAGAAAGCGGAGCATTTTGCTCAGAAGTATCCCGCCTCTGGATGCAGGCCTCTGGTCGAACTGTGGCTGCATGAGGCCTATTGGCGTGAACGGGCGACGACGCCTCCGGCGATCCTGGCTCTAGCAGATTATTATGTGGCCGAGGGCCGAGCGCAATCGGCGATTGAAGCGCTTAAGCCTGCGATAGCTTTGCGATACATGCCGGCAATGGCGTTGGCCGGAAGGTTGAAGACCGGCCTTGGAGACGCCGCCGGCGCGGCAGAAGTCCTACAATCTGTAGCAAAATCTGACTCTGGCGCGGATCCAGCGGAAATTGGCGCCGCGAACTATCAACTTGGAATGACCGCGGAACAACGCAATCGACCTAGCGAGGCCTTGCATTACTTCGATGAAGCGCTGCGCGCCGACCCCAGTTGCGCCGAGTGTCTGATAGCCAGGGGTCAAATCAAATTCCTGCTTACCGCCGACTGGAACGCGGAGCGAAACGACTTGGAGGCCGCAGTCGCTGCTGCGGCGAGCGCGCCCGGGCGTTGGCCGGGTGCCGCCGAAAAAGCAAAGCAGCTCTTAGAAATGCACGACACCCGGAGTTGATCGCCGCCTAAGACCTAAGAGAAGAAAGGACGCCCCGGTCGAACGGAGAAAATCGATGAGTATGTCGCGTTCTTCTGCCGCTTCGGGTCCTCGACTCAAGCAGGCCGGAGCCAAACGGATGGTTGGGGTCGGCACCCTCGCGCTTTTTGGACTTGCGAGCATGCTGTTCTGCTACACCTTTCTGTTTTGGAACGTCGTCGTCATATATGAGCATTTTCATGCCGGCGACACGCCCTACCTGTTTAAACCCACATTCTGGCCGTTGCAGTGGAGCGCGGCGACATTTCGGCCCCTGGCGGTTGACCTTTCAGCGCAGACTCCCTTCAAGCTGTCGTTGTTCTTCACGCTGCTGTTCGTTTCCAGTTACCGTTCGCTCGCGGGACGACTCGACGCTGCCGATCTGCGGGCGCGATCCGGTTATCTGCCGTTTTTCCGGACTCTCGAAACGACCTTCGTGCAACTGGGCCTCGCCGGCTCAATCTGGGGATTCTTGCTGATTGGCTTCGGGCTTGCAAATCGGAAAGAAGCCACGGACGCTATGCCGATACTTTTAGGCGCTTTCGGCACAGCACTTCTTAGCACATTCACCGGCGTCGTTCTGGCCTTCGTAGCCGCGCCGGTGGTGCGCTTCGTGTGGCGATGGCTGCACGATGTCCCCTCGCAGGCCGCAAACGCTGCTCAAGGCCTTTCGGCTGAGGTCGAGCGCCTCCGCGGGGCGCTGACTAACGCCGTGGGTCAGGTCGTGCAGTTGCGCGGCGCATTCGAGAAGTCAGATCTCGAAAGCAGCAAACTGCGTGGATCGTTGGCGGCAACTGCCTTGTCGCTCGAAGATCTCCATAAGCGCACAGACTCCGCCGATCCAAGCAAATTGAACGCTAAGGTCGAGAATATTGAGGCTTGGACCGGGGCGATTGGCGCGGAGCTCAAAGCCATTCATCAAGCTATGAGCCCTATTCGCGATCATTTGGGCGCGATGCAAGGAGACGTTGCCGCTACGCGGAGCGCGGCGACCAGTCTCGCGGCGGCTGGCGCCGGACTCGTGCCGACCCTTGCCGATTTGGCGGCTTCGATGCGCGGAATGGCCGAAGCGGTGAAGTCGCTCGGCGCGAAGATAGACAACATGGCGTCGAGCCAACTACGACTTCTCGAGACCGCTGAACGCCAGGCTGTGGCGACCGGCGAACTCGCAAGCTATATCCGTGCTTCAAGCGATCAGATTGGACAGGCGCTTGGTCAGTTTGAGACTAAACTCGGAACCCTGCTTTCGACGGCCCGTTTCCCAACTCCGCCGTGGAACCCTTACACAGATTCGAGTCGCGCCGACTCTCCGAGTCCATTTAATGGCGAACTCAACTCGAGAGCAGGCGAGCATTCTTCAACCACCACGGTAAGCGGGATGGCAACCGAAAGTCTCGGTTGGCCGCCACGCCAGGAGACAAACATTAGTGTTGCGGAGCCGCGTGGCCCATACCCGCCAGGCGACAACGGCCAGCAGGGTGGGTCGTCCCTTCTCGGAAAAATATTCGGTCGAAAGAAGCGATGAGCGACGATTTTTTCAGTGGCTTGGAGGGCGAGCAGGCGCGCAGGGGCGAAGCGCTCGTGTGGAATCTGTTTTCGCAGATCTTGATTCCGATAGTCATCCTAGTGACCTATGTCGCTGTCGATGGTATCACTCGGATTGGCGCCTTCCTGGACCGCGAACAAAAGATCAGCAACTACAACCAAGCTAAATTTGCCCAGTGCATGGAGAATAATAACGCGACCTGCTCCCGCGATCTGCGGCAAGTTTACGCGCAACACCAATGGGTCCGGTTGATGCTTGCGCTAGAACGACGTGTGCGTGCCCAGCGTAAAGAGCTTGGTTTCGAAGATTATCAGGACGGCGGCAAAGTGAAGCTGGACGGAATCCGGATCGCAGATCCAGGCTTTCAGTCATTCGCCGCGAATGCGGCGACGTATTTTGGTCGCGCGGCGCCGCAAAGAGTCGCATACATTCGAAACCTATTCGGCGAAGCAATCGCCGCCGCCGAACTGAGAGACGACGAGGCGACGATATCCGATGCGGAGATCGCTCAGGCTATCGTCCGGCCTCGACGCGCCGATCCGCTCGATTTTGAAGTGCCCGCGACAACCAGCGACCCCAATCGGCTTGTGGCTCAGGTTCGCGAGCTGTTCCTTGCACGAGTTGCGGCCGAGTGCGACATCATGCGCGACGACGCCCAGCGTTTGCAGGTCGAGGTCGTAGGCAGGATTTATCACGCGTTGCTGGATGCGCCACAGCAACAACTGACCGCGAGCAGCCGCGAGGCGGCGCGTCGGATGCTGGAGACGGGTATATCGGAGCAGGAAAGGAAGGCCCGCGCGGCAGCTTTCGCTCGCCAGTTCAACGTTGACTTGGCCGCTGACCTCCACGCCCAAAAAATCGATTTCCTAGCAGAAACGTGGGACGCTCTAAACGCCGATTGAGAGGTGTTCGGGCGTGGCCGGGCTTCACAGCACAGGGTTCCAGGCCATGAAAAGTCCAACGATCCGCCGCGCCAACACTCCGGTGGGAAGGATACTGCTGGCGGCGTGCCTGGTTCTGACGACGACTGTCGGTCTGGCGCTGGCCGACGACAATAGTCCGCCGCAGTCCGCGCTGTCGTTCGCCCAACGGGAACGCGCGCGCCTGCTTGCCGAAAAAACTGTCAGGCTGGCGCTCGATACGCTGGGAGCTTTTAAGGACGACGAAATTGCCGACATTCGACGTGGCGCGCTCGCGGACATGCAGCAAAATGTCGCCGCCAATCGCACCAAAACGGCGAGCCAGCAACGGCTGGCGGAAACCGTCGAGCGACAGCTGCAAACCCGAATCGACGACGAGATCGCTCAAACAGTGGGTGCTCTGCTCGCCGATCAGGGTATCTCCGCCACTCAGTTCCGCTCAGAACTAGGCGCACCGTTCAACAATGACGTCGCTACGCAAAAGCAGAAATTCGTAAACCAGACGCTGCCGCAGATCTTTCTCGCTGCGCGCGCCGATGCGGTAAAAGCCCAGACGGCGCTATTGACCCAGGCGGCCTACCCAACGCAACAGGAGGTCGAGCAGGCAGATCGGAATGGATGGAAGGCCGAGGAGCTGGCGGCTCTGGAAGCGAGCACGCGCGCGCGCATCGCCCACGCGGTGCCGGACCGGTTCGAGGAAACGGACGTCGCGGTGAACACCAACGCGAAAGCAGTCATGGCGGATGTGGAAGGACAGCGTAAACGACAGATCGACGCGCTAGAGACGGGCGCGCCCGACGGCGCGATTACTTCCGCTCAGATAATGTCGGCTCTTCGCCTCGCCGTCGACAACGCGGTCGCCAGCGCTCGAACCGCTAGCCTTCCGGGGCAGGTCGTCTACGGCATTTTGCCAAGTGTCGCAGAACAGACCGCTAGAAAAGCCGACACGGAGGAGCGGCGCCATTGGGCCCAATATGTCCGAACCTACAAGCCCGCGGTAGGCGTAGACGAAATCACCGCTCGGTTAAAAAGTGACGTCGCGCGCTATCGCGACCCGAAAGACAGTGAGCGCCAGTTTGTCGAGGATAGCATCGCCGCAGCCGAGCGCGACGTCGTCGAGCGCTACGCTTCTGGAGCGCGGTCGGCGCCAGACGAGACGGCGTTCCGTGACCGCATCCGTGCGTCCGTTGCGCCCAACGGGGAGGAAAACCAGACGCTCAAATCGGCAATCGAACTCGCAATCCAGCCGTCCCTTGGCGAGGCGCGGGCCAGGATTGCCGCCGAACAGTACGCGACGGCGTTTGGTCCTTTGCAAAGCGGCCTTTGGCAGCCCGAAGAAACGGCGATCGTCGATGGCACGCTGACGCCTAGCTCCATTGGGAAATTCGATCAGGCGGCGGCGCTCCGCGGGGTACGAACGGTTGGCTCCGATCCTGGCGCGGTACTATTCGTCGAAACTGAGGAATTGGCGCGCGAAGGCGCGGGCAAGCTCATCGCCGAGGAGCAGACGGCAATCACCTTGCAACGGGGGATCGTCAAAAGGCTCGAATCTAGGATTAAGGAGCAACTCGAAAGCGCTCCGCCACAGGACCGTAGTTCCAAGGAGCTGTGGATCCACAAAATGACCGACCTGGTCACGACGACTTGGGGCTCAGATCGAAAAGCTGTCTGGAATGGCGCGCCGCCAGCGATTGCGCCAAACAAATACAGCGCGTTATTCGCTGTGACCAACCAGGATATTGAACGGACGATCCACAACTTGCTTGCAGAGATCGCTGCGAGGCCAACTCAAACACCGACCCCCACTCAAAGTGCGACGCCAGAACAGGTGGAAGAAGAGCATCCGAACCTTTTCGCGAAAATTCTTGAGATCGTAGGAATCATCTGTGCAGCGGCTTTGGCGTTGTTCCTCCTTTGGCGGTGGCTTCGCCGCCCGAAGCCGCCTGGCCGCCAAGGTGATCAGCCGTCGTCGGGAGGACTCCAAAGGCAGGCCGCAGGCGGCGGGCCAAATCCAAGGGGAGGAAGTCAGGGGGCCACCGGCGGCGGCGGCCCGAGGCCGGGGGGCGGAAAAGACGCCAAATCGCTACCATCGGAGATTTTCCGTGGGATCGTTGTGGAGGTCAGGGACGTCGATAGTGTCGTCGAGTTGTTCAACGACGTCACAGACCTGCGTCCAGAGAAGCGTGACGGCGACTACGCTTATTACAAAATTGGTCCGCTAGAAATTGTATATGTGACAGAAGGGCGCATCCCCGACGAAATCGCCAAGGGTGGGGTAGCAAGGCATGTAGAAAGGCTTAAGCACCGGAGATCAAACCTGGGTCCAACCGCTGCCGGCCTCATTGAAAGGGAATGACTATCTCTGGAGTTGGACGGTTCTATCAACATTTTTTGGGGCCTGCAGTTGTTGCGCGGCGGGGCGTGTTCACTGGGCAGATGAGGCTATTTTGTATCGGTGCAGAGCGGTGGCTATCAGGCGGTTGACGAAGTCATACGGTTTCCGGGTGAAGGACTCGATTTGGGGGGATTCCGGATTGGGGATCCTGCTGATAGACAGGATGGCCATGATTCGCGGGGAAGCGGACATGAGCCTGGTCGCCGAGCATCTCAGCGTCGCGGAGTTGGAAGAGCGTTATGAGGCCTGCGAGGACGTGACGTCGTCACGGCATTTTCAGGCGATTTTTCTCCTGGCGAAGGGACACTCCACCCGCGAGGCGGCCGAGATCACCTCGTTTGGGCAGCGTTGGATCGAACAGCTTCTGGAACGCTACAATGCAGTTGGTCCCGCGGCCCTTGGCGATTTGCGCAGGGACAACGGCAGCCAGGCGAGGGTTCTGAAACCGGAGTTGCTGGACGACTTCGCGTGTAGCGCGTCAATCTGGGTGAGAAGGCGACGATCAGGAAAGCACTCTGACGGTCGTGGCGGAAAGATGGTTGTCGCGGCGCGACAACATTGCAAGCGATATTTTGTCGGGGCGCATTATTTGTCGCGCCGCGACAATCAAGATGATGCTTTGATTGTCGCGCGTGTCGCTGGCCGTCCGACGCCTCGGGCGGTTTCGATGGCCTCCTTTCGGCGATAGCTGTCGACGTTCATTTCGAGGATTGTCGCGTGATGCACGAGGCGATCGATGGCCGCCAGCGTCATCGCCTCGCCGGGAAAGATCTTTCCCCACTGGCCGAAAGGTTGGTTGGCGGTGATGAACATCGATCGGCGTTCATATCGGCCTGTGCGGCTGAGCGGAACAGAAAAGTAGCATAAGGAATTTCTCTGCTGAAATTCCGTCAAAACCCGCTCTTCACCGCCTGATAATGGGGGTTTTCCGTCGAAATTGACCCAATCAGGGAACGACAGCGGCCATAGGCGATCATGCGAAACTTATCGCAAAACGAGGGTGTTTCGCATGGCATTTTTGCGAAGGAAAAACCCTTGAATTTCCTTATATCGCAGTGGCTTCGCAAATGTTAGGAGTTTTGCAAAAGTCGGCATTTTGCGGCCCCTTATGCTACTTTTCTGTTCCGCTCAGCCGCACAGGCCAACTTTGGTTCGCACCCAAACCCATGGACGGCCTTGTCGTATCGCTGCAACCTGGTTCAGCAAATTGCGAATCAAACGCGACGCCAGTCCGGGAAATTGTGACTCAATCCGGAAATTGTGCTATAGAGAAATGCTTGGATTTCAATGCACAGGAGGCCAATAAATTGCGGCTCTCCGACAATTATGGCCCGCGCGCTATAACTGTTTCGCTGCTACTCAAACCCGTTATTCAGCGCGGACTTGCCAATTCTGGCCATTTTATTCACACGTGTAGCAACCGGACGGCTTAGGGCGTGGGTGTGACAACAAGTCAAACCTAGCCGTTATATTATAACAAATCAACTCCGAATATTTTATTCACCAACCATCGCGCACGCTCCACCTTATCGTTATCTCTTCTTGTAACACTATCGTTTTCCGGTATTCGAGTGTCCATTCTAGCAATATTTATTGATGTTTCATCTTTACTTGTGCTGACAGTACCCGGTTTAGCAAATCCATTCGACGGAGTGTCTTCAAGCCGGCGCGTCTCAGACATTACTAATCCCCCCAATGTCACCATGATCATCATCATCGTCGTCGTCGACGACATCCAACGCAATGGGTCGTATAGGAACCCGATCGACAAAGTACCAGTCATCCATTGCCGCCAATACGCCGACTACAGTTATTGCACCATCCTGAAATGGATTAATTGCTCTGCCGGACGGGTCTCGAATTGTCCAGTCACTACCAAATTCAATGATTGTTTGCTGCAATTTCAGCGCTAGCTCATTTACCGAACGTATCGGATTATTTCGCTCATCATAAATCTCTGAACCTATAGTAGTTCTTACTTTATTCTGAATTAATTTAATTATCGCAGGATCAACACTATCCGTTGGAACGAAATCTGGTACTTTTACACCTGGCAGAAGCGCCTGCGCAAATACTCGTGACGAAAAAAGCGTCTTGTCTCCGCTGGCTCCAACTGTATCTATACTTAGCAACAGTCCGGTAAAACGCTCAGCGACTTGTTGATCGTTTGCCTCTTGAACAGGGAATGCATAAATTTTAAGACCGACGCCGTCAGTTCTCGCACCGATAAAATATATCGCTCTACGCATGGGAACAACGACCCCAATAGATTCGGGAACGCGCATATGCCGATCACTATATCCATACGTATTATATTGCATGAAGCTGGTTTTATCGTTGTCTCTTAACTTTACAAGGCACACCAAAACTCCATCCTCCGGAGAGGACGTATATCTATATACAGCAAAATCCCTCGTCGAAGCTCCCCCTAGAAATAAATCCTTAACACCCGACAATTCATGAGTGCGGATACGGAATAAGCCAATCAAAAAATCCTCAAACCCAGTATAAATCTTCGTCGCGTTAGGAGACATGATGTAAGCACGAAATTCACTTGGGCTGACAGTCTTTAGTTTGTTGTACGTTTTCATTATACGCATGTCTTCATCTAATTCAATGAAATGTAGTGGCGCACACTTTTGAGTACGTAAAGGCTCTATAAACTCAATCCAGTAGCAGTATATCAATATTATACATACCGTGAAGCTACCAGTGTCTGTAAAAGTGTTGTTATCACGATTAGCAAAATTCGATATATTGCGTTGTGGTACCTTATGACGCAAAATATTTTTAGAAAAGTCCTCCATAGTGGAGAATCCGAGTTCCGTATTGCCTACAATTACTCCGTTTTTATTGATTCCATGACCTTTATTCATAGCTAACAAAAATCGCGTGGCGGCAATTAGGTGACGCTTACTATTCTCTAAGATGACCGCATTTGGTTCTAATTGTGAAACGAGCGTATTTATTGAATTATTTTTGTGTTGGGATATCCGCATGAGATGATGAACTTCGTCGGCAACCCGGCGACGCAGCCGACGCACGACGTCGGTTTCCTGGGGCGAGGATAAATCTTTTTGAGCAGGCTTCCGGGCCATATCGAAAGGCTTGGGGTTGTAAATTTTGGCCAACCGAGCGATTGGCATGCTACCCACGCTATGCGGCCACGATCCTATAATCAAGGCTTTGTTGGTATTTTGCGATAGGTGCTTGGTAGCGATCATTGCCGTTCCGGTATCGACAGCGATGCATTCGGTAAGGCTAACTCTGCTCGTTATGCAGTGTGCACTGCGATTAAATCTTCTGGCTAGAAGAAAGATACGCTTCCAACTAGGTTGCATTTAGCCACGACCTGCGAGAATCTTTCTCTCGCGGGCCGGATTCCGTCCAAACGAATCTAGGCCCTGAAGGGCAAGCCCGCGCTGCACTTATAGCTTAGGAACGGCAAGAACAACGGAAGGAGGTGATATCTATGAATGCCGTGCACACGTATTGCGCGCTGGCGGGTTATAGTCTGCTGGTGATCGCGTACGGCGTCGAACTTCTGCTTAGCTTGACGGCACACAGCTAGCTCGACGGATTAAGCTACTCGCTAGGGTGGGGGGGGTGGGTCCAAACCACTCCCCTTTACCCGTCTTTTTTATGCTCCGCAACCTGAATGAGTCATTAAGATTAAGCAGTTTGAGGCGCATCCACAACGAATCTCGGCGAATTAGCATGCTTATAACATCCGAGACGATGGATAGTTCCCTACTAGGGGTAGGGTCGGGATACGTGTAAAAAGTGGTCACAAGCCAAAATAGCTCTTGTCCGGAAAGGCTTTCATGCGCGGACAGCGAAACGCTACCTCCCATCCCCTTCAAAATAAACGTTTTGTTCGACGGCGCCGGCGAAGGCTTTTGTGGACACCTTGTGAGAGCCATCGACCCGCACTGGCTACCCGACGCCCCGGGCGCTTCGTATTTGATATGACGGAGCTGCCCGCGACCCTCGGTCCAAAGCCTCCTGCATCCAAAACCGCCCTA
>Ga0302320_10024010_pt1 | contig 11930 bp, 16 predicted proteins | sample Bog_T0_3_FD_202130 | JGI IMG/M metagenome (GOLD analysis project Ga0302320, IMG submission 202130) | Peat permafrost microbial communities from Stordalen Mire near Abisko, Sweden - Bog_T0_3 | ecosystem: Environmental > Terrestrial > Soil > Wetlands > Peat | place: Sweden: Abisko, Stordalen Mire... | reverse complement strand
ACACGGTCGGATACGCCAAGTCTGGCCGCAAGCATTTCCAGCGATTTTCGCTGTTTCCCCGTGCCGATGATGATCAGGTGTGCATCGATCTGCGCGATCGCGCGTATCAGCACGCCGAAACCCTTGTAGGGTACGAGCCGTCCGAGGGCAGCGACAAGGCGCGGATGCTGTTGCCGCAAGTCGTGTGCCCTTGCTCTCTGCGCGTCGTTGGCAGAGGTCCATTTCGTCGGATCGACGCCGAAGGGAACGACCTCGCACTTGGCCCGGTGAGAAAGCAGCAACGTCGAATTCTCGAGAATTGCTTCATTCGACACGATGATCCGGTCGGCCCGGTCGAGGGTTCGGCGAAGGAATGGTTCTAAACCACGGGCAAAAAGTCGGCGACCATGGATCTCGCTGTGCCAATGCACGACAAGCCCAACCCGGTCGGGAATTCCCATGGCGCCGATGTCGTTGAACGGAAACGGATGGTGAAGCACGACCACGTCAGCCTGGCGCGAGGCTAAAGCCAGCGCCATCGGAAACCCCGGCGCAATGGGCATGCCGAGAAGGGTGCCCATTGAAGCGACCGCGCGGCCCTTTATCTGGTCAAAATCGTATTGCTGCGCGAGGCCGAGCCGGCCTCGCGCCACCAGAATGCGGCTTGAAATATCCGGATCACCAGCGCTGCAAGCAAGAGCGATTACCGATACAATGCCGCCGTCAATATCTGGCCGAAAGACCTTATATGCGTGTAATACGCGCATCCCGCGTCCCTTGTCCTCCAGCGACTAAGCCTGTATTCGACCTTCTAATCAACCCTCGACTACATTGACGGCCTGATCGCGAGCAGACTTCATCCTGGTACGCGCCTGATCATTCGAGTCATAGCTCGCAGTAGGGTTCCCGAGGCGAGAATCGGACAAATACATGACGATTGATGAGTTGAACCTACCGGGCGTGTTGTTGATTACCGCAAAGAGGTTTTCCGACGATCGTGGCTGGTTCTCGGAAACCTACAACGAGAAAGCCTTCAGAGACTGCGGGCTGCAGGTGAACTTCGTGCAGGACAACCACTCGCTGTCCCTGAAGGCGGGAACACTCCGGGGCTTTCACTTCCAGACCCCGCCCCACGCACAGGCCAAACTGGTGCGCTGTATCCGCGGCCGCATTCTCGATGTCGCCGTGGACTTGCGAATCGGCTCCCCGACCTACGCCAAACATGCGTCGGTCGAGCTGTCACCGCTTGATGGCCGACAACTCTTCATTCCGGTCGGGTTTGCGCATGCATTCCTGACCCTCGAGCCCGATACCGAGGTCATTTACAAGGTGAGCGATATCTATGCTCCGCATTACGAGGCGGGCATCCGATGGGACGATCCGACGATCGCGTTTCCATGGGATATTAAACAGGGCCCGTTTCTGTCGCAGTGGGACGAAGGCCTGCCGGAGCTGGCGGAGACGCAAAATCCGTTTGTGTACAGGAATTAGCCTGGCTCATCTGCCCAAATTCTGAAAAATGAATCATGAGCGGGGACGTTCCGGATGGCGTTGAGATATCACGAGAATGGCTCGAACTCGACGCCGAATCGCCTTTCCTTATGCCCGAACTTTCTTTCTGCCGGAGGATGTGGCATGGCCACTTCAGTGCTCACGCCGAACAACTGGCGAAGGAATGTAGAGCGGTCACATAAGGTCGAGCGCACCCAATCTGACATCTCGGGGTTCGCCCGGCATTTCCTTTGTCTCCGGGAGATTGCAGATTGACCTCTGATCCGGATTACCAACGCTTCGTTGGTTTTGTAGATTATTCTGAAGGCGGCGTTATCGGCGGGTGGGCTGTCGACTTGGAAAATTCATGTCAGCCTGCCGAGGTCGATATTTACGTAGACGGCTTTCGCACGCGCACGGTGACCGCTGACCACGACAGGCCAGATTGTTTTTGCGTTGGGCTTGCCGCGTTGCTTGGACATGACAACCTTTCGCCTGACATGATGTCTCTTGCCCTACGCCCCAGCAATTGGGTTCGTTTTGAAAAAGTGAATTACGGCCCTCATCCATGCTGGCCTCCAACTCCCAGCCGGCATGGGGAATCAGAAACAAGCTGATTTGGGAATCCCAAATCGATTCAAGTTAGATTCATCGCGCTTTAGTGTTCAGAACAGCAAGAATGGGAGGAAGGAGACCGGTTGTGCCACTTTAGAATTTAAGTTAGTTCCTGCGAGATTCAGCCGCAAATGATCGCAACCGACGTATGATTTATCATCATCCACGTTTTCGAAAGCGGGTCAGGCTCGGCGTCCTGATTTGCGTTACCATTGTGATCAGTTGCGCCTCTCTCGTCCAAGTTGCGCGCTTCAACGGTCCGGGCCCATTCGACCCCGCTAACTCACACATATTCTATGACCCGGCCCGGTTATTCGACGCAGTGGCCGTTGCTGTGGTCTTTGCTCTTGTTTCTCCTGTATTTTTATTTGTTCGCTTTAGCTTCGGTTATTTTGTCGGGTTCTATTTTTACATGATGGTTTTAGGCTATCTCTGGCTAAACTGTTTCACAAATCTGGAATACGACCATCGTCTGTCCGCATTATCCGCTGCGGCATCGATTGTTGTTTTTCTTTTGCCCACCCTCTTTTCTTTGCCGCCTGTCAGGCAGAGATTTACGTTTTCGGTAGCTGCCTTTGACCGCCTTTTGGCATTTCTTCTCATACTGGCCGTGGCTACAGCTGCCACTGGCGCTGCATACAATTTCCATCTTGTTGCCATCGAAGACATGTACGCGCTTCGGGAGAAGATAGAATCTCCGACGATACTGAATTATCTGATCGGAATGACTTGTGGCGCATTGTTGCCCTTTGCCTTTGCTGGCTTTGTGGCGCGCAAAGCCTACTGGCAAGCCGGCGTAGTCTTAGGTCTTCTGTTCTTCTTTTATCCGATTACCCTTACCAAGATCGCTCTCTTCGCACCGTTCTGGCTTGTCGCGATGTTGTTGCTTTCGAAGCTCGTCGAAACCAGAGTTGCAGTCGTTTTGTCGTTGCTTGCGCCAATCGCGGCAGGGCTTCTGCTGTTCGATCTGCTAGGGGCGCCCGCCGCTCAGTTTTTTTCCATTATCAACGGTCGGTTCGCGGCAGTTCCGTCAGTTGCGATGGACGTCTACAATGACTTTTTCTCAAAGCATGAGCTCACCCATTTCTGTCAGATATCGCTGTTGAAACCAATCGTGGATTGTCCGTATCGCGAGCAATTGGGGATCGTGATGCGGAAGGCTTACGGACTCGGTAACTTCAACGGCTCTCTGTTCGTGACAGAAGGCATCGCGTCGGTAGGCGTGTGGTTCGCGCCCTTTATCGTATTCCTGTGCGGACTCGTGATCGCTCTCGGCAATCGCCTATCGGCAGGACTACCGAGCAGCTTCATCCTCATCTCGGGAGCCATGTTGCCCCAGGTTCTTCTCAACGTGCCGCTGACGACAGCGATGCTGACGCACGGGGCGGCGCTGCTGTTCTTGCTTTGGTATGTAACGCCACGCGCCATTTTCGAACCGGAAACCGATGCGGAGCTGCACCAGCGGTCCGATTTGTCACCATTGCGATGATTTCCGTGCCGAAAGGCGGCTGTTTTCTTGCTCGGAATTCGTTGATCGTCATTACCGGCTTGCGCACCGGCGGACGACGCCCGACAGAGACCGGCGGCGTCATCCAGCCTTGCCGGAAGGCTTCCAATAACAGCGCGTCAGAAAGAATCGCGCTTCGGGAGGGGTGGGGTGGGCCGATTGCCAACACCGGCCCGCTTGAGGACTTTTATCGTCTTCGGGATATCCGCACGCGCAGCTCGCGCGGTGAAGTAGTCCGCGGTCCGGAGTGCCGAGAGTTTCTCCGCTACCGCCACGTTGATCAGCTGGTTAAGTGCTACCCCTTCAGCTTCAACGAGCTTACGCGCTTCTCCAGAAGCGAAGGTTGAAGCCGCAGCGCAAAATTACTCTTCCTGATGGTATTCCTTTTAATCGTTCGATCGCCGCGCCGGGTAACAACACTTCAACTCCGAACTGCCGGAAGTCTTGGCGATTGACCGTTTCCACTAACCCGATCGTCGGCGATTGCAGAAGGTTCCGCTTGGCAAGCGCACCACATCGTTGTAGATACATAGTATCTACGTAGAGAGGAAGACAGTATGATCGTCGAATTTTGCAAGTGGGGCAACAGCCTTGCCGTGCGCATTCCGAAGGCACTTGCCGATAGCATCAAGGTCAGCGACGGCAAACGTGCCGAAATCAAGGTGGAGAACGGCGCATTGGTGTTGCGCCCCATCGTCAAGCCGGCGCGTAAACCAAGCTACACACTCGATGATCTACTGAGCGGCATGACCCGCGACAACGTTCCTCAAGAGGTCGATTGGGGTCCTACGCGCGGCAATGAGGCGTGGTGAGGTGACGGCCTACTGCCCGGATACGGGCGACATCATCTGGCTGGATTTCCTGCAATCGGTTGCCAACGAACAAGCCGGACGGCGGCCTGCGCTTGTGCTTTCACCACTTGCCTTTAATCAGCTGACCGGTCGATGCATTGCCTGCCCGATAACGCGGCGGGATCGGGATTGGAGCTTTCACGTTCCGCTGCCAGCGAGCGACGAGATAAGCGGCGTTGTTCAAGCTGATCAATTGCGAAGCGCCTCGTGGGAGCAGCGCGGGTCGCGTTTCATTTGCAAGGCGCCGGCTTCGGTGCTCGATGAAGTACGGGCTAGACTTAAGCCGCTACTCTCTCTTTGAGAGGTCTTCCGGCAAACCGGATTGACGCGTTAAGAATTTTCTATTTCTCCGATTTTCCCTTTACCGGCTTTCGAAGCCGCACACCGGGGCCCCCGCCGTTCTCGTCGATGAACTCGACGCCAGCTGCTTCTAAGGCGCGGCGGACTGCGAGATCATTGGCGGCTGTAATCGATGTCTCACTCTCAGCGAGTTCAGCACGTCGGATGGTTGCAACTCCGACCGAGGACTCGCGCGCGAGATCTTGGGCGCGCCATCGAACCAGCGCCCGAGCGGCTCTGATTTGGGCACTCGTCAAAAAGCCGCGCCTCATCTTGACTTCTGCATATCGTATGATAACTCTGATATCATATGATTATCTAATAGCCCCCGCGACTCATCTTTGAGGAGGAAAGCATGAAAGCTGACAGTTCGACAAAGCCCCGAGAGGACCGCCGCTCTTTTATCGGCGGCTCAGACGCCCGGATCATCATGAGCGACGATGAAGCCGCCCTGCTCCGCCTCTGGCGGGAAAAGCGCGGCGAGGCGGAGCCTGAGGACCTGTCCGGCAACCTCATCGTCCAGCTCGGCACGGTCACCGAGGAACTTAACCGGCGCTGGTACGAGCGTAATACGGGGCACGTCGTGACCGACGTGCAGCGGCGAGTTTTCCACCCCGTCAAGCGGTGGATGGCGGCGACGCTGGACGGCAAGGTCGAGGCTACCGGCGCCGTTTTCGAGGCGAAATTCATGCTGCCATGGACGTTCTCGGAGGAAGCCGCGGCAGGAAAGCATATGGCGCAGCTACAGCACAACATGTGGGTCATCGCATCGAGGAGTGCGGTGCTGTCGATCATCACCGGTGGCGGAAAATGGGTCGAGATAACCATTCCAGCGGACCCGCTCTATCAACACCTGCTGCTGACGGCGGAGAAGAAGTTCTGGCGCTGTGTTGAGACCGGCGAAACACCCCATCTGTTCGGCGTTGAGCCGCCGCGGCCACGGATCGAGGCGGTTCGGGTTGTCGATATGAGCTCATCCAACGCCTGGGCAGAATTCGCTGCCAGCTTTCGGCGGACCCGATCGGCTTTCCTCGAACACGAGAAAACCAAAGCCGAACTCAAATCCCTGATGCCGGAGGATGCCAAGGAAGCCATCGGCCATGGCGTACGCGCCAAGCGCTCGAAATCTGGTGCCGTCAGCTTTGATCTGATGGACATGGAGGTGAATCATGCACCGCTCCAGTGAAACCATCGGCGCGATCGCGGCCGCCCTTGCCAAAGCGCAGGGCGAACTCAGTAATCCCGAGAAATCCTTGATTGCGACCATCCGGTCACCTTTTCCTCGCGAGGCAGACCGCACATTCCGCTATGCGTCGCTTGCCAGCGGACTGGACATCGTCCGCAAGAGCCTTGGCCAGCAAGAGATCGCCACCATCCAGACCACAGCGATTGATCAGGCGACAGGGCAAATCCAGCTCACGACCCTCCTGGCACACGCATCCGGCGAATGGATTTCGTCAGACTGGCCTGTCTGCGCCATCAGCGAAACCAGCGCTCCCCACCGTATGGGAGCAGCCCTCACCTACGCCCGGCGCTATGCCTTGTTCGCGCTGGTTGGGATTGCTGGCGAGGATGATCTCGACGCGCCCGATTTGGAAGCTGCCCCAAACACGGATGCTGTTTCGTCGAACTGGTCGGCCGGGCAAGCCTTGAACGGTCACGCTCACGCCGCCGGGGTGTCAGGCTCCCGCCGCCGAGGCTCGGTTTCGCCAACGATTCCCGTTCTGGCTGTGGAGCAGTCTACGCTGCAGCGGGATCGTCTGCTCGCGGAACTAGGCGGCCTGCGATCGAACGAGGACGCCGCCGTCTGGGCGCATCAGAGCCTGGCGGCCAAGAACACCCTGATGGTCTCGGACGCCCAGCTGGTCGAAGAGGGCTTCCTGCTCAAACTTTCCGCCTTCGGTGATGACCAGCCGGAGAGGCAGCGGGAGCCGACTGAAGGCCTCGGCGAGGCGCCTTTGACCATGCTGGATCCGGCAGCTACGGCATCGCCATCAAGAGAGCCTGGTATCCGCCGCGGCCAGGTCGCCGCCAAGACTGTTCGCCTGCGCGACAAAGATCATCGCAAATTCGTATCCACCCAGCCTTGCGTGGTATGCGGTCGCTCTCCCGCCGATGCCCACCATTTGCGCTTCGCCCAACCTCGTGCACTGGGCCGCAAGGTCAGCGACGAGTTCACCGTTCCGGTATGCCGCGTCCACCATCGCGAACTGCACCGGCATGGAGACGAGGCCAAATGGTGGGAGGGTATCAAGATCGACCCGCTACCCATCGCACATCACCTGTGGCAGCACGCGCAGTCAAATGGCGCAAGGGTGGCTGTCGATGGAGAAACCGGATCTGCAACAATAAGGACTGGAAACAGCTCAGACTCCGCAAGAGCTGATTCCGAGCGAGACGACCTTGGTCCCGCATCAAGCAATGCTGACGCAGCGATCAGCCCATGACGTCAATCCGACAAATCGAAGCTAACAGGCGCAATGCCGCCCGAAGCACCGGTCCAAATACGGAGGCCGGCAAACAACGCTCGCGGCGAAACGCGGTCCGGCACGGTCTGTGCGCCGAAACCGTCGTCGAGATGGTCGAAGATGTCGACGACTACCGCGGTTTCGAGGCAGCTGTCATCGCCGACTACGACGCTCGCACTGCGGTCGAACGTGAACTTGTGCTCCGCCTGGCTTCGCTGCTGTGGCGACTGCGGCGGGCCACGGCGATCGAGACTGATCTGCTCAGGATCCAGGCCGAGATCTTGCGCGATCGCAGGAATTGCCAACTGCCCGATTGGTCGCCAACTGTCCCTTCGCCAATTCTTGGCTGTGCGATTCATCGCGTCCCAGATCCAGAGGAGACTGAGCATGCCAGCAGCGACCACGATGCCAGCTGCGGCCCATCCTGCTGGGCGCCTCAACAAGTCAACTCTGCACGCGGACTGACGCATAGCTTCCTTCGGCTGGCCAATATCGACAACGGCGTGTTTGAACGGCTCGGTCAATATGAATCCGCACTCTCGCGCCAGGTCGTGCGAATTCTTTTTTTGATAAGGGCAGCGAGGGTTCGGTGACCGAGAAACAGGCTCCACGTCCAAAAACGCGGGGTGGCAAACGCACCCCCTCTTCTCTTCGCTTCGTTTCGGAACCGCAAGACGAAAGTTAGTGGTACGCGACCATCGGTCCTTTCGGTTCGCCCCTGGCACGCGCCGTGGTCGGCATGCGCACCTTGGGTCTCACGAAGCAGCGCTGCGAACTTTGCCCAGGAGTTGGATGCACTCATGTCGACCATGCGGACGGCCTCGATCCGGAGCTTTGGGGGTTCGCAATCGAACAGAACCGGAGATTCGCCGGTCTCTACCGCTCGCCAGAAGGCCTTCTCAGCTGTGATCAGGATTGTCTGGTAGACCGGATCGGCTTCGATCGAGAGCCACCCACTTGCCGCCCCCATTAATGATGCTGAGCACGAGCTTTTGGGTGCTGGCGGCCAGCATGTTATGCTCGAGTTGGGCCATGTGCTTTCGGCCGCCTCCGAGAACGACCATAGCAGCATGAAACCGGCCTCGAACACGGCGCCCTTAGTTTGGACAGGATGCGAGTGCGTGCCGGCGGCCACCCGGCGACTTCCATGAAGCACGTCCTCTTCCTTTGCACCGGTAACTACTACCGCAGTCGATATGCGGAGGAACTATTTAATCACCTCGCTCGGGGCAGCGAATTGAATTGGGAAGCAGAATCGCGGGCGATAGCGATCGAGCATGGAGTTTCGAATTTCGGCCCGATGGCGACGCCCTCGTTGGCAGCGCTAGAGATTGATGGCGTGCGCGCAGCAGGAGCGTCACGATTTCCGCTTCCTTGCACGATTGCAGATCTATCGAGCGCGGATCTTGTTATCGCCGTCAACGAGGCCGAGCACCACAACTTGCTTACCCTCCGCTTCCCTGGCTGGGAAGATCGTGTGACGTACTGGCACGTGTATGATCTAGATCAAGCGCAGCCAGCTGAAGCGCTGGGCACATTGCGAAGTTTGGTCCACGAACTGGTCCGAAAATTAAGCGATGGCTTGGATTTCTGCAGCATGAGACACTCGTAGTTGCCAGTTTTGCCATTGTTCCTTTTGTTGCCGGCTTGCTCGACCGAGGTAGATAGTTTGGTCGCAACCAACAAGCAGGCCCTGATCCGGTGAATGCTACTTGCCGCATTCAGATTGCGGTCTAAGAGCCAGTGTCGCGGGCGTTTCCATCGAGAGCCACGACCGGCAACCCAGTTCTGTTCGCAATGATGCGGCCATCGAGCCAATCTGCGTAAAATCTCTGCGCTGGATAGAGATCGTCCGGAACGCCTCTGATCCAGCTCAGCGATCCATTTTTGGGCTTTCCCAGACCTGAATAAAACCGCGATGGATCAATTTCGCTCGTCAGGTTGCAACGGTATAACAATGAAATGAAATGTCCACGCGGGTGGTGACGCAGTTGGGTCAGCTCGCAGGGGCCAGACTCGCTGTCGACTGTCGCTCCGATTTCGTGCAAGGCGACGGCGTTGATCCTCGACAGCAACGCTTCACGGAAGCGTACGATACCACCCGGGATGTGCCATCCCGTATCATATTCGTCTTCCCGCCAGGCAAGAAGCGAGCAGCCATTGCGACGAATGAGCAAATCAACGTTGACGAGCGGCGTGATCTTGCGAACAAAGTGAAAAACCGCGTCTGGCAAACCCTCCTCGGGATTCCCGGTGTGCGCAAGGACGTTATCCAGATCACTTTCGATCGTCATCAACCCCATCCTTGATCATGATCGGCGAAATTTCGCCGCAAGGTCTCGTTCCGATCAAAACGGTCCAGTCAGTCCGCATGAGTGTGAATGCGCGACATCGCCAAGAGACCATCGAGCGTTTCCTCTCCCGTTATGATCTTGGCAAGAAGCGCTTTTCGCCCGCTGAGCGCTGCGATAGCCGGGGCAATGAACCCAGCGCGCCGGCTTAGGCCGCCCGAGAGCAGAAATGTATCGTCCTCCCGCGCTGGGTCAAGTCGGTCCATGGCGGTCGCATATTGTGCCAGCCAGCTTTTGGCGATTCCAGCCATCAAATCCATGGGCGAAAAGCTGCCTTCATGTATTCCTCTGACCGAGCCGCCAAAATCATATTGCCAGGCGGCATCGAAGACATTCAAATTGATGTCGAGCTTCGCACCGAGAACTTCCGCCACTGGTAGCTGGCTAAACCTGCTCCAGAAAAAAGCCGATCCTCCACCAAGTTTTGCGCTACCATCCAGTAGTTCCGCAAACACATTGAGAGCGCGTCCCGATGGGATGTGAGTGATCGCGGTGATTTCTCTACCGTCGGCTCCTGGACGACGCTCAATACCGGGTGGAATATCGGCAGTAGCTCGAACCACCTGTGAGCCGGTTCCAAGATTGACGACCAATTTCGCTTGCACTGGGAAGCCGGTGCCCGCGACCGCGGATTGGAGGTCGCCGAAACATCCATATACCTGTAATTCTCGGCCGCCCAGATGAATGCTGCCGGCCTGTTCTCCGGCCAGCGCGATGCGCGAGCTACTTATTGTGCAATCGGCAAGACCAGCAAAATTCTGTAGCAGGCCCGACCACTCCTGCCGGTTTATATCGAACAGACCAGTTCCGGCGGCAATCGAAGCGTGCACAGCAGGATCACGCTCGCCTCCACGCCAGAGCAGCCAGTCCGGAAGCGTGAAGAGTCGAAACGCACATGGCAATTCGTTGCGCGCTGCAAGAAATGACAGAGACAAGATTGGAAGTCCCGGACGAAGCTTCATGCCGCTCAAGGAGAAGAACGCCTCGCTTCGATCGCCCAACTCATCGAACGTCGATTTACCCGATGCATTCTTGACCATCGCCCGCGCATCGCGCCAGCTGATATAAGGCGTGATCGGATCGCCTGCCGGTGATGCCACGATAACACCGTGCAACTCGGTGCAAAGCCAAAGTAGCTTGACTTGGGGATGTCTCCTTGCAAGTCGACCTGCCGTTTCTTCCAACGCAAGCCAATAGGCTTCAGGCGATGTTTCAACCTCACCTGAACTACCAAAGCGGGGTTCTGGCGACGCCACTTGCGTTTCGTCAAGAACCGCTTGCGTCTCCGGAGACCAAAGCACGCATTTTATCCGGCTTGTCCCGAAGTCAACGAGCAGGATGTCGGTCATGGGTTTTCTGTTCGGAACGTGGCCAGGGAGCCGGTTTGATGTCCGGCAAATGGTTAACGTCCAACACTACTACTAGCAACCCGCGCCTTTGCAGCGCGCTCAATTTAGGGTTAATTGCAAAGGAAGCGAGCCTCGAACAGTAATCGTCAGCAGGCTGCCGGCGCACCGTCTTACAACCTGCATTGCAGTCGTTCGATGGTCAGACTAAGGATATTCTTGTGACCAGAATAAGGTAGATAGTTACAGATGAAAGTCGTTCTCCTTGCCGGCGGCCTCGGAACGAGGATTTCGGAAGAGTCGGTGCTTCGGCCGAAGCCCATGATCGAAATCGGCGGACGACCGATACTTTGGCACATCATGAAAATCTACCTCGCGCATGGTTTGCGCGATTTCGTGATCTGCTGCGGCTACAAGGGCTATTTGATAAAGGAATATTTTGCGAATTACGCGCTGCACATGTCCGACGTCACCATCGACATGGAGAAAGACTCAATCGAGGTTCATCAGCGGAAAGCCGAGCCTTGGCGGATTACTCTGGTAGATACAGGCGAGACCACCCTGACCGGCGGAAGATTGAAACGCATCGCCGAATATCTCGATGGCGACTTCTGCATGACATATGGCGACGGAGTCGGATCCATCAATGTTACGGAATTGATCGCCTTCCACCGGCGCCACGGAAAGCTCGCGACGATGACCGCGACCCAGCCTCCGGGGCGGTTCGGAGCGCTGCAGCTCGCTGATCATGCCGTCACCTCGTTTTTAGAGAAGCCTACAGGCGACGGTGGTTGGATCAACGGCGGCTTCTTTGTCCTGTCTCCCAAGACGCTGGATCTTATTCAGGGCGACGAAACAATCTGGGAGCGAGGCCCGCTCGAGAAGCTGGCGCAGGCGGGGCAGTTACAGGCATATTTTCATCCGGGCTTTTGGCAACCGATGGACACCTTGCGAGATAAGAACCACCTCGAAGACCTCTGGCG
>Ga0302320_10024005_pt1 | contig 11931 bp, 6 predicted proteins | sample Bog_T0_3_FD_202130 | JGI IMG/M metagenome (GOLD analysis project Ga0302320, IMG submission 202130) | Peat permafrost microbial communities from Stordalen Mire near Abisko, Sweden - Bog_T0_3 | ecosystem: Environmental > Terrestrial > Soil > Wetlands > Peat | place: Sweden: Abisko, Stordalen Mire... | reverse complement strand
CGCGAATGAACCGTGGATGGTCAGCGGATGGTGGAAGGTGGCATAGCCCTTAGGGAACTCGACGGGCGTCGGCCGGAACTGGGTCTTCTGCTCGTCGCTGAGCACCGACTGGATGGCGTTCATGTCGCCCGCCAGGCCCGTGATCGGCAGCAGCGGCCAGCGGTGGCTGCCGGGAATGTAGTGCAGGCAGCCGTTTTCGCAAGACACGTCGTCCAACGCGATCCAACAGGTCAGGTGGGCGATCGGTTTGGTGCGGGTCCAATAGGAATAGTCCTGGTGCCAGGCGACGACGCCCCCGTGGCGCGGCGGCTTGCAGAAAAGTTGATCGTGCCAGAATCGCACCGGGAAAAAGGGGACAGTCCCCATTTGTGCGCAGCACCCTTCGGGCCGTTCCGGCGAATGGGGACTGTCCCCTTTTTCCCCGGACAGGGCGAGCAATTGGCTGGCGGCCATCGTGAAGGCCGGGTTCCACAGCACATCATGCATGGCCGGCGTGATCCGCCAGGCGCCCAGGGCGTGGAACAGCACGGTGGCCTTGTCGGCCGACTCGTTGCTGTTGAATTCGTAGAAGAGTTGATGGCCCGGAAACGAAGGATCAACCAGGTGGTCCAGTTCCTCGCGGAGGGCCTCGAGCTGGGCGTCGTTGAGGAGCTGCACTCCAGGTAGATAGCCGTTTTGCCAGTAGAAATCGACCTGCTCCTCGGCCAGTTGATGTTTCTGCCACTCGGCTGGCGTCCGCGGGACCTCAAACAGGCCGCCGATGGGCTCGTGACAAAGTGATAGATCGTCGAACATGGATCAAACTCCTAGTGGTCCCACACCTTGAGCACACGCTTTCCGTCGGCGGGCCGCTCGAAGGGGCCGGGGAAGGGATTCGCCGCGTCACGTTGCTTGCCGAAGTAGTCGGTATCGATGCGGACTGGCGAACCGTCCCCATTCTCGTAGGGCAGGTTCGGGACCTTCGCCTTGCCCAGCACCTCCGTCGTCACTGTCTTGCGCTGCACCTCCTCGCGCCAGGCGCCGTCTTCGCTGAGCGTGAGATACCAGCCGTCGGGCTTCTCCGTCAATTTCACGCCCGCGTCGAAATCGGGCTTCACCAGCGCGTCGGCATCGAACTTCGAGGGCTGCGAACCCTTGGTGAAAACGTTGCCGGCCGCGAAGCAGGGCAGGACCGAGTTGTCGATCGCGTGGAGGTTGCAGGGCGCAACGAACAGGTTGTTGAAGAAACGGTGGTCGCCGCTATCGCCCTTGGCCGCAGAGTAAATCCCGGCAAGTTCCGTGGTATGCGCCAAGTGGAACGGCGTGCTGCGGGTGTCGCCACGAGAATTCCCAATCGGACCCGCGATCAGATTGTGGGCGAAGGCAATGCCCTGGGAATTCATGCCGAACGATACTCGTTTGGACAGCAGCAGATTATTGGCGACCAGGATCGGGCCGTGCTGCATCTCAAAAAAGATATCTCCGTAGCATCCCGTGTTGTCGTGCATCAGGTTGCACGTCACCTGGGCCCCCTGGGCCATCCAGTCGAGCCAGATGCCCGCGACATTTCCGCAACGGTAGATGTGGTTGTGGCTGATCGTGACGTCGATTGCGCCGTGGAACTTGATGCCGGCCATTTCGGCACCGCCGAAGAGCTGGCGGACGTGGATGTCGTGGATATCGTTGCCCGTCACGGTGCTGAACGAGCAGCCCAGGCTGCCCACGACGCCGGTCTGCTCGCAGTGGTGGATATGGTTGCCGCGGACGAGGTGGCTGCCCACGGTGGCCTTGTTCCAGCCGTGCTTGAGAGCGCGGCGGACGCACTCGGTGTACGGATCGGCGGTGCCGGCGACGTTGGTGTTGTCGAATTCGTCGCCATACTTGCCCAGCGCGACGCCGGAGCATTTGGAGTAGCCGATGTCATTGTTCTCGATGATCCAGCCCTTGCACCAGTAGGCGGAGACGAGGCCGATCTGTCCGGCAGAGGGTGGCGCCCAGTTCGTGGCAGCGTTGCGGAGGGTGAAGCCGCGGACGGTGATATAGTTGACGCCGGTCTTTTCCGGGGTGAAGACCGTTTTGCGGACATTGATCTCCACGTTGGCTTCGTTCGGATTCACGCCCGGAAATTGCGCCCAGATCGTAACTGCGTCGCTGTTGGTTTGAGGTGGCCGGAACACGAGACAAAGCGTCTTCGCGCCGCTAGTCGGCTTGATCTTCGCGGTGAATGTGGCCCACTTCTGCCAGTCACCGGTATCGGCGACCGCGCACGTGCCCAACAGTTCGCCATCGGGCTTGTCGAGCCGCACCTCGATCCGCCCGCCGCCGCTGACCGATGCCGCACGAAATTCCACGCTCTCCGTGCGGTCGCCGAAGTCCACGTTCGCATAGCGGAGCCAGTCGCCGCTGCTGATAAAGCCGACGCACTGGCCGCCCTCGGCGCAGGCCGCGTTCCGCGTGCCGCGCTTGGCGGCGAAACCGACGGCCGGCGTCCGCGCCGCGCCCTTACCGGCACGGAACCACGCTACGTTCAGCAAGTATTCGGCCCCACCGTCCCCATCCGTGGCCCACAGCGGATTCGTGCCGGCCGGTTTGAGCACATCCGCACGATTCACCGCTTCGGTGAGCCAGAGGCCATTCAAGTAAACCTCGCCGGTGTGATGCACACGTCCGTTGGAACCGAACCAATCGCCGTGGATGACGTCGCGGTAGGGGTTGAAGTCGCCGAAGAAACTGTTCGGAAGCGTGACCTTCCACGTGTCGCTGGCGACTTTCTCCCAACCCTTGACAGGTTCCGAGCCGGCAATCGTGACTTTCTCGTCTGGCGCGGCCTGGTAGACGATGCGTTTGGTCTCCGACTCGCCACCGCGGGGCGGGTTGACGCGCTCGCGGTAGACGCCTTGATGCACGGTAATCACGTCGCCTGGCTGGGCCAGGTCGGCGGCATGCTGGATTGTGCGGAGCGGCGCCTCTGGTGTTCCCGCGTTGGCGTCATTACCGGCCGCGGCGACATGAAGTTCCGCCGACCATGTGTACATGGTGCCCGGGGCGGCACAAGCCAGCGCGAGCATGCAGGAAGATGTGAAGATAACAGTTCGCAGTTGGTTCATCATGCTATTCTTTCACGTTCGGCGTATTGTTCTCAGTAGTTACGTTGTGACAGTTCGATATTTGCAGCGATACAGGGCCGGAAAAGCGGTTGTTTATGACGGCCAGCGACCGAACGCTGTGCGCGGAAAGGCCCGCATTTTGGAAGTAATTGTCTTCGACGCGAATATTTTCATGTACCGACTCGGCAGGCGTTTCCGTGTGCGGATTGATTTCCACGCCGCAGCCGATGAAGCGGTTGCGTTTGACGAGCATATCACGCACCGGGCCGGACTCGAACCAACCTTCGGCGTCGTCCTCGATCAGGAGGCCCGACATGCCGCAACGATTGAATGTGTTGCCCTCCACCACGACTCTGCCCCGCGTGGTGACCAGGAAGCCACGGCAGGAATCCATAGTCACAGAATTGTTACGGGCGGTGAAATTCGGGTACCAGGTGACGTTATCCACGACATCGTCCTGGCCGAAGGCCGGCGCCGGGCCGTCCAGCGTTATCAGCCAGTGCTTGCCCATGCTATCTGCACAATCGGCGGTGCAGGCCGTGACCGTGCGTCGCGGGTTGCCGGGCAATTCGCGCAGGCTGCGATGGCTGATGACGGCCATCTCATCGCCTGGAGCGTAGGGGGCGAAGCCGTAAGTTTGCGGCTGCATATATCGCAGCAGCAACTGGTTTTCCGCCGGCTTGCCTACGATCCGCAAATGGGTCCCATGCACGTTGATCGGATCATCTTGTGTGCCGGAGAAGACACAGCCCTCCACCGTGACTTCGCCGCGACAATTGGAGAAGTGGAAGACGTCGGCCCAGGCAGGACAGGTGCGGATCGTGCCCTCGGGTGGCGCAACATGCACGCGCCGATACACGATGTTCTCGGTGAACTGGCTCACAATGCCCATGTTGGTGAGGGCGTAGAAATCGCAGTCGCAGAAGACGATGTCCTTGCTGCGGTCGATCACGCCGCCGGCCATGTCGCGCGTGATATGGCGAAACTGGAACTGGCGGCCTTTGACCATGCCGGCCGATCCTTTGGCGTAGGTCAGGCGGACCCGATTTCCACCCAAGTCCTGCGCCTCCGCGCTGGAAAAGGGGTCCCAAAAGCCCATGCGCCAACACTGGCCGGTTTGCGGGATGGCCTGCTGGACCATGACCGGCCCCGATCCGAGGTCGCCGGTCCATGCGAACCGGCCGTGCTTGATCTCAAAGGTGGATCCTTCGGCCACCTGGACGACAACGCTATCGGCCGTCGTTTCCATGACGCGGAACTCCGAAACGGTTGGCCGCCGGAGATCGAAGACAAGACCCGAGTAGCGGACGTCTTCCGCCCGGTAGTTGACGAGTTCCATCATGCGACCACCGTAGAGTATCGTTGTCTTGCCTGGTCCCTTAACGCCGCCACCCTGAAGGCACAAGTGCTTCGCACCTTCGACCAGAATGCCGATGGGCTTGTCTTGCAGAGGCGCGTCGTTGCTGTTGGAAATGAACCACGGCCGGCGAATCGCCTTCTCGACGCCGAATTCGTGAACGCCGGGAAGAAAACGGATGACAATAGGTTCCTGAGCGGTGCCTTCGCCGATAGGCGCCAGCGATAGCTCGTGTTTGCCCGGGGCAATCACAACCGTGTCGCCGGCGGCAAGCCGCAGTGCGTTAATCTTCGCCAGCGACTTCCAGGACGATTGTACCTCCGTGCCGGGATTGGCGTCGTTGCCCTTGGCCGGATCGACAAAGTACGTCACATGCCCGGGCGACTGAACCCGCGACGACGCGCCGGGGTAGGCCGTCTCTGCCGTACTCGCCGGTTTCGCCTGCGTCACCGAAGGCAGAACCGGAATACAGAGCAAGAGCAGACGGATCGAAGAGTACAAAAGAGCGGTACGAGGGGGCATGAAAATCAATGGTACGGAGGGAGGGATCGTAACGGGCGGATACCCCTTTCTATCACATGGCAAGGTAGAATGCCAGCGGGCTTCCAAGGCATAGCGCCTTCAAGCATCGCCGGCAGACCCAGCCACGTCAAACATCGCCAGGACGTTCTCCACGGGCGTTTCTTCCAGGAGGTAATCGTGACTGGCCGACAGAATATAACCACCGCCGGGGCGCATGATATCGAGAACTTCCCGCGTGCGCCGGCGCACCATCTCGGGCGTGCCTTCGATCAACACGTGATGCGAGTCGATGCAGCCGTTCAGCACCAGTTGCCGGCCGAAGCGGGCCTTGAGCGCCGCCGGCTGCATGTCGGGCGTGGCCGGCTGTAGCGACTGAACGCCGTCGAGGCCCGTTTCGATCATGGCCGGCATCAACGGCGCGAACGCGCCGCAGCAATGCATCATGACTTTCTTGTGGTGATCGTGTCCCAGCCGGCAGAGCCGTTGCAAATGCGGAACGAAGAAACGCCGGAAGAGCCCCTCGCCCATCAATGGCCCCGTCTGGCCGCCGAAATCGTTGCCGAAGAAGAAGATGTCGATCGCGTCGCCGGCCGCGGCGAAAATACGCTCCGTGACGGCGGCGTAATAGTCCACGACGTGTTGCAAGATGGCGTCCACCACCTCGGGTTCGTCGTAAAGCTTGAGGAAAAGCGTCTCCATGCCGAGCAGATCGATCGCGTCGTGCCAGAACGGCGACCAGTCGCCCCCGAGAATCGCATACCGCCGGTCCCAGGCCAATGCCTCGGCGCGAAGGCGCGAAACGTCCTGCCAGGCCGGATCGGGCCAGGGGTAGTCGTGGATCTCCTTGAGCTTGGCATGGGCCAGCGGATGGCTTAGCGGCTGGCCATAACCGTAGCCGTGGCGCTCGACGCCGAAGGGCGTGCGATAGGTCGCGCCCGGCGAAAGTGCAGCGGCCGGACTGAACTGCTCAGGACCGTCGTATCGGGCGAAGACGCGGCGAAAATCATCGCCGATACGGACGAAAAAGCTTTCCTGGTCCGGCAGATTCAATTGCCGACAGGCCTTGGCGATGAACTCCGGCGACGCGCCGCACCAGCGCGGCACGCGATCCGGCTCGACGTGCGCAAATGCTGCCAGGACTCGTTCCCGCGGGGTCATGGTATCTCCGCTTCAAGACGTCTTGACGGTTCGTATCCGGCATTGTGCCATACGCTCGCCGCGGTGGCCGGCTCGCCTTGCGACACCGGCTTCGGGGGCACGGGCACCGGACCGATAATCTCGACATCCTTGCGCCGCACGACGGGCAAGACTTCCAGTTTCACGATCCGGCCGCCGCGGAGTTCGCACTCAACGGTGGTCTTCTTCGGAGCATGCAGTTTGAAATGCACGTCCCAGTCGGCTTGCCAGCCGGGCAGGATCAGAAGCCGATCGCCGGGCGTTTGCAGCAGCATTTCCTGCAAGCCGATCATCGCGCAGCCGCCGTGGTCCATATCCGGAAACGCATCGAACGGATACGTCACCCAAAAGGCCGGAAAGCGGGCGGTGAACGGCGCGCAATGGCCGTAGTGTGCCGTGCCGCCGTCGTTGCCGAACGGATAGAGAAACTTCCTCAAGCAATAGCTTTGCGCTTCACGGGCCAGGCCGAGGTCGGCGGCCGCGATGTTCGCATACTTCCAACAGAGCGATTCCTTTTGCATTCTGTCGTCGAACGCCCCGTATCGCCAGGTGTCGCGCGCCAGTTCGAGGTCCGGCAGGCCGACGCCGTACTGATGAAATGGAAAGACCGTGTATAGCTGAGGGAACTCGTTCGGGTTGGCAATCGCCTGCCACGATTCGGCCAGCGCGATGATGCGGTGCCCGTTCTTCTCGGCCGTAGGGATTGCCGGTATTCGTGTGCGGAATGACTGTAACCAGGCACGGTCGGCGCCGGGAAGCTCCAACAGCCCGTCGGTGAGCGCGCGCAAACCGGCGACCGCGTCTGCGTGGTTCTTGCAGCCCACGCCCATCTCGCAGGAGTTGCCGGGAAAGATGACCAGCTTGCCCTTGTCGTCCAACGCTTTGCCCGTGCGCTTCTGGCATTCCTTCTGGTAGAAGTTGTCGTAGAACTTTAGCATCCCCATCATGACGGGCAATGACTCCTTGAGGCCGCGCCCTTCGAAGCGGCATTCTTCGAGCATCATGCACGCGAAGTCGAGGCCCGAAGTGAAGTGGTACGTCAGATGCGTCGCGGCCTCAAGCCCGTTGCCGGACGGACATGCGGCGATCAATCCAAAGACATCCAGCGATTCGGTGAACAACGTCCCGTCCACGCCGAAGAAGAGCTTCGCTTTCGCCTCCGCGACGGGTGCGCGGTCGCGATAGAAATCCAGCCCCACGTCGAGCAGATCGAAGTCGCCCGACTTCAGCATCGGCCAGTACACAAGCCGCTGGTTCTGAGCCATGAACATACATCCCCACCATGCTCGCTCGTCCGGATTCGGCCCGGAAGCGCCGAAGGCATTTGCGCTGGGCAAGGGATTGTCGAACGTGTGGATGCCGCCATTGAACAACGTGGGGAACTTGCCCGTGCGATTGGCGGCCAGCATGTAGCGGAAGAGTTGGTAGTTGCGTCCGACCTGCCAGGCCGTGTCGCCGGGCTTGGCGCCGGGATTGATGACGATGTAGCTCCGGTCCCAGAATTCGTTCCACCAGGCCACGGTCTTTGCGCGGTCGGCGGGAGCCTTGTCCAGCTTGTCCAATTCGGCCCGCCACGCTTCCGGCGAATCGTCCTGTGCGACGCGCAACAGCACGCGCAGGTCGAGCGTGGTCACCGGCGCGGCCGTTTTCAGTTTCCGCGACGTGAAAGGAGTCTTCATGGACGTACCCGCGCCGGCGCCGTCCTGGACTAATCCGGAACCGACGATCCGTCCGCCGAGTGTCAAGTTCTTCAACGGCTCCGGGATAGTGTCGGCAATCGCCTCGACCTTCTGCTGTTGGAGCTTGGCGCGGCGCAGGTCCTGCTTCGGATCGAGCCGATAACACCACTCCAAGCCGTTGTTGACGGGCCTGGCCTGGAATCGCCATGACTCATATGCGATGCTCACGGTTACTGGGCTCGCGGATTGCATCTCGACATGAACGACCGGCTGGAAGGCGTCCACCCAAAGCTTGAGCGATGCGCCATCGCCCGTGATGCGGATGCAACTTTCCGCCAGATCGAGTTCCTGCCGGAAGGTCCTGCGAAATGGCGGCGGACTCAGCGTCAGCCGCACTCGGCCGAGCTTTACCAGCTTGCCGTTTTCGATCCGGCTATCCGGGCTGCCCAGGTAAAACAGCAGATCATCGCCCTCGAACCAGACATTCAGCCCCAGGTTGCCGCCGCAAAGCGGCATCGAACCCGTGGCGTCCTTGCTTGGCGAATCCCAGACAACGTTGTAGGCCGTCAGTTCCGCCGCGAAGGGACGCTGGATCGGAGAACCTGCCTGGGCCGCTGCCGAGCCGATGGCGGCAGACAGCATCAGCACGACGGCCGTACGCAGATTCGTGAGAAACGCATTCATCGCCCGTCCTCCGCTACTTCGTTGTTCCGCCCACGTCGAAGACCGCCAGGCGCCGAATGACCGGCGAAGCCGCGGAACGGGTCACGCGCAGACGAACCTCGGAGACCTCCAGTGGAGAGAACCTGTCGATCCGTTTGTGCCCGATCGATTGCCCCTTGCAAAGCTCCTTCCAGTCGCCTTGCGAACGGCCTTCGACGACGAATTCCCGCACCCGCTCGCCCTGCCGGATGTCTTCCATGAGGATCACGTGATCGATACGGGCGGGCTGGGCCAGCGTGAGCGTGACGGTCTCGCCCGCGCCGGAGGTCTCGGCCACGCTCTTGCCGAAGCGGCGGCCGATCTCCGCGGCGAACTCGCGGTAACGCCGCAGGTCGGCCGCGGGCACGAGCCCGTCACGGTCGATATTGGCGTTCAACAGCAAGCAACAGTTGCGCCCGACGGAGTGGTAGTACATGTCCATCAGTTGTGCCACGCTGTAGAGCTTGTATTCCGCGCGGGGCTGCCAGAACCAGTCGTGGTTGCGGACGGGCACGTCGCACTCGCCCGGCATCCAGATGCCGCCGGCCGGGTCGCCGCCGCCGGCATCGCTGCGGTGCATGACGGTGGCCCAGCACGGATCGCCGGCCACGCCTGACTCGTTGCCGACCCAGCGGATGGAACTCGTGGGACCCTGAAAGACCACGGCATGCGGCTGAAGCGTCTTCAGTATCCGCACGATGTCCGGGCCGCCTTCCTGGGCGGAGGGAACACTGCCATCGAACCAGATTTCGGCCAGCGGCCCGTAGTTGCCATAGGCCTCGGAGACGAGCTTTCCGTAGGCTTGGGCATAAGCGGCCTGTTTGGCCGGGTCGCCGCCGCGGCCCCAATTGACGCGGCCGTTATCGACCTCCCAATAACCGTTCGCCGGCCAACTCACGTAGACGCCCGGCCGGATGCCCGCCTTCTTGCACGAGGCAACGTAGTCGCGAAGGATGTCGCCCCGGCCGTCGCGCCATTTCGTCTGCTTCAGGCCGTAAGGATAGGCTTGGCTCTGCCAGAGAATGAAGCCGGAGCAGTGCTTGGCCACGAACACCGTGTGCTTGGCGCCGAGGGCCTTGGCGGCTTGCATCCATTGATCGGTGTCGAGCCGGGCGGGGTTGAACACGTTGGGGTCGAGGTGGCCACAAGACCTCCAGTTGTTGCCGTTCCCGCCGCCGCCCGCGGTGAAGACCGGAATGTCGAAGTGGAAGAACATGCCGATCTCGTCATCCTGCCAGGCGGCCTGATCGGCGGTCGGCCGGGGCAAGGCCGGCGAAGAATCCGCGGCCGGAGCAAACCGGCCGGAGAGCGATGCAGCGGCCAAAACAAGAATGCCTGCCGCAAAACATCGGATGTTCATGGTGAACTTGCTTTTCATGGTCTTTCCTTCGAATCCAGTAGTGGTGTCAGATAGCGCAGCCGCTGCCGGTTGGCATCGACGTTTCGGTTGAACCGCGCCAACACCGCGTCGAGTAGCACAGGCGGCATGCGATTTGGCCCGCAATTATCTTCCCAGCCGTTGGTGAGGGCCTGCGGCAGGCCGTATTTGTCCGCGGCGATTTCATTTTCCCGCGCGCGATGCAGCGGACTCCAGTTGCAACTCCAAAGACAGTTCCGGTAATTGGCGAACATGCTCGGCCCCCACGCCGCCTCGCGCATGCCCGTGTCCTGGTAGGTGCCGTGGGCCACGAGGGCGTAATTGGTCGCACCGCAGTCCGACGCCAGGAACACCAGTTCGGGATTGACCTTGTGATACGATTGCACAAGTCGGGTCATTTCCGCGACAAGGCCCATCATCGCCCGATCCGCGTATGCCGGTTCGGCGTGGCCGTAGGAAATGAAATTCGTCGGAATGTACATCGTCTCATCCCACACGAGGCCGTCGAGGTCCTTGGCATATTCGTCCAACAGTGCCTTGAGGTAACCGCGATACCAGTCCCGCAGGCCCGGCACGCTGGGGTCCATCATCAGCGGCTGGCCCAGCGAATCGGGTCCCTTCCAACCGGGAAAAGTCCGGCCGTGCTTGTCCTTCAATACAAATTCCTTCTCGAAGTTCGGCGCGCCCGAGTCGCTGTTCGTGCCGTCGGAGAAGTAAAGGAGCACGCGGAAGCCCAGGTCCTTGGCAAACTTCAGCCGCCGGTGCATCTCCGCCAGGCTCATGGGCACTTTGTAGGTGCCGGGAAAGGCCGTCCAGTGATCCAGGAGCTTTCGCTGCTGGTGGTCGTAGGCATAGTGCTGAAAATAGTCGTACCAACCGTGCAGGCAGACTGCCACACGGCCCCGGCGTTGCGGTGGAATCCGGCCGGCCAGGGTCTTCAGGTCTTTGAACCAGCCCTCGCCTTTCTCGGAGAGATAATCGTAGTACACCAGGTGAATGCCTTGCGTCCACGCGGCCCCCGGCTCGATTTCCGGGATCGTGCGGTAGAAGACCCTCAAGGTGCCGTCCGTGCCGAGGCGATGGAACTCCAGGACAAAGGTCCGCTCCTCGCAGCGGAGCGGGACGATTGAACCGTGATAGGTCGTCCGTATCGTCACGCACGTCCCCGGTTGGATCTTGCCGGCCGCCGGCGTCTTCTCGGCCTGGGCCTGAAAATAACTTCCGCAGTACGGATCGGCCGCGACCGCAAGTTGCATTGGAGGCGGGTACGGGCCCCTCGCATCTTTGTCGTCGAAAATCAGCCCCACGACCGGCAAGCCGAGTTCCGAACAGGCAACGGGACCGCGGGCCGCCTGGCCCAACTCGAACCGGCCCGCGCCGCCCGATGCCGCAGACAGCGGCCAGACGCGGAAATAGCCGTTCCGTTCCGGCAATCCCATCTGCCGGGCCGGCGTGCCGTCAATGTGGAATCCGCAAGCGGTCTCGACGTCGGCTTTCACTGGCTCGGCAAACGATACCGCCAGGCGGGCGATGAGGATGTCCTGGCAATCATCCTTTTCGGGCAACGCAATCTTCAGGGTCGCCGTGCCGCTCAGGACGAATCCGTACTCGTTCAGGTGCAGCGCGTAATCGAGGACGGCCTGGTCACCTTGGACCGCATGTTTCGTCAGCACGACCGTCAGCGGCAGCTTCGCCTGCGTTTTCGGCTCGGTCAGCGTCAGTTGCGGCGCGTCGATCCGCACCCCGCGCCCCGCGGCCGATTCCCATGCCAGCGTCTCCTTCGCTTGCGCATCAGGCTTATCATTCGTCTCAACGAGCCGGGTCGTTTCGACAAGCCGGGCAGTCGGAAGCTTGTCGTCCGCCGGCGTTTGGCCCGAAAGGATTCCGAACAGCAATAGCGTCAAGCAGGCGCGCATCATCATGGATCACGTTCCTCATTTTCCGGGCGCAAGACCAAGGGGGGGCAACCTCGCCGGCAAGCGGCTATTATACACACGATCGAGAGCCTTTCCCAACAGTGGCGAAAATTCG
>Ga0302320_10024003_pt1 | contig 11932 bp, 8 predicted proteins | sample Bog_T0_3_FD_202130 | JGI IMG/M metagenome (GOLD analysis project Ga0302320, IMG submission 202130) | Peat permafrost microbial communities from Stordalen Mire near Abisko, Sweden - Bog_T0_3 | ecosystem: Environmental > Terrestrial > Soil > Wetlands > Peat | place: Sweden: Abisko, Stordalen Mire... | reverse complement strand
GCCGATTGTGCGTGCGCTGCTCGAAGGTTTCCTGGGATTTTTTGTCCGTGTGCGGCGAGCGCTGAACGGTGAACCGTTCGATGCGGGTCGGCAGCGGGATGGGCCCGGCGACGCGAGCGCCGGTGCGTTTGACGGTGTCGGCGATTTCGCGCGCCGATTGGTCTATGACGCGATGGTCATAGGCCTTGAGCCGGATTCTGATGCGTTGTGCAGCCATATAAAGAGCGATTGTATAGTTATGGTTGTGTTTGTTAAGTGCGAGCCGCCGGTTTCTTGGCGGCCGCGTCCAAAATCGTAGTCAATACACTATTCGGAACCTGCTGAAAGGTCAACGGCTCCATGGAATAGGAAGCGCGGCCCTTCGAGAGCGAACGGATCGCCGTCGCGTAGCCGAACATTTCGGCCAGCGGCACCTGCGCGTTGAGAACGGTCTGGCCGTTCTTCGCCTCGATGCTGACAATCGTGCCGCGACGACGGTTGATGTCGCCGAGCAGATCGCCCTGATATTCGTCGGGCGTGGTGCATTCCACTTTCATCAGCGGTTCGAGCAAAATCGGGCCGGCTTTCTTGAAGGCATCCTTCAGCGCGAAAATACCGGCCATCTTGAACGCGAGTTCATTCGAGTCCACTTCGTGGAACGAGCCGTCCACGACCTCGACCTTGATGTCAATGACCTGGTAGCCGGCGTAAACGCCGCTCTTGATGGCTTCCTCGACGCCGTCAATGACCGCCGGGATGTATTCCTTCGGAATCGTGCCGCCGACGATTTCGTCAACGACTTCAACGCCCTTGCCTTTTTCGTTCGGCTGGACGGTGATGCAGGCGTGGCCGTATTGGCCGCGACCGCCGGACTGACGGATAAATTTGCCTTCGCCTTCGGCGTGCTTCGTGATCGTTTCACGATACGCGATTTGCGGCGCACCGGTGTTGGCTTCGACTTTGAATTCGCGCTTGAGCCGGTCGATGATAATTTCCAGATGCAGCTCGCCCATGCCCGCGATGATGAGTTGGCTCGTTTCCTCGTTCGTGAAACAGCGGAACGTCGGATCTTCTTCGGCAAGCCGTTGCAAGCCTTCGGACATCTTGTCGCGATCCTGCTTGGTCTTCGGTTCGACGGCCATGGAAATAACGGGCTCGGGGAACGTCGGCGGTTCGAGCGTCACGTCAAAATTTTCGTCGCACAGCGTGTCGCCGGTGGTGATGTTGCGCAGACCGACCAGCGCGGCGATGTCGCCGGAGTAAACCTCGTTGATGTCCTTGCGCTCGCTGCCCTGGATGACCATGAGGCGGCTGACGCGCTCGCGTTTGCGCGTGCGCGGATTGTAAATGTTGTCGCCCTTCTTGAGGTGACCGGAATAAACGCGGAAGAAAACCAGCTTGCCTGCGAACGGATCGGTCCAGAGTTTGAACGCGAGCGAGCAGAACTTGCCACTGTCATCCGCTTCGACCTTGATTTTGTCTTCCGTGCCGGGAACCAAGCCTTCAGCACACGGAATATCCAGCGGGCCGGGCAGGTAATCAATGACTGCATCCACCAAAACCTGGACGCCTTTTTTCTTGAACGCCGAGCCGCACAAAACGGGAACCATTTCAATTTTGCAGGTGAGCCGGCGGATGGCCGCCTTGAGCACCGGCGCGGTGATCGGTTTTTCTTCGAGCACGAGGTTCGCGATTTCGTCGTCCTTGTTGGAGATGGCGTCAATCAGTTCCGCGAGCGCGGCCTCGGCGCGCTTCTGATCTGCCGGCGCAATGTCCCTGATCTCATAATTGAGACCTTCGTTGGCCTCGGTGGGTCCCCAATAAATGGTCTTTTGATTGACGACGTCAATCACGCCCTCAAAACCACCTTCAACTGTTTTGCCTTCAAACTCGCACGGGCCCTGGCCCAGCGGCAGGAAAATCGGGAAGGCATACGCGCGCAGTTTCGTGCGCATGTCATTCAGCGCGTTTTCAAAATTTGCGCCGATGCGGTCCATCTTGTTCACGAACGCGATGCGTGGCACATGATACTTGGTCGCCTGACGCCAGACGGTTTCGGACTGCGGCTGCACACCCGCGACCCCGCAGAACACAGCGACCGCGCCGTCCAGCACGCGCATGGAACGCTCAACTTCAGCAGTGAAGTCCACGTGACCAGGCGTATCAATGATGTTGACGCGATGCGGGATGTCTTTGAACGCCTTGTAAATTTTATCTTCGCCGGCCTTGGCGCATTTCTGCGTCCAGAAACAGGTGACGGCGGCGGACGTGATCGTGATGCCGCGTTCCTTTTCCTGCTCCATCCAGTCGGTCACGGTGTTGCCGTCATCCACGTCGCCGATCTTGTGGATCAGGCCGGTGTAGAAAAGAATTCGCTCGGTGGTCGTGGTTTTGCCAGCGTCAATGTGCGCGGCAATGCCGATGTTGCGCGTGCGCTCCATCGTATATTGCCGGCCCGGCGCGTTCACCGATTTCGCTGTATCTGTCGCTGCTGCACTCATTGTCTAAAAATTAAATTGTTCTAACCGACTAAAAACGCCCCGGCACCTTGCCGGAGCGCAAATTCAAAACCAACCTAGCACTACCAGCGGAAATGTGCGAACGCCTTGTTCGCCTGCGCCATCTTGTGAACTTCATCACGTTTGCGAATCGCATTTCCCTGCCCCTGGTAGGCTTCCAAAATTTCCGCCGCGAGCGCAGCCTTCATGGGCGTGCCTTTGCGAGCATCCGCGAAATCCACAATCCAGCGGAGCGCCAGCGCATTCTGCCGGTCGCTCGGAATTTCCAACGGCACCTGATACGTCGCGCCACCGACGCGGCGGGCCTTGGTCTCGATGCGCGGCTTGGCGTTGTCCACCGCGCGCTGCAAAATTTCAATCGGGTTGCTCGCCGGGTTTTTTTCCGAGATGCTGTCGAACGCGCCATACACGATGCGCTCGGCGGTGCTTTTCTTACCGCCCTGCATGATGGTGTTCACCAGGCGCGCCACAAGCGTGCTCTGGAATTTTCCATCTTTGGCAACGGGTCGGCGGGTGGCTTGACGTCTGCGGGACATAGTTTCGTTTAAAAGTTAAAAGTTAAATCGTTTTACTTGGCCGGAGCGGCGGCCTTTTCCTTCGGACGCTTCACGCCGTATTTGGATCGGCTCACGCGCCGCTTCTCCACGCCAGCGGCGTCGAGCGTGCCGCGCACGATGTGATAACGCACGCCGGGCAAATCTTTCACACGCCCACCGCGGATCAGCACTATGCTGTGTTCCTGCAAATTATGTCCCTCGTCCGGAATGTAGGCGATGACTTCAAAGCCATTCGTCAGGCGCACCTTGGCCACTTTGCGCATTGCCGAGTTCGGCTTCTTGGGCGTACGCGTCATGACCTGGATGCAGACGCCACGACGGAACGGCGAGTTCTCCAAGGCGGGTGACTTGGACTTGTAATTGACTTTGTTGCGGCCCTTGCGGACCAATTGATTGATTGTCGGCATTGCGTCTTAAATATATTCGCCCAATATCGCGGCACAACCTGTTCCGGTCAAATGGAGCGCGGAATATATCAAACCCAGTTTTCCTTGCAACATTTATTTCAAGGATTTTGGCGACGCTCGGACCAAAACCATGTTTTGTCCTGTTCCCGTTGGAAAATTTCGGTGAAAAATTCGCCACCGCTGGGGCAGCACGAAGGCTGCTGGCGAAGGAATGAAAAAAAAACCTGCCGGCGTGACGGAAGAATGTCGCGATTTTGAATGACCGAGTCAGGAAAAATTAAATGCGCCAACACTGGCCAGCCCAGTTCGTTCGTCTCGGTCAGCATCGACCTATTATTAAATGCAAACCTGCCAGCACACACCCGCACCAGCCGGAAAAATGCGATTGAACCGGAAGTTTAATTCGGCGTCACGGTGATGATTTCCCAGGAACCCCAATCATTCCAGTCACCCCCGTCGGCCGATTCCATTTCCGCGCCCATGCGGTCTTGCTCGGCGATTTTATTGTCGGCCACGATTTGCCGGTAGTTCTGAAATTCATCCGGCGTGCCGACAAATGCCCGGTTGTGCGCCACGTCGGGGAAAACATAGTAGGTCTTGCCGTTGCGCACGACCGTGGTGATTTTGTCCGGCGGCAACGCCTTGAGCTTCTGTTCCTGCTTTGGCGTAGCTGGCGTGATCACCTTGAAGCCGGCCGCGTTGAGAAAGGTTTCCGTGTGCCTGGTGGTGGCGCAACCGACGGCCAGCAGCAGCAGCGTGACGCAGGTGAATAATTTGATCGGGTTCAGGAATGGCTTCATGGCTTTTGATTTGCGCGCTGACATGATGGCAATTGTTGACAGCCATACCGCCAGAGTCAACTCATCCGTAGCCGGCAAAAAGAAAAGAGGCCGGACACAACTCCGGCCTCAAAGAGAACAACACACTTAAAATTTTCTTGTTGGTCACTGCCACCAACGAGAAAAGATTAACAAAACGCCGGATTCCGGCGAGTCACCAGTTCTGGTGACATACGACCAAACTTTGTCCCCAGCGAAAAACTCTTCAAATCCGGCGCAAAACCAGTTCCACCTGCCGGGCTGGCGACGCCAGCACCCCTTCCGTCCACAACACAAAATGGGAGCGCGCGATTTTTTGTTCGACCGGCAGTTGCGCCGCAATGCGCTGCCGGATCTGTTCCGCATTCCAGCCGCGCGCGGCCAGCCGGTCGTGCTGGGCGGCGGGCGAACAGGCGGCGCAGATGATTTTATCAAAATGTGATTCCGCACCCGTTTCAAATAAAAGCGGGATGACGACGAGGGCTAGAGAGCAATCTTCCTGGCGCCAGGCATCCATCTGCGCGAGCCAGCGTTCGCGAATGCGGGGGTGCAGAATGGCTTCTAGTTTTTTCCGGCCGGTTTCACTGGCGAAAACGATGCGCGCCAGTTCATCGCGTTTCAAGCTGCCGTCGGAAGCCAGAAGATGGTTGCCGAACGTGCGTTGGATTTCCGCCAGCGTCGGCTGGCGGGGCTGGACGAGTTGCCGCGCAATGTCGTCGGTGTCCACCACGCGAACGCCATGCGATAAAAAGAAACCGGCGGCGGTGGATTTGCCCATCCCCACGCCGCCGGTCAAACCGCAAATTTTCATGGCCCGGCTACCAGCCCTGTTTGGAGCGGTAGAACTGCTGTAGGTTGTTCGTGTAACCGAAGTCGGTATAAGTGAACGGCGGGGTGCCAGTGTAGGTGTTCACCCAGATCGCAGAACTCAGGTTTGTGGAGGTCTGGACAATGACGTTATAGCTGGCATTGGTGGTCAACGCCGAAGCGTTGGGCAGCAACACTCCGCTGACGGTGTAAATAAATCCGCTGGCCGACAATGAGGGCGGCGGCACCACAATGTTGGTCTGCGCCATAATGGAGGGAGTCACCCAGAGCAGTTGACTGTTGTTCCAGCCATTAATGATACCCGATACCGGCACGCCATTGCTGTAAGCATTCTGGTAGTAGATTACCAGGTTCGGACTGATGGCCAGCGCCGTGGCGGTCTTGGTGGCGGAGTTCAGCGTGGCAGCGGTGTTTGTCAGAAACAGGTTTTTCACATACAATGCATTGTTCGCTCCGGTGCCATTGAAGGTAAAAAGGCTATGCGGCGGCACGCTGCTGCCATTCAGAATCAGCCCGCCCAGCGATGCATTATTGACATAACCCACGGCAGACCCCCCCCAATTCTTCCCGGCCCAGGTGTTGACCACATTTTTGTTGGCGCCAGCCAGAACTGATATGGTTGTGCCATGCAGGTCGCCAGCCGTCGGCAAGATTGGTAGATTCAAGCCGTTCAGACTGGACGCACCGACCGACCAAACGTTGGTCGCACCGTTATCGGTCAGCAGGTTGGTCACCTGCAAAGTGAGCGACCGGCCCGCCTGAATCTGAACTTTGCTCGCCACCAAATTGCTGCTGGTAATGGCTATATCGCCGGTGGCGGTGATGGAACCGTTGGTCAGGATGCCGGATTGTGATTGCAGGTAGAAATTGCCCAAACCATTGGCAATCGTTCCGCTATTGAATAAATCGTCGAGCCTTGATCCGAAACAATTCCACGGTTGATGAAATTCTGGTAATTCGCCGGTGATGGTCCGCCAAAGTTACCGGCATTCCCCGTCGTAATTTTTCCGTTGTTGGTCAGCCAGAGTAGATTTGGCAACGAACTCGCAAAGAAAATGGAACTGGATTCCAAATTCAATTCGCCATCCGGTGAACCGGCACCAATATTCGGATAGCCGATATTGGTGGCCAGCGTCAGACTTTTGGCATCAATGGAAACATTGCGCATGATGTTCAAGGCATCACAGACTAGTAGGTTCGTGCTGTGCAGCGTTAAATCCTGAACTTGCGCCGTGGAGAAAGGAACCAGCGAGCTGGAGACAATCAGGACGCGGAAATCGTCGGTGACCGTCGAGCCGGAATTGGTGTTTGCATATAAGAATTCCGTGCTCCAAGCCTGAATCGTCCCGGACAACGATGGCAAGACCGATTGCAGCACATTGCTCACCACGAGGAATCCGTTCGTGACGCCCAGATTGATATCGCTGTAAGGCGAGACAATCGTCGCACTCAAGTTGCCATCAAACTGGTTGGTGCAGGTGAGCGACAAATAATTCGGACCCGTAATGTTCGCCAACGCCAAATTCAGCTCCCGGCTGGCGGAAATCTGGATGCGTCCCGGCAGATTGGTGAGCGCTCCGCTCGGATTCTGGCTGGTGGGCCCCGGACTCACCGTGGTCGGAACCACCTGCACACTGGCATAGGAATAAACATTGGAAATCGCTCCAACCGGGTAAGGGTCACTTGGCATACCGGTGGATCCCGGCGGCAACCCTGCCACGCTATTTGGATCAGTCGAAAATTGAAAATTATTGGGATATCCCTGGCTTAAATTGAGGTTGGTGGAAGCACCGAGAACGTAGTCATTGTTCAGAATCAAATAATTAGTGGATACGACACCGGTCGCTGGGTTGGTATAGATGCCAATCCACTCCACATTGGCTGCCCCATTGCCGAACGATACCTGCCCAAAATAAACCTTGGTGCCGACATTTGTATTCACGTTGTTGAGGAAAATTGATCTATAGATAATGACATTGGTTCCAACTGGATCCGTTTGCGTATAAGCCACCGATGGCGCGGCTAAGAAAGAGTTTGGTTCCGAAGAGTAGGCACTGGTCATCGTCAGGGCCGCGCTGGGATCCCAATCACCATTGGTATCTGTTCCAAAATCTCCCGTGCCGGGCAGAGTTATAAAACCGGTAGGCAACGGCATGGTGATGGTGGCGTAGGACAAATTCACGTTCTGCCCGGTCAATTGCATCAAGCCGTTCTCGCCCTCTTCCAGCGAGCCGGGGCTGACCAGATTGGTCGCGTTGACAACAATCACATATCCGGTGATCGATCCGGGGTTGTAAAAATTGGCCGCCATGGAACGACCACCACCAGAGTGCGTGTCAAACAGGAAACCACCCGACGAGGTCATCGTGTCGTTGTTGGTGTAATTCAGCGTGTCTGTGGTTTCGTAAACATAGCCGTAGTTGGCCGAGAAGGAATTATTGTTAATGAAATTGGTCGCATCAATGTTGCCGGGGTTGGTGACCACGTCATTGTTGATGTAATAATCCTGCCCGGCCGGCACGGTCTGCGCCAGCAACAAGCCCGCCAACCCGCAGAGCGCCGGCCATTTCATCAAACGGTTCATTAGGGAATAATTGTTTGGGGTGCCGTTCATTGGATGGTAAGCGAATATGTCCACTGGATCGAGCGCGACAAAGCGTCGGTCAGTTGCAAAGTGAAGTCAAAGGTGCCAGATAGAGTCGGCGTGCCGGAAATCACACCCGTGGACGACATGGTCAAGCCCGGCGGCAATCCGCCCGACGGTATTGTCCAAGTGTAAGGCGCGGTGAAGGCACCACCCGTAATGCTGAATCCGGTCGGCGAATAAGCCGTTCCTTTGGTGCCATTCGGCAAGGTGGCCGGAGTGATTTGCACCAGCACCTGACTGGACAGATTGGCGATGCTGGTGCCGTTGGGATAGACTACCGGATCGTTGGTGGAACCGTCGAACGAACCCCAGGCAAAAACCGGTCCAATTTGATTCAGTTCATATTGAGCCGCTAAATTCTCGAAAAATGGCGTTTTGTTGAAACCAATCGAGACGGTTGGGTTTATGGTTCCGGGACCGGCCAAACCGCGCAACGCATTGCCCTGATCGAAATTAGGATTACTGCGCCAATAAAGGCCACCCAGATCATCGGCCGGACCGGGCGTAATATCTCCCGCAGAAAACACAATATCCGGAGTTGTAATCACACGCTGGTAGGTCTGATTAATCAGCTTGCCGTTGCTGATGAGGTGCATCATGTATTTGTTGGTGATCGGCTGGAAAAACTGGCCCAGCAGCGAGTCGAAGGGCGCATTGGTGAACTGCATTGTGCCGATGCCCTGATACAAACCGGGGGCATTGGTCGTCGTCCCGCCGCCGGAGGAGTTACCGCAGATCGGTGCCTCCGCAATATAAATGTGGGTGGCGGATGTGGTGACGACGTATTGCAAAGCGGACTGCCCTAAAGTATTGGTCGCCGAATAAATCACATTGGTGGTGCTCACGAGATTAGTAGCCAGCGTGGCCACAATCAGATTGGTGCCACAGGCGTTGGTGTTGATGTAATAATCACCGGTCACTACATTAGGCTGAGCGACAAAGCTGATGGCCGTGTTGGTAACGAAGGGCGAGCCGGCGGGCGCGCCATTGGCTGGCCCCACCGTCACCGTATACAACAAGCCGCCACTGCTGCTATTGGTGGTGGCAATGACATTGGCGTAAGTGTTTGAATAGGTCGTCACCACCGAGTAGGTAACCACCGGCACAGGAACCGGGATTTGTGGCGAGCCGACGGGCGCACCATTCTGATTGATGAACACGACGACATAGTTTGTCGTAGGCAGCCATGCAAAATTGGCGGTGGAACTGGTGATGATCAGGCCCGGATAGAGATTGGACAGCGTGACCGGATCATTGGTCAGGGCGGCCTGGGCAAAGGCGGTGTAGTTGGAGGTGTAAAGCACGAACGGTGGCCCGTAGCTGGTGCCGCCTGACACGGTGGAACTCAATAAAAGGCTTTGGGAATCGGGCGATTCATAACTGATGTAGTTTGTCGTTAACAAATATCTCAAGCCAGCCACGTCGTCCCGGGTCAGACTAAAATAATAACCGCCGCTGGGTATGGAGGTGTTAAGATATGCGCTGTCAGCCGCCGCCACCGGCGGGTTAAAATTCAAAGGATCCACCGGGAACATTTGACACCACGCTTGAGGATCAGGGGGGTTGGCCGGGCATTCTTCCTGAATATAGTAAGAATAAAGCGTCCCGTTGATGTAAGGCGAATATTGCACCTGATTCAACGGAGAGGCGGAAATGTCAAAATTTCTTTGAATTACCAGATATAAATAGGCCGGACATTGGGCACCATTCGGCAACCAACGGTCGTGCAACGTCCAGACATAACGAATTGGATCGGCCAGCCCCAGTTCTTGCATCATCGCCTCCATGGATACCGACTTCAAATCCATTAAATTCAAAGCGGTCGCCTGATAATTTAAAGCCGTTGAATTCAGCGGAAATTCTGTAAGCGGAGTGCTGTAGGCGTCCACATTAGTCAAGCTGCTGTTCAGGATGGAGAACGTCTGGTTGATGGCCACCACCCCGTTGGAGCCGAAGTAGTCCAAAAAATTGGCATCTTCGGCGTAATAGAGTGCCGGCGTGTTCCAGCGGTATCCCTCGCCAAGATTTTTTGGCGCTTCAATGTCACCCGCAAGGCCATACCCGATGGTGCTAACTTGCCAGGCATCCCCATTATCGTGGGCTACGCCATTGGGATTGGGATTATTGGCAATCGGCCCGGCCAATGAGAACGCCCACGCCGCCTGCTGGCCAAAAGCCAGCAACAGAATCCACGAAATTTTTTTGAGTGATTGCAACATACTGCTCATTTTATTGACGCAACAACAATACGCGGTAATAGCCCGCCGCACTGCCACCGACATAAATGGAATCACTGGCCCCGGCCGCAAACCGCGCCACGCCCAGATTGGTCCACGTCATCAGGTTCGGCGACGACTGCACCTGATAGGTCGCACCCGGCTGGGTGTTCCAACCCAGGAACATTCCCTGACTGGTGCTGGCCAGCGAAGTCCGCAGCCAGGTGGAAGGATCCAGCGGATTGCCGCCGCTCAAGAACACCTGCCGCAGGGTCAAACCGCCCGCCGCCAGCGGCACGTTCACATTAGCCGGCCAGTTGGCGATGGTATTGCCATAGTAATTGGTAAGCCATTCCTCGGGGACGCCGTAATAATTGACGCCGCTCCAAGTCGAGCCGCTGGCGGTGGGAGAAATGGGCGAAATCATCCCGTTCGTCGTCACATACTCCAACTGGAAATAATGCGTGCTGCTGGCCGCCAGACCGTTTGACGCGGTCATCATCCAAGTGTTGCCCGTGGTCACGCCTGCCGGGATGCCGGCACCGTCCACAAAGACTTCATAATTGGAAACGGAAATGCCCAGCAGCGGCGGCCAGGAAATTTGCAACTGCGGCTGATAGACGCCGTTGCCGTCCAGCGTGAAGGGCGCATAGACGAACGGCGCGGCCATCGGCGACAACAGCGCCGCAACGTTGAGATAACGCTGGGCGAACAAATCGAAATTATTCGGCGCACCGGTATAGCTGGACCATGCCACGAGAAACTGGTTGACGCCATCCGACGTGACCACCGGCTGGATTTGCCGACTGATGGTGGTGGTGTTGACCTGAATTTCGCCGCCCACAGGCGAACCGTTGTTGTGGACAAACTGTCCAAACACGCCTTCGCGGGAACCGTCCTGACCCAAGCTCGTCCAGACAATCATGTAGTCGGTGCCGATCGCGCTGATGCGGGGCGCGTATTGATCACCCTGGAGATGCGAATTAACGCGCAAGGTGGTGCCGCCAACCCCCGTGCTGGAAAAAGGCCGCGCGTAAATATCCAGGCTGTTGGTGTAATTGACAAAGTCATGCGCATCCCAAGTCACCATGAAACTTCCGTCGGACGCCGCCGCCACGGCGGGATTGGCGCAGGGATTGGAATCGGTGTTCACCAGAATTTCGCCGGACGCCGGCACGCCGTTGCTGGCGTAAAGCCGCGCATAAATGTCCACGCTGGGGGCCATCGAGTCTGCCACGGCGGCGCTATTGGAAGTGCTGCTGACGGCCGCCAGATTGCGTTCCTGCTCGGAAACCCAGGCCACCACAAAGCCACCGCTCTTCAGCGCGGCCACCGCCGGCGTGCGCTGGTTATATTGGGTGAACTGGTTTACCAAAAAATTCGTGCCCACCTTCAGGCCCGCCGACGTGTAAATCTGGGCATAAACATCCTGTAGGCTGTTGGAATCGGCCTGGTCAAAACTGCCCCAGACCACGACGACGTTACTGTTGTTGAGCGTCGTCACGGCGGGATTGATCTGGAAATTATTGGTAAAGGTGCTGACCACCAAATCAGTCGTCGTGAGAAAAGTGTTCGTCGGGGTCAGAAAGCGGGCGAAGATGTGCTGGTAGCCCATTTTGCCACCCTGCCAGACGAAAGCCGCCCCGCCGTTTTTCAACATGGCGACGCGTGGATTTTCCTGATCGTTCGTCCCCTGCTGGTTCACGCGGAACGTGCTCAAGGAACCGGACAGGGTGCTATCCACCCGGCGGGCGCTGATGCCAAAACCGCTGCCGTCAGTGATATTGTCCTGCCAGACGATAAAGCCGCCGGCGGGCGTCACCGCCATATCCGGCATTACCTGGTCACCGGGCATAGAACCGACAATGGCATATTCGGTTCCATTCTTGGCATAATAATTGGTCTGCGCCCCGACGACAGCAGGAATCATGAGGAATAAACCCCAGCAGCAGCAGATGGCA
>Ga0302320_10024002_pt1 | contig 11932 bp, 13 predicted proteins | sample Bog_T0_3_FD_202130 | JGI IMG/M metagenome (GOLD analysis project Ga0302320, IMG submission 202130) | Peat permafrost microbial communities from Stordalen Mire near Abisko, Sweden - Bog_T0_3 | ecosystem: Environmental > Terrestrial > Soil > Wetlands > Peat | place: Sweden: Abisko, Stordalen Mire... | reverse complement strand
GAAGCGCTTGGGCGAGCCCGCCCAGTGGAAGGCCGCCGTGGTGGCCGCCGAGACCATGGTGTGGTCGGCGTGGGTGTTGGGCGCGCCGTCGCCGCCGAAGGTGAGCACGACGTGCGGCTTGATGCGTCGGATACGCTCGACGAGCTTGCCGGCGAGTTCCGAGAAATTCGCGAACTCGAGCTGGCCGTCCTGGTAGTCGAGCATCTCGTGGTTCTTCACGCCGAGCACGTTGCAGCTGGCGGCGAACTCGGCGCGGCGCAACTGGCCGAGTTCCTTGCCGCTGGTGGCGGAGCCGCGATAGCTGCCGGCCTGGCCGTCGGTGAGGCAGATGACGGAGACCTCCACACCGCGGTCGGCGGCGAGCGCGAGCGCCCCGCCGAAGCCGAAGCACTCATCGTCAGGGTGGGCGGTGACGCAGAGGAGTCTCAGAGCCATGAGGCGGTTTCCTCCAGAACTTCTTCGGCAAAAAGTTCGCCGGAGTCGAGCCGCTCATCGAGCACGGCGTCGGGGTCGCAGGCGGTGACGGGCGCGAAGGTTTTGCGGTGCAGAGCGCAGGGGCCGTTGTCGGCGAGCGCCCGGCGGTGCTCCGGCGTGGCGTAGCCCTTGTGCGCGGCGAGGCCGTAGGCGGGGAAGCGCGCGTCCAGGTCGCGCAGCAGGGCATCGCGGTAAACCTTGGCGACTACCGACGCGGCGGCGATGGAGAGGCACAGAGCGTCGCCGTAGTAGAGCTTGGTCTGCGCGCAGGGGTAGTCGATGAGCATGGCGTCGATGAGAAGGTGGTCGGGCGGGTCGGTCAGGCCCTCGACGGCGAGGCGCATGGCCAGCCGCGACGCCTGGTAGATGTTGATGCGGTCGATGGTCTCGGCGTCCACCTCGGCGACGCTGACGGCGCATGCGATGCGGCGGATCTTGGCGTCGAGCTTTTCACGCTGGGCGCGGTCGAGCTGTTTGGAGTCTTTCAGGCCCATGCGCGCCAGCACGCCGGTCTTCTCCGGCAGGATGACAGCCGCTGCCACCACCGGGCCAAAGAGTGCGCCACGGCCCACCTCGTCCACGCCCGCGATGACGCGGTAGCCGTGGTAGCGGAGCGCTTGCTCGGGCGCGTTGGAGCATACCAACTGCTTCAGCATCTGCTGTTTGGCGGTTGCCCGGGTCACACCGACGGGCGACGGGATTTTGAACAGAGACGCCATGCAGATACGCGGCAACCAGGCCCGCTGCTTCGAGTGTATGCGACTTGGTTGTGGAGGTCCCAGGTGAAGGGATGCAGTGCAGGAGGCAGGCCTGCCGGAACCGATTTGATGGATAGAGCAAGACAAGAGGGCTCCCTCTGCCCTATGCTTCTCTCTAGAGCAGCTCCAACAGAAGATCCAACCTCCGCCCTGAACCCTGTAGCCCTATTTCACCGTTCTGAACGACTTGTATCGCCGGAGTGACCGCAATGCGAACCGAGTTCACCAAGTCCAGATGGATCAGTGCTATCACGCTGGCGATGTTGCTGGGTCCAGCAGGGATCGCCGCGGCACAAGAGCCTGCGACGCCGTCTTCCGCACCACCGGCTGCACAAACCGCTCCGGTGACGGGCCAAACCGTGCCCGCGGCGGTGACGCCGGACGCGGCAACTTCCCCTGCGGCCCAGGCAGCTCCCGCTGCGCAGCCCGCCGCAGCCAGCGGCACACCTCCAGCGGGGCAGAGTGGCGCTGCTCCAGCAGCGGCCGCCACCGCGGCACCGGCGGCTGCCGTAGCTGCCAAGCCAGGGGGAAAGAAGCCTCATGAGGTCAAGGTCAAGGTCAAGAAGGTAAAGCCGCCGCCGATGGTTCCGGTCACCGTGGAGCGTGGTGTGCTGACGGTCGACGGCTGGACTGGAAAGGCCCGCCTGAACTACTCCATCATGGACCTGAAGTTTCTGTATCTGTGGGCTCCGGGAATCGGCACGGCCGTTGTTTCATCCGAGCCCTTTCCCAACGCCCAACTACAGGCCGGGGCCTTCAACGGACATACTCTCACGGTCAGCGTCGCCGGCCACACCTTGCAGTTGGCGTCTGACAGAAACCTGCTCTCCGGCAAGGAGTTGATCAAGCCCGCTTATGTCGCGCTGGACACGGTCTATGTCCCGGAGCATTCGAGCTATCCGGCCTTCGGCTACGGAGTGACGTCCAAGGCGCCCTATGCATGGCCAGCTTCCATGGCGAACTATACAGGGGACGTATCGAGAGCGCCGCCGCTGCCAGAGAACCTGCTCCCTCCTGTGAAGACAGCGAACTGTGCCCCGGCAGCGGCCTCTTCCGCAACCGCAGGCGTCACCACAGCCGCTGTTGCCCCTGCTGGTAGCGCCAAGGCGGCCCCATGCAGCGCCGCGCCGCTGGTAATGTATCCCGGCAAAGACGCGAAGCGCGACCAGGCGCTGACGAAGAAGGAAAAAAAGAAGAATGAGAAGCTGGACGACAGCTACAAATGATGCGCTGGATGTTCCGGTAATGCCAAGAGCGGCGACCCATTGGGTCGCCGCTCTTTTGTCCTGCAGAATTAAAACTTGTGCTCAGGCGCGCTCGACCTCGCGCAGCCGGGCTGCCTTGCCGCGCAGGTTGCGCAGGTAGAAGAGCTTGGAGCGGCGCACCTGGTAGGAGCGGATCTTCTCCACCTTGTCGACGACCTTGGAGTTGTACGGGAAGATGCGCTCGACGCCCTGGCCGAAGCTCATCTTGCGGACGGTGAAGCTGCCCTGTGGGCCCTTGCGGCAGGCGATGACCATGCCCTCAAAGGCCTGGAGCCGCTCTTTGTCGCCTTCCTTGATCTTCACCTGCACGCGGATGGTGTCGCCGGGGGCAAAGTCGGGGAGGTCAGTGCGCTGGAGCTTGTCAGCCAGCTTCTGCATGATGGGATGGATAGACATGATGTGATTCCTTACGTAAAAAGTCGCAGAGTTCAGTTTACATCATTTTGGCCGATTTGATTTACGCTGGTCGTCGTTACCTAAGACGCCAAGGAGGACGAATCGATGGGGAATCCCGAATTTCCAGGTGTGCCTGAGCCTGGGCCGCAACCTATCGCAACCCAGCCGACTACAGGCACGGGCCTGCCGCAACTGACGGTAGAAGATCAGTTAGCTGCGTTGAATTCTCAAGTCACCGCCCTACAGACGCAAGTCACGGGCCTACAGGCCCAGTTGCACGACTTCAAGGTAGCCTTCAACGCTCACTGGCACGACCTGAATGACAAACTCATTATTCAAATGGCTGCCAGTGCTGTCCTGGGCACCGATCCTGAAGACGGTACGGCTGCCTACTATGCTGCACCTGCCACAAGTCCTATTTATGCTGTGGCTTGGAATTGGGTCTATCCCGAACCCGTGCCGGATTCTGCGCAGAAAATTCAAACAACTTTCCCGGTGGTACAGCTTCCTACGTAGACGCGTGAGTCACTACTCCTTCGCGGCGCGCTCCAACTCCGCGAGGTCGATCTTCTTCATCTTCAACATGGCCTGCAGCGACTTTGGATGCCGGATGAGATCGGTCAGGCGCGCCGGGACGATCTGCCAGGAGAGGCCGAACTTGTCCTTGAGCCATCCGCACTGCCCCTCGCTGCCGCCGGCGGTGAGCTTGGCCCAGTAATCGTCCACCTCCTGCTGGTAGTCGCAGCGGACCACGAAGGAGACCGACTCATTGAACTTGAACAGCGGGCCGCCGTTGAGCGCGGTGAAGGTCAGGCCCTCGAGCTCAAAGGCGATGGTGAGGACGCCGCCTTTGGGGCCGACGGTGTTGGTGGTGTTGCGGACAGCGTCAAGACGGCGCGAGTTCTTGAAGACGCTGAGGTAGAACTCGACCGCCTCTTCGGCGTTGGCGTCAAACCAGAGGAACGGCGTGATGCGGGGGAAATTCTCCAGGGCGCTCATGTCAACCACCTTTCAGACCGCAGCGCGGCGGCATGGCGTTCATCTTAGTCACGCAGGTCCGGCCGAGTGAAGCCGAGACCGGCTAGATATTCGCGGTCGTCGCCGCTCAGCTCTGCGCCGGCCAGCAGGTCGGGGCGGTTGGCGAGGGTCTTGGCCAGCGCCGCCTGCCGCCTCCAGCGGCGTACCGCGAGATGGTCGCCCCCGCTCAGCGCCTCCGGCACGGCGAGGCCTTGCCACTCGGCCGGACGGGTGTAGTGCGGGTAGTCCAGCAGGCCGCCGGAGGCACTGGTAGCACGAGGGACGTTGTCGCCACGCGCACTGTCGTCGCTGGCCTCCTGATTACGACAAGTTTCTACTGTGTCCCCTTCGCCGAAGCTCTCGTACCTGGAGCTGTCGGCGTGGCCGAGCACTCCGGGAAGCAGCCGTACTACGGAGTCGACGATCACCGCCGCGGCCAGCTCGCCCCCGGAGAGCACATAGTCTCCGATGGACAGCTCCTGGTCGCAGAGCTGTTGGCTGACCCGCTCGTCGACGCCCTCGTAGCGCCCGCAGATCAGCACAATGCGGTCCAGCGACGCCAGAGTGCGGGCGGTGTGTTGCGTAAACGGCCGGCCCTGCGCTGAGAGCAGAATCACACGCTCCGAGGGGCTCCGGTGGCCCTTCCCGGCCATCTGCAACGACTCCAGGCACTCAAAGATGGGCTGCGGCTTGAGCACCATGCCTTCTCCTCCGCCGAAGGGGCGGTCGTCGACGGTGCGATGTCGGTCATGGGTGAAGTCGCGGAGGTCGTGCGTCTTCACCTCCGCAAGGCCGGAGCGCAGAGCGCGCTCCAGGATGCCGTGGTCGAAGGGGCCGCGAAAGAACTCCGGAAATAGGGTGACGATATCGAAGCGCATCGGCAAGGTCGAGTTTACGACTTCCTACTCCCCGTCGAATTCATCTTCCCTCTCCCCTTCGAATAGACCCGCGGGCAGGTGCATCACGACGCGGCGGGCGGCGATGTCCACCTGATCGAGCCAGGCACGCACGAACGGGACCAGTACGGGCTCAGCGCCTTCGCTGGCGGCGACGGCCAGCAGGGGCGCGGCGTCCTCCAGCCGGGTGCGTCCGTCAGCCGCCGTGGCGAACTCGACATCCACAATGAGCCCGGCGCGGCGGTTGCCGTCGAAGAGCTCGCAGCCCAGCAGGTCGCCCACATAGAAGGTGCCGTCTGGAAGCTGGGGCAGCGCATCGGCGCGCACCAGCAACTGTTGGCCGGCGAAGGCTTCGGCCTGGGTGATGGACTCGCAGCCGCTGAGCTTCAAAACCACACGGCCGGAGTTCTTTCCGGTCGGAAACCAGTGGCCCTCGATGCTGAGAGACGCGGCACCAGCGGCGGGCGCGCGCGCACCGGTCTTGGCGAGTGCGACCATGCGACCGTCGTCAAAGACCTCCGGCAGGTCAGTGAGCGGCTCGGCCAGCAGTTCGCCGCGCCGGCCTTGCGGACGGATCAGAGCAGCCACGGCAACCCACGCCGCGGGCGATGGGGAGGCCGGCACGCTGCTCATGGGGCTTGGACCGCCGTTCTGCACGGACCCCGGCTGGCTTTGCGGTTCACGATGGCCTTATCCTCCGCTGCCTCGCGCAGCGCAGGCAGGCCTAGTTGTCGTCGCTGCGCGAGGCGGGCGCGCTCTCAGGCCGTCCGGTCTCGACGATGTCCAGCGAGAAGCGCCGTTGCAGCTTCATACTGGCCGCGCCCAGGATGGTCCGCAGAGAGCGCGCGGTGCGACCCTGCTTGCCGATCATCTTACCGATGTCGGAGGGGGCCACATGCAGGCGCAGCACGGTGGAGTCCGCGGCGGTCAGCACCTCGACCACAACCTTGTCTGTCTCGTCCACGAGGGCCCGAGCAATTTCACCAACTAAATTCTTCATTGCTGCGGCAGCCGTCTGGCTGTCCACAGAGCCCATCGTTTCAGTCACGCGTACACCTCGGGAGGATATGCAGAAACACCGTAGCTGCCGCGAGCCTGCCTCTCTTGTTTGGAGGAGGTCCCGTTACTGTCAGCTCAAAAGATGCTCTGCAAGATTCGGCAACAGTAGACAAAGACAAAAATATCTTGTTCTTTTCACTGCCGAGTCTACGCGAATGTTCGGATTTTCAGCCTACTCTTTGGGCATGAAGAAATGTCTCCAAAGTGTTGACTGCATGGTTACTTTAGACGGCAGCCGGCACTTCATCCTCAACCACGGCGGGCTGGTGATTCTTCAGCAGCTTGCCCACGGTCTCCGAGAGCTGGGCGCCCTTGGCGGTCCAGTAGTTGATGCGCTCGCGCTTCAGGTCCACGCTGGCGGGGTTGGTGCGGGGATTATAGGTGCCTACGACCTCAACCGAGCGGCCGTTGCGGGCGCGGTCCTTTTCGATCACAACAACGCGGTAGTGGGGCTGCTTACGCGCGCCGACGCGCGCCAAACGAATCATCAACACTGGGTAGTTCCTCTCAAAAAAGCTTGGATGTGTTGCGGGGACCGCCGCCACGGCATCATGGAGCGCAGTCTTGTTCCTGCGCATCGGCCTGACCGGCGGACGATAGAGTCCGAACAGCGAAGAGAACAGCAATCTCGCTTACTTATCATAGCGGATTCAGACTGCTTTTGATAGCGCCGGTAGGTGGACGCACCGGAGCGGCATTCTCCTTGGTTGAGAGGGAGGAGGAAACTACATTTTTCTGGGGCTCACTCCACTCCACATCGCGAAGGGACCACACTGTTCGGTCGCGATCCTCCCTGCTGAAAGCAGGCCTCCCCCCCCTTTCCCGCAAAGTCCGCAGAAATAAGGACTTAGCCCTAGACCCCGGGTAGGAGGGGCGAGGAGCATGCTCGCTAACCCCTTTGTTTTCAGCGATGCCTATACCCCAATATATCTTAAAGAGATAGTAGAATTTATATCTTTAAGATATAGAAGGTTTTGGGGGACAGCATAAGTTGTCAAAGAGTTTCCTAAGATCACCGGCGCTGGGCCAGAGAGAGAAGAGCCCGGGTTTGGCCGCGCCGTCTTCTCTTGCAGCTTCCATTATATGGGGCTTGTCAAGCAGGGATGTGGGTCGTGGGTCAGCACCAGGCCCCGTCTGAAGTAGAATCCACCTAGGCAGGCTTCCGGAACGCATTTGAGTAAGGAGTAGCTCTGACAACCCCGTCCAGTTCGATCGATGCTGTGCCGGTCCGGACGGCGGTGCGTTTTCCGCTGCATCTGGAGGTCACTTTGTCCTCGCCGCAGGGGGAGTGCCACGCGGTCACGGAGAATGTTTCGTCGAACGGGATGCTGTTTCTGGCCGATGATGTACCTGACGTCGGGACGCGGGTCGAGTTTGAGCTGAAGATGCCGGCGGCCATCATGGGCGGACACGACGATGTGGTGTTGCACTGTGTGGGACGGATTGTGCGGCACCTGGAGAGCGAAGGCCGGACAGGTGCGGCTGCGGTGATTGACGAATACTCGCTGAGAGCAGAGCAGTGACAAGGGCAGAGCAGAGATGAGACTTGAAGTTCAGGCAGATTCGCCGCACGAATCCTCAGAGCCGTCTCCCCATGCGATCCGCGTGATCCTGGCGGACTCGCAGGCCATCTATCGCGTGGGCATGCGCAAGGTCTTCGCCATAGAGGACGACATCCGCGTGGTGGCGCAGGCCGAGACGCTGGAGAACCTGTATGCCGCGCTGATGCGCTTTCCCACCGACGTGGTGGTGCTGGAGGGGCAGTTGATTGCGGGCACGGTGGACGCGATTCCGCAGTTTATGCGCCGCGCCCCGGACGCCAAACTGATTGTGCAGGTCTCGGAGAGTGATGAGAGCAACACGGTGGAGCTGTACCGGCGCGGGGTGCGCGGAGTGGTCCCGCGGTCGATCTCGCCGGACCTGCTGGTAAAGTGCGTGCGCAAGATCGCCGCGGGCGAGACATGGATCGACAATCAGTCGATCAGCTGGGTAATTGATGCCTATCGCGCGCAGGCCAGCCAGCTGACCAACCCGAAGACGCAGCCGCGGCTGAGCGAGAAGGAGCTGGCCATCATCGGCTGCATCACGCGCGGGATGCGCAACAAGGAGATCGCCTACCAGATCGGCACCACCGAACAGGTGATCAAGAACTACCTGCGCAAGATCTACGACAAGCTGGGCGTGAGCGACCGGCTGGAGTTGGCGCTGTACTGCCTGCACCACCAGATTCTGAAGTCGGAGACGAAGGCGGCCGAGACGCCGTTCACCGATCCGGGTATGCCGCTGCGCGCCAAGCTGTAAAGGGTATGCTGATGTTGCAGCCCTGAGGCTGACTTGAACGTGGAGGCCTCGGATGACGCTGCTGCAGCCGTTCCGCTCGCTGAACCCGGTGCAGCGCCGCACCTTTGCCGCCTGTTTTCTGGGCTGGACGCTCGATGCGTTCGACTTCTTCCTGCTGACATTTTGCCTGGACGCGATTGCGGCGACCTTCCACCTCTCGCTGGAGTCGGCGGCGCGGAGCATCTTCTGGACGCTGCTGATGCGGCCCATCGGTGCGCTGCTGTTTGGGCTGCTGGCGGAGCGGTTTGGGCGCAGGCCGGTGTTGATGCTCAACGTAGTGAGCTTCTCGGTGTTTGCGGTGGCGTCGGCGTTTGCGCCGAGCTTCGGAGTTTTTCTGGTGGCGCGGGCGCTGTTCGGCATCGCGATGGGCGGGGAGTGGGGCGTAGGTGCGGCGCTGGCGCTGGAGAGCCTGCCGCCGGAGGGGCGGGGATTCTTCTCCGGGCTGCTGCAGGAGGGCTACGTATGCGGCAACACGCTGGCGGCGCTGCTCTACCTGCTGTTTCCTTATCTGCATGGAGTGGGGACGTTCACCGCGTGGCGGCTGCTGTTTGTGCTGGGCGCCCTGCCGGCCCTGCTGGTGTTGGTGCTGCTTGCCAGGACGGAGGAGTCGCCCGCATGGCTGGCCGGACGGGAGCTGAGGAAGACAAAGCCGACCGGCAGTGGACAGGGGTGGCAGATGCTGAAGCACCTGCCGAGCCTGGCGTATCTGACGCTGGTGATGACCGCATTCATGAGCTTCAGCCACGGGACGCAGGACCTGTATCCGACGTTTCTGAAGCACGACCATGGGCTGCGGCCGGGTCTGGTGTCGCTGGTGGCGATCCTGGGTAACTGCGGCGCGGTGTTGGGCGGGATGTGGTTTGGAGCGTACTCGGAGCGGGTGGGGCGGAGGCGCGCGATTGTGACGGCGGCGCTGCTGGCCATCCCGATGATTCCGCTCTGGGCATGGAGCCATACGGTGGTGCTGCTGGCCCTGGGCGGGTTTGCGATGCAGTTCATGGTGCAGGGAGCATGGGGCGTAATCCCGGTGCACCTGAATGAGATGTCGCCGCGCGCCGTGCGGGCGATCTTTCCGGGACTGGCGTATCAGCTGGGCAATGTGCTGAGCTCTCGCAACAGCGTGTTTCAGGCGGCGCTGGCCAAACACTTCTACGGCGGGCGGCTGACGCCGGTGCTGGGGTGGACGGTGGTGGTGGTGGCGCTGTCCGTGGCGCTGTTTTCAGGGCTGGGGCGCGAGGCCAAGGGCGCCGACCTCTCGACGGTGTGAGGTTGACGGTTCGAGGCTCAGTTTGAATTACATTCCGTTTACCACCACCAACGTTAGGACAATTGCGAGGACAGTCACGGCCAGAGTTTTCGCCAAACGCGGCCATTTTGGGGCATCGATTCCTGCAATATCCCAAGTGATCGCGCCTACTGCGAATCCCTCAGCGGCAACCACAACAAACAAAGAGCAATCGATTTGGCCCCAAACATTGCAATGTCCTTCTCTCGTCCCTTTAGTCCGAGAACGTCTCCGTATGCCAAGCCGTTAGTGAAATAGCTTAGCCATGCGTAACCGGAAATTAGAGCCAATATTCCGGCTACTGTCCATAGCACTGCTCGTGACCTACTCACACTCATGGTTGCTATCTTAGGCGAGAGCCGCGATTTTCTCGCATTTTCAAACACCGGATCGGGAGCCATCGCTGACCGGATTCGCTAATGTTCTTCCGGTTGACTTGGCGCATTGACGCGCGGGGCGCGACTCTCTACCCTTGAGGAATGAGCTGTGTGCACAGCGCCGCCTGTTGTTCGTGTCTGGTCTTTGAGGGCTCTGACGCTACGGCTCGATGACGAGCGACGTTGAGGATTCCCCCCAAGTGCCCACGAGCCGCGTGGGCTTTTCTGTTTTTCTGATGAGGAGAGAAGATTTGAGCAACACGACGACACCCGCGACCGCTGCCGCTCCGAAAGAGGCTGGTCCCAAAGAGACGAAGGCGCAGAAGGTCGAACGGCTGAAGCGGGAGAAGAACCCCTGGACCGCCTGGGACGAGGTGCGGCAGTTCGCGCGCGAGGGCCGCGCCAGTGTGCTGCCGGAGTGGACCGGAACGTACTTCAAGTGGTGGGGCATCTACACGCAGGGCGACGGAGCGGGCGTGACCGGCGGCACCGGCGGCGAGGGCAAGGCCAGCGAATTCTTCATGATGCGCATCGGGCTGCCCAACGGGCTGCTGACCTCGCGGCAGTTGCACACGATTGCCGACATCACGGCGAAGTACGCGCGCGGCGTGGCCGACATTACGACGCGGCAGAACATTCAACTGCACTGGCTGACGATTGAGTCGCTGCCAGAGATTGTGGAGGCGCTGACGGCGATTGGGCTGAGCCCCAAGGGCGCTTGCGGCGATGTGGTGCGGAATGTGACCGGGTGTCCGCTGGCCGGGCTGGACGGGCATGAGGTGCTGGATGCTTCACCGCTGACGGTGGAGATCGCACACAAGCTGACGGCGAACCCGGAGTTCTACAACCTGCCGCGCAAGTTCAAGATCTCCGTGACGGGATGCCCCATTTGGTGCAGTTATCCGGAGATCAATGACGTTGGCTTGACCGCGTTGAAGCGCGTCAAGGACGGCAAGGAAGAGATTGGCTATAGCCTGCGTGTGGGTGGAGGGCTTTCGACCGAGCCGCATCTCGCCGTCCGCCTGAATGCGTTTGTGCCGCAGGACAAGGCCTATGCGGCGGTGCAGGCGGTATGCGAGATCTTCCGCGAGCAGGAGTCGCTGCGGGAGAGCCGCACCCATGCGCGCATCAAGTACCTGTTTATGAAGCACGGCTGGACTGCGGAGAGCATGCTGGCCGCGGTGGAGGAGAAGATCGGGTTCAAGTTCGATCCGTGCGACGAAGGGCCGGTCGCGGAGGACGTGTATCGCGACCACGTGGGGGTGCATCAGCAGAAGCAGGACGGGCTGAGCTACATCGGAGCGACAGTGCTGAACGGACGGCTGAATCCGGAGCAGCTTCACGCACTGGCCGCGTTGGCCGAGACGCATGGCGACGGCCACCTGCGCGCGACGATTGGGCAGAACATCGTGCTGGTGAACATTCCGAACGCGAAGGTGAGCGAGGCCATCGCGCAGATCGTTGCGCTGGGGTTACAGGTAGAACCGACGGTCTTCTATCGCGGCGCGGTCGCGTGCACGGGCACCGAGTTCTGCAAGCTGGCGATTGCGGAGACCAAGGGCTTTGCGAAGTGGCTGGTCGGCGAGATGGAGGAGCGGTTGCCGGAGTTCGATCAACAGTTGCGGCTGCATGTGACCGGATGCACCAACAGCTGTGGGCAGAGCTGGATCGCGGACATCGGTCTGGAAGGCAAGAAGATCAAGAAGGACGGCAAGATGGTGGACGCGTTCTACTTCTGCGTGGGCGGCGCGGTGGGTGAGCATGCGGGCATCGCGCGGATGATCGGCTATCGCGCGGCGGCGGAGGACTGCCCGGAGGCCATCGAGCGACTGCTGCGAGGCTACCTCGCGCAGCGCAGCGCGGGCGAGAACCTGCGCGCGTACTTCCGGCGCACAAGCGATGCGGATCTGCGCACGGTGCTGGCGGGCGAGGTTGTGTCGCCGGTGGAGCGCGATCCTTCGCCGGGGCGTGTACCGTCGAGTGTTGGGTAGTTGAGAAGGAGCACGCTATGCAGGAGACGGTCGTTTATGTCTTGCAACATGACTATTGGCTTGAGGATCATGAT
>Ga0302320_10023999_pt1 | contig 11933 bp, 11 predicted proteins | sample Bog_T0_3_FD_202130 | JGI IMG/M metagenome (GOLD analysis project Ga0302320, IMG submission 202130) | Peat permafrost microbial communities from Stordalen Mire near Abisko, Sweden - Bog_T0_3 | ecosystem: Environmental > Terrestrial > Soil > Wetlands > Peat | place: Sweden: Abisko, Stordalen Mire... | reverse complement strand
GCGGGGAAGCGATCGAGCCGGCAGCAGGAACTCGTTAAGCGGATCCATGCACTCGCCGATGAGGAACCTCGGTATGGGTACCGCCGGATCGCCGCCCTGCTCAGGGACGAAGGCTGGAACGTGGGCATCGTTGAGCCCGATGGCGTGGGTGATCTGGCCGTAGAGCATCGCCACCACATGGCTCCAGGCGCTGAACGTCCGGGCCTTGGCATCGACGCCATGCTCTCGGGCCAACTTTCCGACCAGATGGCCCGGGATGAAGTTGCAAAGCTGGGCCAAAACTGTGAGTTTGCCCCTGGTTGGGGTTGCCCTCTTTCGATTGGTTTTTGTCACACTCGGTCGCTAACGCGGCCGGCCAACCTTGGGCAACTCCAACCGCCTTGTTCCCAGCTTGGGCGAGTACCAGATAAGTCTTGGACTGGATGCCGGGTTCAACACCCCGCCGGCCGCCGTCCCCGAGCTTCGCGACGAGATTGCAGAAGCTTGGGGATTGCCGTTGGGCCAGCGTGTCGAGGTTTGCTTCCGTGGCGGCGAACGCTCTGCCGTCACCGGCCTGCTCGAACTGCTCCACGCACCGGACTACCCTTGGGATCGGCATCAGCCGCTACAATTAGCCGTCGCCGGCTTGGTCTTCAGCAGCCGCGATATCGAACGATGGACCATCCTCTGATCATCCCTGTGGGACGCCTGTGACATGAATTCAAATGGGAAATCCCGAATTAGACGTCTCCTCGGCGAGGTCCATGAGACTTAGGGGAAGGGAAACATGCCGCATCCCCTTCGAGCAATCCTAATAATTGCCGCAACTTTTCTCACGGTTTCGTTATACGCAGAACAGGAGCAGCAGCTCCCGCCGATTCCCCGAAATCTCCTTTGGCCGCCTAACCAACATGGGTTCCATCCATTCCCAAATGAACTCTCCTTGAGGGAGGCCTTCGACCTTCTCATTCAGGATTACAGAAGTAGAGAGCCAATCCAAGCGGCAAAAGACTTTGGATGGACCAGCCACTCAACCTCCCCGGGCCTTTACCTGGAAGTCGCCGGCGGCGAAGTGCCGGTTTTTTCCAACCCAAGCAGCAACATAAAGGATCTCCTCCCGATCTTGGGAACCGCCCGGCCTGGCGAGTTCTTCGGCGTCTGGGAAATACACGACTACGCGATCCTCCTAAAGATGCCAACTGATCCATGGCCAGTCAGTTATGGCACCTGGTACAAAGTACTCCTAAACGACGGCCGGTACGGATGGGTCCACAACAGTACCGTAAGAACAATCACGATTCCTGTACCACCGCCTCCTCCAACATTCATTCAACGCTACGGCGGGGTAATCGGGCTCTTGTGGGCCATCGTACTGATAGTTGCAGGATTCAAAGTCCTTTCGAAGGCGGAGGTTGGTTCGCCTCCCAGTGTCTCAGATTCGTCCTACGACTCGAGTGGCCCCTCTTCGTCCTCCGATGACGGTCCGTCCTACGACTCGAGTGACGGGGCTGAGTCTGACGATTCGTCACCAGCTGAGGAATCGGAAACCGAGCTTGAGTGCCCCAGCTGTCACAGGTCGTACTGTAGTTGGGTATGGGAGTGTCAAGATGAAGAATGCCGCCACCAGTTTTGTAATAATTGTGCAAGGCCTGGGCTTGCTCCTTGGGAGGTATACACATGCCCGGTCTGTGGTCGGATGCGGCCGAACAGTGCCGAGTAACCTAAACGGAGTCGTCCGACTAGCCCTGGCGGCCCTGATCAAACGGCCACCAAGATAGCTGCCGCGCCCGCGGTACGAGAACCTCCCCCAATGACGACCACAAGCATGCGTTCAACTTCCGCAGGATGACATGACTGCGGGCGTCTGATAATCTGTCGGGATGAACCCGACAACTACGGCGACCGAGCCCACGACCAGGAGAGCAGCGAGACGGTCAGATGCGGCGAAGCCAAGGGGGCGCCACCGGACAGCTAAGGAAAAGGCGAAGTACCTGTCGCGGTTTGCGGCGAGCGGGATGCGCCCCGCGGCGTTTTGCCGGGACTTCGGCCTTTGCGAGCAGACCTTTTACGCATGGCGGCGGCTCGCGCGCGGCGGGGGCGCTGCGATACATGGTCGCAGGCCAGGGTTCGCCCAGGTTTCGGTAAAGCCACCGACCGCCGGGACCGTAGAGCCCCCGCGGGTTGATGACTGGGTGGTCGAAAAAAGGGTTAGAGTCTGGCACCTGTGCCTCCGTATGGCCGCGCTCAGTCGCCCCTCTTCCCCTCAAATAACGACTGAAAGGTCCGGGAAGGGTTGGCGGAGGGCTGCCTAGCTTAAAAAAGCCGCAAGACCATGGTTCGAGCAAGCCTGGAAGCTAGCGACGGCTTCTCCCTGCCTCTGCAGTTTCTCGAGATGTAGTTCGTGCAAATGGTCCCGGGCGTCGGGGCTTCAAACCGATCGAGCGGCTTGGCATCTTTTGGCAAACCCGACGTCAAGTTGAACGAGTTCCTAGGGTTTTGCATCCCTAGTTCGAGCTCGGTTTCGGGTAAAGAAGGCATTTTCTGTCGGGTAAAAACTGCCTAACTAGCAGCAGATAAGCATCCTGCGGCAGAACCAGCGAAAAGCAAAAAAAACTCTTTGCCGAACCTAGATGGGGAGAACCGCAAAACTAAAAGGAGAGATGCAGGGGCTGGTCCCCTCCGCACTAACCAATCTGACCCGGCGAAACCAAACAAACGCTGCCATCTGAAAAAGAAACGGAAGCCATGACACCAAGAGAAGAATCAAATCACTCAGAACCTCTCGTTTGTCGGCGAGAAGAGGCGAGACGCCTCCTCGGCGGCATTTCGACTGTCTCGTTGTGGAGGCTGGAGAGGCGCGGCCGAATTAAGGCCGTTCAAGGATTTCGGACAAAGCTCTTTTCTATCCAGAGCCTCCGAAACTTCGTAAACGGAAAGGCCCAACAATGAACGCGACCCCAATTGCCATGGAGCCAATCCAAGTGGTCGAAACTGTTTCACGATCCACAGGCACACCCAAAGAACCTGAGCTGTCCAACCCAGCTCTAGGCGAAGCCGACAACATTGTTGCTCCGTTCGAAGCGCCTGTGCTTCGGGCGATCTGCAGCAAGGGAAAATTAGTCCTTGCGGCGGTTACCGAGTCGGAGTTGCCCGTATCGACCAGGGAGCGATTGGCCTTCCTGGAGCGGAACGTCCGACAGGCAATCAATGCCCAGGATAAATCGTTCGTCTACGAGTTGGCGGCCGGATCCGCCTTCCGGGCGATCCACCAAGCGCGACTTTACCGTCTTTGCGGCAAGAATCTCTCGCAATATTGCCGTGAGACTTTCGGTCGAGACCGCTCGACGCTCAGTCAATGGGTCCAGGCGGCCGAACTTTATTTGAGCTTGGGGCCCGACCTGGCTGTTTCGCCCGAAGCCTACAACCAAGTTCGGGCCTTACGATTTGTGAAGCCTGACCGCAGGAAAGACGTCTGGACCGAAGCCGTGCGACTCAACGACGGCCGGGCACCGCTCGCGCGACAGGTAATGATCGCCGCAACCGAGCAAGGTGCCCTCGAATCACGATTCACGAACCGTACCAGAATACACAGGCAAGGGAAGGGCGAGGAGCCGGAACCAGCTACAGAGTTGAATTCGGCGATGGCGGCCCTTCACGCAACCGAAAGCCTTGTCGCGCGGGTTGCCAGAAAACTCGGCCCTCACGGAATCGAATCCAAACTGGCAGCTTCCGTATGCGCCTACATCCGTGCCCAGGTTACGACCGTTGACCTTCCCAACACGAACGGTGGGAAAATCCAACCGATTGTCAAAGCCCCCAGCGAACCGACAGGGCCGGAGGTCGATCCGCAGAGCACTAATGGCATCGATTCACGGGCCATTTTGGTTGTGCCATCCAGCGGGGATCAGTTAGGGCAGGAGAGCCCCCGTCCGACCCAAGATGACCCAGGCGGCAGGATGATCCACGAGCACGGCTCGATAATCCGACTCGGGCCAGGCCCAATACCGGTTGAGGTAGAGTTGATTCGGGACATTCCCAGAAAGGAGATTCTCAAGAAACTCGGTTTTAGCGGTCACAAGACGGGCCATCGCTTTACGTGGCGCCTAAGCGTCCAACAGACAGCTCAGCTCGGCGGACAAGATTTGGTTCTTCAAAAGGTGCTCGCTGCCCTCGGGTCGAATGGGCCTGTCAACAAAAGGGACTCAGCATGAGCTCTGAGATCTCTCCCATTTCGTCGTCTGCCAGTATAGCGCATCCGGACAAGCGCCCGCGCGAACTCCGCACGAGGAGGCTCGACATTCCGGTAACTCCAAGCGAGCTGGCCGCGATTCGACTTAGGGTCGGTCAACGTTCTCTTGCCGAGGTGGCCCGCGCTGCCCTGCTTGATTTGTACCCTCCAAAGAGTCAGCCGGGTCGCCGACCACATCTCCCTCCGACAGCTGTTGAAGCGGCGAAGAAGGCTCTGGTCATAAGCTGCAGCCTCAGCCTTAACGAGATCGCTAAGGTCGCCCTTACTGAAGGGCTGGCGTACCGGACGGCCATCCTCACCACCCTGCTTAGGGTTGAGCGGGCGCTCTTGAGCCTCAAAAATGATACTTAAGCATATGCGCGCGGGTCGGTGCACCCTCTGGTACATCCAGCCTCAAAAAGGTAACGACAAGAGGCATGCTGAGGTCGTTGCTGGCGATCTGGCACTCTGTCGACTCCTCCTACTGGCGGGGTATGGCTACTATTCGGTGGTGCTTTCGTACGGCCCCGGAGAAACCACACCTGCGCAGATGGAACGGGATCGTAAGGAGTTTCTTGAAGCATTGTTGCCGGGGTTAATCCCGGGCCTGGATTTCGTATTCGTTGTCGTCGTCCACGATGAATCCAAGGGGGACCCATCAAAGCCCCAGCGACTGGCTCAGCACATCCTGATTATCAAGATCCACCTGCCGTCGGCGAAGGTGCTGACGCCGTACCTTGATCGCCTCGATCGGCACAGGACGGAGTGTTGGCAGGAAATCACCAACCTTGAGCAAGGCTACGCTTCGCCATTCGACCCAAAACGACGTCGAGCCCTGCAAAACTCGGACAAGCACGTTCCCATGAAAACGCGGGAGCTGAAAGTTGCGATTAGCGAGGAAATTATTGCCGGAATGCGAACCGGCCAAATCCAGACAAGAAACGATGTCCTCGCTCTTCTGCGGGATAACGGAGCCACCATTAAGTCTTTAACAAACAGTAGAATAACCATCACACATGCAAACTACAAAACCCCAATCCGGTTGCAAGGCGAGCTCTACGAACTCTACGGAATTACTAGACTCATTGAAGCGTGCAACGGAGGAAAAGAACAGCTCGATCCAAGAGGCCCAGACAAGGCTAGCCTCAGCCGTGGGCATCTTGGAGTCCTCATTGATAGAAAGCGCAAATACCTTCAAAAGCGCTTTGGAAGCAGGGGCACTGAGATGGAGGTCTGCATCGGAAGTCCAACTCGCCACGATGGCACTGGAGATGCCAAAAGTTCACAGAAAGATGCTGCGCTGGGCTTCAATATGGACCCTGACTTCAGTGACTGTAGCGTTCTTGGCGACTCTCTGCGTGCTCTGGCTGCTGCCGTACAAGGCGTTCCCTGTCTTGATTCAAACGAACGCGATCCAAGTTGCGGCCCTGGAGGCCAAGTCGAGCGATCTGACAAATCAGATCGAGACCAAGCAGGCGGAGTTCGACCAACTCAAGAAGGCAGTGGCGGAGGAGTCGACGGATCTGAGCCTGGTCGCACCACTCCTACGGCACGATCCGGCCGACCCGAATGTAATTTGGGTCAAGTTGAACGGCAAAGCCGATACCGAGACGATCGACAAAGAAAACTTTTGGGCCCGAATCCATTGATGCCAAAAACCCATGAAGAACTCACCACTAACTCCGATGGAACAAGCACTGCTGATGAACTTCGAAACGCGGTTGAACGCAATCGAAACATCATTTGGCAACTTCAGCGCCTCTTTGGGCGACGACTTGGACGCCGAAAAAAACGGAGGCAACTCTTTGGAACAGCAGCTGACAGGATTCGAGCAGCGGGTGGCAGGATTGGAGAAAGCGATGCGGTCCTTGTCGAGCTCTCTATCCGAACTGAATCCGCGGCTGAAAAGTGCCGAAAGTCTCTTTGTGCAATTGCAGGAGAAATTGTGCCGGCAGAAGGCAGAATCGGAGGTTACGAAAGCAGCGTTCGACAGTATGGCCTGCCAAATCCGAACATTGTCATCGGAGGTCTACGAATTGCGAAATGTGCTAGATTCGTTGAACGCCTAAAAGAGCGCTGGCTCGCCTGGCACCGCGACAATGGACGGAGGGGCCCAAACCTGGGGTGATGAAATAAGGCGGCATTTCGACACCTAGCGCTAGCCACCCAAGCGGCCCTTTGCTTGAGCGGCGGCAAGACGGCTGAGACCGATGACCGGACGGCGGCTTCAACTTCCGCTTTTGTTGCGGTTTTCCGAGGAAGAAGCCAAGCGCGCAGCAGCAGGACTTTTGCCGGCAGACATGGACGATAAGTGGATCGGATTTTGGTTCGACGATGAAGTCGGGCCCTTGGTCCGCTATGCCGACTTCTCCTACCAGGCGCAGAGCTGGAACCGGTCCCGTCGAGTGGTCGCCAAGGTCGAATGGCACAGAGGCGAACTGTTTCCTCGGGTTGGCTTCATCGTGACGAATCTCACTCGGCCGGCGAAACGGGTCGTCCGGTTCTACAACCAGAGGGGAACCGCTGAGCAATGGATCAAGGAGGGCAAGAATGCGGTGTGTGAATGGACGCGCCTGTCGTGCCACGAATTCGACGACAACAAGGTCCGACTCCATCTCTTCGTCCTGGCCTACAACCTTGGGAACTTCCTTCGACAGCTAGTCCTGCCGCGAGAGATTAAGCGCTGGACCCTGACCTCGACTCGGGAGAAATTGATCAAGATCGGGGCTAAGGTCGTTCGCCATGCCCGCCGGGTGGTATTCCAGTTGGCCGAGGTGGCGGTGCCCCGGAGGTTATTCCTGGCGATCCTTTGTGCGATCAACCGGCTGAGGCTGCCGACGCCGGCTCCCGGATGAGCCCCATCCCTCCAACCGTGCAGTTCAATCTCAAAAACTGTGGACGTAGTGTCCCCTATTGCCAAGGATTTCGCCGGATGCCGCGCCAGTGGCGGCCCCAGTAGCCGCAAACTACATGATGATGGCACTCCGGAGCACCAAAACTTGAATTGCAACCGAGAACCGAGCAGACTTCTATACGTTTACTCCCCCCCGATCCCACAGCTCACCCAAAACATGAATTCAAATGGGAAATCCCGACTTAGGTGTGAGCCAGTTCGCCGTGCCTATGATTAGGCCAAGCTAATGCCGGAGTAAGATTAGCGAGGGGCGATTGTCAATCCGGTTCCACGAGCTTGCGTCCTTGCCCGAAAGGCTGACGTGGTCCCTGAAAGCTGAATAGGTCGGATCGTTAACAGACGGGGCCACTACGCGTTGGGCTTCTTCCGGCTTTCGAATTCAGCTTCAAGCTTGTGTTTAGCCCATGCATCACGCCATTTCCTTTCTAACACCCGGCGATTGAGGTAGCGCCAAGCGAAGTACAAGACAATAACGCCCGGAACAAAACCAAACAAAACAGCCTCTCTAGGTGATTCGCTGGGCCTGGTTCCGAAAAAGGACAACAGAACGCCCGCGACGCAAAGCCCAGTCGCAAAGATCGCTTCTTGGGACTCTCGGTGTTTGCGTGCACCAAAATCTGCCCGCATTTCAGCGGCAATGCGAGAATCTCGATTGGGTCGTGCCATCGACTATCTTGGGTTTGGTCACCTCTCAATTGCGAGGTATGGGCAATGAGGCAAAGTTAATTTGTTGAGGCGCCTTCCCTTGGGGCCTCAGCTTTTCAATGGGAAACAACACTTTGTTTCCAAAATACCGAGTCTCGGATCTCCCCGGTGAGAGAATCGCACGCTCAAAGAGCGGGGATTTCCTGTTGGCGGCCACGCCGCAGACGGGTGCAGCATTGTCGGCGAGCAGCTATCTCAACCCGCCGCAGCTCGAGCGTGACTTTTACGGCGAACTGCCTTGTCGCTGCTGCCCTGCTTCGCTCCAAAGTAATAACTGGCCGGAATGGAGAGTCCGCTCATCGCCTTGCCATGAGGATGCTTGGCCTCCCAGCGAGCAATCTTTTCGAGGGCAGCGCCCAATTTTTTTTCAGTGATCATTGCTTTTCCCTGACCACATAGTGGCGCACTTTCTTGGATTGTTCATCCCGACGTATCGTTCTCCAGCCTGGCTTCCCTACCAGTTCAATAGCCATTGTCCGGATTGTGGCGGCGAGGTGCGCCGCTACATCGAGCCGCCGGATCCCCAGCGTCCGTCTCGGTGATTACCCTAAACAAATATCCCTATTCCCGTTCGGCAATACGGCTTACCCGTACCTCCTCGGGTCCGATGCCCTGAGCCCTCGCGTACTCAGTCGAGGCGAGACATCGCTTCAACGACTGGTAGTGCCAGCGCAAGAGGATGCGGGCGAAGACAAACATGATGATGCCGGCCAAAAGCACCTGCGCAGCGGTTTGATTCGGGAAACGGACAAATCGGGGCAGAACCGCGGAGAGAAGGCCCGCCACGGCACCTGCGACGCCCAACATCACCGGAAGCCTGTAGTTTAGCCGTCGCAATCGCCTCTCCTCGCCATCAGAGATGTGGGCGTAGATGTCCAGAATCTGACTCGAACAATCTGTCGGGATAAGTGGATCCTGCTCGCTGGTCATGTCCAACCTGATGCCGACGCGGCCTGAGGCGGTCAAGCCAGGTGGGACGCACACCGCACGGGTCATCCCCCTGCCGGTCTGCTCCGGGCCGCATCAATCTCTCTTCGCAGCAGGAGCAGGCCATCGGAGTCAGGCTTCGGTTCGTAGTAACTCAGATGCGGCACTCCAACGACGGTAACCCCTCGTCCGCACAGCGATCCGTGCGTTCGGCGAACCTGCCACCGGCCGTGACCCGCAGAAAGGGCCGTCTCTTCAGGGGAGGACTCTTCCATCACCTGCTCCCGCAGGTAGAAAAATGCGGACCGGGGACCGGAGCCAATCGCCAGGATGAGAGACGGCCGCACCACATCGAGCAGCTGCTTCAAGACAACCCACGACCGCTGAAAGGCCTTACGGGGGTCCGGGCCGAGGGCCGCCAGCGATGCTGAGCGGCGAAAGATGACGTTGCTTGTAAACACGGTCTCGTGCGGCTCGCCCAAGTAGTCGATTAAGGTGCTGAAGCGTCGGCCAAGAGGACTGTTCCGGTGGAAATTGTCGTTTCCTGTCTTGTCCGCAAAGGCCGTAAGATTGTCACCTAGCAACGGGGGGTCGGACTTTACATCCCCCGCCTCGGCGGGATTTAAACCAAGGATGGCGAATCGGCCCAAGGACAGCGAGGCGGGCCCAGTGTAAAAGATCTTTGCTTTGCTGGCAAGTTCCTCGGCTGTGAACTCGTGCCGAAGCCTCTCGCAGAGGTCGCATGCTTCAGTTCGGGTCACGGCAGCTGGTAGATCCCGCACAGCGCCACCCCAGTTCCGCCGTCCGCCCCCGTAACCTCCGCCGTGTAACCCCCGGGAGGCAGGGTCAGCAGCACCTCAGAATCTGGGGCATTTGGCTGCAGCACTGGTTCAGCATAAACTGCTGCTGCTGCTGCCAGCAGGACAGGGCTGGAGCCCCACCCGGTGTTCGAATAAAGCACCACATCCTTCCCGTTCTGGTATTGGTGGATGGTCAATGCGGGCTTCTGCAGGGTGCCGGTGACGTTGTAGGGCGTCACGGCCAGAGCTGGGCCGATGGCCTGGACAAGCACGGTGGCAGAGGTGCTTCCGACGATGTAGAAGCCTCCGATGAGGATGTTGTCCCCTGTGCCGACAAAGGCGCGGGAAGAGATGCTGGACACGGCGCCGGGGTTGGAGACGGTCTCCACCTGCAACCCCGCCGAGTTGCTCCTCACAGCAGTGCCTCCGGTTGTGACGATACAGTCATAGTCCCCGTTGTCTGAGGCCCCCACTCCCTGGATCATTAGCTGTGGCCCCGTGGAACCCGAGATCCCGTTCCCATCGCTCAAGTTTACCCCATTGAACTGCCACTGGTAGGTGATCCCGCTCGCGGCATCGGGAGAGAGCCCAGCAACTGCCGCCCGTAGGGAAGACTGCAGGGAGCCATTGGGCTGCACCGTGAAGACAACACTGCCGCCGGAATTGACCGTCTGGGACATGGGCTGGGTTGCGATGACCGAAGAGACTGGGGCTGGGCTGACGGTGAGGGTTGCGCTGCTGCTGGGTGTGGTACCTGCGCTATTGGTCACGTCCACCGTGTAAACCCCGGCGTTGGCTGTCGTCACGTTGCTAAGCGACAGGGCTGTACCGGTGGCTCCGCTGATCGGGGTGCCGTTGAAGTACCACTGGTAGGTTGAAGGCAGGTTGCTTGTAGCCTCGACAGACAGAACCACGCCTGACCCGGTGTTCACCGTCTGGGAAGCCGGCTGTGTCGTGATCGTGGGTGCTGTGTCTGCCGTTACAGTCAGAGCGACCGCGTTTGACGCAACGCTCTTCCATATTCGGCCCAAACCCGCTCCCTGACTCAAGTCTCCCCAGTACGCACCAGAACTATCAGCAATAATATCCGAGACGGCATTTGCACCCGGCATCGCAATGTCCACCGGGGGGCCTCCGAGGACGGGCATTGAACGAATAACCTTTCCATCGACGTAGTAGATATTAGTTCCGTCTGACGCATATCCATTGGCGCTGCCACTTGTCACAAGAGCAACTACCTGGCCTCCGCTCTTTGAAACCCGAGAAATGCTTCCATCGAGGTTGAAATACACGTAGTTGGCATCCGCAAAAATGCCGCCCTCGCTTGAGTTTCCTGAAATCAATGTCGACACCGTATTACTGGTGACGTCGAACTTGTTCACGTTCTTCGTATTATAATCCACGAAATAGATTCCGCCAGCATCGCAGGTCGTGCCCCGGAAGTAGTAGCCGCTCGCAACGACTGACGGATTCCCGCCCCCAATTGGCACTTGGTTAAGGAGGCTAAACCCGCTCATGTAATAGACATTGCTTCCGACTACCCCCACGAAGCTGCCACCAGATGACTGCGCGAGCGTCCTTATGGCACCCCCAGCTTTTGGTGCCTCAAACACGTCAAGCGTGGTGTAGTCTCCATATGCGCCATATAGGTTATTTCCAGCAACCTGCAGCTGGTTCACTACCCGGTACGTTCCATTATCGTTAATGTCCAAACCGCTGTAAAGGGTACTAACAGCACTTCCGCTTTGACTAACCGATTTTACGAGGCCGTTTGTTGCGGTACTATCCGAAAAAAAGACGGTGGACCCATCGGAAGCAAGCGATCCGGGTGAATTCAGGCCGCTCGCAAGCACGCCGCTAACGACCACGGAGTAGACCCCCCCGTTTGCGGCTTGAATATCTGTTAGTGACAAAGTTGCGGTCGTCGACCCGGAAATCCCTTTTCCGTCCGTCAGCGCGGCCCCATTGAAGTTCCACTGGTAGGTCAACCCCGTCCCGCTCGCCGTTACCGAAAACTGTGCGCTCCCGTTTACGGGTGCGCTCGTAGGTTGTGGTTGGCTTTTGATTAATGGTGCGCTGGAGGTTGTTTCGGAAGTGACCGTGATTGATCCGGAGGAACCGGTGATGGACGAGGTGACGGTATCGGTTGCGGTGATCGTCTTGGAGCCGGTCGAATTTAGCGTCACCGAGAATGTCCCGGTGCCGTTGGTCAGGGTGCTGTTGGAGGGAAGCGAAGCGGCGGTATCGGTGCTCGTGAAGTGGAGCGTTCCCGAATAGCCGGTGACGGTGTTGCCATTAGCGTCTTCTGCGGTGACGACCACACTTATGGCGGTGCCGGAGGTCGCGGTGCTCGGTGCGGCCACTTTGAACTGGGTTGCAA
>Ga0302320_10023998_pt1 | contig 11934 bp, 8 predicted proteins | sample Bog_T0_3_FD_202130 | JGI IMG/M metagenome (GOLD analysis project Ga0302320, IMG submission 202130) | Peat permafrost microbial communities from Stordalen Mire near Abisko, Sweden - Bog_T0_3 | ecosystem: Environmental > Terrestrial > Soil > Wetlands > Peat | place: Sweden: Abisko, Stordalen Mire... | reverse complement strand
CGCGTCAGCACCGCCCAGTCGCCATCTTCCAGATAGGCGACGGTGTCGGTCAGCGGGCCGAGCGCGATCGCGTCGGAACCGAGATACATCTCGCCCTCGCCGTAACCGACCGCGAGCGGCGGCCCGTTGCGGGCGCCGATCATCAAATTGTTGTCGCTGGCGAAGATGAACGCCAGCGCGAACGCACCGCGCAGCTGCGACAACGACGCCCTGACCGCCTCGACCGGACCAATACCCTGGGCCAGATAACTGTCGACCAGGTGCAGGATGGTCTCGGTGTCGGTTTCGGTCGTGAACACCGCGCCGTTCTTCTGCAGCGCTTCGCGCAGCTCGCGGAAATTCTCGATGATGCCGTTGTGGACCACGGCGACGCGATCGGTCGCGTGCGGATGGGCATTGTTCTCGGTCGGCTTGCCGTGCGTGGCCCAGCGCGTATGGCCGATGCCGGTATGGCCGGCCAGCGGCTCGGCCCGCAGCCGCGTCTCCAGATTCTTCAGCTTGCCTTCGGCGCGGCGGCGCTCGATATGGCCGCCTTCCAGCGTGGCGACGCCTGCGGAATCGTAACCGCGATATTCCAGCCGCTTGAGCGAATCCACCAATTGCTCCGCGACCGGACCGCGCCCGAGAATGCCGACAATGCCGCACATGCGGATCAATATTCCCCAAATTGTCGAAAGATCTTCAAAGCTGCGACAAACTCTTAACGAGAATCGTTGCGCCTTAGGTACTCAATAATTATTGCGGATTGCGACAGGGTTAAGCATAAGGCTTAACATGCCTCGGCGAAGCCCCGCAGAATGCCTCGTTGCGCCGAACTGAGAGCGCGCTTTAACGAACAGTCAACTCCTTTTCAGGACAATTGCAGCCTTGGAGACAGGGCTGTGACGGACACGCGCAACAAATCACCCGGCGACCGAGGCCTCGCTTCCCTGCATCTGCGGGCCAGCGAGACATCAGGCACCCACCTCGCCCATTGGCCACCGCCACAGCGCGGGCAGGAATCCAGGCCCGTGTTGATGAAGCACCAGCCCGGCGAAACGGCCAAGCGGGCGAAGCCGCGCGGCTGGCGTCTAACGCGCGCCATCTTCTCGGAATTCGAGGGCGACGACGAATAGCGCGGCTGCCGCGACCGGCATTCGCCATGAAAAGGGCTCACGCCTTCGGCGTCTTGCCGCGCGTCTTGATCTCGCGGTATCGCTTGGCCCCGCCCTCGCGGATGGTCTGCTGGCTGCGCTCCACCGCCAGCGCATCGTCGGGGACGTCTTTCGTGATCACCGATCCCGAACCGATATAGGCGCCGTTGCCGATTTTCACCGGCGCCACCAGCGAGGAATTGGTGCCGACGAAGGCGTGGCTGCCGATCTCGGTCCGGTGCTTGGAAAAGCCGTCATAATTGCAGGTGATGGTGCCGGCGCCGATGTTACTGCCCTCGCCGACACGGGCATCGCCGATATAGCTGAGATGGTTGACCTTGACGCCGGCCTCCAGGATCGCGGCTTTGGTCTCGACGAAATTGCCGATCCGGGCGCCCTCGCCCAGCGAGGTGCCGGGCCTCAAGCGCGCATAGGGGCCGACCGATGCCTTCTTGCCGATCGAGGCCTGCACGATGTGGGAAAACGAATGGATCACCGCGCCGTCAGCGATCGAGACGCCGGGGCCGATCACCACGAACGGCTCGATCGTGACGTCGTTGCCGAAGCTGGTATCGGCGGCGAGAAACACCGTCTCCGGCGCGACCATGGTGACGCCGGCATCCAGCGCCGCCTTGCGCAGCCGCGCCTGCATCACCGCTTCGGCTTCGGCGAGCTGGGCCTTGGTGTTGATGCCGCGCACTTCATCCTCGCTGGTCTCGATCACGACGGCCTCCAGTCCCAGTTCCCGGGCGATGGCAACGGCATCGACCAGATAATATTCGCCCTTGCTGTTGGCATGGCCGATTTTTTCGATGATTTCCAGCGCCCGCCGGCCGTCGAACGCCATCACGCCGGCATTGCAGAGCGTGATCGCGCGTTCCGCCGCCGTCGCGTCGGCATGCTCGCGGATCGCCAGCAATTTGTCGCCCTCGACCAGCAGCCGGCCGTAGCCGGTGGGGTCGGCGGCGCGAAAGCCGAGCACGGCCACTGCCGCGCCCTTGCCAAGGGCCGCGCGCAGCCGCGCGAAGGTCGCGGCCGTGATCAGCGGGGTATCGCCGAACGCAACCAGGAGATCGTCGGCGCCGCGTGCGATGGCCTCGCGCGCGGCCAGCACCGCATGCGCGGTTCCCAGCCGCTCGCGCTGGATGTAGGTCGCAGCATCCGGCCGCAGCCGCTTGACCTCCTGCGCAACCGCGCCGTGATCGGGGCCGATCACCACCGCAAGGGCTGCCCCGGCCCCGTTCGGCGCCGCCGCCAGCACATGCGCCAGCAGCGACTGGCCGGCGACCTGGTGCAGCACCTTCGGCGTCGCGGAGCGCATCCGCGTGCCCTCGCCGGCCGCGAGCACGATCGTGAGGCTGGTCCTGCCGGTCATCCCTGATCCCTGTTGCCGTGTTCAATGTGCGCCGCCGTCATAGAGCGTTTTCGCCGTCCTTGGAAACCGGTTTCGGCCCCGGGGTCGTGCGGATTCAGGATGACGGCGCATTTCCTGTTAATGTTTGCCCGTGATTCGGGTGGGCCGCGGGGGGCCGAAGGCGTCGTATGGCGAGGGATACCGACCAGCTGTCTGGCTTCGAGGACGAGAATACCGGGGGATTGCTGTCCGGGCTTTTGGCCGACGAGGACGTCTTCGACCGCCGCTCGCTGCTGCGGTTGGGATCGTGGGGGGCTGCCTCGGTCGGCGCCGTCATCATCGCGCTGTATGCCAACCAGTCCTCGATCGGCCAGCGCCGCGAGCAGCTCGCCGCGGCCGACCTGACGCGGCAGGCGCAGCAGATCCAGTCGGTCGCCAAGCAAAGCCAGAGCGAGGCGAGCCGGCTGGCCTCCGCGATCGAAACGCTCAATGACGACCGCGACCGGCTGTATTCCCGCGTCACCACGCTGGAACAGGGACTGGATTCGGTGACCGGCGCGATCACCCGGCAGGTGGCCGCTCCGCCGCCGGCCCCGGCAACGGTGCCAGCAGCCTCGGCACCGGCCTCGCCGGCAGCGACCCCGGCGACGCCAGCGGCGTCCCCTGTGACAGCGACGCCGGCCCTGGCGGCGACCGAGCCGCCTGCCGTCGCCAAGAGCCCGCCGCCAGCCGCCCCCGTCGTGGCGCCGGTGGCAACCACGGTAGCCGCGGTGGTCGCAAAATCGACCGACAAGCCGCCGGTGGATACGACCGCCCCGGTGCCGGCGCCGGTCACGGTCTCGTCGATCGCGAAATCCAACAATGCCAATGCGCAAGCCTCGGCCCCGCTGCCGCCGCCGCTGATGGCGGCGAAATCGATGATGGCGCCGCCCGATGCGGCGGCATCGAAATTGATCGAGCCGGAGAAGCCGGCCAAGGCAGCTATGGAGGCCAAACCGGAACAGGTCGCGGCCGCACCGCCCGCTGATAACGCCGGGACGGAGGCGTCCGACGCCCCCAAGCTCGCGGTGCAGCGCACCGAATTCGGCGTCGATGTCGGCAGCGCCAATTCGGTTGGCGGGCTGCGCGCGCTGTGGCGGGGCCTGCTGAAATCGCGGTCGAACGCGGCCTTGACGACGTTGCACCCGATCATGGTGATCCGCGAGCGCAGCAACGGCCTCGGCATGCAGTTGCGGCTGGTCGCGGGGCCGCTCGGCGACGCGGCCACGGCGGCGAAGATCTGCGCCGGTCTGATCGAAAGCGAGCGGCCATGCGAGACCACGGTATTCGATGGCCAGCGCCTGTCCTTGAACGCCGACGAGCCGGCGGCGGCCGAGGCGCCGGCACCGGACAAGGCGCCCGTGGTCAAGCCTGCGGCCGTGAGGCCCTCGTCGCACCGGCACAGCAGTGCCAAACGGGCGGAAAATGTCGAACCGGCCAAGAAGCCCGATTCCCCATCCGGGTTCTCGGCGTTTTTCAGCCGACGGTAGCGCTCCGCGCAGGAAGATGTTGTTTTTTCAATGTGTTATCGAGGTAATCTAATGTACGCCGGTAGCCTCGCCGCGCGATCCAAATGCCCCGGCTTGTCCCGCCCGGCATTCCCGACCATATTCGCGCAATGAAAAAAACTCCGTTTCGGCTCACGCCCTATCAGGTGCAATGGCTGTTGGTGGTCGGGTTCGTGACCGTCGGCTACGCGCTCTACCTGCGCTATCTCGCGATCGAATTCTCGACCGTGGCGCTGGCCTGCGACGCCGGCTTGCAGACCACGATCTGCAAGGCCCGGGTTCTGGCCACCAGCCTGTTTCGCAATTCGGTGTTCGGCGCGGTGGCGCTGATCATCGCGACGCTGCACGTGATCCGGCCGTCGATCGTGCTGCTCACGGGCGGCCTGATCGCCGCCGGCCTGGGCATCGTGCTCTACAACATCGCGTTGTCGGGGCTGGCGATCGGCCTGCTTATTTTGGGATTTGCACGGCCCGCGCCTGCCACAGCGTGATCGCGAGCAGGACATAGACGGCGCAGGTCCACATCGACTGCCAGTTGTCGGTCCCTTCGTTGAACCAGGTGTAGAGCGCTGCCCCCGTCAGCAGGCCGGCAAACACCGCCTCCGCGATCGGACGCGCGCCTTCCTTGGGCCGGTTCAGAACCATCAGGCCGGCGAACGGCACCGCCGCCATGGTCAGGGAAGCGAACGGAAAATCGCGGTAACGCGGATCGAACACGAAGCCCAGCGCGGTCTCGGCGCCGATCAGGACCGTCACCGCCAGCACCAGGCCCAGCACCACCGTCAGGACTCCGGCGGTGCGGCTCTCGCGCGGGCCGAACAGTTCCAGGAAGGTCGGCAGCGCACGCCCCGACATCAGCGCGTTGGCGCACAGCATCGGCGAGGCCATCCCCGCCGCCAGCAGCGCGCCCCAGCCGAGCCAGCCGCCGAAACCGTAACTTTCGTAGAACATCTTGTCGGCGGCAATCCCGAACAGGATTCCGGCCGAGGTCGCCGATACCGCGACCGCGATCCAGGCGGCCAGCCGCGGCGTCCAGGGCCGGCGGCGCAGCGTCAGCCAGGCGGCGCCGAACACGAACAGCGCCAGCGCCATGCCGCATCCCATCTGCAGCTTCCAGAACGGGTAATTGCTGATGGGCTCGCCCGGCGGATATTTCGGCGCCCGCTGCACCGAATCGAACAGGCCCCAATAGCCGCCGACCGTGCCCTCGAGCTCGCGCTTCCACGGCTGGTCGTAGGCCTCGATCAGGTTGACCCGGAAATTTTCCCGCTTCGCCAGATCGAGGATTTCGGAGACGATTCGGGCCTGGTTGGTGCGCGACGGCAGCGCCCCTTCGCGCATCCGCCCCTCGCTCGGCCAGCCGGTCTCGCCGATCAGGATTTCCTTGCCCGGAAACGCCACCGCCATCCGCCGGCGGATGGAATCGACATGGGCGGCGGCGAACTTGGCGCGGACCGGCATGTCTTCCCAATAGGGCAGGATGTGAATGGTGACGAAATCGACCGCGTCATAGACTTCGCGGTTGCGCAGCCAGTATTCCCAGACATCGGCATAGGTGACGGGAATGTCGACCTGCGATTTGACCGAGCGGATGATGGCCGCGAGATCGGACGTCGTCATCTCGCCGCGCAGCAGCACCTCGTTGCCGACCACGACAGAGGTGATGACGCCGGGAAACTCCTTGGTCAGGCGCACGGCGGTGGAAATCTGCGCGAGATTCTTGAGCCGGTTGCTGCCGAGCCAGATTCCCTGGATGACCTTCAGTCCCACCTTGGCCGCCAGCGCCGGAACCTGGTCGAGGCCGTTCTCGATCGAATAGGTGCGCACGCAATCGGTGATCCTGGCGAGCCCCTCGAGATCCCTGGCGATCTGTTCCGGCGCGACCTGCGTGGTCGGCGACAGCGGCGTCTGGTCGCCGCGGAACGGCGCATAGGACACGCACATCAGCTTTGCGGCGGGGTCGATCGGCGCGCGCGCCAGAGTAATCGGCGTGGCCAGCCACCACCACACCGCGGCAATCGCACTCAGGGATATGGCGAGGAGCGCCAGGGGCGTACGAAGCGAAATCGGTTCCATCCTCCGGGCGGGGACCGTCGATTAGCCCGTCGACGGCCGTCTGCCAAGAGCAGCGTGGCCGCAATCCAAGCCGTTCCTGCCGTCCGGTTTTGCCACAACGCGATAATGTTGTGACTTTGCTGGACAAAATCCGAAATGTCCGTCATGGGATTCGACCAAGCGTCTCCGCCGCATTGGGGACCTATTTGGACGGCATCAACCCTGCGCCTCCAGGCCGGGTGCGATCGGGAACTTATCGGGGATTCTATGCGTCGACGGGTGCTCAAGCTTCGAAATGCGGTTTTGCGCCACCTCGCCCTCCCCGGCCTTGCCCTGATGATCACCATTGCCGGCGCCGCCGCCCAGAGCGGCGACTCAAAGCCGCAGGACCCTTCCGGCAAGCCGGCGGCCAATGCGACCCAGCCGGCCGAGGTCGCCAAGGACAACCAGCGCAAGACCGACGAATTCGCCGAAGCGGCGCAAGCCGTCAACGGCCCGGCCGGCAACCCCGAATGCGTCTGGTTCGGCCGCCGCGTGGTGCGCCTGATGTGGCTCGACGACATCGACACCGCGCTCCGGCATCTCGATCTCTACGACCGCTTCGGCTGTCCCGGCGGCCACGTCCAGGCGACCTTCCGCTGCCTGACCCGGTTCGGCGCCCAGATCGATCCCAAGGTCGCCGATACCCTCAACAGCCGCGTCCATGCCTGCTGGATCAATCCGGCCGCGCAACCGCAGGCCGCCGCCGCCCCCGCGCCGCCGGCGACCGCCGGCAGCGCCGCGCCGGCTCCCGCCGCTGCTCCCGCGCCGGCAGCTGAGCCCGCCAAATAGTCCGGGCGGTCGGCGGAACGGGAGCCGCGGAATTTTGCGGTTTGCATCATTTCGCGCCCTCAAAACGCCACGGCGTCATAAGAGTTGTTAATTCACGTGGCAGAGATATGCTCGAAATGCCGCTGACTTGGTCGGATCTCGGGGACGGATCCGCTTCCCTGCCATTTTGGCCCCCACTGGTTTAGTCGCGATGCGCGCCGTCGTCGCCGTTCTCTTGCTTGTGACCGCGGTTCACGCTGCGATGTGGGGGCTTCTTCGCGACAAGCAGCAGGCCCCCGACTTTACCGGCATGCTGCCCAGCGTCTCCTATGCGCCGTTCGAACGCGGGCACGTCGTGGCCGATGAGGCCGCCGACTCCGAGAAGATTCGCGTCGATCTGAAGAAACTCTCCACCCTGAGCCGGGCGGTCCGCCTGTACACTTCGACGGAAGGCAGCGAACTGGTGCCGCCGGTCGCCGCGGAATTCGGGCTCAAGGTCACCGTCGGCGCCTGGATCGACAAGAACGTCGAACGCAACGAGCGCGAGATCGAGGCCGCGATCGGTCTTGCCAAGCACAACGGCAATGTCATCGGCGTCGTGGTCGGCAACGAGACGATCTATCGCGGGGAGCAGAAGGTCGACGACCTGATCGAGCTGATCAAGCGGGTGAAGAAATCCGTCAACGTGCCGGTCACGACGGGCGAAATCTGGAACATCTGGCGCGACAATCCGCAGCTCGGTTATTCCGTCGACTTCATCGCAGCCCACGTGCTGCCCTACTGGGAAAACTTCACCTCAGCTCAGGCCGTCGACCAGGCGGTCGCGATGTACCAGCTGCTGCGCGACCAGTTCCCGGGCAAGCGGATCATGATCGCCGAATTCGGCTGGCCGAGCGCGGGCTACAATCTGCGCAATGCCGATCCGGGCCCGTTCGAGCAGGCCTCGGTGCTGCGCAAGTTCGTCACCCGTGCTGACGCCATCGGCATGGAATACAACATCGTCGAGGCGATCGATCAGCCCTGGAAGTTCTTCGAGGGCGGCGTCGGTCCCTATTGGGGCATCCTGAACGCCGCGCGCGAGCCGAAATTTTCGTGGACCGGCCCGATCGTCAACCCCGACTACTGGAAGCTCGCGACCATCGCCGTTCTCGTCGGCATCCTGCTGTCGCTGCCGATCCTGCGGCTGCCGCGGACCACCGTGGTGCAGACCCTGATGCTGTCGGCGGCGGCGAGCGGCATCGGCGCCTGGGCCGCCACGGTGTTCGCCTACTGGAACGGCCATTACTTCGTGTTCGGCTCCGCCTTCGCGCTCACTCTGGGACTGATCCTGCTGGTTCCGCTGGTGCTGATCGCGATGGCCCGGATCGAGGAGATCGCCGCCATCGCCTTCGGCCGCCCGCCGCAGCGGCTGCTGGTCAAGGGCGCCGCGGCGCTGCCCGCCGACGGTCCGTTTCCCAAGGTCTCGATCCACGTGCCGGCCTATTTCGAGCCGGTGGAAATGCTCAAGCAGACGCTCGATGCGGTGGCGCGGCTCGACTATCCCAATTTCGAATGCGTGGTCATCATCAACAATACGCCCGACCCGGCGTTCTGGCAGCCGATCCAGGACCACTGCCGCGCGCTCGGCGAGCGCTTCAAGTTCATCAACGCCGAGAAGGTCAAGGGTTTTAAAGCCGGCGCGCTGCGCATCGCCATGGAGCGGACCGCGGTCGACGCCGAGATCATCGGCATCATCGACGCCGACTATGTCGTGGAGCCGGACTGGCTGAAGGACCTGGTGCCGGTGTTCGCCGATCCCCGCGTTGGCCTCGTGCAGGCGCCGCAGGACCATCGCGACGGCGACACCTCGCTGATGCACTACATCATGAACGGCGAATATGCCGGCTTCTTCGACATCGGCATGGTCCAGCGCAACGAGGTCAACGCCATCATCGTGCACGGCACCATGTGCCTGATCCGGCGCGCGGCGATGGACATGGCCGGCGGCTGGGCCGGCGACACCATCTGCGAGGATACCGACCTCGGCCTCGCCATCATCGAGCAGGGCTGGCTGACGCATTACACCAACCACCGCTACGGCTACGGCCTGCTGCCGGACACCTACGAGGCCTTCAAGAAGCAGCGCCACCGCTGGGCCTATGGCGGCTTCCAGATCGTCAAGAAGCACTGGCGGCGTTTCCTGCCCGGCAACAGCCGGCTGACGCCGGACCAGCGCCGCGAATTCACTTTGGGCTGGCTGAACTGGCTGGGCGCCGAAAGCCTCGGCGTGCTGGTGGCGATCCTCAACCTGATCTGGGTGCCGATCGTCGCCTTCGCCGACATCGCCATTCCCGACAAGATCCTGACCCTGCCGATCATCGCGGCCTTCATGGTCTCGCTCGGGCATTTTGTGGTGCTGTATCGCCTCCGGGTGCCCGTCAAATGGGGCCAGATGCTGGGGGCGATGATCGCGGCGATGTCGGTGCAATGGACCGTCTCGCGCGCGGTGGCCAACGGCCTGATCACCGAGCACCTCGCCTTCGCCCGCACCTCCAAGGGCGGCCTGTCCAGGATGTCGATCGAGTTCCAGGCGTTCTGGGAAGCCGTCATCGGCGTGCTGCTGCTCATCGGCGCCGGCGTGCTTGTTGTCACCAACAGTTTCAAGGAAGTCCGCGAAATCTACGTCTTCGCCGCAGTGCTGGTGCTGGAAAGCCTGCCGTTCCTGTCGGCGGTGGCGATCGCCATCCTGGAGAATTCGCGGATCAACTCGTTCGCGTTCTGGCGCAATACCGGCATCCGCACGGCCGAGCTGATCGGCCTGCGCCCGGTGGCGATGCCGACGGTAGCCGGCCCCTCGCAGCCGGTGGCGTCCGAGATCCACCCCGAGGCCAGTTGACCGGAAAGCGGTTTTTCGGCCCCCCGCCCGTGTGAAGAAGCCGCCCTAACCTGAGCCAGCGCCTCGACATTCCCGGTTGTCCCGCGCGGAGCTTTGCGCCCCGTGCCGCTATTGACCCGCACCAAGCCTGCCCCTACACAGCGGCCCAGTGAGCGCGTAGCTCAGGCGGTAGAGCACGTGACTTTTAATCATGGGGTCGAGGGTTCGAGTCCCTCCGCGCTCACCAATAATATCAAAGACTTAGGCTGAAACCACAGATCCTCCCAACCCATCCGTGTCTGCATTGTGTCTACACACGCGTTGCCGCCCTACCCGATCGTCTGGTACAGCGGCGGAGGCGGCAAAGACGTACACGTTTTTTAAGACTTGGTAGACGAAGCTGATATGCCGAGTCGCCAAGCGGCGATTCAACCCCTATATATTTTCTGCTAATGAGCGAGTTCACCCGCCCACACTACGAGAAAGCGCCGATCGCGGAGGCGCTCATCGATATCCGTGTGGCTAATCCGGACGCACTTACCCTCGATCAGTTGACCGCGGCAGCCGATGCGCTAGCGGATGAATTCCCCATACGACACCCGATTCAGCAACTGATGTTTGGTTTTCAGGCCGTGGCGCCGAATGCCGCGCCGGGGTTTATGAACAACCAAGAGCAAATTGGTTGGAGACTTCACAATAAGGCGCAGGATCGGGTTCTGCAGCTCCAACGCATCGGTTTCACATATAGTCATCTGCCTCCGTATACGAGTTGGGCGACGTTCCGGGACCAGGCTCGCCGATGCTGGGACTCATTCCAGCGCACGGTTGCGACTGCTCTGCCCGCAAATCGAATCGCAGTTCGGGTGATAAACAAAATACCGACCCCAACTGCGGAAATCGCGCTTGAAGATTACCTCAAAGTCTATCCGGTCGTGCCTGACAAGATGCCCACCACCGCTGCGGTGGTGTATCTGCAATTGCAGTTCGCGATGCCTAAGGTGCTGCCGGAAGCTAAGGTGATCATCAATGTTGCCAGTGGACAAGCTGACGCGAATGGCTCGCACTTGTTGCTTGATATAGACTTGTTTTCGAATCAAATTGTTGAAAAGGCAGAAGAGCTTTGGACGATAATTGAGAAATTTGGGACGGAAAAAGACGTCATTTTCGAAGCCTGCATAACAGACAAAATTCGAGAGGCAATCAAGTGACTGTAGCTGTCAGGTGGGATGGCACTGGCCATCAACGATCGTTTGGAAGCGCTGGAGTGTCGGAAGCCGCGACCGAAATCGATCGCGTTTTTACCGAAGGTCGAGCCCTTGAATCCGATTTCACTAAATTATCTGAAGTGGTAGGTGCGGCGGACGGGCCGCTGGCGCTCGAAACTGCGCGTTCGGCCATTCGTTACCTACAATCCATCTATGCGCGCGCGACTAAGCTCGGCTCATGGAGCAGCCCTCACATGACGTTGAGCGAAAACAGCGAGATCGTGTTCGAGTGGTGGCACAATCAGAAGAAGATCACGCTCTATTTCGGCGAAGAAAACGCCGAGTACATTAAGGTTTGGGGTACCGACATCGACACGGAAATGGACTCGGGTCCATTGAGCGATGGTTGGATTCTTACGTCGCTTTGGCTGTGGCTGAATTCCTGATTTTTGGTAGTGCCGATGCAGGTTCCGGACTCGGACGATCTTTATCGATCTGTGCGCAAAGGTGAGTACAGCACGATTAACGGGCGGGTAGCGTTCTCAGCGTCGGCTTTTTCAGATCGAGATCGGAAGCCGTCGGTGGATATGTCATCGATTCGGACAGATGCTCGCGACGCCAGAAAATCTCCCGAGCAGGGTGTTGCCAAGCTTGTTGCAGGCGAAGTGCGCAAAAGCAGTAAAATTCCGATATACGACGCCAAACAAAGACGAACCGGGGAACATTCCACCGACGTCATTCACCGGCCCATTAAAGACGACCCGGATGGTGAGCCCGATAATCCGGCGCATTGTCAAATTGAGTGCCATCCTACCATCGAAAACGATAACCGATTTAAGCGTCTCAAAGAGGCGCTTGCCGCTATGGCCAATAAGTACGGCTGGGTCGTCAAGCCGGGCACTGCCTAGGCCGTGAACCCATAAATCCGCCGGGCTGGCGGCGCGCGCGGGAGTCCGTTGTGCCCCGGTAGCGGACC
>Ga0302320_10023996_pt1 | contig 11935 bp, 15 predicted proteins | sample Bog_T0_3_FD_202130 | JGI IMG/M metagenome (GOLD analysis project Ga0302320, IMG submission 202130) | Peat permafrost microbial communities from Stordalen Mire near Abisko, Sweden - Bog_T0_3 | ecosystem: Environmental > Terrestrial > Soil > Wetlands > Peat | place: Sweden: Abisko, Stordalen Mire... | reverse complement strand
TTTCTATTTCAAAGGAGTTGGCCGATATCGACACGGAGACCGGGATGCTGAAAGCTCGCATGACGGTCTTCGAACGGCGACGGGCAGAACTCACGAAGGAACTTGACGGATGACGGTAAATGATGAAGTGACCTCTGGGGTTCGATCAGGCAAAGTCCGTGCTGCGGTTGTTCAAGCGGCTCCAGTCTTATTCGACACTCCCAAGTCGCTTCGGAAACTTGCGGACTTGTCATCCGATGCCGCCAAGGAAGGGGCCGAACTCGTCGTCTTCCCCGAAGCATTCATCGGCGGTTATCTCAAGGGACACGACTTCGGCGTAAGCCTTGGCAGGCGATCCCCCGAAGGCCGAGAGGAATTCCGCCGTTTTTTCGAGAGTTCCATCGAAGTTCCAGGGCCAGCAACCGAGTTTATTGGCTCGGTTGCCAAAGATCACGCCACGCATCTTGTCGTCGGCGTAATCGAGCGGGATGGCGGAACGCTTTACTGCACGGCATTGATCTTCGGGCCGGATGGTCAAATGCTAGGCAAGCACCGCAAGCTCATGCCGACTGCAATGGAGCGGGTCATTTGGGGCAGCGGCGATGGCTCCACGATCCCGGTTGTGACGACTACGCTCGGCAAGATTGGCTCGGTGATCTGTTGGGAAAACTATATGCCGCTGCTGCGAACGGCGATGTACGCCAAGGGTATCGAATTGTATTGTGCTATCACCGTGGACGACCGGGAAACGTGGATTCCAACCGTGCGACACGTCGCCCTGGAAGGCCGCTGTTTCGTTCTGTCGGCATGTCAGTTCCTCCAGCAGAGCGATTTGCCATCCGGCTATCCAACCGAATGGATCGCAGCTTCCGAGGACGTGTTGATCCGGGGAGGGAGTTGCATCGTCGGGCCGCTGGGCCAAATCTTGGCCGGACCGAAGTACGGAGAAGAGTGCGTCCTCGTCGCAGACCTCGACCGGGCTGATCTCGTCAGAGGAAAGTTTGACTTTGATGTGGTGGGCCACTATTCACGCCCCGAAGTCTTTCGGCTTGATGTCAACGAAAAGCCGATGAAATCGGTGGACTTCAGCAGTCGGAATGATTGCCCGACTCCTTCAGCGAATCAAGACGCTGCTAAAGAAATATTGCAATAGAAGAACCGAGTGGGCGGCAAGATTCGCCGCCTACTTTCCCCTTATCACGATCACCGGCCCTTGAACGACGACCGGCTTGGCCGTGGGCACCGACGATTTCGTGCTGGCGGCGATTTCCTGCAATTTCTGGTGAAGGGCGGCGAGATTGGCTGGACGCTGCTCCTGGGCAGTCGGGGAAGTGCTAATCATTGGCGTGGCCTCCGGGTGCGATTGGGCAGGAACCTTATCGGCACGGCCCTCGCATGGCTTTCGGCAGGCAGCTTGCCCCGGCAAAGTCTTCCTCTCTTTCCACGCCTTTCCGAACCGGCAGAAGTGGCCGAGACTTTAGAATTTCTGCCGCAATTTCTCCTGTTTTTGTGACGGCGAGGCGGCCACCATGATATGCTTCATTTGAAGGTTGACAGCACTTGCTACGGCACCCCGAAATGGAGGGCAAATCTTGCAAGATCCACCGGCTCACTTGCAATGAGGAGCGGCTCTGGCATTCCTCGTAGGTCGTCCTGTTGTTCTGACAACCATCCATAAACCCTCATTTGAAACACGAACCCCGCTTCATCGGCGGGGTTCGTCGTTTCTTGCCGTTCGAGAACAGTTACCGTGGGCCGCTTCGGCTGGAGGCACCGTCATAGTCGGCCGACCGTCGATTCTATTCCATTGGGCGCACTGCAAGGCGGCATGCAAACGGGGTTGTTCTTGGCCCGCTCGTCCTCCACGACAACCGCATTGCCGCTCACCTACTTCGGGAGAGTCAACGAGAACGTGGTTCCCTCCGGTGATCGGCTCGTAAACTCCACCTTGCCACCCAGATAACGCTCTCCGAACAGCTTCATGCTGTACGTCCCGATTCCCCGGCCCGATTGTGCTTTCGTGCTGAACGACCGCTGAAAGACTTGAAGCTGCACGTCCTCGGGCATCACCTCGGTGTTGTGAACGGTAAATGTCGTACCATTGCCCCCGTCCGTGCAGCCAAGGGTGACGGCCCTGCCGGGCGAAGTTGCCTCCAAGGCGTTCTTGATCATGTTTCCCAGCACTCGCAATAAGAGACGCCGGTCGGTAGTGATCATGCCATTCCAGACATTTTCCAACTTTATCTCCCGCCCCTCGGCGGCCGGGTGCCTCGCATATTGAAGTTTCAAGTCGTCAAGCGTTTGGAAGACTTGCACCGGCGTCGGTTGGATATCAAGATCACCCGATTCGGCGTAAACAAGATCCCGGTGGGCGTGGATTTCTTCCACCAATTGATCGACTAGCCGAGCCACGTCGCCACACAGCGAGGCATCGGTCGCTCCGTCAGCCAAGATCTCGGCGTATCCCCGGATGCAACCGGCAATGTTCAGTACATCGTGAAAGAACAATCGTTGCAAGAGGGCTAGCCGCTTTGCCTGACTGATGTCCTCCAGGACAATGAGGGTGAGGCGGTCTGCCCCGACTTGCAGCGGCGTGGCCGTGACTTTCAGATCCAATTGAGCAAGACCATCCGCCGTATCAATGAGGATTCGGCTTTCCCGCACAGTCGTCTTGCCTTGGCCCTGGCTTCCCAGGATCGCATTCACCGCTCCGCAGTTGGCACAGTGATGGGACGTGCCGCATCCATCCGGCCCGTCTTTTGCACGGATACATCCGACCGCCTCGCCGGGACGCTCCTCGATGATCTGACTGGTGGCAACGTTCAGAGTTCTTAGCAATAACTCGTTCGCCGCTACAATCTGTCGATTGGAATTCAAGATCATCGCCATATTGGGCATGGCGTCCAGAACCCGCTTGATCCACTCGGTCTCTCGGACAAGAGTCGCCTTGCGACGAATTTCGTCTCGGTCATCCCGACCGGCAGGAGCGAAGTAGGTCAAGCTGGGATTGGATAGGAGAGGCAATTTGTGAGCGGAGGCAGCCACGTTTGGTTCTTTGGTGCGATAGTCGCAAGCTTGCAACAGTAGGGGAAATAGCCATTATAGCAGGGAATCGCCGATCTTCCCATAAAGTGTCGCAGTTGCCGCTTGCCGTCGCCGGAGAATTTGCACATCAATTCATTGGCAAATGCACGGTTTGCCGATCAGCCATTGATTGCCAGCGTCAGTCCTGAGAGAAGATCACAAGTTCATCCCTGATGACGGCACTGATCTGCTCTTGGTGAAATCGCTTCATCAGCACGGCAGCCAGTTCACCGGCCCACTGGATGATTTCCTCGTCCGAGTCCTCCCGTAAGGGATACCGCACCACGGCAATTTCCCAGCCTTCCTCCACGTAATCCTTGCTGACGAATGTGGTCGAAGTAAGGCGGACAGGGATCGGGGATTCATCAGCCTTAGTGCCTGCCTGGAACTCTGAGATGGCCCGGATAACTTTGTCGGCTGGATATTGTTCCTCTCCATAGCCCTTGCGTGAGCCGACGTATAGGCGAACCTCGAAGGCGTTTGTTCTCTTGAATACTCTCATGTTCCCAGCCTCGACATTCAGTTGAACTCCTGCTAAAGCTCAAGAAGCCGGGCCGCCAGCAATTCGACGCTAGCAACCGATAGGTCGGATCGGCCCTCAAGTTCCGCATCCTCAACGGCAATGACCCCTGCGGCCTCCGGCGTCCAGGCTTCGATTTCCACGACTTCGCCGTTGGTGAAGGTCACTTCGTATTCGTTCATATTGCGTTCTCCTGGGATGGATTCGGTTTGTTTGCAACTATCATCCATCGGAAATCGGAGCGATAAGTCTTCAATGTTCGTTTGCAGCGGCCACGATTTTTGCCCTGCCGAGGACGTGGAAAGGCCCCTGGCCGCTGTCATTAAGGATTTCTGGTGCATCTTGCGGGCATCTGCCCTGGATCGAAATGGCAGCAAGCGATAGATTCTATGCCATCCGCAGGGAAAAATTGCGACTAGGAAAGGGTCAAACGGACTGACAGTAATGCCTCGATTGCAGCCAGCGGGAATCTTTGGACGACTTTTCTCATCGATCTTCCCCAAGAAGCTGGAAGTGCAGGTCCGTAGCGAGGAACTTGCGGACGGCCGGATTGCACTCACCCCCGTCTATTTGCTCGACGGCCAAGAGGTTGATCCGACCCTGGTCAGCCCAGATCCGACGCAACGCATCCTGGGCCATTCCGTAATTGCCGACAAATCGGTTCTCGATGCTTGTCGCCAAGGTGCAGCCACGCTTCCGAAACCGAAGGCAGCGGAGTACCTTTCCGGCCTCAAACGAAAAGGCGTTCCGGTTCAAGGCAAGACCGAGGAAAGGCCCGCCGACGTTCGAGAGGTGAAGCCCAGGGTCATGCTTACCTTGAACCCAGGCGACACCCTCGATGTCAAGTCCCAGTTGATGACCGATCAAGGGGTGGTCGTTGCTAAGCCTTTGAACCTCGAACAACTGCGCCGGGACGAGGGCTGGTACGTGGCCGAGGGCAACCTTGTGCATGTCACGACCACCAACAGCGATTGGGACGACATCCTTTTCACCGGCAAGACAACCAACTGCCTCAGTGGCGTATCGGTCCCGGACTTCCTTACGGCCCTCAGCACGTTCAACGGCACACTCGGCCACGTCGAGAAAGACGACACGCTCCGTGATCTGGCGGTCTACGGCGAATCGCATGAGAACCGGGTGACAGTCGATGGCGATGCGGACTCGATCCGAGTATCTACCAGGCTTGTCTACTACGGCAAAGATCGTCATCAACACGAATTGACGCCGGGCGATCTGGCCGCCCTGCAAAGAAACCAGGGTGCCTACAAGCGGATTTCCGAGGGCTGGATCTACGTTGACCCTTCGCATGTGGAGGAGTACCGGCAGGCACACAGGGAACTTCGTACCCGTCTGGGTGGACTCGACCACATCGAGGACTCCCGTATCCCCGAAACATTGCAGAAACTCCTGGAGCAAAAAGGGTTCCGATCATCGTGGGAAATCCATCTCTCTGAGGCCGTCAGGAACGCCCATCGCATCGTTGACGACCCCGCCGAGGTCGAGTTTCAAATCGAGGTTGTTGAAAATCATGGCCGGTCGATCCTGGAAATTGTCCCCGCCTACAATCACGATGGTGTTCAAGTTGCTCATACCGACTACCTTGAAGCACAGGCCAAGCGGGAGGCATGGGTCCGGCGACGGAATACCTGGATCAGCGTTGATAAGGAGAAGTGCAAGCAGATCGCCGCCGCCATCAAACGGCTGAAACTTCAACCCGGCACAAAAGGCTATGCGTTCACCACCAGTCAATACGAAAAGATTGTCGAAATCTTCTCGCTGTTGGGCCGCATCGACCGTTCGCTTTCCTACGATAACTTTTTGGCGCAGCTTGCCGACTTCGACAAGATTGAGGATGTGGGCCTGCCTGCCTCGTTGCGACCGGGAATCACCCTTCGCCCTTACCAAAAGCAGGGATTCAACTGGCTTGCGTTTCTTCATCGCTTCGGCCTGAACGGCATCTTGGCCGATGACATGGGACTGGGGAAGACCCTCCAGACCCTCGCCATTCTCCAAAGGGCCAAGGAACAAAGCGAAGGGAAATCTCCATCGCTTATCATCTGCCCAACCTCTGTGGTGAGCAACTGGCACGCCGAGGCGGAGAAGTTCTTCACAGACTGTCCCGTGATTCTTTATACGGGAACCAATCGGGGCTCGGAGCGCCGACGCATTCTTCGCCGCCTGCAACGGTCTCCAAACGGCTTGGCAGGGTCGCTGGTGGTCACAAGCTACGACATCGCCCGCCGAGACTACAAGGAACTCAAACAGATTCCTTGGCTCTACGTCGTGGTGGATGAGGGGCACAACATCAAGAATCCAGCCGCCAAGCGAACGAAGGCTATCAAAGCCATTCCCGCCCAGCACAAACTGGCCCTCACGGGGACGCCCATCCAGAACAAGCTGGAAGAACTATGGTCTCTATTCGACTTTGCGATGCCCGGCTTCCTGGGCACACGCAAGGGATTTCGGGACAAGTACGGAAGTTACGACGAGATCGAGTGGGATGCGGTGCGTGAGGGACCGGGCAACTTGAAGGATCGCATCCGTCCTTTTGTTATGCGGCGGCTCAAGGAAAACGTGGCCAAGGATCTGCCACCGAAGATTCTGGTGGATCAGAAGGTCGAGTTGTCCGCCCTCCAGGTCGAACTCTACAAGCAAGTGCTGGCCAGCGCCGATTACCGCTGGGTGATGGAGGAGATCGAAGCCAAAGGGATTCAGCGCTCGAAGGTGCTGATCCTGAAGATTTACACGACCTTGCGGTCGATCTGCAATCACCCAACCCTTGCCAAGGAACTATACCAAGGCGATACGATCAACTACCAGGACTCAGGGAAGCTGGACTGCCTGAAAGAACTCATGGAAGAGATCGTCGATGGCGAACACCGGACATTGCTCTTCTGTCAGAGCACGCAGATGCTCGACATCATCCAGGACTTCTTCCGGCAGTGGCAGTTCAGTTTCATCCGTTTGGATGGCAATACTCCGCAACCGACTCGGCCCGATCTAGTCCGGGAGTTCAACGGCAATCCGGCGATCCAGTGCTTTCTCATCAGCACCAAAGCTGGAGGCACGGGCCTGAACCTGACCGGGGCCGATACCGTGATCTTCTATGACCACGACTGGAATCCGGCCAACGACAGCCAAGCCCAGGACCGGGCCTACCGCATCGGCCAGACGAAGCCGGTGACCGTGTATCGGCTGATCTCCCAGGGGACCATCGAAGAGAAGATCCTCCAACGGCAGGAGTTAAAACAAACCCTGGCGGATGAGATCATTTCGGCCGAGGAAGAAGGGTTCAAGGACTTGGGCAAGGCCGAATTGTTGTCGTTGTTCAGCCTTGATGAGCCGATCCGCTAATGCGGGATGTAGTTATTCAGCTTTTCTTGACGGGCACTTTACCGCCTTCCTTGCGGGCCTTGGAGAGGCCAATAGCGATGGCTTGTTTGGGATTGCTGACCTTCTTTCCCGATTTGCCGCTCTTGAGCTTGCCCTCCTTGAATTCGTGCATCGCCTTTCCTACTTCTTCCTCGGCTTTACGTCCGTACTTTGCCATGTCAGGCTGTCCTCCTGGTGATGTCGTGGTGCATGGTTACGGTCTTGACGCCAGTTCACGAAACAATCAGACATTCGGTGTGACCACCTTATGAGATGATGTCTTCGCAAAGGCACTCTGACCGTTTACAGCGGAATCATAGAGCGAGAAAATCGGAAAACAAGATGGCTGTCGTTGCTTGCGTCCGCTTTGGATAACCTCTACGCATCCAGAAACGCTATTCCATTCTTGCTTCACGGCAGTCAGGCGACCGGGCGAGGGTAAAAAGCACAACTTCCTCGCCGGTTGTCGTGCTGATGTCGTGGTGCATGGTCACGACCTTGATGCCAGTGACCCTCTCGACCATCGCCTCCATGATTGGGCGGGCCGTTTCGATCAGATGGGTCCGAACTTGTTTCAGCAAGTCCCTGCCCTTTTCGGGCGAAAGTGACTTGACCAAGTGCTGCTCGGCAGCGGTCAGAACACCTTGGAGACGCACGACGAGGAGATCGCCAAGCAGGTGGGTGCGAATATCCTTCGGACCCCGGCCCATGTAGTCCTGCTCGAAGCGGCTGATCCCTTCGCAAATGGCCGATTCGATCTCTCCGTGGGTTTTCATGGGAATTTCTTGCCGGGTTCTCATGAAAATCAATTATAGCCAATGGATGGGGTGCCCGTCGAGGTGCAGGGCGAGCATGACCGTAGCCAACTGCGTGAATCGGCGGAAAAGCCGCAAATTCAAGCAGTTGTGTCCGAAATTCGATGCGTAGGCACTGGCTGTTGCATTCTCCATTCCGTGTTCTATAATGAATCCTTGTCGGATGACTAGATAAAGAGCAACTCGGTTCTGCCGAGGGGCTGGTTGAAGAGTAAGCCGACGTGGCCGAACGCCCTGGGGTGTTCCGCCACGTCGGCTTTTTTCGTTCTTGGCGACAAGAGAACTTCGGTTCTTTACTCATGGAGGTATGACGATGCAACTCATGCAAACTGAGACGACTTTGGAAAGCACTATCAGCACCATCGAGACTGCGGATGAAGCCAGACGGCGAATTCGCAGTCAGCCTCACTTGGCCTTTCATCGGATCTGGTGCGAGTGCGCCGGTGGTCGGCTCTTTCTCAGAGGCCAAGTGCCTAGCACGGATCACAAGCAGCTTGCCCATGACGCCGTTGCCGAGATGGAAAATGTCGATCAGGTCGTCAACGAAATCGAGGTTGTTTGGTAAAGCAAGGATAACAGGAAATGTACAGCAATACTCATGGATGTGAGACGATGCAACTTCCCGCCGTTGCTGATGCCCGTAGGAATGGCATTAAGGCCGTTCCCAAATCCCGCACCGAACTCAACAAAAAGAATCGAATCATCGAGGCTCTCGGTTCGGAGAGTCACATTCCGAGGGTTGATGAAGAGCCGCTCTTCAGGTACTACAACTACCTGACGAAGCATCTTCGCTTCCCGTTCTTCGCCCATTACCCCAAGCCGATGAACTCCGAGGAAGAAGACGAATTCTGCTGTGCCGTGTTGACGCTGCTCGACCCCGCAAAACACCTGAGTGACGGGTTTGACGGCATCTTCTGCAAGACCCGCAAGGGGACATACGAGATCACGTTGCCACTCTTCGATCTGTATCTGCCCGAAGATAGCTTTGGCTTTCAACTAATCGACGATTACTGGTTCTGGTTTTGGAACTGGCGATGAAGGCAAGGAATGCTATGCAGACTCAAACTGAACGAATCAACCTGCAATACGACCGGGCAGAACTGAAACAGATTCTCCGGTATGCCAAGGCCCACGATGTTGAGCGCAATGGGCGGTATGACTTCCTCCGGTTACGTCCGCTTCTCAACATCTGGACTCACGCCTGGAACAACGCCGGTTGCAAGGCGGAATCGTGTGTGATGTTCAGCCTCGAAGTCGATTGGAAAACCGCAACCCTGATGTTCGTGGTCCTGATGCCGGGCTTCGATTGGGAAGTATTCGTGGACGAACTGGCAACACTTGAGAGGGCGGCTCTGGGTAAATCCATCTATGGCAGGACTCGACGTGAATCCACGATCTGAGAAGACTCGAACAAAAGCCCGTGCCATCATGAGCGGCGATTATTGGCCCAAGTCGTAAGCAGATTGCCGCCGACTGGCGGTATGGGCTTCAAGAGTTAAGGAGAAATGAAATGGAAGCGTCCGTGCGATTTTTGGATGATAAGACGGTGCTGGTGCGAACCCAGTCGAAACCAAAGGACGGCTCGGCGGCAGGTGAGGTTAGCCATGAGTTAAAGGCTGGCGAGTCGGTCTGGGGTTTTAGCTACGAGCGGTGGCGGGAGATGGGCGAAGGCAGCCACGAAATTGGCCCCAAAGGGGTTGCGGGAGACTGCGGACATCAGCCCGATGTTGCCCCGTAACCGTCGCCGTCAGGCCATGCTGCCATTTGGGTTATGGCAAGTCGGCAGGACAAGCGTAGAATATAGATGTAACCGCCATGAAGAGCCCGATTGCTCGGTTACGATGGATGTTTGTCGGATGACTAGATGAAGTACAACCCGGCCCACTGCCGGGAGGTTTGTCGAAGAGTAAGCCGACGTGGCCGAATACCTATTGGTGTTCGGCCACGTCGGCTTTTTTGTTTTCTGTGGTGCAAGACGGTCGGAACCCACTCACGGAAGACTTCCGTGTTTATGCTCACGGAGGTGAGCGGAGGCGAACAATCATGAGTCGAGACGCAGTGGACAGAATGGAGATCCTCCTGGTTGAGGACAACTTGAAGGATGCCAACGGAACGATGCAAGCCCTCAAATGGGGCAGGGTGCAATGCCGAGTGAGCTTGGTTTGCGATGGCGAGGAAGCGATCAGCTTTCTCCACCGTAAAGGCGAATTTGCCCAGGCCCCGATGCCTAACCTGATCCTGCTGGACATGCAGTTGCCCAAGGAGGAAGGTCAACATGTGCTGGCCGACCTTCGAACCAGCGAAGCATTGAAGGACATTCCGGTTGTTGTCCTCACCGGCCCGCTGGATCACCGAGCGGGCCTCCACGTCCAGGAGCTTCATGTGGACGGCTTGATGAAAAAGCCGGTGGAGTTAAATAAGTTCATCGGTGTGGTCAAGTCACGTCGCCGGTCTTGGTTGGCTGAACTTGTTCAGTGCTCCATTGCATGACGGGCAGGACGACGACCACGACTCCCACGAAAACGAGGAGATTGGGTAAGGAGGTATCTCATGTTGAGCTATTGCAATTTGGAGGTAGGAAAGAACGGCGACCTGATCGTAGTACGCCTTGGCAAACACCCGGTTCTCGATGAACTGACCGTCAACGAGATCAGCGATGAATTGCTCGGAGTGGCTGACCGGCCAGACTGCCATCGTCTCCTCTTGGATTTTTCCGGGGTGGCATGCATATCGAGTGCGATGCTGGCACAATTAGTGAGACTTCACCGAAAGATGGAGCCCAAAGGGGAGAAGCTCCGGCTGTGCGGCATAACTTCACAGCTTCGGTCGGCTTTTGCCACCACAAGGCTGGATCGGCTTTTCGACATTACAGACAAAGAGGCAGGTGCCCCCAAAGCGGCTGCGCCTCGGTCTCCCCCAGTCGCAGAAAAGGCGATCATGACCACGTTGGGCTCGCCCAACTGAACTTACACTGCCTCGTCATGCTTGGCCTGCCCCATAGCTTGCCAAGACTGACGGGGCCGCTATATCACCATACTTTTGTGAAGGCTCTACGAAATGACGAACACTGGCTTGAAGCTCAATCGTGATAAACTCTTGGCTCTGCGGACAGAACTTCTGGGCGACATGACTAAGATGGAAGATGATTCCTTGAAGGACCATGCCAAGACTATCAGCATACCGACCGACAAGGAAGAACTTGGCAGCGACAATGCCGAGCAGGAACTCACGCTTACCCTGCTCGGAAGCGACGAAGATATCCTGGACCAGACTGAAGCAGCACTCCAACGGATCGAAAACGGCAGCTATGGCCGGTGTAAGGAGTGCGGTGAACAAATCCCCAAGTCCCGCCTAGATGCCATCCCTTACGCCGCAGACTGCGTGCGATGTGCTTCGTACCAGGAAGAAGTGCTGACCACGATTGAATAACCCTCAACCCTGAACAACATGGACGGAGCCACGACATTGCAATCTGGACTGAAGAAGTCAGCAACGAAGGGCATGTGTACGCTGCCCTTGACGACGATCTTGCGTCTTTCAATTTCTGGCTGGAGTGTGAAGATAGCTCAAGGGAGCCGTTTTCCGATGCTGCCGAGGAATTGGCGATGGAGGATGGTCAAGGAATAGATGGAAGATGATGCCCTTGCCAAAGCAAGGCCGATCACTGGGGCAGAGGTCGGTTGTCGTTGCCTATTGCGCTTTTCTTGGCGGCTTTTCAGAGAATTTATCGCTTTAGATGATAGGATAAGGCTGCTGAGGAGTAATCATAAACCAAATTTCAGGACAAATCGAACGGGAATCGCTGTGGGATGTCCAAGCGAGTCGCCCGTTTCGTCTCCGTCGCAGGGCCTAACCGGAAAAAATCATGGAAAACACCACGAAAGCCCCCACGAACAAGGACGAAGCTGCGCCGGTGAAGCAACCGGAGCCGAACCACACGGCAGTGATCAAGTCCCAGGTGTTGGCGAAGATCGGCAAGCCGCCTCGGTTGGACCGTGTAGAGGTTTGCAAGCAGCATAATGGCAAATACCGGGTCAACATTTGGGAGCAGACAGAGCCGATCAAGAACATCGCCGTAACGCCCAGTCCCCGCATTGGGCTGTCCTATTACTTGACGGTCTCGGACAAGGGCGAGATTATCAAAAGTAATCCGCCGTTGACCAAG
>Ga0302320_10023994_pt1 | contig 11935 bp, 12 predicted proteins | sample Bog_T0_3_FD_202130 | JGI IMG/M metagenome (GOLD analysis project Ga0302320, IMG submission 202130) | Peat permafrost microbial communities from Stordalen Mire near Abisko, Sweden - Bog_T0_3 | ecosystem: Environmental > Terrestrial > Soil > Wetlands > Peat | place: Sweden: Abisko, Stordalen Mire... | reverse complement strand
CTTGAAGGCGGAACGTTAATAATGTCAACAACTCACGGATAACACGGGAAAATTTCATCGCGGTTTATCCACGCGCGGGACTGATTGCCTGAAACCACCACGCGGGCCGGGTGCGTGACCGGTTTCGTTGAGAATGCAGGTTGTCTTGGACAATGGCCGATTGGGAACGGCGAACTTGGGGCTTCCGTCTATCTGGCGGGTCGTAGTGCGGGAAGTGTTGCGGGTATTGTGGCGGCGGGAGCGTGAGCTTGCGTCGCCGCGCAAAATTTTCGCGCCCAAGTTACGCCTGCCGTTCATCGTCACGCCTTCACGAGTGTCTTGGTGCAATAGCTGTTGAGGCTTTCCCCGGCGGCGCGGCGGCGGCGAATTTTCAGAATCCGACTTCACGGAATTGCTGTTGGGCGCAGTGCGCGTGCCGGGTGTCGCGCACGGTTTTCTTGTCCGCCCAGCCTTGTTTCCACGGCTTGCACAAGCCGCACGCGGATGCTTTCTGCGCCTTGATCCGTCGTTGGGTGAGATTTGTTTTCATGGGTTGCCCGCGATGATTTCAAGCCATTGCCAGTTGCAGCGCGGCCAGTGGTTCCACGTCGCGTTCAATGACGCGCGCCTTTTCTTGCCGGGCCAGCCGCAAATCGTAATCGGCCTGCAATCCCGTCCACATTTCCGCGCTGGTGCCAAAATACCGCGCCAGCCGTAAGGCGGTGTCCGCCGTGATCCCGCGCTTTTCCAAGACAATTTCATTGATGCGGCGCGGCGGGACGTTCAACGCCCGCGCCACTGCATTTTGCGACAGGCCACGGGGCAGCATGAATTCTTCACGGAGAATTTCCCCCGGATGAATCGGCGGCAGTTTGTTCGTTTTCATAATTTTCAATGGTAGTCAACAATTTCCACGTCCAACGCATCTTGACCGTGCCAGCGGAAGCAAATCCGCCATTGATCGTTCACGCGGATGCTGTGCTGGCCTTTGCGGTCGTCTTTCAACGCTTCCAGATGGTTGCCATACGGAACGCGCAAATCATTCAGGCTCCGGGCCTGATGCAACACCAGCAATTTTCGTCGCGCCACGCGCTGAATCTGCCCCGGCAACCGGCGCGAAGATTCATCGTTAAACAGCTTTTCAGTTTCGTGACAGGCAAAGCTGCGAATCATGTGGGGAGACTATAACGCTTGGCGTTATGGTTGTCAACTGTGTTCGATAATGTCCGGCGGGCAACATCAAATTCAGCCAAGGGACGGAATTTTTTTGACGGCGGCACGGAGTGGTTCAAGTTCGTGGTGCGTGTAGCCACGATTCACGGATTCCGTTTTGTGGCCGGTGAGTTTCATCCGCACTTCCTGCGAAACGCCCGCGTTTGCCATCGCACTGTTAAACGAGTGCCGCAAGGCGTGGAACGTGCGGCGGGACAACTGGCGCAAGCCCGCCTTTTTCACCTTGCCTGCGTCCAAGCCCGCGTCCCGCATGATGCGTTTGAAAGTTTCGGAAAGCCCCTTCCGTCCGCCGGATTTGAGATTGGCCGTGTGCGGCATGAGAAATTCTTCCGCCGTGTCTGTCCCCGCCAACTTGTTTAAGTGCTTCAGCAAGTCCGTGTGAATCGGCATGGTGACTTTTTCACCGGTCTTGGATTGCGTGTAGGTGAGCGTAGCCGCGCCCAAGTCCACGTCCGCCCATGCCATCCGGCAGCAATCGCTCATGCGTGCCCCGGTGAAGTAGGCGAGCATAATCAGTGTCTTCCATTCCCCTTCCGCCGTGTCCACCAGCATCTTGACTTCCGCCGGGGTGAACGTGCCGCGCTCCATGCTTTTGCCTTTAGGCAGTTCCACCGCTTCCCCGGATTGGTGGTGATGATGCCTTGCCGCCGCGCATGGTTCAAAGCCGCGCCGATGATCTTGATGTCCAAGACAAGGGTTTGCGGGGCTAGTCCCTTGTCCGTGCGGTAATTCAGGAAACGCTCCACGTCACCCGTTGTCAGACTGGTGAGCGGCTTGGCGATGCGGTTGCCCAGCGAAGCCAGAAAGTCCGTCACGGCCACGCCGTAGCGCGTGGACGTGCCTTTGGATTTACACGCAACCTTGTTCGTTAGCCATTGGTTCAAGAAATCATTCACCGAAGGTGCGCGAAGCGTTTCTTCCCCGCCGGCCCGCGCCATGATGTCCGCCACAACCTTCGCGCCTGTGCTTCCACCAGATTGCCAGCGCGTCCAAGTTTCGCGGCCCGCTCAAATTCAAGGGCAACTGACAACGCCTTGGTGCGGTCTTCGCATTTCGTAGAGCGCAATGTCCAGCGGCCATCCGGGGCGAGGAACGAGGCGTGCCAGTAAGGTGAGCGAGGTCTTTGATGAATGCTTGCCATAACAGTGCCATAACAGTGCCATAACAGTGCTAAAATCTGCCCATGTCAAGCGTGTTCAGATATGTTGATAATAAAGGCTTTTATAGGTGTCCACCTTGCGGAATGGTAGCCATGGCTCGATTCCCGGCAGGGTCGCCAACTATTTCACAGCCGTTCCGCCAGCGCCGCCTGGCTATTCGCAAAAATTTCCTCATGGAGCGAATGGCCGTGCGCGTCAATCGTCACCACCGCCGGGAAATCAACCACTTCCAGTTCCCAGATGGCTTCCGGCGAACCAAATTTTTCAAGGAAATAGACGTTGCGGACTTTCTTGATACACTCGGCCAGCACCTGCGCTGCGCCGCCGATGGCATGGAGATAGACGCAACCGTATTCCTTGCATGCCGCCTGCGTTTTTGCGCCCATGCCGCCCTTGCCGATGACGCCGCGCAGGCCAAAATCGCGAATGACCTGCCATTGATAAGGCTCCTCGCGGATGGACGTCGTCGGGCCGGCGGCGGTGCATTCGTAGCTGCCGTCCGCCTGCTTCATCATCACCGGGCCGCAGTGATAGATAATGCCGTTCTTGAAACTCACGCCATCCGGCAGCGCGCCGCCTTCGTGCAGATATTTGTGGACCGCGTCGCGCCCGGTGAATACCGTGCCGGAAATCAGCACCTCGTCGCCGACTTTCAGCGCACGGACTTTTTCTTCGGTGAAAGGAAAGGATAATTTGATCATGGCTTGTTATGGCTCGAATCAAAATTTTTTATTTCTTCGACGACTCCACCGGTTTTTTGGCCACCGTCACCGTCGCCGCGCGCAGCAGGCGTTCGCGATGTTTGTAACCCTTGCGGAGCTGCTGGAGGACGTGCCCTTCCGGAATCGTGTCAGATTCCTGCTGCGAAACCGCTTCGTGAAAACTTGGGTCAAATGGTTTTCCCGTGGCGTCAATCTCCTCCAGCCCGGCCTCGACGAGAATGCCCTTGAGCTGCTGCTGGATCATCGCGATGCCGGTCTGCAACGCCGCGAGCTTGTCGCCCTGCGCGGTTTGCGCGGCGGTTTGCGCCATTTCAAAATTATCGAGGATGGGCAGCAGCTTGTTGAGCAGCGCGGCGCTGGCGGCGTGGCCGGCCTCGGTGCGTTCGCGCGCGGCGCGCTTTTTGAAATTCTCAAAATCGGCGGTCACGCGCAGCAGCCGGTCCCAATGCTCGTCGGCCTTGGCGGCTCGCGTCTGTAGCCCGGCAAGCTGCTCCGGCGAAAGCTCGGTGGCAGAGGTCGTGGTGTCGGTCGTGTCAAATGGTTCTTCGTTCATGCAAATTGTGTCGGACAAAAAATTCCAGCCCGGCAGTTTAAAACATTTGCCGGAATTCGCAACCGTGATGTGTGGGGAAATTCCGGGCAAGTGTCATCAATTCATAATCTTGACAATTGGACGGCAAAGGTTTTTAGTAGAGTAACTTCAAATGAACGGCGCACTCAACACTTGCCGGTTGTGCTTGTCAATCTTGCTTTTTATCGCTTTCAGTCTGGTCTCCGCCACCGCCGCGCAACTCGTCACCGTCCCCGGCCCATCCTTCGCACCCAAGTTGGGCGGCAGCGGTGATTCGGGGCTGGCCATCATCAGCAAGGACGGACGTTATGTTCTGTTCGCCAGCTCGGCGAACAATCTGACGCTGACGAACAACAATAGTTTTGTGCTGCCATGCCGGTTCAACGTTTATCTGCACGACAACCTCGCCAACACCACCACGCTGGTCAGCGTCAACCAAAACGGAACCGGCGGCGGCAACGGCGATTCCTTTCCGACGGGCATTTCGACGAACGGCCAGTTCGCCCTGTTTGAAAGCAGCGCGAGCGATCTGGTGGCCAACGACACGAACAACACCACCGACATTTTTGTGCGCGACGTCATCAACGGCACCACGACATTGGTGAGCACCAATCCCGCCGGCGGCAGCGCCAGCGGAATCTCGCGCGGCTCGGTGCTGACGTCGGACGGACGTTATGTCGCCTTCACCAGCGCGGCAACAAATCTGGTTGCCAATGACGCCAACGGCATCGCCGATGTTTTTGTCCGCGATTTGCAGGCCGGCACGACGACGCTGGTCAGCGTCGGCGCGGTCACCAATTCAAATCCACCAATCACGGGCACCGCCACGAGTTCGGAATCTCCCGAAATCACGCCGGACGGACGGTATTTGGCTTTTTACAGCACCGCCACCAATCTGGTTCCCAAGGTGATGACTACAGGAGAGATTTATGTCCGCGATCTAGTCGGTGGAAAGACGATTTGGGCCAGCACCAATGCCCGCGCCATTTTCAAGTCCACGATCGGCGGCACCAATGTCATTTCCTGCAATTACAGCATCAGTGACGACGGTCAGTTTGTCGCGTTTGAAGTCTGCACCAATTCCGGCGGCGGTTCATCTGCGCGAGGTATTATTTTGCGCTACAGCCTGACGACCGGTTTGACCGACATCATCAATACGAACGCCAGCGTGCCGTTGCTCTCCTACGAACTCATCCATAATTTGTCCATTACGCCCGACGGTCGGTTCGTGACTTATGTGGTCGGCAGTTCCTCGACCAACTCCATTTATTGCTGGGACGCGCAAACCGGCACCAGCACGCTGGTCAGCGTCAGCACGGACAATTCCACGCCGGCCAATGGCGTGAGCGATTCGCCGGTGATTTCGGCGAACGGCCAGTTTGTCGCCTTCACCAGCACTGGCACCAATCTGGTCAACAATTCTCTGGCTGGAAACTGCCATGTCTACGTCCGCGATTTGCTGGGCGGCGTAACGCAACTGCTCGATGCTGATACCAACGGCGTGGGCGTGGGCGTGGACGCGATGACGGTTTCCGCCATGAGCGCGGATGGCAGCGTGGTGGCGTTTGATTCCGAAAATCTATTGCCCGACAACCGCCATCTGGTTCACGACGTATTCACGCGCAACGTGCCTTCCGCCGTGACGACTTTAATTTCCGCCGCCAATCCGGCGCTGCCGTCGCAAACGCCGGACGGCATCAGCGGCTTCACCTCGTTCTCTGTGAGTTCCAACGGCCAGTTCGTCGCGTTTTACAGCGACGCGGACAATCTGGTGGCCGGTGACACGAACGGCTGCCGCGATGTCTTCGTGCGCGACCTCGTGGCGGGCGTCAATTATCTGGTGAGCGGGAACACCAACGGCACTTCCGGTGATTACATCTCCACTGACCCGGCGATTTCCGGCAACGGCCGCTACGTCGCCTTCACCAGCTCGGCGGACAATCTGGTGGCCGGTGACACCAACAATGCGCAGGATGTGTTTGTCCGCGATCTGCTGTCCGGCACAACCATGCTGGTGAGCGTCAGCACGAATGGATTTTATTCCGGCAACAGCGATTCGTATTCGCCGGTCATCAGCGCGAACGGCCGTTATGTTTTGTTCCACAGCAAAGCGTCCAATCTTGCCGCCGGTTCGTTCACTTTCAGCAGCGGCCTGGATAATTTATTTTTCCGGGACCTTCAGGCAGGAATCACTTATCCGTTGACTACCACCGGCGTGCATGCGGCGGCCATGACCCCGGACGGCCAGAACGTCGCCTTCATCTTTAATGGAATTTTATATTTGTGGAATGCACAATTGGCCGCGCTGACTTATACCAACATTCCAAGTCCTTCTGGCCCGAGTCCATTCCCGGCGGTTGCCATCAGCGCAAACGGGCAAAAAGCCGCATTTGTTAGCGGAACCACGCCAACGCTAAATTTCGTGGATTTGTTGGCCAATATCAGGACGACCGTTTTGACATCCGCATCTTATCAATCGCACGTCGGCCTGCGATTAAACAACGACGGACGTTTTCTGACTTACGCGGCGGCGGTGCAAAACTCGCCGATTCAAAATATTTATCTCTACGACTCGCTGCTCAACACCAATCTGCTCGTCAGCCAGAATTACAACGGCACCGGCGCGGCCGGCACTAACTCCGATTCGCCCGCCATCAGCCCGGAAGGTCGGTTTGTGGCTTACCGCAGTTTCGCCAATAACATCGTGCCGTTTGACTTCAACAACGCCGCCGACGTGTTCCTTTACGATACATCCAACAACGCCACCATTCTCATCAGCGTGAATGCCGCCGGCAGCGCCAGCGCGGACGACCGCTCGCTCAAGCCGGTCTTCAGCGCCGACGGCCGGACGCTCTTTTTTCAAAGCTGGGCGTCGGACCTTTCCGGTAATGATTTCAGCAGCGGCAGCGATATTTTCGCGCTCGACCTCACCGCCCTGCCGATGACGACGGACACCGGCGGCGGCGGCGCGACCAATGCCGAGACCGGTTTTGTGGCGCAATTGAATCTTCCTGCCAGCGGCGCTTCCAATGCGGTTCCGGTTCTTAGCTGGCCGCTGGCATCGGGCAAATCTTATCAGGTGCAATTCAAGACCAACCTCACCGACGCCGTCTGGCTGCCGCTGCCCGGCGACGCGACGTTCATCGGTGCCACCGGCTGGTTCAACGACGCGCTGCCCTCGCCCGGCCAGCGGTTTTATCGCATCGTCTTAACCCCGTGAAATCATGAAACCGACGCATCCATTCACTGACAAAAAAAATCGCGAGGCCGGTTTCACGTTGGTGGAACTGCTCGTCGTGCTGGCGACGGTCGCGGTGCTGGCGGTGATGCTGTTGCCCGCGATTGCCGGCACCAAGCCAAGTTCACAGGCGTTTCAATGTCTGGAAAACCAGCGCCAGTTGATGCTGGCCGTGCAGATGTATGCCCAGGACAACAGCGATTTGCTGCCGCCCAATGATTATCCCTACCTCACCACATACGCGACCATGGGCGCGACAGCCCAGGCACAACACAAAAACTGGGTGGTCGGCACCATGGAACAGGCGTTGGATGCCGAAGATTTGCCGGGGCGCACCGCTGGCATGGTGAGTGAATTGCTGGATCCGAACACGCTGCTCTCACCCTACCTCACCAACCGGCCAGTTTATCATTGTCCGGCGGACAACTATATTGACCCGTATGCCGGCCATTCGGTTCATGTGCGCAGTTATTCCATGAGCGGGGCCGTCGGCACGATCTGGTCTTCCTCGACCGCCATGGGTGGAACCGACACGCGCCCGGTCGGCTCGCCGGTGGGTGGCGGGTGGCTGCCCGGCAGCAGTTTCAATGGCAATCAAACGATATGGTTGACCTACGGCAAGATGACGGCATTCACCAAACCGGGGCCGGCCAAAACCTTTGTCTTCATGGATGAAAATCCCCTGACCATCAACGACGGGTGCTTCTATGCGTCGGCCAATGCGCAACCCAATCAGACCTACCTGATTGATTATCCTTCCGGCAATCACAACGCGGCGGCGGCGATTTCCTTTGCCGACGGTCATGCGATCATCCACAAATGGCAGGATCCGCGCACTTATACGCCGGTCATCAGCGGACTGGGTGGTATCGGAAATCCTTCCAAGCAAACGCCGGATGATCCGGATTGTTTTTATCTGGCACCCATCACTTCGGCGGCACGCTGATTTTATCCGTCCTCATTTTCGGCGGAAAATTTTGCATCGCCTCGCGCGCCCCGGCTGATTAGTGTGCTGGCGTGCTGTTCAAACTACTCCAGCGACTTGAAACTTGGTCCAAGCCGGCGGTGGTGGCTTTGTGTTTGGGCATCGTCGGTGGTATCGCGTGGGTGGACTATCTGACGGGCTACGAAACCTTCTTTTTTGTCTTTTATCTGGCCGCCGTTTTCCTGGCTGTGTGGTATGTGGGGGCTTCCAGCGGCGTTTTAATTTCGGCCTTGAGCGTGACGGCCTGGGTCTCCACCAACATCGCCGCCGGGGAACACTATACCAGTTATTTTGTTCCCATTTGGAACGCCACGATCATGTTCCTGTTTTATCTGGTCGTCGTGGTGCTGCTGGCCAAGCTCCGCAACTTGCAGCGGGAACTGGAGACGCGCGTGCGCCAGCGGACGGCGGCCTTGAACGAGGAGGTCCGGGAGCGAACGCGGTTGCAAAGGGAACTGGTGGAAACCGCCGAACGCGAACAACGCCGCATCAGCTACGACATGCACGACGGTTTGTGCCAGCAACTGACCGGCACGGCGCTGGTCAGCCATGCCCTCGGCCAGAAACTGGCGAACCAGTCGCTGCCGGAAGCGGCGGAGGCCAACCGCCTGGTGAATCTGATCGAGGAAGCCATCGAGTTGACCCGCTCGCTGGCGCGCGGCCTGGACCCCATTGAAGTGCAAACCGGAAAATTGGCGGATAATTTTCAGGCGCTGGCGGCCCGGAAAAGCAAACGTTTCAACGTGTCCTGCCAGTTCGAAGGCCAACAGGCCGTGCCGCTGAACGATGTGAAGGTCGCCACGCAATTGTATCGAATCGCGCAGGAGGCGGTGATCAATGCCGCTCGGCATGGCAAGGCCAAGCATATCACCATCCGTTTGGATTATTTGGCTGGCAAAATTGTTTTGACCATCACCGACGACGGCACCGGCCTGCCCGAAAACGCTCGGAACGCCGACGGCATGGGATTGCGCATCATGGCGTATCGCGCCGAGATGATTGGTGCAACCTTTCACATCGAACGGTTGTCTTCCTCTTCAGGAACACGCGTCACTTGCACGCTGGTTTCCAAAGAACAACCAGAAAACCATGTCACAAAAAACTAAAATTTTATTGGTGGACGACCATCCGCTGGTGCGCGAGGGGCTGGCCAATTTGATCCACCAGCAGCCCGACTTCGAAGTCTGCGGCGAGGCCGGCAGCGAGCCGGAAGCCATGGAACTGGTCAGAACTGTCCAACCCGCTGTCGCAATTGTGGACATCACGCTCGAAACCGGCTCTGGTTTGGAGTTGGTCAAGAGCATCAAGGCGCTGCACCCCGCCGTGACGGTGCTGGTTTTGTCCATGCATGACGAATCGCTTTACGCCGAACGCGCTCTGCGGGCCGGTGCCCGCGGCTACATCATGAAGCGCGAGGCGGCAAAAAAAATCATCCAAGGCATCCGCAGCGTGCTGGCCGGACAGCTTTATGTGAGTGACAAGATCATGGTCGCGATGAATGAAAAATATGTGGCCGGCGGCACGGCGGCAATGGGTTCGCCCGTCGAACAGTTGAGCAACCGTGAGTTGGAAGTGTTTCAACTGCTCGGTCTGGGTCACAACACCCGGCAAATCGCCGACCATCTGCATGTCGGCTTCAAGACCGTCCAGGCCTATTGCGCCCGCATCAAGGACAAGCTCCAGCTTGCCAATGTGAACGAACTGCTGCGCGAAGCGGTGCGGTGGCACGAAAGCCAGCAGTCGAAATAGAACTCACCGCCTAGGGTTTCACCCTACAAAACATACGGGCTGGGCTTTACAGCTTTGGGACAGTGTGTCTGGCATCATGGCAATCCGAGTGCTTTCAAGCATTCAACAACGCGGTTGCGATTGGCAATCAAGGTGAACAAATTTGCAATTATACATTAACCGGCCAGTCGCGCTGTTCACGCCGCAGCACACAGAAAGAAAACATAAAATGAAGACAATGAAAAACCTCCGCAAGGCCGGCTTCACGCTGGTTGAAATCATGATCGTCGTGGCCATCATCGGATTGCTGGCCGCCATCGCGATTCCGAACTTCGTGAAAGCCCGCGCGACCTCACAGGCCAACGCCTGCATCAACAACCTCCGCCAGATTGACGCGGCGGCCAACCAGTTCGCCTTGGAAAACAAACTATCTACCGGCGCACCCATCACCTGGCCGTCCGACTTGACGCCTTACATCAAGTTGAATGTGAACAGCTCGATTCCCGGCTGCCCGGCCAGCGGCACTTATTATGAGTCCACCGTGGGCGCACTCGGATACCCACAGTGCTCGCTCAGCACCGGGGTGACGCCGCCGCACATCTTGGGACAATAATTCAAGTTTTAATCACCAGCCCGGGGCGAAAGCTCCGGGCTTTTTTGTTGCCAAAAATTGATTTTCACCAATCCGTCTCGCGGTAATCCTTCAGAAATTTCCCCCAAATGTGCTCGCCAGTGTTGAAGCCGGCGATGATCGGGTCCACGATGCGCGCGGCGCCATCCACAATGTCCAGCGGCGGATGGAAGCGATGCTCCGCGACCTTGCGCTCGGCGATGTGCGCCGGGTCCTCGTCCGTCACCCAGCCGGTGTCCACGGCGTTCATGTGAATGCCGTCGGCGTGGTAATCGGCGGCGGCGGTGCGCGTCATCATGTTCAGCGCAGCCTTGGCCATGTTCGTGTGCGGATGCCGCGTGGTCTTGAACTTCCGGTAAAACTGCCCCTCCACCGCCGAGACGTTGACGATGTGCTTGTCGCGCTCCGGCGTGCGGAGCATGAGCGGCTTGAGCCGCGCGTTGAGGATGAACGGCGCGATGGCGTTGACGAGCTGCACTTCGAGCAGTTCCACCGTGGGGACTTCGTGCATGAGGAAGCGCCAGGAGTTGCGCTCGCGCAAATCCACCTGCTGCAAATCCTGGTCGAGTTGACCCTGCGGGAACAAGTCCTGTTGTGCTTCCAATTCCTCAGCGAGGAGCGGCGCTTGCGACAAAGCCGCGGCGTGGGTGAGGCCGGGCATCTGACCGGTCCCAAATATTTTTACAGAAGCTAACGAAGGCAACGAAGATTCTTGGTTAGCTTTGTTCGCTTCTGTTTTTTCTGCTTCCGGCAATATATGATAGCCGCGCAAACCTTCGTAAGCGCCCAAGAGTCTTGCCGCCTCTGGTGGCAGGTCATGCAATGACCCCGTTTCGCGCTCCATCATGTGCGCATAAAAATCCGGCGGCCGCCGCACAGTCTGACAGGCATTGTTGATGATGAAATCCAGCCGGCTACGCGTTGTGAGCAAATGTTTGCAAAACGCCTCCACGCTCGGCGTGTGGCGCAGGTCGAGCCCGAAAATCTCCAGCCGGTGGCCCCAGTCCTTGAAATCCGGTTCTGCCGTGTAACGCATCGCCGAATCGCGCGGGAAGCGCGTGCAGACAATGAGCTGCGCCCCGGCGCGCAGCAGTTTGATCCCCGCCTGATAACCGATCTTCACGCGTCCGCCGGTGAGCAGCGCGACGCGCCCACGCAGGTCGGCGGATTCGGTGCGCTTTAAAAAATTCAGCTCCGCGCACTTCGGACAAAGCTGGTCGTAAAAATGGTGGATGGTTGAGTAATCCTGTTTGCAGATGTAGCAATTTTGTTCCTCGACGGCTTCGCGAAAATCCGGGTCATTCTCAATTTCGATCTGCTTAAAATCCGCCGGCGGAAAAACGTTGGGCGTGGTGAACACGGTCTGCCGCCGCAATTTCCGGATGCCGGTCTGGTTCAGCGCCTTTTCCGCGCGCTGTGATTTGCCGGCCTTGCGCTGGCGCTTCGTCGCCTTGACCAGCTGTCGCCGCGCAACCGCATCGGGCCGGGAAATCTGGCCGGCGGCCTTCATCAGCCGCGTCCGTTCCGCCTCCGGCACCTGGGCAAGCAGCTCGCGGTTGCGAGCGATGGCTTCCAGCAGTTCGGCGGCGGCGTGCCAGCGTTCGGTCAGCGCGGGGTCGGTTGATTTGTTTTTCATTCGGCAACGACCATTCAGTTTGGTTTCGCCGAAGCATCAGCGTCAATGTGTT
>Ga0302320_10023993_pt1 | contig 11935 bp, 13 predicted proteins | sample Bog_T0_3_FD_202130 | JGI IMG/M metagenome (GOLD analysis project Ga0302320, IMG submission 202130) | Peat permafrost microbial communities from Stordalen Mire near Abisko, Sweden - Bog_T0_3 | ecosystem: Environmental > Terrestrial > Soil > Wetlands > Peat | place: Sweden: Abisko, Stordalen Mire... | reverse complement strand
CCGAAAAGACCTGCATCAGCTGCCACACGATCCGGGGTGTCCAGGCCGCCCTGGGTGTCACCGGGCCGGACCTGACCCACGTCGGGGCCCGCTCCTCGATCGCCGGCGGGCTGCTCGACAACACTCCGGAGCAGATCCAGCGGTGGATTCACAATCCGGGACTCGTGAAACCGGGCAACAAGATGTGGGTGACCGGCTATCTGGTGAACCACATCCAGCTCACGCCGGACTATGAACTGGCCCTGGTCGCCTTTCTTGAGAGCCTGAAATAGGCCGCTCGAAAACAGGAATTTACCCAACGCATGGCAGACGCACTCGTCAGAACCGATTTCCTTGGCAAGGATGAAAAGACGGCCGCGCGCCCCCTGGTCCTCTGGCGGCCCACGGCCAAAACAGGCCTCGTAAGCTGGCTGACGACGGTCGACCACAAGCGGATCGGCTTCCTGTACGGAATATCCGCCCTGTTCTTCTTCCTGGTCGGCGGACTGGAGGCCCTGTTCATCCGCATCCAGCTCGCCGTGCCGAACAACAATTTCCTCTCGGCGCAGCAGTACAACGAGATGTTCACGATGCACGCGACGACCATGATCTTCCTGGCGATCATGCCTCTGAGCGCCGCATTCTTCAATTTCATCATGCCGCTGCAGATCGGGGCAAGGGACGTGGCTTTTCCCCGGCTCAACGCCTTTTCATTCTGGGTCTTCCTCGCGGGCGCGATCATCCTGAACATCGGCTGGTTCCTGCACGACGGCGTTCCGAACGGCGGCTGGTTTGGATACACGCCGCTCACGACGCGGACCTTCAGCCCGAGCCACTCGATCGACATGTGGGTCATGGGCCTGCAGCTGCTCGGCGTCGCCTCGATCGCCGCCTCGCTCAACTTCATAACGACCATCATCAACATGCGGGCGCCCGGCCTGACGATGATGCGCCTGCCGGTTTTCACGTGGATGACGCTCGTGACGGCGTTCCTAATAGTACTCGCCTTTCCCGCCATCACGATCGCGCTCGTCGAGCTGATGATGGACCGGCTCTTTGGGACCAATTTCTTCGAGGTCTCGAACGGCGGAATGCCAATCCTCTGGACGCACCTTTTCTGGGTTTTCGGCCATCCCGAGGTCTACATCCTGATCCTGCCGGCGATGGGCATCATCTCGGAAGTCATCCCGACTTTCTCCCGGAAACCCCTGTTCGGCTACCCGATAGTTGTATTCTCGGGCGCGTGCATCGGCTTTCTGGGCTTCGGCGTCTGGAGCCACCACATGTTCACGACCGGCATGGGCACGATGGCGACGGCGGCATTCTCGATGACGACAATGGCGATCGCCGTGCCGACGGGCGTGAAGATATTCAACTGGATCGGGACCATGTGGAACGGGCACCTTTCGATGCGCACACCGATGATGTTCGCCCTCGGTTTCATCTGGCTTTTCATGATCGGCGGCTTTTCGGGAGTCATGCACGCCGCGGCCCCGGCCGATTCCCAGCAGCACAACAGCTACTTCGTCGTGGCGCATTTCCACTACGTGCTGATCGGCGGCTCCCTCTTTGCGCTGCTCGCCGGAATCCACTACTGGTTCCCGCTCATGTTTGGCCGCAAGGTGAGCGAATTCTGGGGCAAGCTGTCGTTTTGGGTCATATTCGTCGGCTTCAATACGACCTTCTTCCCGATGCACTTCCTGGGGCTGAACGGAATGCCGCGGAGGACCTTCACGTACGATGCCAACATGGGCTGGAACACGGGCAACCTTATCGCGACGGTGGGCGCCTTCATCCTGGGCATTGGGGTGGCCATCTACTTCGGCGTGATGATCTACACTTATTTCAGGGGCGAGAAGGTCGGAGGGGATCCCTGGGACGGGCGCACGCTGGAGTGGAGCCTGCCCAACCCTGTTCCGGAGTACAATTACCGCGTCATCCCCACCGTGCATGCGCGCGACGCCTTCTGGTACGAGAAGAACCACCGGGAGGAGATCGTCAGGGAGGAGGCCGAACATGCGAGGAGCGAGGCGGAGCATGGCGGCATACACATGCCGTTCCAGTCGGTCTATCCCTTTATCGCGGGAGTCGGCATCCTGATCGGGGCGATCGGCGTTTCGGTCATCGATCCCAATCCCGACCCCAAGGTGATCATCGGCAGGAAGCTTGGCGTGGCCCTCGCGGGCTTCGCCGTCATGGTCGTGGCGGTCTACCTCTGGTCCCTGGAGGGCAACGAGGGCTACCACATCCATGTCGACGGCGACGGCGCCCATGATGGATCAAATGCCGGGCCCCACTGACCATTGACACCATGAGCACCGCCGCCGCAGGCACGATCGACCATCACCGCGACCCGACGACTTCGACGGGCATTCCGAACAAGAAGCTCCTCATGTGGGCCTTCCTGGCATCGGACTGCATGTTCTTCGGCTGCCTGATTTCCACGCATCTCATCTACAGGCTGCACCCGCCGCCGGGCGTTCCCGCGGCCAGGGACGTTTTCAACATCGAGCTGACCTCGTTCTCGACCTTCATACTGCTCATGTCCTCCCTGATGATGGCGCTGGCTGTGAATGCGATCCAGAAGGGCAACCTGCGGAGCCTCCGTTTTTCCCTTCTCACCACGATCTTCTTCGGGTGCATCTTCCTCGCCTGCCAGGTGTATGAATTCAGCCACTTTGTGAGCGAGAAGCACATGACGATCACAAACAGCATATTTGGGACAACCTTCTTCACGCTGACGGGCACGCACGGCCTTCACGTGCTGATCGGGGTGATCTGGCTAAGCTCGATGCTTGTTTACTCCTTCACCGGGCGGCTGTCCGAAAAGGACTCAATCGACGTCGAATCGATGGGCCTTTACTGGCATTTCGTCGACATCGTGTGGATCGTCATCTTCACGGCCGTCTACCTTCTCGAATACATCTGAAACCTTCCATGAACCAGGCCGCCGTCCCCTCAAGCGAGCACGCCCTAGAGGAAAGCAAGTTCGAGCTTTTTGTCAGGGTCGCCATGCTGCTCGCCGTCATCACCGGCATGGAGATCGTCACGGTCTACCTGCCGTTTGCCCACTCGCTGCTGGTGACCGCGCTCGTGATCTCCTCGGCGGTGAAGTTTCTTTTCGTCATATTCATCTTCATGCACCTGCGCTGGGACATGCCGTTCTGCACGATCCTGTTCTTCATCGGCTTGGTTCTCGCGGGCGGGACAATGTGGGCGCTTCTCAAGCTGTTTTCGGCCACGGCCAGCATCCCGCTTTCGAGTTCGTAACCCTTGTGGGAGGCGGCGGCTGCCGCCAGATGATGATAGACTGGAACCAATGGCGCAACAATCCCGCCCTTTTGGACGCGCTGGTGGTTCTGGGCTGGGCCTACGCGCTCGCAGTGGGGCCGCTGCGCTCGCGCCTGGCGCCCGGGGAGGGCTGGCCCAGGGACGCCGCAATGCGTTTCTACTCCGGCCTGGCTCTCGTCTATCTGGCGGTGGGTTCGCCCGCCGCGCGCGTCGGCGGGCTGTATCTTTTCAGCGTCCACGTCGGCCTGCAGCTCCTGATCCTGTATCCGGCGTCGGCCCTCATTCTGCGGGGGCTGCCGCGCTGGAGCCTGGATGCGGTCCTCGACCGGCGGTTCGTGCGGCAGATCGCGAACGGCTTCCTGCGACCGTGGATCTGCGGCGCTTTTTTCACGCTGGTTGTCAGTGTATGGTGCGTTCCCAGGCCTTTCGAATGGGCGCTGGGCAATCCCGCAGGCCGCGCCTTGGAGCAGGCGATGTTCCTGATGTCCGGGCTCCTCTTCTGGTGGCCGCTGGCGAGTCCGTCGCGAATTTGCCCCCCGTCGGGCTTTGGCTCCCGGATGGTCTACCTTTTTGCGATCGAAGTCGCCCTGACGGCCGTCTTTTCCTATGTCCTCATGGCCGAGCACCCGATCTATGCCACTTACAGCCTCGCTCCGCGGCTCGTGCAGGGCCTCGACGCGCAGAACGACCAGATCCTGGGGGGCGTTCTGCTGGCAGGCGTAAGTTCGCTCGTCCTGGTGGGCCTGCTCGGCGTCAATTTCTTCCGATGGGCAAGGGCTTCCGCAGCATAAGAAAGACCTTGTAGCTCTGCTGGCCAAGAGCAGCCTGCTTTGGGCAGCTACGCTTGGCCAGCAGAGCTACAAGGTCTTTGGTTTAGGAGGCCCAGACCGGGTGGTCGGACTCCGCGGCCCATGTGCCCGGGGCCCATGCCGGCGCGAAACTGCGGACGTTCCTCATTTCGTTGCGAAGCCCCTCGAGCACGAGCGTGGCTGCCGTTGCGGCCGAAATCCGGTCCGTGTTGATGACCAGGTCGTAGGTGTGCGGGTCGTCGATCTCCCGCCCAAAATGGGACTTCACAAACTTGCGCCGGGCGTTGTCGGTGCGGTCTATGTGAGTTTCGGCGGTGGCGGTGTCGCAGCCCTGCAGATCCGCGAGGCGGCGAATGCGCGCTTCCTTCGCAGCCACGAGCCGGACATGGAAGCCTCCTTGCAGCGACCGGGTCAGCATGTGGGCGGCGCGGCCGGCAAAGATGAAGCGGCCCACATGGGCGAGCTGGATGATCGTCTGCGCGACGCTGTGCTCGAGCTCCCAGATCGAGGGATGCAAGCCGACTATCTCGCCGATCGCTGCGTTGATTTCGGAAATCTTGTCCTCGGGCAGGTACCGGGCGAGCTGCTCAGGAAGGTCGTGGCGGGCGAGGGCGAAGCTCAAAAGGTCCTTGTCGAGAAGGACCCACTCCTGGCCCTCTTCGCCGAATTCCGAATTCAATCTGGGGAGGAGCGAGCGGCCGAGGGTGGTGGCTCCCGCGCAGACTTCGCGCGAAAGCGTGATGAACGGGCGGACCGACTGGACGGCGGCGGGCGAACCCGCCTTGGAGCCTTCAAGCCGGGCCTTCAGGATCGTCAGTCCGTGTTCGAGATAGGCATGGGCGGTCATCGGGGTATTTGGGGTTATCGGGTTTAGCCTATGGACGCAGTCATTGCCCGGCTGTCTTCTGCCTCGGGCAATATGGCCGTCTTCCTTGGAAGCGGCGGGTCATAGCTCAGACTCTCCCTTTCGCCGTTTGCTCCGGAATTGAAGCAGGCGATCAACGCGGCCACCGAAACAGGAAGCCGGCCTTTCATGGGGGAACCTAGCCTTTGCTGGCAAGAATGTAGGCTTTCCGGGCCCGAAAGCAAACCGAACCGGCAGGGTCGAAACGCTGGCAGGACTGCTGGCGCGTTTTGCTACGCATTGTGGACATCCGGCCCGCTCCCCGTAAACCTATCGGGGCATGAAAACTGACACCAAGTCGTTTCGCATCCGCGAGGGAAGCGCGGTCAACCTGGGAAAATGGCCGACGCGGGTGAAGCCGGCCTGCAGGTCGAAGGAGGAATACGATGCGCTCCTGGCCAAACACGTGGAAAGACTGAGCGAAAGGCAGAACCTGCTGTACGCGCAGGAACACTATGCTCTGCTCCTGATCTTCCAGGCCATGGATGCGGCGGGAAAGGATGGGGCGATAAAGCACGTGATGTCCGGCGTGAATCCCCAGGGCTGCCAGGTGTTCAGCTTCAAGCGCCCGAGCGCGCTGGAAGTGGCCCACGATTTCCTCTGGCGAACGAACCGCTGCCTGCCCGGGCGCGGAAACATCGGCATCTTCAACCGCTCCTACTACGAGGAGGTTTTGATCGTTCGCGTGCATCCGGAGATCCTGGCCGGCCAGAACCTGCCGGAAGAAACGATGGAGGATAAGGATTTCTGGAAACACCGGTACCGGTCCATCAACGATCTCGAAAGGCACCTGGATCGAAACGGGACACGAGTCGTGAAATTCTTCCTTCATCTGTCGAAGGAGGAGCAGCGAAAGCGCTTTCTCGCGCGAATTGACAACCCGGACCGGAATTGGAAGTTCAGCCAGCCTGACATCCAGGAGCGCAAGTACTGGAAGCAGTACACGGCCGCCTACGAGGCCTGCCTCGAGGCCACAAGCACCAGGCATGCGCCCTGGTACGTCATTCCCGCCGACGACAAGCTGAACGCCCGGCTCATCATCTCCCAGGTCATACTCGACACGCTCGACGGCCTGAAGCTGCGCTACCCGAAGCCGGACGCAGCCCTGCGCAGGGATCTGCAATCCATCCGCAAGTCGCTTTCAAAGTAGATCCGGCCGATCCCGCGCCATGACCGCCGCCGTCCCGACTCAAATGGTCGACAAGCCCGCGGTCCTGGTGATTTTCGCCCTTACGTACCTCGGCCTTGCGGTGGGCCGCATCCCGGGCCTGAAAGTCGACCGAACGGGCATCGCCGTCCTTGGGGCGATTGCCATGCTGATTCTCGGCGGCGTGCGGACGAGCGCCATGGTGGATTTCATCAACTGGCCGACCTTGCTGCTCCTATTCAGCTTCTTTGTCATCTCGGCGCAGCTGCGCCTGTCGGGTTTCTTCGACCTGGTGGCCAATGGCATCGCCCGCCAGCTCGGGAATCCCACGGCTTTTCTGATTCTGCTCATGCTGGCCACGGCGGGCCTTTCGGCCTTCCTGAACCACGATATCGTCTGCTTTGTATTCGCGCCGATTGTCGCCTCAGCGCTGCTCAGCAAGCGCCTGGACCCCGTTCCCTTCCTGATAGCGCTGGCGATCGCGAGCAACATCGGCGCCGCCGCGACACTCGTCGGGAATCCACAGGGCATGATGATTTCGCAAATCGGCGGGCTTAAATTCGGGCCCTACGTGGCGTGGTGCCTTCCCCCGGTGCTGTTTGCGCTGCTCTGCGCGTGCGCGATCACCTGGCTCCTGTGGCGCGGCCGGGCGCGTTTGCAGGAGGCGCCGGTCGTCCAGACTCTTGCCCAATACCCGTTCAACCTGGCGCATACGATCAAGGGCCTTGTCATCCTGGCTGCCGTGATCGGGCTTTTTTTCACGAGCTTGCCCAAGGAGGTCGTCGCGTTGACAGCCGCCGGCATTCACCTGGCCAGTCCCAAATACCGCAGCTCCGACCTGCTCCAGCTCGTGGACTGGCAGATCCTTGTCCTTTTCATGGGGCTTTTTGTGGTCACCGGCGCATTTCAGGCAACCGGCTGCGGCGAGCAGGCCGTCCGCTGGCTGGCGCGCGGAGGGTTGAACCTGGATTCGCCCCGCGTTCTGGCCGTGACGACGGCGGCACTTTCAAATCTGATCAACAATTCCGCCGCGGTGATGCTGCTGCTAAAGGTGGCGAATGTCGCAAGACCGCCAGCCGCCTACGTGCTCGCCCTGGCCAACAGTCTCGGCGGCAGCCTGGTCGTCGTTGGCAGCGTGGCTAACATCATCGTCGTGCAGAAGGCGCGCGAGATGGGGATCGAGATCTCCTTCCGGTCCTTTGCCCGGATTGGCATCCCGGTCACGGTTGCGGCGCTGGCCGGGCTGCTGGGCTGGATCACGCTGATGGGCTAGAGGCTATCCTCTAGTTTAGGGCGTCACTTCGACGCCAAGCGGCACGGCGGTCTCGCGCCCGGCGATGTCGACTCGAAGCCAGGCAACATAGCGGCCGGGGTCTGGGAATGACACGCCAAAGTCAAATGAAGGCCGGTGGGCGTCGGACGGAGGGCGGTTTTCGCCGACGGGTGCGCTCGTGCTCAGGAATGAGTTCCGGCCCTCGTCGAACAGGACCATGAGCGCGTAGGCGCCTTGAAACGGAATGAGGCCGACGGCCTGTCCGTCCGGGCGGGCCATGACCAGCCGCAGACTAGCCTTGGTGTGCGCATAGAGCGGCCCCCCTGTCGGCCGCAACTCGAAGGAAATTCCTTCGGATACCACATGAGCCGAAAAATTGCCCGCGCTGCGGGGAACGGGACCCGAGACCCACAGGTCTGCCGATGCGTAGAGCTCGCGGCCCGTCGCCACCGGGGTCATGTCGGCGAAAACGCGGTAGATCCCCGCCATCTTCGGGACAAACTCGAATGTCCAGTCTCCGCGCTTTGCGGCCGGCGCCGGCCGGGCTGTTTGGAAGTCGGCCAGGTTTGCGCCCAGGATGAACAGCCTGAGTTCTCCCGCGGGCGACGAAGCAAGATCGTCCGGGCCGACGGCCTTTCCGGATGCTGTCCGAAGCGCCAGGCGCACGATGGAGGGGCTCGTTGCTCCGGCCATGAGGGGCGCCGCGGGCGCGAGGCTCAGGGTGACGGACGACGGCCTGGATGCGACCGCGATAACCCGCGGATTCTGGGGATCGCAAAACTCGACTGCGCCGGATCCGCCCGGGACAAAGTCCATATGGCTGAGGGGCGGATGTCCGGGAACGAGATGATTCGCCGCGATCAGAACCGCCGTCGCAAGGCTGATCAAGGCGACCATGCGCCATGAAATGGGCTGCAGGCCGGGGCGGGCGGCCGGGCCTGATTCGGAGGGTGCCATCGGGAATGCGGAATCCGTATTGAACGGGGTGCGAACCCCCGGGTCGAGAAAACGCAGCTAGTCTGCCTTGGACGATGCCGCTCCGGGCGCCGCGGCGCCCTTGTGCATTCTCGCGACAAAATCGGCTGGTTCCCACGCGCTGCCGTCGGCCCGCCAGATGATCTTGCCGTCCGCGTCGATCAGGAGGGTGGCCAGCGTATGCCTGACGAAGTCGCCCTTGAATTCCGCAACGACACCGAACTGGGTCAGCAGGTCGCGGATCGCGCCCTCGGGACCCGTCATGAACGAGAAATTGGAGGTGTCTATCCCCCGGACATCGGCGTACTCCTTGAGAACTCCCGGGGTGTCATAGACGGGATCGAGGGTGATGGAGACAAACTCGACATTGGCCACCCCCGCCTCCCTGGCCAGCTTCTGGGTTGTCATCATCTTGACCGTGGAAAGCGGACACATATTGGGGTCCGGGCAGCGCGTGAAGATGAAGTTGAGCATGATCTGCTTGCCGCGAAAACGGGCGCTTTGAACGATGCGGCCCGACTGGTCGTAAAGCGTGAAATCGGGCATCTTTTCGCCCACCTCGCGGTAGGCCCCCGTGCCACGGTCATGGGTATCCTCGCGCAGGGCGGTCGCACCTGTCGCGAGCGCGTCGACCGAGGTCCGGTCGTCGGGCCAGATGCGTTCGAGCCGCGGGCTTTCCCCGGTTGGAATGACGAGCTCAGCGCGGATGTGCTCCCCGGGCCGTGCCAGCGCAGCGTCGGCTCCGGATACCGCAAACTCCATGACCATCGCCGGCATCAGGCCTTCAATTGCGTTATGCCTCACTGTCAGCATTTTCCGTCTTGAATCGACGGAAATGACCTCGCCGGTCAGCGGATAGCGCTTCTCGTCCGCAGCGGCGGAATCCCCATACGCCGTGAAGCCGGCCCCGGGCGCCTGCTTCTTGGAGCAACCTGGAATGAAAATCACTGCACAAACCAGCAGGAAGGCCCGACCGGCCCTTTTCACGACACCGTGACTCGATTGCATTTTATCACTCATTTGCCGCCGGGAAAAATTGTCAAAGGGTTTGCGACGGAAGGGACGCGCCATTCTACTGGCCGGTTCAATCACACATGGAGTCCCATTCCCAGTCCCAGGCTTCCGGCGATGCCGGCTGGTTTTCCAAACGCTTCTGCGCCTTGAAGGCCGTCCTGAACGACCGCTGGCGGACGCCGGGTCACAAGCCCGCCCTTGCCGTCTTCTCAGCCCTTGGAAGCGCCTGGGTCTTTGTCCTGGTCACCCTTGGCGCGTTCACGACGAGCATCAATGCCGGGATGGCCTTTCCGGATTGGCCCCTTTCCAATGGTTCGCTCAATCCTTCAGGGTGGCTCAGCAATGTGTCGATGTTCGCCGAGCACTCCCACCGGCTGAGCGCATCGACGATGGGACTCATCACGGTCGTCCTCGGAGTCTGGCTTTGGCTGCGGGAGGTACGCTCCTGGCTGCGAAGGATGGGAGCCTGGGCAATCGGCCTGGTGATCCTCCAGGGCATCGTTGGGGGTTTGCGGGTCCTCCTCGACCCGGTCAAGGTCCCCGGCTTTGAAATGACGCTGGGTCAGATGCTTCGCATCCCGCACGGCGTGATCGCGCAGATCTATGTCTGCCTCCTGATCGCGATTGCGGCGGCCTGCTCCAGGGCATGGATCGAAAGGCCCGTTGCCGTTTCGGGGGGCATGCGACGGCTTGGCCGGATTTGCGTCCTCCTGCTTTTCATCCAGCTGACAATCGCCGCCATCATGCGTCACAACAACGCGGGTCTGGCGATCCCGAGCTTTCCCTGGTCGACGCCGGACGGCGGGCTCCTTCCGGCCGTCTGGAGTTTCAAGGTGGCGGTTCAATTCGCGCACCGGGTGATGGCCTGCATTCTGGCCGTTGGCCTCGTCTGGCTCGCCGCGAAGATTTGGCTGGAGCGGGCGGCGCCCCTCTTTTTGCGGCCCGCCGCCTCATTTCTGGTCAGCCTCCTCGCCCTGCAGATTCTACTCGGGGCTGCGATAATCCGGACGTACCGCGATCCGGCCATCACGACCGCCCACGTACTGGTGGGGGCCCTGGTTCTGGCGACCGCCTTCTGGCTGACCTGGTTCGCGCACCGCGACCGTATCGAGACGAAATGGGAGCGATGAGATCGGGAACCCTGTCCATGAGCGGAAGCGCCCGGTTTTCCGACTACCTAGAGCTGACCAAGCCGCGGCTCAGCCTGCTGTCGGTTCTGACCGCCCTTGCCGGTTACCTGGCCGTTCGCTCCCCGGGGGACGGCACCCGCCTCCTGTGCGTGATCGCCGGGACTTCCCTTGCCGCAGGCGGCGTCGCGGCGCTCAATCAGTGGCTCGAATTTGACACCGACGCGCAGATGCAGCGCACCTCGCACCGGCCGATTCCCTCCGGCAAGATCTCGACCGGGTCTGCCTTCGTCCTCGGTTCGCTCATGTGCATTGCCGCCCTCATGATCATGTTCGCCGGGACGTGCCCGCTGGCCGCGTTTTTCACGCTTTTGACGATCGTCACGTACCTCGGCTGGTACACCCCGGCCAAGCGCTGGTCGCGGTGGAGCACGGAGATTGGCGCCATCGCAGGCGCCCTTCCGCCGCTGATCGGCTGGAGCGCCGCCCAGGGAGGCGTCTCGTCGCTCGGATGGATTCTGTTCGGCCTGCTCTACTTCTGGCAGATGCCGCATTTCATGGCGCTCGCCTGGATCTACCGCAGGGATTATTCGGCCGTGCATTTCCCGATGCCCACGGTGACCGACGAATCTGGGCGCGTGGCCGCCCGCTGGTCCTTCTTCAACACGCTGCTCCTTGTCGCGATCAGCCTGATGCCGGTGTTCCTGCACCAGGACTCGGCAGCGTATGCCGCGGTCGCAGGTATCGCGGGAGCCTGGTTCCTTTGGCGCGCGGTCGTCTTCCTGCGCGTCTCGGGCCGCGATGTCGCGGCCCGGAAGCTCTTTCTGGCCTCGATAGCGTACCTGCCGGTCACGCTCGGGGCGCTGGTGGTGGATCGAATGTTCTTCTTCTGAATGTCCTCCGAACGATGACTGTCCTGCAACTTCCCGCATTCAACGCGACCATGAACGGGATCGCGACGGTGCTCATTTCCGCCGGCTTTGTCTGCATCAAGCGGGGGAGGAAGGAGGCCCATCGCAAATGCATGCTTTCGGCCGCGGTGTTCTCGACCCTATTCCTCGCGGGTTACCTGACCTACCACACGCTGCGGCGGGGCTTTCACACGCCCTTTGGCGGAACGGGCTTAATCCGGGCCGTCTATTTCCCGATGCTCACCTCGCACATCATCCTGGCGGCCTGCATCGCTTATCTCGTTCCGCGGACCTTCATCTTCGCCCTGCGGGGGGATTTCGCCCGGCACAAGGCCTGGGCCAAATTCGTCTTCCCGATCTGGTTCTATGTCTCGGTGACGGGCGTCCTCGTCTATTTCTTCCTTTACCGCTGGTGGCCGGCCGCAACCTAGAACTTCAGGTGCTTCACGGTCAGGCCCTTGTTGATGAGCTGCTCGAGGGCGTCGATCCCGATCCGCAAGTGGTC
>Ga0302320_10023992_pt1 | contig 11935 bp, 12 predicted proteins | sample Bog_T0_3_FD_202130 | JGI IMG/M metagenome (GOLD analysis project Ga0302320, IMG submission 202130) | Peat permafrost microbial communities from Stordalen Mire near Abisko, Sweden - Bog_T0_3 | ecosystem: Environmental > Terrestrial > Soil > Wetlands > Peat | place: Sweden: Abisko, Stordalen Mire... | reverse complement strand
TCTTGATCTGCGCTGCCTTCCGTTCGCAGCTTTTCCAGGATTACCGCGCAGACCCGGTTATAGTAATGGTAGTCGGACCTGTTTCGAAAGGCATCAGCGCATGATTTAGCTCGGGTGCATTCAAAGCTTCAAGATTTCGCAGGCCCAGCTTGGCAAAAATATCCGAAATTTTCGGTAATAACGTGAATCTGCCCAACTCCATCACGATGAGCCGGATCGTCATGATCCCCCTCCTGCTCTGGATTCTCTCGCCGCACTTCACCTGGCTGGGGTCCAATGGCGAACAGGAGATCGCTGCATCGATCTTGTTTGTGCTGGCATCCATCACCGACGGCCTCGACGGCTACCTCGCCCGCAAGCGCAAGCAGATCACCACCATCGGTATGTTGCTTGACCCGATCGCTGACAAGATCATGGTCACCGGCGCACTTATCGCCCTCGTCGCCTACAACCCCCAGGTCGTCAAGGTCTGGATCGTCGTGGTCATCATCGGGCGCGAGTTTCTCATCTCCGGCCTGCGCTCGATCGCTTCCTCAGAAGGATTCACCATCCAGGCCAGCGACTTGGGTAAGCTCAAGACTGTCGTCCAGATCGTCTCCGTCGTTTCAGCCATTCTGGCCCATCACTGGTATCAGTGGCAGTTCGGCGTTGTCATCATTCCCGTCAAGTGGATCGCTATCGCCGCAATCTACTTTACCGTGCTTGTCTCCACCATCTCCGCCGTCGACTACTTCGTCGGCTTCTGGAAGCAGATCGACCACGCCTCCAACAGCCGCCGCAAAAAGGCGTTCGTGCTCAGCCGCCGCAAGTCGCCAGGCATATCCCCGGTTCCGTAGCCCGCCTATAAATTGAAATAGAAGACCGGCGCCATTGACGCCAGCACAGCTCCAGCCTGTACCACCAGCACGCCCAGAGTCTGCTTCGGGGCTCGCGGCAGCCACTTGATAGCGAAGAACGCCAGAACCGGCAGTTGCCCGGCCATCAGAAGTTGCCAAAGGTGCGCTGTGGCGCCCTCATCGGCTTCCCGGGCAGCGCCATAGATCGCAATGTGACCGAGTACCAGTGCAAGGGCCGTCAACGACATGGCTACCGGGATCAATGCGCTCGGGTGTTTCAACATTGTGCCAAAAGAATGAGTGGGTTGCGCCATTTTTCCTCCTTGAGTTGGGAATACGCGCTCACACAGCGCCGACCAGATGACATTTGCTCCCAAATTGATGCCGGACCGAAGGTCTCCGGCGTCATCGAGTAGCACCGCTTCAAACTCCTCTCCGTAGCGCTCCCTCCAGGCATAGGGATAGAGCCGGACCAGCAGTCGAGCCAGCGCTGGCTTCATAGTGGCTCCAGCCTTTCCACGCCAGCCCTCACGAACTGTTCCAGTGTGCTCAACTTTGCACGGAGCACGCTGAGCCCTTGGGCGGTAATTCGATAGGGTCTGCGCCGCTCCTCTTGCTCCAGCGGCTCAATCCATCCAACCCTCTCCAGCCGGGCGATCGCTCCATACAGAGTTCCCGGTCCCAGGCGTGTCCCGCAAAGGCTCGCAATGTCTTCGATCATCGCGTGGCCGTGTTTCGGACCACTGGCCAGGCTGGCCAGCACCAGCAGCGGCGGGTCGGAATAGTGCCCCATCTCCGGGCCTTGTGCATCGTTCGCTACGTGGCGCGTACTACGCATGACGTAGTTATCGCACAGTTCGCTTTGCACCGCAAGCGTTTTCTGTTCAACTTACCAATTCATCCCAAGCAAAAGCCCCGGCATGGTTGCCGGGGCTTTTGCTTCGATCTTGCGAATGCTCTATGCCAGCGCTGGAATAGCCTCAGGCATGCGAAGAACCGATGACGCTGCCTGCGCCGCCACTGCAGTTGACGGTGCGGACTGCGCATGTCCCGAACGGGTCAGGCGATGAACAAAGTGATACGGTGGCCACGGACCAGAAACCTGCATCTGGCATTCCCGCATCATTGCGCTGGTGGTAGAGAACTTGTTCTGGTAGCGCTCTACGCACTTGCGGTCGATCAGGTGCGCAATGTCCAGCACCATCTTCCCGCTCTCGGTCAGCCGGCAGCTCACCTCTTCGTCCAGAGGCATAAACAGCCTGTGCATCTGAAAACTCACTGCCCTGGCCCGAGTCTGCCTCTCGCGCGTACGTGCCGCGTTTTCCCTTAGATTGCTCAGATACTCCCGCCCTACGCCTTCCGCTGGAAGATGCTTGTCGGTGTCTTTGCCACAACAGTCGTCCACAAAAATCTTCAAGTGCATTTCGGTCTTGCCGCGCAGCTTATCGATGTTGTTGAGAAACTGACGTTGGTTTGAGCGGATTGACTTGCGCAGGCTCTCGTCGTCGTTGAAGACAGTCCCAAACCGGAATGGAAGCACCGTCGAATGCTGGAAGCAGTCGGCGATCACCCGTGCGTGGTCTACGCCGGATTTCTGGTTCAGTGTTTCTGCGGGGTTATGTTCGCTCACGATCACGGCCAGATCACTCGCCGGGTAAAGGAAAACCTGGTTGCCGCTCACTCCGACGACGGAATCCATCGGAACAGGTTTGCGATGACGGGCTAATTCTGGAAATGCTTGTTTTTCACCGATGCAGTAGGCATACCATGCCATGACGAGACACTCCGATTGCATGCGCTGGTAAGCGCCGCACGTTGGTAAAGCATTGTGAAGTTGGGATTAACTGCATAGTTGGCGAATAGCCGGGCCATAAGTTGATTACCCGGTTGAGCTATGGCGAATACTAGCCCCTCGAAAACACGACTGGCAATGATTCAAATCACGAAGTCCGTAAAAGGGAGCAAAAACGATTCAGTTCGTTTTTGTAATGAGAATAAATATATTGATGATATGAAAGTTAGTCTCATTTTGGTCAGCTAGACACTTTCGGAACCTGAATCGGTTTTCCACAGAAGCGGCGCCGCAACCTGGCGCCGGCTTCAAGGGATGTTCCAAACCGCAGTCTCCGGCTCTTGCGACGCCTTCCTCAGCAACGCTCCCTTACGGCAACACCCGGCGAATATGCAGATAAAGGATTACGTTCACGAGGATCGAAATCGCCAGCAGCGCCAGAGCGAAAAATGCAAACGTGGTCACCTTGGCGCCCACAGACTTCAAGTCCTCGATCAGTTCCTGTTGCTCCAGAGTGTTGCGGTCCGTCGCCTCGCGCACCATCTCCAACTGGTCCTCAACCCGCTTCAGGCTCGTGTTCTGCTCCACAATCTGATTGCGCAGGTCGCGATGCTGGGTCTGTAGCTCAGCCAGGCCGTCCTCTAAGGGCTCAAGGTTCAGTGCAGGCGGCGCCGGAGGGTGCGGCTGTGGGTGTGCGTGCGGAGCCAGAACATTCGAGACCGCCGTTCCAATGTTTCCATCCAGCAGCGGCAAAATCTTTTGCACAAACGGCAGCGCCACCCTCAACGCATTGCTGATCCATTGCATGCTGGGAGATTGGTCTCCGAAGCCAGCCGCGCCGGAATTCACCAGTGCGCGCCCTGGCGGCGGCGGAGGAGGCGTGCCCAACAGCGGCGTCTCTCCCTGATTTCCGAAGAGCGACGCTAGGCTGCTTGATCCGACGGGCAAGGGCGAGCCAACCGCCCGCGGTTGCGCGTCCCCTGGGATCGGCGCCTTACGGCCGAGTTCGTTCGGCCCTTTAAATCCAAAACTTTCTGAATCGTTCATCACAGCCTTCTCCCTTCACTATATAAGGGATTCAAGCACCTTATGAGAATTGAGCCGCTTCGAACGATCGCGGGTCACCTCCCGAGTTAGCCTTCACATTCGGTAAGCAATTCGCGGGCAATTGTGTGATTCCCTCAAGCAATATCCACCCAGGAAACCCCGCCATCGGAACCGCCCCGCCCCTCTTTTCTGAACGACTGCGATTGCCGCCATCGCGTATCCTCAAAGCCAGGAGAAACGAGTGAATCCCGTTCTTGCCCGCACGCTGCGCAGCCTTCAACGCAACATCCTGGCCGGCATTATCACGATCGGGCCGCTGTTTGTTACTTACCTGATCTTCAGTTTCCTCCTCGGCATCCTGGCCAGGGCGGGCTTGCCTGTGGTTTGGCTTCTCGCCGCCATCTTTCCGGGGGACTGGCTTACCGAACCATGGGTGCAGTTCGTCATGGCGGTTCTACTCACCCTGGCGGTGCTCTATGTGGTTGGACGCGTCACGTCCCAGGTGGTGGGCCGCCAGGCTTTCAAGTTCTTTGAGTCCGCGCTCGACCGGTTGCCCTTCGTCGCCAAGGTCTACACTTCGGTGCGTCAGCTTCTTGACAGCATGATGGTCAAAAATGAGTCCAGCCAGCGCGTGGTCCTGGTCGACTTTCCCATCGCTGGCCAAAAGAGCATCGGATTCCTCACCCGCACCCTCACAGACGAAAACACAGGCCAACTGCTCGCAGCCGTCCTGCTGCCCAACGCCATTAACCCGACCTCTGCATTCCTTCAGATTCTGCCCATCGATCGTGTCACCGAGACCGACCTGAACATGGAACAGGCCATGAGCATGTTGATGACCGGCGGCGCCGTTGGCCCTGACAAAATCCGCTTCACCAAGCCAGCGCTTCCACTTGCCGAGACGCCGCAAGCATCCGCCGAAATTGCGTCTTAAGCTCCAGGGGCCTCAGCCGTGGGCGTCGGCGACCCTTCAACCAAGTCAAGCTCTTGCTCCGCCTGTCCGCTCTCTTCCGTAATCTTCCGCAGGCTCACATGCTCAAACCTGGCCCAGATCAGGCCCACCGGAATGATGCTCAGGAAGGTAACAAACAGCAGTGTCGCCGCGCAGGCTGTTGAAGCCTCAGGCGCGGCGCCATAGAAGCTCGACATCGCCGCGGCCACAAATCCAATCTGCGAAAACCACCCCAGGATCGGCAACTGAAAAACGCTGGCTCCGCCGCTCACCGCCAGCAGCAGGATGCACCTCGAAAGATTCATCCCAGCCAACTGCGGACTCGCCGTGAAGGCCCACATCGTCTCCAGATAGGCCAGAGTAATCACCATCCACATCGTCAAAGAAAGCGTCGACGCCATCGCAAAATCGGCGAACGATCGCATCGTGTCCAGGCCTGTCCTGAATGCGCGAATCTTGCTTCCCACTGCGGCTCCAAGCTTCTTTGAGACCAGCCCAAAGGCTCTCTCCATAAACGAAGCGACGACACCCCCGGCCAGCCGCACGGCCATCAGGAACAGCCCGGCGAGAAGCGTAATGCCAAGCCCGCCATAGCCGGCCTTCTTCAACTCTTCAGGATGCGGCAAAGCTCCCGGCTGACCGAACCAGACCGTGAACAGAATGACAGAAGAGATAATCAGCGCCATCGAGCCGAAATCAAAGAGCCGCTCGACAATATAAATGGCGAGCTGCGTGCTCAACGGCAACCCGGTGCGCTTCGCTGCCAGGTACGGCCGAACCGGATCAGCGACCCGGCCAATAATGGCCACCGCCGTAAATCCGATGACCTGAGTGCCCAGCAGCGAGAACAATGGCACTTTCTTGTTGTGCCGCATCAGCAGCGCCCAGCGCACCGCGCGAAATGCGTAGGCCACATAGATGCATCCGACGCCAATGCCGATTTTGCGCCAGTCTGCCAAAGCCAGTTGCGCGCGAAAGACGCCAAAGTTGAAATGAATCCTGTCGCGTCCCCAAAACAACAGCGCGGCCACCGCCAGCAGTATCACCAGGCCCAAAATCAATTGCTTCTTCTTCAAGCGTTCTCCGCCCCAAATTCGATAGGCACTTGGTAAGTTTAAATGGCCGGTTTCAAGCGGAACGGCCAAATTCATGCCAATTCGGCAAAACTCAACCTGCATTGTCCCGTGCGCAAGTCTGGTGTTCAGCGGGGAGTCGTGCCCTCTTGACCAGACGCCGCCACCGTCTGTCTCGTCAGCGCCTCACGCGCAAGCACCCGGCGGTTAAACTCATGAATCACCCGGGCCACGTATGCCTGTGTCTCCCGGTACGGTGGAATGCCATGGTACTTGTCCACCGCCAGGGGTCCGGCGTTATAAGCGGCCAGCGCCAGGGCAAGATTGTCACGGTAACGAGTGAGCAGGGAATCGAGATAAACCGATCCGCCCCGGACATTTTCTTCCGGCTTGAAGCTGTCTTCCACGCCCAGAGTTGCCGCCGTTCCCGGCATCAGTTGCATCAGCCCACGGGCGCCGGCGGAACTTACCGCGCGCGCATTGCCGCCGCTCTCAGCCTTGACCAGGCTCGCCAGCAGGTCTACATCCAGGTTGTGATCCTGACCTGCCTTCGTCAGCATCTCGTCCAGGTCCGCCTCACTGAGCTTTCCCGATCTGCCGGGCACGGTTCTTGCGACTGGAACCTTTGCCAGTGCTGGCTTCAAACTCGAAGCAGGCTCCTTCAGCGAATCTCCCTGAGAAGCCGTGTTCTGAACCGGCGTCACCGCCGCAATCTCCTGAGTCGCGAGCTCAATGTAGTTGTCTTCTCCACCGCTCAGGTAAAGCCGTACACGCCCCTCAACCTCCGCGTGATGATCGCACTCCATCTCGAACCCGTTGCGCAAGGCCACCCGTTCGCCCGCGTGCGCCAATGGAGCGACCGCCGCCAACACCCCAGCCAAACCCACGACCGTGATCGATAGTCTTGCGCGCTTTCTCAACTTCACTTCCCATTCCGGACCATCAAACGCATCCAAATCCTCAACGAACAGAAACTTTGGGCACTATCCGTCGAGCGCATTCTGCTTGATGGGTGAGAAGATCCCTCTTCTCGTCTCATCTACACCCTTGCAGCCCTGACCTTTGCTACCGCAGCCTCCAGCACCACGGCCACCCCGTCCTCATCGTTCGGCGGAGCCTGCTTCCATCCCCGCATCTTTGCCATCGTCCGCAACTCAGCGGCGGCATTCCCCATCATCACGCCCTGCCCGGCCCACTCCAGCATGTCCACATCGTTCCAGTTATCGCCGATCGCCATCGTTTCCTTCCGATCCACGCCTAGCCTCGCCGCCAGCCGTTCCAGCGCCCAACCCTTTGACACCCCCACCGGCAACAGGTCCAAGATTGACAAATCGCGCGCGGGATACTCCGTCCGCATGCACTCGCAACGGCTGCTCCACTCGCTCGCCTTCAGCGCCTTCTCCGCGTCTCTCATTTTGCTCAGATGTCCCGTTACCATGCCTTGAATCGGGTCCTCACCGTCGCCAAGTGCCAACTCCAGCGGCTTCACCACCTCAATCGCATTCCGGTTAGCCTCAACCCAAAGCGAGATCCTCCCCTCTGCTTTCTCTAACTCCTCCAGCACCAGCTCGCCGCGTCCTAGCTTGTCAAAGGTAAACACCAACACGCCAAAAGGCCTGAGCAGACCGCAAAGCGCCCGCGCCACCTCCGCGTCCATCTGTGCGCGATCGATCCGCTCGCCGCCTAGAGTTCGGGTCACTGCTCCATTGGACGTGAGCAGCGGCGTATCCGCTCGCAGGCCTAGTCCTTCAAGCAGCGGGGCCGTGTACGCCGTCCTGCGCCCCGTGGCAATAGCCACCGTAATCCCTGCCCCTTGCGCCGCCCGCAGCGCCCGCGCAGTCCTCTGGCTCATCTCCTGCGCAAAAGTGGGCAGCAGGGTTCCATCCATATCAATTGCAACAAGTCGAACCGGTGGGTGCATACCTCAAGTGTATCGAAGCGCCTGCGGGTGCCTGCGGTGCGGCTGACGGCGCTTGCCCGCCAAGGATGCATATCCCGCGGGAAGTCCTGCCGCGAGCGGACCATTGGGATATCGTTAAGAGATGGATCGAATTTGCAGCCACTGCCATGCCGAGCTCGCCGTCGAGACCGAATCCGACTGGTGTCCCGCCTGCGGCGGCGCACTGATCGATCGGGCCAGCCTGCCAGTCGAGAATCCCCAAGCCTCTGCCCCAACGCAGGTGGTCGATCATCGCGGCATCGTCCTGCCCCGCCGTCACGCCCTGGGAGGAATCATCACTCCGCAGTGATTTCTCTTGTCGTTTGGATTATGGATTTGTATCCAGTCCCACAGCCTGAGCCAGCCGCGCCTGCCGCTCATCAAAGGTCCAAAACCGCTCCGCCTTCAGCTCAAGCGCAGAAGCAACGTGAAGCGAATCGAGTGTGCGGACGCCGAGGCTGTGTCCATATCGCCTCGCTAGATCGATGCCAGTGTCCCAGGCGCCACGAGGGAACTCTACAGACGTCCAGACGCCATGCTGGCAATCGTGTTCAAAATCATTCCAAGCCAACTGCGCGTCTGCAAGTGAGATGCGTTTAAGAAACACCTGTTGATAGACCGCGTTGGCGAATTCCGTGCGATTGAAAGAAGTGAGCCAGACAGACGGCGTGCTGGCCAAGTGTTGGTCCACGGACGCAGAGTGCGCATCCACGATGTAGCTTGAGACCAGGAAGCTGGAGTCAACGTATGCGCTCAATATCGACTCTTTTCCCTCTCTTCAATCAGGTCAGCAACCGGGGTGAGCACCCGATCCCCAAAAATTGCCCGCCTGCGCGCAGCGAAATCCGGCCATTCGACAGGCGTCGTCCGGGGCGATTCCGGAACAATCCGTGCCACAACGCTGTTGCGCTTGCGCAGTTCAACCACCTCACCGGCTTCAAGCCAGGTAAGCAGTTGGCGGGTGTCGCGGAGTTGGCGAAGATTCACGCTTGGCATGCAATAAATGTGGCACAAAATGTGTCACAATGTCAATCCTGTCCCAAATTCGCCCTCACTCATACCGCAGCGCCTCCGCCGGCCTTACCCGAGCCGCTGATGACGAAGGATACAGCGTAGCCAGCAGCGAGATCCCGATTGAAACTGCCGCCACAATCACGCCATCCAGAGGCCGCGGCGCAAACGGCAATGTGTCAATCGAGTAGACCTCAGCAGAAAGATGAATGAAGTGGTAGTGCCCGCCCGCCCACGCCGCCAGGTAGCCCACCGCCAGCCCCAGCGCGGTGCCGATCAGGCTGATCAGCAACCCTTGCAGCAAAAAGATTCGCCGTATCTGGCCCGGATCCACCCCAAAGCTCATCATTACGGCAATATCGCGCGTCTTCTCCATCACCATCATGGTCAGCGCGATCAGAATGTTCAGCGCCGCCACCATCACAATCAGCGCAATCACAATAAACGTGACGATTTGTTCCTCTTTGAGCGCCCTGAACAGCTCGCGATTCTGCTCCATCCAGTTGCTGGTCATGAAGCCCCTGCCGGCCGCCTGCTCAATCGCCTGCCCAATCTCCGGAGCCCGATCCAGGTCGTCCACCTTGAAGCTGATGACTGATAGCAGGTCCGGCTCGCTGAACAGCCTCTGCGCATCGGAAAGGCTCATGAATGCCATCGCCGAATCGTACTGATAAAACCCCGAATGAAAGATCCCCGCCACGCGAAACCGCTGGTACTTCGGCATCAGTCCGCCCAGCGGTGTCAACTCGCCCTGCGGGCTGGTCACAAGTACGGTGTCGCCCACCTCAGCGCCAATCTGTTCGGCAATATCGCCGCCCAACACCAACGCCGGCAATGGAGTATTGATCTGGTTCCGATCGGCCTGATCACCCTCCGGCCTGGGCTCAAGATCCTTCGCCGACCCTGACTTGATTGTGTCGAGCAGCCCGCTCACTGTCCGCTCCTCAGCGGGAATCACACCTTTAATGAGCGCAAAGCTCGCCCTCGGCCCGCGCGATACCAGCACCTGCCCATAAATCCCCGGAGCAGCGGCCACCACGTGCGGCACTTGGCGCAGCCGCTCCAGCAGCGGCCTCCAATCGCGAATGCCGTCCGCCTCCACGCGCATCAGGTCAACGTGCGCGCTGTTGCCCAGCAAGCGATCTTGCAGGTCTCGCCGCATGCCGTTGGTGATGGCCAGCGCGATCACCAGCGCGGCTACCCCGGCCGCGACACCTGCAATCGAAATCGTCGTCACCACCCCAACTACAGCCTGTCGCCGCTTGGCCTTCAGGTAGCGCGCTGCCAGAAAAAGTTCAAATCGCATCAGATGTCGCCTTGCTTGTGCGTCTCGTCTTGGTCACGCGACACTACTTCTTCGCCGGAACGGAAAACACCGTCTTGGCCACGCCCACGTTATCGTGCCGATCGTAGACGCGCACCGTAATCAAATGCTCGCCCGGCTTACCATCAAGTTCGGCTGACTTGAGAGTCACCTGGTAGTGTTCGCGTTTGGAGTCAGACAGCCCGCCCACCGGCTCAATGTATTGCCACGTCCCCGCATCGATCGAGTACTCGGCATGCGCAATCGGCGAAAACGCATCCTCCGCGTCAAACGTAACGATTGCGAACTTCCAGCAAGGCGCGCCGCCACACGTAATGCCTTCCACGACCCTAAGCCCGCTCATCACTGGCGGTGTCGTATCCACCTCGAACCGCTCGCTCTCCCTGGAGCTGCTCAATGCCTCTCCGGGGCTGTGCGAGGGCGCATCCGATGCCACCACCTTGATTTCGTACCCGCCGTCGGGAATCAGCGTTGCGTCAAAGCTGTAGAACTTGTCCGTGATCTGATCTTTGAGCAGCCGCCACACTTTTTCGCCGTCCCCGCGCAGATACAGGCTGTAGATCAAATCGTCGCCGTCATCGTCATGTGCGGCCCAACGCACCGTAATGGCCGTCCGATCTTTCAGAGCCTGCAGCGGTGAATTCGCGTTGCTGTCGTACGTGATCGTCACCCCCTGGTTTGACGAAGGAAACGCGAGGCTGATCATCTGTGTCGGATTTTGAGCCACAGCCTGGGCATTCACGCGCGCTCCCGGCGTCACCATCAACTCATCCACCACCGGCGCTGAATTCACCGGCAGATAATTGACTCCAACGCTCCCCAGACTCGCCCCGGCATGAAGCGCAGCCTTCCACTCAAAAAAACGCCCTGCCGGGGAAGCAACCGCTCCATCCTTCAACTGTTGCCAATCGGACCAGCCCCGAACCGGCTGCTCGACGTTGCCGGTGCGCGTCCACAGCTCGTAGCCCGTCGATCCGGGCTCTACCTCGACCCGCCCAAACCGTGCCAACGCACCTGCATCCAGCACGTCGCTCGCGTACTCATGTTGGCTGGCGGCCCCTCCAAATCGAATCAGCTTGCCCGAATTGCCGGTCCCAATCAGCAGCCCAGTCTCAGTGACGGCCAGGCTCAATCCCTGCTGGGCCTCCAGGTGGGCCACGTCGGCATAGCTGCCGTCGTCGGCGATCTTGAATACGCGCCCTCGATTGCCCGTCAGCCCCAGCAATCCATCGGCCTGGGCAGCCAGCGCATACACAATCTCATCTTTGCCCGACCAGATCTTGCGCGGTGCCTGCGCCGAGTCTCCCGAGGGCGGCGTCAGCGCGTAGATCTCGCTGCCCTCGGGCAGGGAAGTGCTGCTGTTGGCAGCCTGCAGCGATCCCGGCTGAACCACCGTGATGGTAATCGAGCCCTGACCCTGCACTGGAAGTGGAGGAAGCGGATTGTGGCTCTTATCCCCGACGTTGGCCGCGTAGATGGTTCCGTTTGCTGCAACCGCAACGGCCGTCACCTCGCGCTTGGGAGCCTCAAACAGCACGTAACCTTTGCCCTGTGGATTGATCTGGTACACCAGCCCCGAGCCATCCGACCCCGCAATCAGATTTCCCTTCGCATCCCACGCCAGGCACCGTATGTGCGCCTCGTCGCTCTTGAAAAACTCTTCCGCCGCTTTGACTCCACTCTTCGCCACGTCGACCCGATACACAGCACCAGGTCCGCCTGTAGCAATATAGAGCTGCCCCGCCGCGTCGAAAGTCAGATCCCATATGTAGTGAGACTTCGCTTCGTTCTTCCCATCGTCCGTCCTACCGCCGCCAGTCGTTGCGTCGGCCTTGTCCGATGCCCGATGCCCACCCTCGAATGCCGCCGCGTCAAAAACCACTGTAGCGCTGGCATCATCCTGCTTGATGGTCGCGTCAGGCTTGAGCCGGTAAACCTTGCCGCTTGGCAACGTAGCCGCG
>Ga0302320_10023991_pt1 | contig 11935 bp, 6 predicted proteins | sample Bog_T0_3_FD_202130 | JGI IMG/M metagenome (GOLD analysis project Ga0302320, IMG submission 202130) | Peat permafrost microbial communities from Stordalen Mire near Abisko, Sweden - Bog_T0_3 | ecosystem: Environmental > Terrestrial > Soil > Wetlands > Peat | place: Sweden: Abisko, Stordalen Mire... | reverse complement strand
TGCTCTGTCTCAACCCTCGCATTTATTCGCGCCCGTGAAATTTGCGCTGTGACGCGCGTTCGGTTACATCATGCACGATGGAAACCAGCAAATCACCACGGAAGGTGTTGAATGCCGCCTACGCGCTGGCCGCGGCATGCCTCAAGGAGCACCCGTCCAAGTTCAGTCGCAAGGATTTCACCGGGCCGCAGCTTTTCGCGTGCCTGGTGCTGCGCGAGCATCAGAAGAAAAGTTATCGCGGCGTGGTGGCGCTGCTGGAGGACTGTCCCCACTGGTGCGCCGACATCGGCCTCACGAAGGTGCCCAACCACAACACGCTCTGCCGCGCGTGCAAAAGGCTGGTCAAGCCGGGCGTCATGGAGGACATGCTGGACCTGTCGGTGAAGACCGCCCGCAAACTCCTGCGCGCGGCTAAAAAAAGGGAGGGCGGAAAAAGCTCTCGCGCAAGGCCCGCCAGAAGCATTCCACCGCGGCACTCGATTCGACCATGTTCGAGTCGCGCCATGTGAGCAGGCACTTCGAAAAACGCTGCAAACAGTCCCAGCGCCAGGCACTCAAGAAGCTACGGCGGGCGGACGCCAAACAACTCCGGGCTCTGAAGAAAGCCGCCAAAATCGCAGCCAACCGCCGGCGGGCCAGTGTCGTCAAACGTCTGCCCAAGCTCTCGCTGGCGATCCACGCCGCCTCGCACCTGATCCTCGCGGCGCGGGCGAGCACCGGCACGGGCGCGGACCACCCCCATTTTGTCCCGCTGCTGGGCCGGGCCCGGACGCGGATGAGCCTGAGCGTGGCCCTGGCGGACGCCGGGTACGATTCGGAGGCCAATCACCGCTCGGCGCGCAAGGTCATGGGCGTGCGTTCGTTGATCCCGGCGACCAGCGGACGGACGGGGGCCGATGGACCCACCGGCCACTACCGTCGTCTGATGCGGCGGCGGCTCAAGGCGGGAGCGGACAAAATGCGTTTCGGCCAACGCTGGCAGGTGGAGACGGTCAACAGCATGATCAAACGAAACATGGGATCGGCCTGCCGGTCACGCACGCCACGCGGGAGAAAAAGGGATATGCTGCTGCGAGCGATCACTCACAATCTGATGATTGTCGCCAATCTATGAGGGTTGAGACAGAGCAGGCTCGAACCCCTGACCATACCCCAAAATCCTGCGGAAATTTGGGGTGTTTTCGACGAAGCGACGCAAAAAGCGACGTACACGGTGCCAAAGGACCTAGAACAAGTCCTCGTTGCATGGCCGAAACTCGGAGCAGCATCGCGTGCTGAAATTTTGACCATCGTTTCCTCCAGGCGATGACAGATTGCCTCCGGGTTACAAACCCTTGTGATATATTATGTAACCCATTGGAAAATAATAACTCATAAATTTTCCAGACTCTCCGGGGAAACCAGCCGCGGGTTACTGGGGCCGTTGCGACAGCTTGACGTGGTAGTCCTTGAATGATCCGGCGATCGCGGCCGCAAGATCGTTGTTCCGCACATCGATCCCCTGGCCAACCCATTTGTCGTTGACGAATTTGCCTTCCTCCACCAGGTCCACATTCAGCCTCCCCTTGGTGGGATCGGCTGGCGCGAAGTTGATCACACTCATGCTATGGAGGATGTAGAACTCATCGGGCCCGATCGAAATAATCATACCCGTGGTGCTGGCGTTGCGGCCCATGCCGTTCCCTTGCCCGTTGTCCTTGACGGTGACCTTGTAATTGCCGCAGGTGCCTGTCTCCACGGTCTTTTTCGCGTCGATGGCCGGCGCGCCCAACATCCAGCCAAAAATCGTCCCCTTGCCCTGGTGGTCCAGAATGGCCGGCGCCAGATTGGCCAGCGCCAGGTAGCCGGCCTCGCCGCCCAAACCGCTCCGGTCCACGGCGAAGGGTGAAAAGCAAAGGGCGTCATGCTTGCCGTAGACGAAAATGGCGTTGGAGCCGACGCAGGCGCCGGTGTTGGCCTCCGGGATGAACAGCGGGTTGCCGTTGCGGTCGTAGTTGACGACACGCTGTTCAAAGTTGCTGGCGTACAGGTCGGGGGCGAGGGCATCGATGGAGGGGGCACCGGCCTGCCAGACATCCAGGTTGTAGGCGACGGGACCGCCGGAGGGCCAATCGCCGGGGTTGCCACCCTGGTCAAGCCAGCAGTTGCAATACATGGGGATGGGGTATTCCTTCTTGCCGGCCGCGGCGACGGTTTCGACATACTTCGCATAAAACCAGTCCTGGAAAACTTCATCCGTGAGGACGCCGGGACCGAAGACTTCGGTCCATGTGCCCTCGGTCCTGTTCCCGCAGGCCGCCAGACGCTGCTTCATTTCCGGGACGAGATTGGCCCGATGGGTGTTAAGATAATCCATCAATTCCTTGGGGACCGGGGCGGCAAAGGCGGCACTAGCGGCGGGGCTGTAATCCCGGGATTGCTCACGCACGCCCACTTCATTTTCCACCTGCATCATCAGGACGGTGTGCCTTTCATCAAATTCCCTGATGTGCTTCATCAGGGCGGCAAAGGCTTTTGCGTCGGCCTGGGCGTTTTCGCCGCCAAAGACAGAGAGAATGTCCTTGGACTGCCCCAGGCGGGTTTTGACCAGAGGGAAGCGCTTGGAATCCATCTTGACCCACAGCGGATCATAAGAGGAGAGGCCGTTCTTCCAACTGGCGAACCACAGGAAGACGATGTGCATGTTGTTGGCCCGGGCGTCCTTGATGAGGCCGTCCACGGTGGAAAAATCAAACTTGCCCTCCTCCGGTTCGATAATCTCCCAACTCACGGCGAGGATCGAGGTGTTGACGTTCATACGCGCCAGGCGCGGCCAGACCGGCCGGGCCAGTTCCGCGCTGGCGGAGGCGGAGTTGGACCATTCTGAGCCGAGCATGAGGAAGGGTTTGCCGTCGACGACCATTTGTTTGGCGGTGCCGTTCCGGCGGAGATGGGGGGCGCCGTCATCGGCGGCGCAGGCGGCCCCGGTCAGGGAGACGATACCCGCCAGCAGCGCGGCGCAGGGGAGTTTTTTGGCAAGGCGAGCGCTTTGGTTTCGCATGGGATGTTCCCTCGCATTTATTCCGCCTTCAGGTGCATTTTGGGGAGAGGTGGAAAGGTGTTTTCGGTTCCAGGTTTACAGGACAAGGTTTGCCGCGAAACGGCGCAAGCCCGCCCTTCCGGGACGGAGCCACGGATTTCAGGGACGCTGGTAGAAGGCGACGTGCAAATTAGTCCAGCGGCCATTAAGCGCGCCATCGGCGCGGCGGTCGTGGTCGTTTTCGTCGCCGTTGGTGCGGGCGTAGCGGACCCATTTGCCCTCAATGAAGTTGCCGGTCTCCTGGAAGCCCAGGGCAAAAGCGCCCAGGCTGCGGTCGGTGGGCGCGACGGCGATATTCAGGCCCGAATGCAGGGCCAGGTATTCATAGGGCTTGATGGCGATCACGATGCCCGAAAGGGTCGTGCTGGTGCCGATGGCGGCGCCCGCTCCGCCGCCGCCCCCGCCACGGCCAGAGCCCCCGCCGCGTCCGCCGGGGTTGCCGCCTGCCGGGGCCGACGCGCGAACCGTAAGCGCGAAGGGACCCATCATGGCGACTTCCTGCTGGGCGGCTTCATCGGGGGAGCCGGGACCGAACATAAATGCGTGGAGGGTGTCCTTGCCCTGGTTGTCCAGGAGCGCCGGGGCCATGCCGGCAACGGTGGCGAAGAACGCGGGCGTCGCGGCATCGGGGGCGGCGTTGGGAACATCCGGCAGCGCCGCGCCGATGGCGTTGTATTTGCCGAAGGCGTACAGCAGGTTGGCCGCGCCGGTGGCTCCGCCGTTGGCCTCGGCGATGAAGAGGGGGTTGGTTTCGGAGGTGAATTTGGCGGCGAGGGGGGCGAAGTTGCCGGAGTGGATGGCGGGGGCGATGAAGTCGATGGCGGGGCAGACGGAGCGGACGGCGGCGAGGAAGGCGGCGGCGTCTTCGGGCTTGTCGGTTTCACATACCAGATAGAGCGGCAGGGCGAAGGCGGCCTTGCCGGCGGCGGCAACTTTGCCGGCGAAGGCGGCGCGTGCGGACTCATCACCGGCGAACCCGACCTCGGGCTTGCCGGCGGCGGCTTTGGCCGCATCGCTTGGGCCGGTCAACTTGCCTTCCACCTGGGCGGCGATGACGGTGTGGGCGGCATCAGTGCCGGCGATGTGTTTGAGGAGGGCGGCGAAGGCCTTGGCATCGGCGGCGGCGACGTCATCGCCCAGGGATTTGGGATCGGACTTGAACCAGACGGGTGTGCCAGTGGTCGCGCCGGACCACTGGATGATGACGTGGAGCTTATTGGTCTGGGCGTCCTTGAGGAGGGCGTCGATGGACCTGAAATCAAACTGGCCCTCCTTGGGTTCGATGGCGCTCCAGGTGACGGGAGTGATGGCGGTGTTGGCGTTGAGGGCCTTGAGGCGCGTCCAGGCTTCGGGTTTGGCGGGGTCGGCGGCGGCGGCGCCGAGGATGAGGAAGGGCTTGCCGTCGACGATCAATTGCGTGGCGGTCCCCTGTTTTTGCAGATGGGGGACGTTGTTGTCCGCGGCGCGGGCGACCCGGCCGGGAAGCGACGCAACGGCCGCAATCAGAAGCGCATGCCCGATCGAACCGCGAAGTCGCAATGCCGTCATGGGAAACCCTCTCATCCAAGCGCGCCTGCGGAAATGATCGTTTGCGGGTGCGGGCGAACACTCATGATTGCCACGCCGGCCTCCTTTCGCAAGGACTTTACGTGATTCAAGGCATGTCAATTTGCGAACTGATATCACCGGAATGCTTCTACCGTCGCGGGGCGAAAGCGATTGCCCCCAAACGTCGCGCCATCAGCCCGGGGCGAAAAATCGAATCTCGTCGATCGCCGCGGGCCGGCGGCCCGGCGTGGCGCTGACCGCAACCCGCACGAACTTCGCCCCCGCTGCGGTGACAGGAATGAGCTGTCGCGCGCTGGAAAAAGTGTTCCGGGTCTGATCGCTGATGGTCTGCCACGTTGTCCCATCGTTTGACGATTGCAGAAGGTACGCATACCCCGGTCCCGGCATATCCCACAGAATTTCGCACGCCCCCAGGTCGGTGGGCCTGGGGAAGGCCACCTGGCACCAGACGCTTCCGCCGCCGCCGGCGCGCCAGCCGCGGGATTCGTTGCCATCAATGAGCTGCCTGGCGGCGAAGCCCTGCAAGCCGTTGTCGGTGGACGATGCGCTGGCGGTGCAGCCGGCCATCGGGATGGCGATCCTGAACAGGTCGCGCAGGGCCTCGGGGGAAACTTCGGAATGCGGATGGAAGGCGTCCGACGCGGCGTAGGCCTGGAGGCTGGCCAGGAGTTGCCGCGCCTCCGGATGGGCGGATCCCAGTTGCACAAGGTCCGCCGCGCAAACCAGAAGCCGACCCAGCCCGACTTTCAGTTCAAACACCAGGCCGAGCTTGTGGCAACGGTCGTAGTTGTCGATGACCTGCACGATCGGCCGGTCGCCCGCGGGCGTCAGCTTATCCAGCACCAGCGGCTGCGCCGATTGGGCGATCTGAAACCACTGCCAGTTGGAGTGGCTTTCTGTCGGAAAGGCGGCCAGCGCCGGCGCGGCCGGGTCGCACAGCAGCCCCATCGTTCCGGGCTTGTTGTGGAAAAAAGGGGTGTTCCAAAAGTCGCTGGCAAAACCGCCGCCGACGGTGCGGGCCAGATGGCGCGTTTCGTCGCATACCAGCAGCACGCGCCTGCCCCCGGCGAGGGCCGCCTGCGCGGCGGCGTCGAACGTTCGGGCGATGGTGACATTTCCGGGCGCGGCGGCATCGGCCTGCGGGGGGTAAACCCAGATCGGATAGCTGGTGGCGAGCCTGGACCCCGGCAGGGAAAATTCAAGCCGCATCTGCGCCGGCGCGGCCTGCCCGCGCAGGGGAATGGACACCTTGCCGATGGAGCGAAGACCTCCGCGGGCCAGATCGACCGCGGGAAGTGCGCCGGAGAGAACCGGCTTGTCGGCGGAGTCGCGCAGCACCCAGTCCAGCACGGCGCGGGGCACGTCGCTCTGGCCGTATTGCGCCAGGTCGACTTCCGCGGTGAATGTTTCGTCCGCGGTCCAGACATACTTGGGGAATCTGGCCAGAAGCACCATCGGAGCGCAGAACTGCCGCCACTGCTCCGGCGTGAGAATGCCCTTGGAATCCATGAAAGCGTCAAGCATTCCGACCAGCGCCGTCCCCTGCCCTGGAAAATCCTGCAGGTCGAGCAGTTCAAAGCCCCCATGACGCGGCGTGCGCAGGCAGGATTCAATTTCCTCGCGGTAGCAAATCGCCGCCAGCGCCCCGGAGGCCCGGGCAAAGTCCGCATCCTGCGCGGCCATGCCGGCGTCGGCCAGCACCTTTTGGAAGTGCTCCAGGTTGTAGGGGCGTGTCGCTCCGGTGTACTTGGTCAACTGCGAAAAATCCGGGAAAACCGTGTATTGCCCCATTTCATGCGTGATCACGGGCACCTTGATGCTGGAGATCGCATTGGTGTAATCCGTCATGGTGTTGGCCGGTCCCGTTTGCACATGTCCCGGATCGCTGCCGCCCCAGTTGGCGGCGCGGATCTGCAGCAGTCCGCCCCCGCCCGGCGCCCTGACGGCGCTGGATGTGAAATAATCGTCCGCCGGTGCCGGGCGGCTTTCGCCGGAGAACGCGCTGGTCCCGCGCACATACAGCACGCGCGGATCAAAGGCCTTAAGGTCGCCCACCAGCCCGGCCAGCACCCCCGCATCGCTCCAATGCTCGTTGCCCATCGAAAACATCACAAACGAAGGATGATTTCCCAGTTGGGACAGCATCCGCCTGGCCTCGGGCTCCCAGACACTTCTCGCCTGCTGGTTGAACGCGCCCCAGAACGGAAGCTCCGGCTGAAGGTAAAAGCCCATCCGGTCGGCGGCCTCAAACGCCGCCTCCGGCGGAGTCCATGTATGAAAACGAACATGGTTGAGCCCGTAACTTTGGAGAATGCGGAAATACGCCAGCCACCCGTCCACATCCATCGGCGGATGGCCCGTCAGCGGAAACACGCACGCATCGTGGCGCCCGCGCAGAAAGGTCGGCCGCCCGTTGACGGTGAACTGTCCGCCCGCGGCGCTGAAGTTCCGCAGCCCGAAGGAAATGCGGCGCTCATCCAGCATGCCGCCGCCCTTCAGCCGTACCGTGAGCGTGTGCAGCACCGGATGAAACTCATCCCACAACGCCGCACAGGCCTCCAGCGGAAGTTCCATCTCCGTGCTTGTTTCCCCCACCGCATACTTCAACTCCGCGGTTCGGCCCGTGCCCGGCGCAATCCCCTCGCCCGCCGCCTCCAGCGTGAGCGTCCCATCCGCGACCGCCGCCTGTGTGCCATTCTTCACCCGTATCTTCACCCGGATATCGCGTTTCGCCGCGTCCGGATAGACCTGTGCGTCGTCAATCCAGACCGGATCGGTCATGCGCAGCTCAAGCCGCCCGATGATCCCGTTCCAATTTCCCTGGGTGTTGCCGGAAAACTGATGCGCATCCGACCCGGTCGGCGGAAGCCTTTTGTTGTCCACGGCGATGGTCAGGGCGTGCTTGCCGGGCGATAGTTCGCCCAGTTCATATTCCTGCGGCGTCAGAAAGATCGACTGTTCGCCCAGCGACCGGCCATCCAGCCATGCCTGGGAGTACTTGGTGCGCTCCAGAAGCAGCGTGACATGCTTGCCGCGCCATGCCTCGGGCACATCCACATCCCGCTGGTACCAGCAGGTGCCTTCAAAATGGAACGGTTGCGAGAGCGACGACGTGGAATGATCGTTGTTGGGGGGGCCTTTCCTGTTGGTAGCATGATGGCGTCCTGGAAATTCAACTGCGGCAGCGCCCCGGGGCGCCCGGCAAGCTGCGGCTGGCCGCGGATGAACCGCCATTGTCCGCCCAGCGGTATCGCCGCATCGGCCCGCGCGACGCGCGATGCGCCGACCATCACCAGAAACGAACCGATCACGATGCCCAGCGGCCATCGAAGCCATTCCATGATGTTTACTCCAGCGCCGCGCTACTTCGCGCCCAGCTTGAGATAGACGGTGTTGCTGTAACCGTCCCGGATCAGCAGCGGCGGCTTGGCGTAGTTGCCGATGCCGATGTCCGGGTAATTCCATTCGTTGTTGATGCAGAACCGGAGGCCGCCGACCATCGAGCGGCCGGGGTTGGAGTCGGCATATAACCGCACGGCGTCGCGCCCGTCGGAGAGCGCCGTCGCCGTCGCCCCTTGGCCGGCATTGACCGCCGCCTGGTAAATGTGCTCCTTGGTGGCGCGAAAATCGTCGGTGCCGTTCTGCGCCGTCCCCTCCGGCCGCCCAATGTGCGCGGCGGGATAGGTGGAATACAGCCCCTCCCGCCGCCACGTCAAAGTCGTGGTGGCGGCGGGCAACATGTACGAGGCCCCGACCTCGCTGTAGCCGCCCATACTGTTGGCATCCCACGGCGAATATGTGGAAGGGGGCGGATCGCCCGGAATATGGTCGATCGTGTACTTCGTGGCGATCAACCCCTCGCCGTCGATGCGAACCTGGAACGAGGCCTTGAACACGGCATAGTTTCCCTTCATGCTCACCACGGCCTCGTTGCCGTCCACGCGGGCATCGAAGCTGTCGCACCACCATTCAGGATAGGAGATGCCCGACCCCAGCAGATTGAGGAACGGGCCGTCGGTGAGAATCACTTTGCCATCATAGGACGCACTGTCGATCAGTCCGCGGTATTTGTCAAAGACAACCTTGAAGTGCGGGCCGGTGATGACGACTTTTGCGCCAGCCGTTTCCAGCTTCGGCGCGGGTCCCTGCGGCGTGGGCAGCGCCGGCTTGGGCGGATGGACCGCAATTAGGAAGTCGTCCACGACCGCGCCGCGGGCCGTAACCTTCAACGCCACCCTGTCGCCGTCCTTCCATGCCCGCCCCGGCAGACTCAGATTGCCGGCCTTATGCGGGGCAAGGTCCGGCCCCTTGAGGCTCCCCTTCTCAGTGCCGACAGCCCAGTCGAACGTCACCTCGTTGAGGTTGGTGTGGTCAAACCAGTTGGCCACCGGCACCGCAAGCGGGTTTCCCGCGCCGGGATTGGGGACCGGTTCATTGGCGATGCGCACCGGGGAATACGCCTTGTAGACCATCCACGTTTCGTTGGCCGTGGCCCCAAAGCCGCCGGTCAGGCCGAAGATGTCCCCGCCCAGACATCCCTGGGTGTGGAACATTTTTTCCCAGTACAGCTTAAGACTCTCACCCCAGAACGCGCGCACGTTGGGGTCCCGCGCGATCAGCGCCCGGTTCTGAACAACGTGGCCATATTCATCGTGTAAAATGGGGATCACCGGCGGCGGCTTGCGCTGCGAGGGGAGGGAATCGGAATGCCACTTGGCCACGGTAAAGTCCGCCAGGTTGGTCGCCGGATCAGCCATGTTGGGATAGTGGGAACTGAAGACCGAATACGGAAGCTCCTGGTCGGTCGGCACGCGATTGGCGAAACTGAAGGTCTCCGCGCGCTGCGGATCCTCCAGTTGGGCATACTTAAAGGTGTTGAGCACGTTCGCGCCGTTGAAACTCTCATTGCCCAGCCCCCACAACAACACGCTCGGGTGGTCGCGGTCGCGCTCGATGAGATCGCTTATGAACCCCATCCATTGATAGGCGAATTTCGGATCGGACTCGGCGCCGAATTTGGCGAAATCGACCGGGTTCTCGTCCAGCACCCAGAGCCCCGCCTTGTCGGCCTCGTTGAGATACGCCTCCGTCACCCACTTTTGGCGGGAATGGTTGGCGTTCATCTCCCTGGCCTGCTGCACGCTTCCGCCCCAGATGCCGCGCAGCTTGACCTCCTGCCCGTTGATGAAGATCTGGTTGCCCCGCACCTCCTCCTGCCGCAGGCCGATCTTTTTGGTGATCGTCTGCGCCGCCGCACCATCCGCATCCAGCACCGTTGCCTGAAGGGTATAAAGGTTCGGATGCTCGGCATCCCACTTCACGACATTGGCGACAGGCAGATCAAAAATGCGGTCCGACCGCTCCGGCGCAAGCTCCATCACGGCGGAATCCAGCTTGACCTCGGTGCCCGCCGGATCAATGAGCGTCAACTTCACGCGCGCGATCCGCCCGCCATGAAAGGCCATGGTCAGCCATACGTGCAGCGTCGCATTCTGATATTGCTTGTCGAATGTGGTCTCCGCGTGGACGCGGGAGAGGTAGTCCCGCGGCAGCGCGATGAGCGACGCCGACCCCATGCCGCCGCCCTGCACATAAAGATTCAACCCCTCCCGCCGCTGGTCCTGGCCGACGGTGATGGAGGCCGCCTGGCCCGGCTTGACCAGGTCGGTGATGTCGGCCGACCAGGGCATCAGCGATCCCCAATGGTCCCTTACAAACTGGCCGTTCACCCAGAGCTTGGCGCCGTCGCCCACGCTTTCAAACCGGACGATGATGCGTTTGCCGGACCAGTCGGCGGGCAACGTGCCGCTGGTTCGAAACGCGGCCGTAAGATCACCGGATGTCTCCACCGCCCCGTTCCGGCCGCCCCGCCCACCCGGCGCGGCGTTCCAACTCGCGGTATCCACATCCGCCGCCCAGAAGTTGCCCTGGAGATTCGGCGGCGAACGCCACCCTCCCAGCGGCTGGACAAAACTGCTGACGCCCGCGACCGCAGACGGCACCGGCACAAGCGTGGGCCGCGCCGGGTTGACCGGGGGCGGCCCATCGACCGCTCGGATCCCGGCCGCCGACAGCAAAATCACACCCACGAAAACGCCGCAACGAAATCGAAGTTTTTCCAAGGGAACCTCATTCTGAAAAGGCGACTACGCCGGCGTGCCCAGACCGTAGGCTTTGGCCATTTCAAGATACGTCAGCGCGTAGGCGTTGGTGTCGTACCGTCCACCCCGGCTTCTTCCGAAGCCGCGACCGGGCTGGGTCGCCGGCGCGGTGGCCGGCTGGCTCGCCGCCGTCTGCGTCGCCGCCCCCGGCATCGGGTTGGCCGCAAGATGCGGCTTGTTGTTTTCCTGGTCCCCGGCGTTCAGGCCGTTCTTGTCAAAAATGGCCTCCATCCAGCGGCACGGCTCCCAGATGAAGCTGCCGAGGCCCTGCTCGTTGGGGGCGTTGAAAATGACATCGTTGAGCGCCCGCTTGTTGGAGGAATACTCCTGGGCCATGGTCTTGAGTTTGGGATAGCGCACCGCGAGGTCGTTGAAGTTGCTCTTCCAGTCCTGCCCCTTGTTCGCCTCCGCATAGCAGGACATGGTGATGATGTCGAAGTCTGTCTTCCGCGACAGAAAATTATCCACCCACGCCCGCACCTTGGCGTTGTCGCGTCCCAGATGGTGGTGCAGCGCGATCTGGATTTTTGGATCAACCTCGCGCGATGCGGCGCACCCCGCCTTGATCAGCGTCGCGAAATTATCGAAATTGCTCACCGCCCCTTCGGGCACCATGATCCCGTCGGTCATTTCGTTGCCGATCTTGGCGATCTGCGGCGGAGTCCCGTTGTCCTTCAGCGCCACCAGCGTGGCCTTCACCCAGTCGTGCAACGCCTTGGTCAGGTCCGGAAAACTCAGGTCGCGCCACGCCGACGGCTTGGCCTGGTGCCCCGGCGAGGTCCACGTGTCGCTGAAATGGAACCCGATGAGAAATCCCATCCCGGCGGCCTTGATGCGCTTGGCCATCTTCTTGGTGTTTTCCAGATCGCAGAATCCCTGCCGCGAATAGCCGCCCGGCGCGCTGGGATTGACGAAAATGCGCAGCGCCACGTAATTGAACTTGTACGCCTTGAGAATGTCGAAGATGTCCTTGCGCTGGCCGCGGTCGAAGTACTGCGCCCCCTGCGCCTCGTCCTCCGGAATCCAGGAAATGTCCGCTCCCATGATGTACGGCGTCTTGCGCGCCGGCGTCGGCGCCGCCGATGCCCACCGCGGTGATTCCATGGCCGCAGCCGCAGCCAGAGCC
>Ga0302320_10023988_pt1 | contig 11937 bp, 8 predicted proteins | sample Bog_T0_3_FD_202130 | JGI IMG/M metagenome (GOLD analysis project Ga0302320, IMG submission 202130) | Peat permafrost microbial communities from Stordalen Mire near Abisko, Sweden - Bog_T0_3 | ecosystem: Environmental > Terrestrial > Soil > Wetlands > Peat | place: Sweden: Abisko, Stordalen Mire... | reverse complement strand
TTTTAAAAAATAAAAAATTTTTAAAAATAAAAAAAAAAAAACAAAAAAAAAATAAAAACCCAAAAAAAAAAAAAAAAAAAAAAAAAAATAAACAATAAAAATTTTATTTTTTAAAAAACCTTCATTTTGATCAATAAATGCATTGGAATGTTCCTGTATTTCAAAGGAATCTTTATTTTGAAGTATTATAGATTTTTCTTCCTTGTTGAATGAGCTCTTAGATTGATTATTATGAGGACTGTCATTAAGTTTTTTCTGGAAAATCTCAATTTCTTCTGTTTTTAGCAAAAGCAGCTTTTGATCTCTTCCTGATGAAGCTAACAATTTCTCATATTCTCCCTGTATTTCCTTCAATAAAAAACATTTATCTTCCAAATCTCTAGTCAATTTGGCAATCATCACATTATATTCATCCAAAAGTTTGATTTTGGGTGCGTTTTCAGCTTCATTTTCTGTGAAACTCAACTTATTATCCTCAAGAAAACGTTCGAAATTCAATCTTATCATATCTCTTTCCTTTTTCACTGAAAAATATTCCATTTCTCTTGAATTGAGCTCTTTCCTTAAAACATGTTTCTCCGCATCAAGCTTCATCAAATCCTTCTCATATCTCACAACCTTTAATCTCAGATCCTTCAATTCATCAGTATTACTATTACTTTCCTCCATGTTTTCATTCATCCTGAAATCCTTGCTATTCATCATTAAAATCCCTTGAATATCTTGATCCCCCAATTGTTTTTTCAACGCCATCCGATATTTTAAAATCTCTTCCTTTAGTTCAAAAATCTGTTGTTTCATCTGGTTTACCAGAGCAGTATTGGGGTCTGTATTGATTTTCGGCTTATTCTTAATATTTCTTGCTCGACTCGCATATTTCAAAGTGTTTAACGTCTCATCATAATTACTCTCTGCGGGACTCACACAAGCTATCATATACGTCCTGGCATTACCTCCAAGCGAGTCCTGCAATATCCTAGTCAATTTACTATCCCTATAAGGAATATGATGGGAAGTGCTTTCTGTTAACGCTGCTATCACGTTACCCAGACACAATAGTCCTTTATTAATATTGATTCCTTCCTTTAAAGTATTACCAGTGGCACCAGTTTTCTTGATCCTTTCAGACCCAGCGAGGTCAACGAAATGGAATTTCGCAGTGATGAATTCTGGGGTTTCTGAAACGACCTCCGAAATCTTGCTATCTGATTTTTTTGATTTGTAGAGGTCATCAATCTGGTGTTGTTCTAAAGTAATTGAGAAAATCGCATGGGATCTCGAACTGGTTTCATTCATTAAAGTCGATGAGGTGGACCTGGAAAGCGACCCCCTTTCCAAACAAGCCAACATTTCTTCATAAGACCCGACTTTCTCTTCTATGAGTCCATATAATCCTATTGACCCATCTTTTTCCTCTCTTATGGTAACCGAGTTGTTAGATTGCTTCTTCATCATCCTATTGGCTGTGAACCCGGATTTGGGGTCTAATAAATCCAATATCTCCTCATTGTAAATTTCAAGAAATGACACTTTCAGTAGACTTTCGTTTTTCAGTTTCCGGACCTCCACTTCTTGAAAAATGGACTTGATGACTCTTGGAATGATGCCTAAATCATCTTCACTTATATTGAAAACATTGGAACTGCCCATTGTGTAAGTTTTGCCTGAGCCCGTTTGACCATAAGCGAGTATCGTTGCGTTGTAGCCAGAAAAAAACGCCTCGAGAAGCTCTGTGACACAGGCCTCATAAATTTCACTTTGGTTAGAATAATGATCAAATGCCTTGTCGAATTGAAATGTTCTATTCTGACCGATTATCAGCTAAAAAGGATTAATGTGAGGTTGGTTTCTTTATGGAAAAAGTACCTGGTTGGGAGTGGTTTGAGATAGTGTTATACAGGAGGGGGTGTGCTCTTTGGGGAGTTGGGGACGCACTCGGACGGCCACTCGAACTTTAGAAAATTTTGGGGGGGAATCCATTGGATCGGAAAAAAAAAGAGTGGGATGGAATTTTATTATGGAAAAATGTATAAAAAAAAATTTAAAAAATTTTGATTTTTTCAGTGGGAAGAAGAAAAATTATTGGAATGAAATTTTTAAATTTTGTTTTAGCAAGTAGTGTACTTTTTTGTTTCTTATCTCAAAAAATTTCGAATGAATATTTTATGCATAATTTTATAAAGGAAAGCAAATAATTATAAATTTTATCTATTACAACAATTAAAATAATGGACGATCTTTCTTTTAATCCAGATCTCATAACTCCTGAGACCCAAGATAAATTTTTCCATGACCTCCCGCTCAATTCTCATTTGGTGTCACTTTATAAATTCTTTAATTTCAACCATCCAACTCCCATCCAATTCAAATCCATCCCCCCAGGACTTCAAAATCGGCATATCCTCGCGCAATCTAAGGCTGGCACCGGTAAAACCCTGGCTTACACCTCAATAATTCTTAATAGTTTATTTGATTCGGATGAGGGGGCGCAACTTTTATCTGAAAAAAGAACGATCAAATATTTGATTTTGTCCCCAACACGAGAATTGGCCATACAAATCCATAAATTCCTCAATAAATTCTTCGTAAAAGGGAAGAAATTCTTTAAAAATTCGTACAAAGCAGGACTTTGCATTGGTGGGTTGCCAGTTCAAGATACTAGAAATGCTCTTAGATTAAAACAATTCGATATGATTGTTGGAACATTAGGCCGGATTATTGAATTGCTAAAGGAAAAAAGTCTTGATCTAATAAATATAGAAAAAATTGTTCTAGATGAAGCAGATAAACTCTTCAATCCTGAAAACATCAATAATACATGCCATATTATCAAGCTTCTCAATAAACAAGTCCAGATCTTAGCATATTCAGGGACGTTCACAGCGAAAAACCTCCAGAAAATCAAAGAATACATACCTGAATATGAGGAAGTTCTCATCCTTCCTTCAATAAAACGCAAAGCCGAAGATTCTTTACTTGAAAACGACCTGGAAATAGACTTAAACCTCATATCAATATCTCAAATATGCCTAGAAATCTCTGGTTCTGATAAGGTTTATTGTAAGAAAACTGAGATTTTAGTAAATTTGTTGAAAAATATCACATTTTCTCAATGTCTGATATTTTATAATGAAAAGAACCGAGGAGAGGAGCTTTCAAGTGATTTGAAGGAAGAAGGGTTCGCAGTGACTTTCATTCACGGAGACCAAACCCAAAGTGATAGAATCAAAGTAATGAATAGACTATGCCTATCAAAAGTGAACATATTAGTCTCAACAGATCTCTTAAGTCGTGGTATCGACATCATGGATATTGATCTTGTGGTGAATTATGATATCCCTAAGAAAATAGAGACATATTTCCATAGGATCGGAAGAACTGGAAGATATGGGAAAAAGGGGGTGGCAGTGGTTTTGTTGGGGTTGGATGAAAAGAAATTTGTGGAGAAATATAAAAAGGAATTAAGCAGCTTGCAAAATGTTGAAAATGAAAAGGAATTGATTGAAAAGGCAAATGAATTCCTAAAGAAAGAGGAAAGTGGGGGGAAAGAAATTAAAAAAAGGATGGAAGGATTTTTCGAAGATAATTGCAGTAGTGATTTGAAATGGATCGAAAAGAAGGTGAAGAACCCGAATGAAGAGGAATTTAAATATTTCCCAGAAAAAAAAGAGGAAAAGATGAAAAATGTGGATTTGGATTTGGAGGGGTTACAATGTCTAAATTGCAAGATTTGCAAGGAGTTTCTAGAGAAATCGCAAGTGATGATGAAAAGGAAATTTGAAATTTTAAAATATTTCAAAGTTTAAAAAATGCTGCTTTTTGATCGCCTTTTTGAAAATTTAAATTGCCAAGAGTCGAAAATATGTCAATTTCTAATTTTTTTCCTAAAATGCAAAAAATAAAAAAAAATAATGGATGATAGAATTTTGATTTTTTATTCTTTTTTAATATTTTTTAATTAAAAAAGAAATTTTTTATCCTAAAAATTTGTCGTTTTTAATTTATATTACCTTTAAATTAGTTTTAAATTTATGAAAATGTTATTTCTAGGAAAAGCAAAGAAATCCGAAATTTTTTAATTTTGAAATTAATGAATAAAATGTATATTTTTTCTTTAAAAAACGTAAAATTAAAATTTATTTATGTTTTTTTTATAAGAGATCATAAGTTAAAAATTCAAAACAAAGGAGGGCCCTTTTATTTTTGTTCAACTCCTGCTTTTTTCTCCAGTAGTTTCATCACCTCTTCATATTCCAAATTTTCTATCAAAAGATGAAATTTCATTTTCTGTTTATTTTTATTATCCGCCATCTTCTTGCAAAACAGTTCCAAAAAATCCGGTCTTTCCTTTGGTTCGAAATTTAAACACTCCTGTAAAGCTTTTATCATATCTCTCACTTCCTTCTTATCCTTTCCCTCATCATTATTGAAATTCGTTTTGAATTTTAATAGGCATTCATGCACAAATTTCTCCATTTCAGGTTTTACCCCAATAAACTTGCATTTTTTTAATGATCCAACTTCCAAAAGAACCAAGCCCAGTGAATAAACGTCGCATTTAAACGAGTTGAATTTCTTTTCTTTTTCATTATTTTGAAACCCAGCCTTTAATTCTGGGGCTAAATATACTAAATTTCCTTGCACATTGTTGAAAAAAGCCAATGACTCACCTTCAAAAGCTTCATTGGGGTTAGAAATTTCCTTCGCAGCTGAAAAATCAAATATTTTTACTCTTTCCTTTTCATTAAGCATTAAACTGGTAGGTTTCAGGTCACCAAAATTGATGTCAATGGATTGCAAGAATGCGAACCCTTCAATCAAATCCTTTAACAGTTCTTGAATTTGTTTGATTGGCACTAATTTTGAGTTTTTGCGTTGATCATCAATAAAACTGGAAAGAGACACCGTGCAATATTCAAAAACCAAGGAATAATCGACCCCATCACTATTAAGAGATTTATAAAAACCATGAAATTCGAGAATTGCGTTAGGTTTGAAGGGAGTGCTCTTAATCTTTAATAGCAAGGAGATTTCTCTTTCGATGTTTTCTTGTTCTTGAATCATTATTTCAGGGTTCTTTTGGGTTTTTTTTACTTGGCGGACTTTTATTAGGTAAGGGGTGGAAATGTTGTACATTCCCTTATAAATGCAACGGAAAAGCTGGCCTGTGCTACTGGTGTAAATAAGCTCGAAGTTTTGGAATTTTTCAGGAAGGAGGTTTTTTAAGAGGTGACTCTCTAGACTGGGTTGCATTAGCGATGAAGGGATCTGAAATTAAAAGAATATGGAATTATTAATGAGAGTTTTTATTAAATATTGCTATAGACATAAATAAACGATAATTTTTCATGTTGTTTGAGAAAATTAAAACTGGAAAAGGTTGAAAAGACAACAAATAAAAAAATAAATTATATAAATGAGTTTTAAAAATGAAAAAAAAATCATTCTTTTATTCTTCATGAAAAAAACAATTTTTCATTAAAACATCATTTTTGATGACTTTTTAATTTTGCATAAATATTTCATTATTTGAATGAGCAGGAAGACTTATGAGATAGTCTTTTTTAAAGAGAAGATAGGTTTCATTAGTTTTGAAAATTCAGTTTTTTTAAAAAATTTCTCTTAAAAAAAATGCTAAAACTGATTTTATTTTTTTTTTAAACAAAAAAGAACATGTTTTGAAATAATTTAGATTTTTTTTCATTTAAGTTTTACAAAAATGGCAAATCCTTTTTTTTTCTCAATCAAGTTCTTTCATAATAAAAAAACCTAAAAAAACATTAAAAAAATAATAAAGAAAAAATAAATTTAGAGCATTTTTAATCTTAATGGTTTTTTGGGGGGGATCAAACTTTACTAAAATTTACAAAAATTAATAAATTTTCGTTTATAAGTCATCATGGGCATCGCTTTCTTCATAAGAGCCTGCTCCTGCTCCAGTTCCTCCTGAGTTTTTATATACTTTGCTCACAATAGGGTCACAAATTCTAAAGATCACGGAATAAAACTCATAAACTAATTAAAAAATTTCTTACGCTTGCAAGTCCTTCAATTGAGACTCAAAGGCTTCCTTATCAGCCGATGCGTTCTTATCAAGCCAATCTTGAGATTCTTTTAAAGCTTCCTTGATGGTTTTTTTTTCTGAATCTTCCAATTTATTGGCCAATTTTTCTGGATCTTCAACTGAATTTTTCATGGAGTAAATATATGACTCCAAAGAGTTTTTGGAATCGATTTTTTCCTTTGCAAGTTTATCTTGTTCAGCGAATTCTTCGGCATCCTTAAGCATTTCTAAATAAACAAAGAAAATTAATTTTTGCTATCAGCTTCATAATCTTACGTTCGATTTCTTCCTTCGACAATCTGCCCTTATCATTGGTGATGACGATCTTTTCTTGTTTTCCAGTTCCCTTATCTTGTGCCTGGACCTGCAAAATACCATTGGCATCGATTTCAAAGGTGACTTCAATCTGAGGCACTCCTCGAGGTGCTGGTGGGATCCCCGTCAAATCAAACTTTCCCAACAAATGGTTATCCTTTGTCAACGGTCTTTCTCCTTCGAACACTTGAATGGTCACGGTTGTTTGTTGGTCTTGATAAGTTGTGAACACTTGACTCTTTTTGGTTGGGATGAAAGATGCTTTTGGAATGATCTTGGTCATGACTCCTCCCACAGTTTCAATACCGAGAGTCAAAGGAGTGGCATCAATGATGACTAATCCTTCAGTTTCTTTGGATTCCTCTCCACAAATGATACCTCCTTGCACAGCAGCTCCGAAAGCCACTGCCTCATCAGGGTTGATACCAGTGTTTGGTTCTTTGCCATTGAAGAAATCCTTCACCAATTGTCTGATCTTTGGAATACGAGTGGAACCACCGACCAACACAATTTCATCAATTTGATTCTTCTTAAATCCGGAATCATCCATGGCTGTTTGAACAGGTCCTAAAGTGTTCTTGAACAAATCTGAGTTTAGTTCTTCGAATCTGGCTCTGGTCAAAACTTCACTGAAATCCAAACCTTCATAGAGAGATTCAATTTCAATCTTGGCTTCATGGGTGCTGGATAAGGCTCTCTTCGCCTTTTCGACCTCTCTCTTGAGTTTTTGAATGGATCTCTTATCTTTGGAGATATCTTTGTTGTGCTTCTTCTTGATGAGCTTGATGAAATGGTCCAACACTCTTTGATCAAAGTCTTCTCCTCCCAAATGAGTATCTCCGTTGGTGCTGACGACTTCAAAGACACCATTATCAATGGTCAGGATGGAAACATCGAATGTGCCACCACCCAAATCGAACACCAAGATGTTTCTCTCACCATTTTTCTTATCCAAACCATAGGCGATGGCTGCTGCGGTTGGTTCATTCAAAATTCTGACCACATTCAAACCTGAAATGGCTCCCGCATCCTTGGTGGCTTGTCTTTGGGCATCATTGAAATAGGCTGGCACTGTCACCACGGCGTTTTTCACCTTCTTCCCCAAATAGGTCTCTGCAATTTCCTTCATCTTGATCAACACCATTGCTGAGATTTCTTCTGGAGAAAACTGCTTGTTATCACCCTTCACTTGAGTCTTGATGTAAGGCTTACCATCTCTATCAACAATATCATAAGGCAAATACTTCTTATCATGTTGCACCGTTGAGTCTCCATACCTCCTACCGATCAATCTCTTCACGTCGTATAAGGTTCTTGTTGGGTTAATTGCACCTTGATTTTTGGCTGCTTCTCCAATCAAACGCTCTTCATCGGTAAAGGCTACCACTGAAGGTGTGATTCGGTTACCAAGTTCATTGGGAATGATTTCCACGTGGCCGTTCTTGTAAATACCCACACAAGAGTAGGTGGTTCCCAGATCGATACCAATGACTGGACATTCGACTTTGTTTTTCTTCTCCGAGTCTTGGGCTAGGAGGAGGAAGGGAGTGGACAGGGTTAGGAAAAGGGACAACAGGACTGAGATATGAGATTTCATTTGATTTTTTGCTTTTTATCTGTGTTTTTTTGTTTTTTTATGAAAAATGAAAAATATCTAATTTTTATATTCAGGGACACGTGTTTCTAAATCAAGAACATTTTTGGAAATTTATTTAATTGACGTTTTTTGGAATTCAAAGTTTTTTTGTTTGGAATTTTCTTTATTTTTTTACACGTAAACTGTTTTTATAATTTTTTCTTTAATTAATTTTTTAAAGAAAATTTCAAATATTTCATGCAGTTAGTCATTATTTTGGCACGTGAAGAAATTTAAAAAGCTATATAATAACTGAAAATACAAAGTATTTGTTCATCTCATATACTAACAATTTCCCTTTATTTTCTTATAATTTCAAGTTTTTTAAAAATTCTTAAAAGTTTATTCATGAAAACATAGAAAAAAAGAAATTTTATGATAAAAACGACCGTCTTGTTAAAATTCATGAAAAATTGTAATTTCTGCTTATAAAATGCAGGATAAGAAACCCAACAATCAACAAAACAGTTAAATAAACCACGATTTTCCCAGTATGTGATACCATCAAACTATCCACTCTCGTCAAAGTTTGTTTTAAATAAAAGGAAATAGAGCCAAAATGCTGACCGACGGTATCAAGAATCGGTTTTTCTTCAGTTATGTCTTCATTTAAGCCCATGCCGATTTGTTTCAACTCATTCACGTTCTGTAATAAGACATCGATTTTATATTCGTTTTGTTCTTCTAAATTTTTTTGCAAAATCGCTTCATAGTCACCAGAATTTGGCGAGTTCCCTTTCATTGGTTTTGAGGGATTCCTTTTATTCATTGTTTTTTTTTTGGGGGGGTAGGGTTAATAGTTTTTTAATTTTGCTTTTTTTTATTGATTTTGAATGAATTGGGTTATCAGAAATTACAAGTAATTAATATTTTTTCAAAAATGATGATTGTTTTTTTGGCAACCATAGCTTCTAAAAAAAATAACTTTATGGAAATGTCAAAACTTATAATTTTTTTTTATATAAGGGAAAAATTCAGATTTTGTTAAGGACCTGCCTAAAATAGAAAGAAAAGAAACTCTTGTCTTGTGAAAGAAAAAAAAAAAATGCTTAATTTTTATGAATTATCTTCTATTTTCAAAAAAAATAAAAGTCCTTTAATCGCAAAAAACAAGATAAAATCTTGATTTATTAAAAAAAACATTAAATTCTCTAATCCAAAATCACGCAAAATCCACGCTAAAACTTTAGTTCAACTCCTTGCTATTTCTTTTAAAATTCTGGCTGATTCTTTAGTCAATTTTCTATAAAGGCCAACAATGTTCTGCAGCAAATTATAACAAACCATAACTTTTCTTAAAAGACAGACATTACATTCTTCCCAAATGTTCAAAGCCAAAATCAAGCCTGAAGCCATCCAAACCAAAAAGCTTCAAAAATCCGATAAGCGATCACGAGCCAAAACTGCGGGGCTTCCAATGAAAGAAGATCTTTTGTTTCAAATGAAGCATCTCAAAATAGATGACGAAAGCAACATCCAAACTCTTATAAAGAACATCCAATCGATGAAGAAAGAATCCCGAAAGATGGACATGAGTAGTCCATTGACTGGCAAGTGTGGAGACATGGATAAGATTGAAATAGAGGAAGATGAGAAGATCATTGGAAATGACGAGATCTATGACATGATGTACGGGTCGAATTATGAGAAACAGCTCTATCATGATGAGGTAATGAACTATTTCATATAATTTTTGTAATAATGTCTATGACAATATAGCCTGATATGAAGAATGTGCTCGAGAAAACAGAGATTAGAGATAGCTTGAGAGCCAAGATGGTGGATTGGATGATCGAAGTGTTCGCCAATTATTCTGACACGAGCCAGATTCAGACTTATTTCAAAGCTGTGACCATAATGGATCTCTACATAAAACACTCTAAAACGTAAATTTTGCATAAAATTCAGAAAAAATGAAAAGTTATTTAAAAAGAGTGCTTAAAGACAATGATGTCCATCTTTCAGGAGTGGCATCCATGTTCCTGGCAACCAAATATGAGGATATCTATCACATTCCTCTCAGAGACTTCCTGACCAGAGTCGCACATAACAAATTCAAAGGGTTGATAACAATTTGAATATGTTTTTTTTATCATTTGTTTTAATTTCAGCCTTGAAATCAAATCAAAAGAATGGGACATTATGACAGTCCTCAATTTCGACATCTCCTTTCCCACTTATTACAATTTCTTCGAAAGGTTCTTTTGGAAATCTTTCAACGCCGACGTCAATTCAAATTATATCATATCGATAGAAGAAACAGGGATCTACATTCTCCGGATGGTGCTTTATAATGTCAGTCTCATGAAGTACAGACCTCATATTTTGGGACTTTCAGTTCTGATTCTCGCCGTCCACACGCTTTTTGAAGAGCTCATGAACAAAAATAAAGGGCATAAGGAAGTTTTGAAGATTCAAGAAAGAGAAATTGTATGAAACATTTTTAGAAAATAAAATTAATTCGTTTTTTGATTAGAGCGAAGGAATTTATTCAGTCAACCCTAATGTCAACATTGAGGAAGTGGAGAAATGCTCGTATGAGCTCGGAACTTTCATCAATAATTTCGAAAGTTCGTACCCTGGGTTGATGAATTATCACAAGTTCCAATTGGAAATTATCAGATGAAATTAATCAAGAATGTTTTTATATAAATTATTGAAAATTCCAATGTGTCAAAAATCATCTGAAATTAAATCCTAATTTATATTTTTAAGACTTTTTTTTTTAATCGAAAAAAAAAAAAACAATTATTAGGAAAAATTTTGAGAATCCATTTGAAAAAAAACTAAAAAATGCATATTTTCTTGAAAAAAGTGCATTCATCCTCATGTTTCTTCCACTCCTTTCACAGATTCTCCTCGATAAACTCCATTAACGCCTCCAAAGATTATTACAAAACTTTGGGTCTAACCAACAAATCAACGATCCCGGAAATAAAAAAATCTTTTTACCAATTAGCGAAAAAGTACCACCCCGACATAAATAAAGGCTCTGACGAGAAATTTAAGGAGATTAATGAGGCTTATGAAATTTTAGGTGATGAAAACAAACGAAAGGAATATGATGAATTACGAAGGGTGGGTCAAACTGATCCCTCTAATCGGCAACAAAACCCATATTATTCTCAAAATCCATATGGAAATTCTGCCAATCAATATAATTATCATTCGAACAGCACTAATAACGCAGCCAATCAACAAAGATACTATTATTATGAGGTGAAAACTGACAAAGGAACCTATAAAAAGAGCTTCAAACAAGAAGGACCCTTCCAAAATAAACATTATCAAAGAAGAGATATGGGACTCAATGAGGAAATCATACAAGAGTTTATGAAGACTTTCTATGAGGGGAAAATGAACCCCAATCAACAACATCAACAACAAAATAAAGCAAAAACTCACTATTCAAATCAGGAAAATTGGGCGAGAAATGAGGATTTCATGAGACAACAGGGCTTTCGAAAGGATCCCTTCACTTATGATTATGAAGATTATAAAGCATATGAAAGCAGGAAGGAGGAGGAATTAAAAAGACAAAGGGAATATGAGAAACTTCAAAGAGAAAAACAAGTAATGATTTATATTTTTTTTGGGAAGGATGAAAATAGCACAATTAGGAGAAATTTATGAAAGATGTTGAAAAAGGATATGAAACTGTAAAAAAGAAATTTGATGATGTTTCAGGTCAGGTCATGGACTTCGCACAGGTTTTTATTTTTTTTTGAAAGTTTTTATTTTTTAATAATAATGAATAGCATGCGAAAGTGTTTTTAAAAAAATTCTTTAAATGAAGGAAAAACGAAATAATGCTTAAATTCAAACGAGAACACTATTTGAAATTTAAAAGTGGGTCGCTATAAATTCTTTTTTTTAATTTTCAATATAAATTTTTCAATGGTTTTGGTAATTTTACATTGAA
>Ga0302320_10023981_pt1 | contig 11939 bp, 8 predicted proteins | sample Bog_T0_3_FD_202130 | JGI IMG/M metagenome (GOLD analysis project Ga0302320, IMG submission 202130) | Peat permafrost microbial communities from Stordalen Mire near Abisko, Sweden - Bog_T0_3 | ecosystem: Environmental > Terrestrial > Soil > Wetlands > Peat | place: Sweden: Abisko, Stordalen Mire... | reverse complement strand
GATATTGAGCTCCTCGTTGCCGGTCACCCGGCCCTCGTGTTCGAAGTATCCAACGCCGTTCTTGTAGAGGACCACGCGCCGAATGGGAAGCTCGCCCGCTCCGTCTGCCGCTCCGTCCGCGTGGGCGGCGGATTTCGCGGCGGCCTTGCCTGTGGCGGCTCTAGCCGCAGGCTGCACCGCCTTCTGAGCCATGCCCGGCGCCAGCAGCGCCAGCACTGCGGAAATAAGCACAGCGAAGGGAAGTAGTGCAAAGCGAAGAACTGCCGGCAGTCGTCTCATGCGGTCTCCTATCGTCCCGGTCATCCTACGTGGTGGTCGCCGTGGCGCGCAGTGATTTCCGTCCCGCGCCGCGGATTGCAGATTCGTATATTTTCATGCCGCTACAGGGTACTGACCCCGGAGCCCTGCGTCGAGTTCCCGGAATCGCCATTGGATGCGTGAAATTGCGATTCGCTGAAAAGTGGCCTCACCGTGGCGAGTGACCGCTGCCACTGCCTCCGGTGCGCAACAGGGGGCACACTAGAATGACGGGGGAGTGTAGTTGCCCCCGCCAATCTTAATTATCGAGCGGAGATAGCCTTGAGCACCTCATTTGCGTCGGCAAAGCGGTCGGATTTGAAGATCCTGCAACCGGAAAAGACCCTGACCGGCGGTCCAATTCAGCCATTGCAGAAGGGCCTTCCAAAGACGACCACCTCGTTGTGTCCGGATTGTGAGACCACCACCCGCATCCCGGCGCGCATCTTTGAAGAGAACGGCCGCGTCATGATGGAGAAGACCTGCCCCGAGCACGGCGATTTCAAAGACTGCGTGTACTCCGATGTTGCCCTCTATCTGAAGATGGAGGAGTGGACCTTCGGCGATAACACGGGCCTCAGCAATCCGGCGGTCAACAAGGGCGCCGAAGCCGTTTGCCCCGACGATTGCGGACTCTGCTCGCTGCACACCTCGCACTCCGCCTTGGCCAATGTCGATCTCACCAACCGCTGCAACCTGACCTGCCCGGTCTGCTTCGCCAACGCCAACGCCGCGGGCTACCTCTACGAGCCCGACGTCGAGCAGGTGCGCACCATGCTCAACGCGCTGCGCAACGAGCGTCCCGTGGACGGTCGCGTCGTGCAGTTCTCCGGCGGCGAGCCCACCATCCATCCCAAGTTCATCGAGATTCTGAAGATGGCCAAGGAGATGGGATTCACCCATCTGCAGGCGGCCACCAACGGCATCCTCATTGCCAATAGCCTCGAGTTTGCCAAGCAGTGCAAGGAAGCCGGGCTGGCCACCTTATACCTTCAGTTCGACGGCGTCAGCGATGACATTTACCTCAAGACGCGCGGCGAAGCGCTGCTCGCAAAGAAGATGCAGTGCATCGAAAACTGCCGCCAGGCGGGAATGAAGATCGTCTTCGTGCCCACCATCGTCAAGGGTCTGAACGACCATCAACTGGGCGACATCCTCCGGGTGGCCATCGACAACGTGGACACCGTCAGCGGCATCAGCTTCCAGCCCGTCGCCTTTACCGGACGCATCTCCAAGAAGGAACTCGAAGCCAAGCGCTTCACCCTTACCGATCTCGCCTTTGCTCTGAGCGACCAGACGGGCATGTTCGACAAGTACAACGACTGGTTCCCGCTGTCGGCCATTACCCCGTTTAGCAAACTGATCGCTGCGGTCGAGCATCGCGGCGTGCCCACCATTTCCAGCCATCCGCACTGCTCCCTGGGCACCTACATGTTCGTCGATGAAAAGTCCCGCAAGGCCGTGCCGGTCACCCAGTTCGTCGATATACCGGCGATGCTGCAGGATATCGAGATGCTCTCGCGCAAGTCCTTCGGCGGACTCAAGAAGTATTACAACGGCGCCATGGGCTGGATGGAATTGAAGAAGCACTTCAAGGCCGACCTCGCCCCCGCTGGACTCACCTTTGAGAAGTTCCTCAACACCATTCAGGGCATGACCAACAAAAAGCTGGGACGCGACGGCATGGACGGAACCTTCACCTACCGCACCCTGCTGGTCGCCGGCATGCACTTCCAGGATTCCTACAACTACGACATCGAGCGCGTAAAACGCTGCGTGATTCACTACGCCGCGCCCGATGGCAAGCTCTATCCCTTCTGCACCTACAACTCCGGCCCCACCTACCGCGAGAAGATCGAGAAGCAGTTCTCGATTCCCTTCGAGGCACAGTTGGACCGCTTCGAGTTCGTCGAACTGACGCCCGCGAAGTAGGCGCCCCCGAGCAAAAAAGAGAGCCCGCCAGTCGATGGCGGGCTTTCTCGTTGCCGCGAAGCAGTTCGCTACTTGGCCGGCTCGGCAGGCTTGGGCGCAGGTGGCGGAGCTACCGGCTTCTCCATGTCAGGCGCGGTCGCCGTTGGGGCTGGCTTCTCCATGGCAGGCATCGCCGGAGTCTTGGGCTTGATCGTCAGCAGTTCGACGTCGAAAATCAACGTCGCGTTCGGTCCGATGTCGCCACCCGCACCGCGCGGTCCATACGCGAGCTCGGAGGGGACATAGATCTGGTACTTGGAGCCGACCGGCATCAGTTGCAGGATTTCGGTCCAGCCCTTGATCACCCGGTTGACCGGGAAGGTCGCCGTCTGACCGTGCTTGGCGGAGCTGTCGAACTCCTTGCCGTTGATCAGCGTGCCGCGATAGTTGACCTCGACGGTGTCGGTCGCGGTCGGCTTCGGGCCGTCGCCCTGCTTTTCAACCTTGTACTGCAATCCGCTCTCGGTGGTGGTGATTCCCGGCTTGGCCTTGTTGGCCGCCAGGAACGCGTCGCCTTCCTTCTTGTTCTCGTCGCCGACGGTTTTCATCTTGGCATCCTGCTTGTCCTTTGCTTCCTTCTGGTAGGCGGTGAATGCCGCTTTGGCCACGTCATCGGTCAGCAGCAGCTTGTCTCCGTTGAGAGCATCCTTCATGCCGCGCAGGAAAATCGCATGATCGATCGCGAGGCCGTCCGACTGCAGTTTCTTACTGACGCTGTCGCCAATGTTCATGCCGAGGGCGTAGCTGGCTTTTTCCTTCTCGGTTTTAAGTTCAATCGCGGCGGGCTTCGCAGCCGCGGCCGCCTTATGCGTTGCGGTGGAGGGAGAAGCGGTTGCGGGTTTTGCCGCGGGAGTCTGCTGAGCCCAAATGCTGGCAGTCAGCCCGATGCCGGCAACGAGTAGAGTGATAGCCGTAGTGAGTTTGCTTTTCATACTCAGAATCAGAACATAAAGTGGCCCAATCGGCAAAGCCAAAGTTGCGCCGCCACCCGTCCGCCGCGGTTCGCGGCCGCGCCGCGGGGTGACGGCCGGGTGTGACGGACTGGTGTGACGGCGAGGTTGCTACAATCAGGCGAGCCATGGCAAAGCCGGCGCATGCCCCTGAAACCTTCGAGCCCGCGGTCCTGCGCCGGGTGTCAAACGCGGCCCTGCGCCGGGCGCTGCTGGCCTGGTATGCCACGCACCGGCGCGACCTGCCCTGGCGGCACGATCGCGATCCCTACCGTGTCTGGGTCTCCGAGATCATGCTCCAGCAGACCCGCGTCGCCGCCGTGCTCGAGCACTATCGCCGGTTTCTGGAGGCGTTTCCCACCATCGCGGCGTTGGCCTCGGCTCCCGTGGACCGCGTGCTGGCGCTGTGGAGCGGCTTGGGCTACTACCGCCGCGCCCGTCTCCTGCACCAGGCCGCCCGGCAGGTGTGCAGCGAACTTGGCGGCGAGATTCCGCATACCGCCGCAACTCTCCGCGAACTGCCCGGGGTCGGGCGCTACACCGCCGCAGCCGTTGCCAGCATCGCCCATGGCGAGCCTGTCGCCGTGGTCGATGGCAACGTCGAGCGCGTGCTGTCCCGCCTCGATGGCGCGGCACGCTCCGGCGCCGCCCTCTGGCTGCGGGCGCAGGAGTTGCTGGACCCGCGCCATCCCGGCGACTGGAACCAGGCCATCATGGAGCTGGGCGCGACCGTCTGCACCGTGCAGAGTCCGCAGTGCCCCGTCTGCCCGCTTCGCCCTTGGTGCCGCACCCTCGGGGCAGGCCCGCGCCAGCCTCAGCCTGCCCGCAAGCGCCTCTCGACAACCCGGGCGCTCATCCAGCACGCCCATCGTATCTACCTCGTCCAGCGCCCAGCCGATGTCGCCAAAATGGCCGGCATGTGGGAGCTGCCCGAACTCACCGCCAGCGCCGCCGAGCCTCCGCCCGAAGCCGTCCTCTGCACCGTGCGCCACTCCATCACAGACACCGATTACCGCGTGCGGGTCTTGCGCCTTCCGCTGAAGCTGCTGCCGCCAGCCGGCAAGAGGGCGGGCCGCTGGGTACCCTGCGATCAGATTTTCGCCCTCCCGCTCACCGGGCTCACCCGTAAGATATTGCATAAGCTGGGTTTCCCGGCAGCATCCGGCGGGCGATAGGGAACCGGTGCCAGACCACGTACAATGGAACTTTGCGGCGAACCATACTAGTAATCATTTGGAATGAGAGTGTTAACTATGCGCAAGAGTTTGGTAATCGCGGGAATGCTCCTGGCGCTGGCGGGCACCGACCTAGCAGCCTCCGCCCGCCACCCGGCGAAGCGGGCCGCCAGCGCCAGCCAGCCCGACGGCATGATGGATGCCCTGCACAACGTGCAGGCCGAACGCATCCGCACCGACGTGAAATACCTCTCCAGCGATGCCCTCGAGGGCCGTGGAACCGGTGCCAAGGGCGGCGATCTGGCGGCCGACTACATCGCCAAGCAGTTCAAGGAAGCGGGCGCCGAACCGGCGGGCGACAACGGAACCTACTTCCAGAAGGTTCCGCTCGTGGGCGTCACGACCCTGCCCGAAACCACTCTCTCGGTCACCACGCCGCTCCAGACCATGAACCTGCGTTTGCTCGATGACGTCATGGTCTTCAACCTCGACCAGCACGAGGTTCGCGACGTCAACGCCGACGTGGTCTTCGCCGGCTACGGCATCACCGCGCCCGAGTTTGGCTGGGATGACTACGCCGGCGCCGACGTGCGCGGCAAGGTCCTGCTCCTGCTGGTCAACGAGCCGCCTTCGGACGATCCCAGCTACTTCGGCGGCAAGGCGCTAACCTACTACGGACGCTGGACTTACAAGTTCGAGCAGGCTGCGCGCCTGGGCGCTGCCGGCGTGATCCTGATCCACCAGAGCGCCATGGCCAGCTACGGATGGGATGTGGTTCGCAGCTCTTGGGCCGGCGAACGCTCCGGCCTGGCCGATGACCCGGAGCCAAAGCTCGCGCTCGCCTCCTGGGTGCAGTTGGAGAAGGCCCGCGCCATGCTGGCCGATGCTGGACAGGACTTGAATGCGCTTCTAGCCGCGGCGCAGCGCAAGGGATTCCGCGCCCTGCCGCTCCCTCTCAAGGTGAACGTCCACCTGGTCTCCTCGATTCGCCGTTTCTCATCCAGCAATGTCATCGCCAAGGTGCCCGGCTCCGACCCTGACTTGGCCCGCCAGGCCGTGATCTTCACCGCGCACTACGACCACCTCGGAATTCATCCCGACGAACCCGGCAACAACATCTACCACGGCGCCCTCGACAATGCCACCGGCACGGCCATGGTCCTCGAGATGGCGCGCGCCGTCGCCGCCACTCCGGTCAAACCCAAGCGCTCCATGTACTTTGCCGCCGTCACCGCCGAGGAGCAGGGTCTCTGGGGCTCCGAGTACCTCGCCAAGCATCCCCCGGTCCCGCTCTCCGCCATCACCCTCGATCTCAACTACGACGCCATCAAGCCGCTGGGAATTCCCCGCGAAGTGCAGGCCGAAGGATACCAGCGCACAACCTTCCGCGCCGTCTTTGAGAAGACCGCGGCCGACTTCAAGCTGACCGTGCTCGCCCCGGCCCATCCCGAGTACGGCGGATACTATCGCTCCGACCATTTCAGCTTCGCCAAGCTGGGCGTCCCCGCCTTTTCCATCGAGCCCGGCGAGCGCTTCACCGGACATCCCGAGTCGTGGGTCAAGACCAATAGCGATGCCATGGACAAGAGCTACCACCAGCCCAGCGACCAGTACAGCCCGGAGTTCGACTACCGCTCCAACGCCGTGCTCGCCCGCTTCGGCATCGCCCTCGGCTTCCGCGCGGCAAATCAGCCGGCCCTCGTGCAATGGCAGCCGGGAGATGAATTCGAACGCGCCAGAAAGAGCTCCGCACCGTAATTTTCCGCCGGGGAAAAAGAAGCCGCCGGGGACGCAATCCTGCACTCCCGCCGGCCTCGTCCCCTGTGATAAAGTCGCAAGAGCGGCGCATCAACTCATAAAGAAGTAAGGACCGAATGTCTCCGTTGCCTTGGTTTGGGCGGGCGAAAATGCGCGACCTCGCGAGCCAGTTCCCGCTGGCCTCGTACGTTCCGCAACTCACTCTCCAGGGGCTGGTTGCGGGGGTGGACAATCTGCGCCCCGACGTCTTCCTCAGTCCCCGGTTCACCGAGATCGCGCGCGTCCACCTCGCCAACCTCATTGAGCAGCATGGCGGCGTCGAGCAACTGCTCCGCGTGCCCGACGAAAATCCGTTCGGCGACTCGCCTTACGGACGCGCCCACGTCAAAGACGATGCCCTGCCCGAGTCGGACGTGGATTACCCGGCCCGGTTCAAGCAGTGTCTGGGCGAGTTGCAGATCGCATCCCTGCGCCGTGCCCGCGAAGCCGACGACATGCAGCTCGATCTCCTCTGCCGCGTCGCCCTGGTCAATTTTCTTCGCGGCGAACTCGGCTTGCAGTTCGCCCAGGTGCTCGAGCGCTGTCGTGACAATCTCAGGAAGCGCGACGAACGCCGCCTCGAACTCCAGCAGATGGTGTGGCGCGACCGCTTCGTGCACTTTCAGGTCAACAAGCGCCAGGTGCTCCGCCGCGTCTCCCGCGACGTGCTCGCCACCATGAACGAAGTCGAGCGCGAGACCGTCGCCAGCACCCGCCACTCGCTGTTTGGCGAGCGCGAGGCCGCCGCCTACGAGGTGCTCACCAACCGCCTTCTGTTTCCCGATTCCATCCATGACCCCTTTGTTCGAGCCGAGCACTACGCCCTGTTCGGAAGCTTCGACCGCGATCCCGACCTCTTCAATCACGTGGTCGTGCTCGCCAAGCGTTTCCTCAAGGAGATTGGCGCCGCCACCGGCGACGTCGAAGCCGGGGCGCTGCTCAATGTGCCCGAAAATGCCAAGGTCCTTATGTTCAGCGGCCTGGACGATGATTCCGCTCGCGGCAAGGTGCAGCGGACCCTCACCGCCGCATGGATGGACATCCTCGAAAATGCCGGGGTCATGGACTACGTCGTGGCCGCCTATGAGACCGTCCCCATCCTCGGCGACTACGGCGCCGTCGTCTCGCCCCAGCAGTTGAAGTGCGCCCTGATTCAGAAGCCGGAGCTGCGCAGGGTCGAGGAGGTGCTGGAGACGCGCGACCGCCGTCCTCCTGACAAACTGCACGCTGCCGTCCAGCGCGTGCGCTCGGCGGGCAAGGTCGAGCGTATGAGATATGCCGCGCGATACCTCATCGACCTCTCCCGCTTTCATCGCGACGTGCGCAAGATGGAGGCGCTCGAGCGCGCCCTCGAATCGGTCAACGTCCTCAACAACGAGCGTCTCCGCCAGCTCTCCGAAATCAACGGCACGCTCTACGAGTTCCTCCTGCCCGAAGAGGAAAAGCCGGCCGAGCAGCGGGTCAAGGACCACATCGTCCTCAAGGCCGACATCCGCGACTCCACGTTCCTGACCCGTTCGCTGCTCGCCCGCGGGCTCAATCCGGCATCGTTTTTCAGCCTCAACTTCTTCGAGCCGGTGAACAAATTACTGCCCGCCCACGGCGCCGAAAAGGTCTTCATCGAAGGCGACGCCGTCATCCTCACCCTGCTGGAAAACGAGGCGCAGCGCGGCTTCGGCGTAGCCCGCACCTGCGTCCTGGCGCGTGAGATTCTGAACATCGTCGGCGCCTACAACAGTGCGTCCATGGAAAACGGTTTGCCGACGCTCGAAATCGGCATCGGCATCGCCTATCAGAATTCCCCGCCGCTCTACCTCATGGACGGCGCTCACCGCATCATGATCTCCGACGCCATCAACCTCAGCGACCGCCTCAGCGCCTGCCACAAGCGCGCGCGCAGCCACCTCCAGGGCGGCAATCCCCTCTTCAACGTCTTCGTCTTTCAGACCGTCGATGAGCAGGCCGCCGCTGGCGCCGTCGAAGACTTCCTGCTCAACTACAACGTCGGCGGAATCCAACTTCCGCGCGCCGCTTTCGAGAAATTGCAGGATGAGATTTCACTCGAAGAATTCACCATGGAATTGCCCATGCCCTGGGGCACGGACAAAGTGCGCCTGTATCGCGGCTTGGTTCCGGTCAGTCCCGGCGTCTTTCATCCCATCCTGCTGCGCGAGGGCAAAGCCGCCCAGGTCGAAGTCCGCGACTTCCGCTTCGTGCGCTGGACCGCCCACCTCTACTACGAAGTCTGCTCCAGCCCCCAACTCACCGCCCTCATCGAGCGCCACCACGCCGCCCCAACGACCTAGCCGCGGCCTCCCGCGCTACTCTGTCTGTCACCCGGAATTTCACCCGCAAGTCGTCCGTCCCGCCCTCGCCTCGACGTGATCATATAAGCATATGAGCGTATAAATATATACGCTTTTACTCATTGCTGTCATTCCGAACGAAGTGAGGAATCCCCGCCCTGCCCAAATCTCCCGCGCCGTCTCCAAGGCATTTCAGCCAGCCAACTCCGTGGCCTTACCGGCGACCACTACGCTAGCTGTACGCTGGTTCTAGTGTTGGCGCTGTTCCAACTCTTGGGCCTCGCTGCCGACTACTGCCCTAGCTCTACGAGACAATGCCGCCGGTGGCTCTTTCCCGCCGCCCACCCCGAACGCCCCGCCGCCCGTCCCTCGCCCCGCCAGGTCCTATCGCAACCCCACCGCCTTCAGCCGGAACGGAACCGTGACCACCGCTTCCAGGTCGATGGCTTGCCCGTCCTTCAGCGCTGGCCGGAACAGCCACCGCGACAGCGCCTCGACCGCATTGTGGTCCAGCCGCGGCTCCAGGCTCTTGGCCACCACAATGTCGCCCACGCTGCCATCGGAGCGAATAATCGCCGTCAGAATCACGGTGCCCTGCACTCCGTCCTGCATCAACTCGCCCGGATACGCCGGGTCGAACTTGCTCAGCACCTCGGGCGCTGCAATCGGCGAGTGGCCACCCGCCGGATCGCGTTCCACAAAGTGAATGATCCAGCTCCCGGTCACCGTGTTCAGGTTCGGCATGTTGACCGAAAGCGTGTACGAACGCCGTCCCGCAAAGATTCGATTCTCCAGCTCGCTGCGCGCCGCCGTGCTCTCCCGCGCAATCGCCTGATGCGGCGGCGCCGAGCTCGGTGGCGGAGGCCGCATCGCGGCCATGAACTTCGCGCGCACATTGGGATCGGACGGCGCGGTCTTGGCGACCGGACCGTTGGGCATCGGGCCGTTGGACGCCGGCGCGTTCGGCGCGGCCACCGCTGCCGCCGCCCGCGCCGGAGCGCCCACGCTGATGCCGGCGGGCGCGTTGGCCGGCCCATTCGAGTCGCCTGCACCCACCGCCCCTGCGCCATCGGCGCCCGGAGTTCCCGGCGCGTCGGCGCGTCCGCCGGGCGACGCCGCAAACGCTCCGCTGCGGTTGCCCGCCGGAATCTCCACCGGCCCGTGTACCTCGGCGGGATGCAGGTTCAGCGCGATGATCTGCGCCGAGCCGCGCTGCTGGTCCCCTATCGATTGCATCTCGGGAATGGGCGCTGCGACCTGTGCCCCAAACTGCCCCAGGTTCGCGTTGCTGCCGCGTCCGGTTGAGCCTGCATCCGCCGCCGGTCCTGCCACCCTGGGCTGGAAAGCAGGCAGCGTCAGTCGAGGATTGGCCACCGTAATGTCCGGCGCGGCTCCGGCCACCTGCGCCTGAAAGCCGGCCCCCCTTGAGCGCTCGCCCAGCGCGCTGGTATCGGCCGCCGGGCCAATCGCCCGGGGCAGCAGTGCCGGCAGCCGCATACTGGACACGTCGCGCGCGCTGGCCGCCAGCGGTTGCACCGGCGGCACCGGCCGGTAGGCGACGATATTCGGCAGGTTCACGTCCTTCGTCAGCTTGATCTTCGGCGGCGTGACGATGGTCTGGTGCAGGTTGTCCGGATTCTCTGGCAGCGAGCGAATCTCCTGCTTCGCCAGCACCGGCGCCGCTTTTCCGCGAGCCGGAGAGTGGCTCGGCGACCCATGCAACTCCGGCAGATACTGGCTCAACGTGTAGCCCTCGCGGGCGTGGCGCGACAGTGGCGACTCCAGATGTACCGTCGCCGTCGGCCAGATTGAGACCGCGTACAGCAGCCCCAGCAGCGCCACGTGGGCGCATACCGAATCCAGCACCCCGCGGCGCGGAAACGGCGTGCGCACGTCGATGTCCCGCCAGAAACGGTGGTCAGGCCGGTACGTGCTGACCTGCCGAGGCACCACGCGGCCCCGCAGACGCTCCCCCAGGTTGCTGGCGAAGACCTCGAACCGATTGGGCCAGTCCACCAGTAGGCGCAGCGCGTCGGGATCTTCGGGCACCGCGCCGGCCGATGGGCCCTTCGCGCTTCGGAATTTGAAAATAATTCGCAAGGCCGCTTTGGCGCGATTATACCCCGAGCGTCCGCCCGCGCCCCGCCGCCCGCACCTCGGCTATACTCAATTCCACCGTATGAAGAACATTTTCGCAATCGCAGCTTCGTTGCTCGTCATGGTCGCGGTCGCGCTGCCCCAGTCGCCCGCCCCGGCCGAGCCGTCCGCCAGCCCGGACATCACCGGCCTCTATTCGTTCGTCCACGAAGGCGAGTTCGTCCAGATCGAAGTGAACGACGGCAAGGTTACGGGTCTGGTCTCGCGCTTCAAGGACGACAACCCCGAGAAGGCCGAATTTGTCGACCAGTTCTTCGACCAGGCAACGCTCGATGGCGCGACCCTCAGCTTCCGCACCAAGCCGGCCGACGGCGTCTGGTTCGAGTTTTCCGGGTTGGTCGAGCGCGGCCCGGCAAAGACTCCGGGCGAGGAAGCTTATTGGACCGTGCGAGGTACCCTGACCGAGCATCGCACTTCGGCGCAGGGAACCGTTTCCGCGAAGGAGCAGAAGCTGACCCTCAAGTCGTTTCCCCAGGATGCCGAGCCGGACGCGCCAGGCGGCGCGTCCAGGAGCGAAAAGAGCGAATAGCCTGCGGCCGCCCGCTCAGCCGCGCGGCGTGCTGCTGGCCAACTTCCGTTCCAGAAACTCCACGTGCTCGGCCTCGAAGCCGGAAAGCTCCTGGTAGAGCGCGCGCAGCGCGGGGTCGCTGGCCGTCTTTGCCAGCGCCACGTAAAAGTCGCGCGCCTGGTTCTCCGCGCCGAGCGCAATCCGCAGCGCACGGATGCGTGCCGCCTCCGCGTCGGTCGAGTCAAAGATCCCCTCCTCCACAAACTGGGGAAATTCAATGATTTCCTGCACGTCCGCCCCGGTCAGCGCACAGGCCGATTGCCCGTACAGTGCCGTGTAGCGCTCCTGCAGCAGCGTGCTGTGGTGCCGCTCCTCTTCCGCCATCTCCCACAGAACGCCGGCGGTCTGCAGTGAAGTGGAGTCCTGAAAGGAGACGAATAACTGCGCGAAATTGTGGTAGGTCTCCGCGTTGCGCTCCTCAATGAAGATGGCCACGTGGAGCGCTTCCTGTGGCGAGAGCGATTGAAAACTGCGTTTCATGAATGCATGCCTCGGTTGCCGCACCGCGCCTCGGAACCGCGCGGCGGTTTACGCAATATGTCGCGCGATCCACTGCGCATGGAACTGCCTGACAATGAGTCCCGTAAGAAAAACCATCCTTGCGCTCGTCCGCCCGCAGCCGTGCCCTCGCATCCGGTCTGAATCCACGGCTCCTTCCGCGCCTCTAAGCCTCGCCGGTGCGCGCCTGGCTCGGGTCCAGGTACGCAATCTTGGCGCG
>Ga0302320_10023979_pt1 | contig 11940 bp, 11 predicted proteins | sample Bog_T0_3_FD_202130 | JGI IMG/M metagenome (GOLD analysis project Ga0302320, IMG submission 202130) | Peat permafrost microbial communities from Stordalen Mire near Abisko, Sweden - Bog_T0_3 | ecosystem: Environmental > Terrestrial > Soil > Wetlands > Peat | place: Sweden: Abisko, Stordalen Mire... | reverse complement strand
CACATACAGCCGATCCGCCAGAGCACTTTTGCCGATGGTCAGAATTCATTGCCTAAGGCTCAACCACTTGCGTGCCTTGCAAGTGGTTGACTCACTCACTCAACGCTTTTCAATGTTCCGTACTTCTTTTATCGCAAAAACTGTGTTGGATCAACTCGCTGGCGGAGATATTCGAGCGCGTCTTGGGTAATACTCTGAGGCGTTTGATTTCTCGAAGCAAGGTTGTCAGCCCACGTGCGACCAGGGTGAAGCACGTCCCATGCCGAGCGCATACCTTTCAAACGACCAGCGCCAGGATCATGATTACCGAAACCATCGACGAGCCCATTCCAGACCGGCTGAAACCTATTAATTAGAAGACTCTCACCCAAAGGAATCCAAATTGGCTCGATTACGAGCCATCGGCAATGGAAGTCGCCAAGATCCAAATTTGTGGCGGCAATCACCGAAGTGCGATGTTGTCTCAATCGATCAAATAACGCTTGTGTTGTCGTCCCGACAGAAATTCCGCGTCGACCTCCAGAGGGCACTGCCTTTCCAACATATATTGGTTGTCCCCATTTTCCATTTCGATTCGCTTGTGTAACAAGTGCATACGGTGCGAAAGGTCCCGTGTAATAAATGGCGTAAATTCCTGCACCCCCAAAACGACGATTGGGTAAATCATCCAAAGGAACAGGCTCCAATTGGAGCAAAGCGTTCGTAATGCTCTCTCCAATGTTCGAAATATCAAGCGGATTATATGGCTCAGTCACGCCGACTTACGCCGTTCCCGTCTTAAAGCGCCTTTTTCTCGGATCTCTGCGGCTGACAAATGCTCCGCGATATGACCGGCAACTTTCTGAGCAAGTAGGACGGGCACGGCGTTTCCTAGCTGCCTCATGGCTTCGGTCCAAGAACCTTGGATCTCGTAGCGATCGGGAAACGTTTGCAAGCGTGCCGATTCGCGAACCGTGAAGTATCGAACAGATCCATCGGGCGAGCGGAGCATGTTTTCACCACCTGGGACGCCGTGATCCCCTGCTTTAAGAGTTTTAGCGGGCTCATCCAAATGACTTCCGGTGTGACCCGGGTACGATCGGGCGCCTGGTTGAAGCACATGATTCAGGAAATCAGGCGATTCCGACTGTACTGGTTGGGGCAACCCTTCCAATGCATCCCTCACGGTTCTCCATGGATGACTAAATGACTCCAAGTCTTCACGACTACCCAGTCGCGTATGGTCAAGTTGAACCGGTCGTTTCCTCTTGGAAACACGATGACGGTCCCAGTATTCGCCTATCGACTTACTCCGCGATAACGCGTGTTGAGAGTGAGTTGGTGAAGGAAACGAAAACTCGGCGTCGACGTCGGATCTGAAACCAATTAGAAAAACCCGATGGCGCTGCTGGGGAATGCCATAGTCAGCCGCGTTTACCAAGGTCGAAACTACTTGATAGGTCAAGTCTTTGTTTCCGACGGAGGTGTACTCAGATTGAAGTCTATGTTGATGCTCCATCCACGTCTCGTTATCAAAGCGTACTAACTCAGGCATCGTTAACCGGAGCTGGATATAGGAATAGTAATTTGCAAACGATGATCGCGTGAGACCCTTAACATTCTCAAGCAAAAACGCCTTTGGACGTAACAGCCGAATTGCGTCCGTCGCGGCTGGAAACATGTCGCGCTTATCATTGAATGCGCCGTGTTTACCTCCCAGACTGAACGGCTGACAGGGCGGCCCACCAGTCAAAAGGTCGATTGGCTCGGTGATGGAGTTCCAATCTACTCCTCGTACATCTCCTTCGAAGACATTCCAATTCGATACGAGCGGATAGTCGTGCATCTGGTTTTTGCGAATGGTCTCGCATGCCCACTTGTCCCACTCCACAACGAGTTGTGGACAAAATCCTGCTAGTTCACACCCGAGAGCCAAACCACCGGCACCGGCAAAAAGTTCGATTGATTGCACTTCTTTAGAGTACGCCAGCCGTGCGACATCGCGATGAATTTGACACCTTAGCGAGTCAAAACGCGCTTAATCAATATCCAACTAGAAGAATCCCTTCGAAAGGGAGTCCCAGTCTTCCACTACTAAAGATCGCTTCAATGAGACCTCGTGCATCCTCAAAGCTCCGTACAGTCACTTCCCTCCCAGATGACTGGTGTCTGTATTCGCACATAACGCCGAGTACTAGAAATCTTGCCCCGACAATCAACGAAGTTCGAATTAAATCGCGATATACCGCGTTGCCTCTTGCTCCACGGCCAGCTTCGATCTCGACGGCGATTCCCATCGAATTGTGAAATGCATCAATCTCGTACGCTACTCTCTCGGTTCCTTCCTCACCAAAAAGAACTGGACGCCTAATCTTTTGAACTGCCTTCTTACCGGTTTCGACTTGATACCCGAGAGCCGCAAGATCCTCAGAGATAAGGGAAAGCACTTTGTCACTCGTGAGATCATTGACTTCCTTAGAATTAATCTCGTTAGCGTGGATTAAGAACACGTTGATGAACTCGGCAACCCACATTGGCGCCTGTTCGTGCGAAGGGAAATACTGCCACCTTGGGTAAGCCACAAGGAGAGCTTATGAATTTTCTTCGTCCTTAGCTAGGCGAAGCGATTCGGAGCTCGAAAGCTGAGTATTAATCGGCCATCCATCTGCACGCCAAGCATCTTGTCGCATTGAGAGGTCCAATCACGCTTCGTCAATTGTGAAAACTGAACATCCAATCGAGGGTTGATGTCAACCAGCTCTCCGACACCCTGATTCACCCCGGGAAAGTTGGAGAGTAATTTCACAGAGAGGATTACTCCATGTCAAGAAACACCCGATAATCACCCGAGCTGCGTGAACGAGCCGTGCGGATGGCCATTGAGAAGCGTTCGGACTACCCGTCCGAGTGGGCCACCTTCGCCGCAGTCGCGAAGTTATTTGGGATGTCCCCAGAGACGCTGCGAACCTGGGTGCGCCGCGACCAGATCGACACAGGCACTCGGGCGCGAGGTGAAGGATCTACGCCGCGCGAACGAGATTCTGAAGGACGCCTCAAATTTCTTCGCGACCGACCTCGACGGTCGAACGAAGAAGTAGTCCGCTACATCGACGCACGACGCGATCGATGGGGAGTCGAACCGATCTGCAGAGCGTTGCAGTTCGCCCCCGCCACCTACTACGCCCAGAAGACCCGTCCCGAGTCCGCTCAGACGACGATCTGAATGAAAATCGAGCCTGGCCTCTTCGGGCACATAATTGACTGCACAATTTATCCGCAATGTCCTGCAGGCGCGCCCGTTAATTTGGTTGAGTAGTAAGTGCCGAAATCCGGGCGCGTGGAGGGCCATCGCCAGACCACCGCCGCCTGAGAATAGTCCGAACGATGTACCGGACTCCCGCACGTGTGTTTCAGAGTCCCGGCGAGCTATATCGCGAAAATCTACAGCAAATTTGAGACAAAAGATATCTAACAAGGTCACAATTCGGCTTGGGGCATGCTCCAGAGTGCCTGATCCATCGCGTCGGCAGCAGCTTGTCTGTCCGGCGCCAAGATGTGGCCATAGACGCCAGCTGAATTCCAATCAATATCTCGGATGTCCCCTTCGTGCACGGTCCAGTAACGGACCGGTGGGTAGTCATTCGATGCATTTTGCCGGATGTTGTTGCAGGCTAGTTATCCAACTCGACAACGACGTGGGGTTGGACAATACACATCCCAATGCAAGGCCGCCCGCACAAGCAAAGATTTCAAAGGACTTCATGCGCGCGACCCTTTCAAGGATTTAGCATCATCTGATGGACCAATCGCAACAGGTAGACGTTGCGGTTGGCTCGAATTCCGGGGTGAATGTGAATTTGTCGAATGGACAATCTGAACCCTCAGGAAGTTCACTATCTAATTTTGACATCACGAACATCAGCGACCTACTCGAGCTCGTTAATGGTTCAGTTCTTGATACGCAATCTTGGTATCGAGGTCATATTGACTTTAAGTGGCCACTCCTTCCCTCCGTCCTCCGTGAAACCGGATGGCAAAGGGCCGAAAACAACATGCTCAAGCGTTTTCGCCAAGAAGCTGCGGGACGAGCCACACCGAAACCCGAAGATCACTGGGACTGGCTTAGTCTCGCGCAGCACCATCGCCTACCAACGCGACTCCTCGACTGGTCGACCAACCCTCTAGTAGGTCTCTTCTTCGCTTCAGAACGCGATGATTCAGACGCCGGCGCCGCAGATGGCGCGTTGTTCGTCTTGGATCCAGAAGCCTTAAATCGAACGTCCGTTGGAGCGGACGACGTGTTGCTCCTCGGAGAGGATTCCGCACTAGATGCTTACTTGCCCTCGTCCGGATCCGTTGTGCCAATGGGACCCGTAGCTGTCGTAGCGCAGCAGTATTTCGGACGACTCATGGCGCAAAGCGGAGTTTTCACACTCACTCACCATCTCGACTGGCGCAAACTCGAGGAGGTAGACGAGATTCCGATTGTTAAGTGGCGGGTGCCCCTAGTAAACAAAGAGTCGATACGCAATGAGTTGGAATCACTGAATATAGATTCCGCATCTGTTTATCTCGACCTGGATCACTTCGCGACGCGAATTAGAAAGAGGTATTTGTGATGGTGGAGACAACTTCGATCGACATCACCCAGATGAGAAATAGCACCGTTCAATACCTCTTCACGAGGCGTTCTGAAATTGACATGGACCCTCCGTACCAGCGCCAAGGTTCGGTATGGTCTCAACAAAAGCAACAACTACTGATCGATTCACTACTAAACGAATTCGACGTGCCAAAGATCTACCTACACCAATTCTCGAATCCCGAAATGCGTGACGGAACTTTGAAGCGCTGGGCACTTGTCGATGGCAAACAAAGGCTAGAGGCCATTTTCGGTTTTCTTGAGAACTCCTTCCCCCTCGGCGACGATTTTGTCTTCATCGCGACGGGCGACATCGGGGCGGCAGGAAAGACTTACTTCGAACTAACGGAATCACATCCATTCTTAGTTAGCACTCTCAATGCAACTTCCCTTGATGTGATTACCATGCGAACCGACGACATTGAATTGATCGAAGAAATGTTCTCTCGACTCAATGAAGCAGTTCCGCTCAATGCGGCAGAAAAGCGAAATGCCATCGGTGGGCCTCTCCCAAAAATCGTCCGAGAACTGGTTGAAGAGCCATTTTTCAAGAACAAATTGCCCTTCACGAATCGCCGATACCGCCATTTTGACCTAGCAGCGAAGTTCCTGTATTGGACCGACAATCGGCTTGAAGGCGCGAAGATGGAGGGTGGAGGTGCGATACGCGACACCAAGAAGGTACGCCTAGACACGTTTTTTCGTGACTTCAACAAGATTAAGATTATGTCCAAACGTTGCAAAGACATGCGTCAGGGCGTTGAGTCGAACCTTCGGACTCTAGAAAAAACTTTCGTTGATCAAGATCCTCTACTCAACAGCGTAGGGATGATTTCGATCTACTTTCTTCTCGCAGAACGTCGTGCTGCGGACAAGAGATCATTCCCGTCCAGGTCACAACTTCTCAAGTTCGAAAACGCGCGTCGTGTGCGAAGGGTCAAGTCGGATGACGAACTAACTCCAGGCGAATATGAAATGTTGGAGTTCGGACGCCTTAGCCAGAGTCCAAACGATGGAAGTGCTCTCACTTACAGACTTACCCTGATAGATATTTGGCTAACAGCGGACAAGGAAGGTGGCGACCCGATGAAAGCCATAGCCACTGGGCTCGCCAACATCAATACCTGAGCCGAAAGGCCGAGTTTGTCACTGCTACGAACCTCTCGGCGATGGAAACTTACAGCTGCGGATGTTCCGATCTTGATTGTCGGTCTCGCATTCATTGGAGCTGGCCTCATAATTACTTGGAGATCTGATGATCACCCGCTATCGCTGTTTTGGGCCAGCGCTTGTCTCACGGTGGGAGCTGCCATCGCTTTAGTAGGAGTTGTTCTTCGATTTCAACTGGACTTGGAGGATGAGTTAGATGAGGCCAAGCAAGCGAGGGTCGCGTTTGAGAAAATAATGAGGGCCGACGTTGAAGTTATTTCTCGTCGGGTAAATGACGCTCTTGCTGCACTTCCAATTCAATCTCGCTCCAGGAGCGACGCGACGGAAGAACGAAATGCTGCCTTGAAGCGTGAGTTGGAAGACGCAAAGAGACGCGTCCTGCTACTTGAGACAGAGCTTAAAAAACCACGCTTGCGTCAACGACGGGAACTAAACCTCCTTGAACCGCTAGTGGATGAGAGTTCGACTGAATCTCCAATTCGGACGGCGAAGACGTCCACAACCTTCGGCGTCCTTCTCAAGATGATGAATGCTGCCCTAATCGTAATCACGTGTTTGTTCGGTCTCGGAATTGCTCTTTTCATTCTTGGTTGGGTTGAATGGGCGCTCTTTACCCATGCGCCTGACGCCCACCAGCCTCTTTTCGCGGTATACCACTTACGATTCCACCTATTCCCACAGGAGAACTCGTGGGTTATGAGCCGTCGAGGATCAAAACGATTGGAGCTTGGCGAAGAATACGTCTTCGTCCTCTACGCGCTCTCAAGCGAGATCCTTGTTCTTCAAGGCCCAAAAAAGCTACTGAATTCAGCACTCGTGGTTTCAGCCTTCGTGACATTCAATGCGTTATTAATCCTCGTTCTCTGGCTCCGAGCGATTTGAAAATCAGGCATGCTTCGGACGTTCATGTGACCATTGCACGTCGCGGCGCAAGGGGTTTACTGAACCAGCAACTTCAACAGTTGATTTGAAACTCCTGGTTTGAAGGTGACTCCGAATTCGAATCGGTCGACTTACCTGAGCCCGATGTATTGTTCACGACAAACTACAGCGAGCCGAGCGAAAGGTCCCTTTCCCATTGAGTGATGTCGGCGACCGAGTGGTGGTTGAGCTTGAATATGTGGAGAGTTAGGTTTCCCGCGGGGCCGGAGCATAGGAAAAAAGAGCGTTCCGTATCAGTGGAGCGCAGACTCCGTGCCAGCCCGAACAGCCGAACTCGTTTAGGATGGCGAGGACTTCTTCATAATTTGTTTGCAAACTATTGTGCATCTCGCCAACCAACCGTTGAAAGAGGTTAAGCGTGTCAATATCAGAATCTGGACAGATTCAATCGTTCCAGTCCCTTATGATTGAGTATTCAAAGTTGGATGTCGCCTCTTTCCAAAGAAACTACGCCTGGGATTCAGAGAACATCGAGGACTTATACCAAGACTTAAGATCAAATTCGTCCACATTTATAGGATGCTTTATTTTCCAAAGCACCGGAACTGACCCAGAGGACTCGAAGAAGAGAATTGGTGAGGTCGTTGACGGACAACAGAGAATAACGACCCTCTTCATGTTGTTAGCGGCTATAAGAGACGCCGTTAAGAAACTTCCCGAGACCACGCAGCAGATACCAAAAACAAAAACTTCATTTGCAGTAAGACCTGCAGAAGAAATCGAGGAATTTCTCTTCAATGGTGCGCCCGACCGGCCACGGTTTCGCGCAAATCCATTGGTCTCCAACCTCTTTGTCAAGAATATGATTGCCGATCCACACGGCCGACCAAAGGTACCAAAAAGGGCCTCGGACGGAAGAGCGTCACTACCCTTGCGAAGCGCCCACTTCAAAATCATCTCCCTTATCGAGAACGACCTCAAAAGCGTAAGTGGAGGTCATGCCGGTCATGATCAACTCTTATGGTTGGAGGAGCTACGAAAAGCGATCATGGGTCTTCAATGTCTCAGGATTTCAAGTGATAATCCGCATGACGCCTTAGAAGTCTTTCTGTCCCTAAATTCAAAAGGCAAGCCATTGTCTAGGGCTGACGTAATACGCGGCATCCTTTTGAAAAAACGATGCGATGTTATAAGTGGAGCCGCACAAGTCCTCGAAATACATGCAAAAATGCACGGTGACTGGACTGAATTAGTCAATACGTTCCAAAGTGACGATTTGGATGAAGGTTTTATTGAACAGTTTGTTCGTTACTTCCTTTTGGCAACTGGACGTGCGAAGGTTCAAAAGAAATCCGCTCCCTCAATAGTCGAAGATCGCGTCAATTATATAGATTTGGATCCCGAGCAAAAACGCTCACCCATGCAATGCGCCGTTGAAGCTGAGAGACTTTGGGACGAATTAGTCAGTTATTCCGACGTATATGTGGCGATCATGAATCCAAAGTTTGGAGAGCAGAGGACTAATTATTACTTGACATTGTTACGCGCGGTATCTGACAACTACAGAGTGTTGCTCATGAATGTTCTCGCACGAAATGGCGGAGAGGCAATTTCTGAACTTGATGAAATCTCACGTCTTACTTTGGCATTAACGTTGAGGCATTACTTAAGCGGGGGAAATGCTCAGAATCTTGAATCAACCTTCCAAAAGATCTCGAATGATTATCGAGAATTTGGTGACGCAGCCGCAACGATCAACTCACTAAGACACGAAATCACCTTGGTCAAGTTGAATTCAGAAGAAATCTTTAGATCCGGTGTTTCTGGCTTGGCGAAGCCGATTCTTCAATTCATCGAATGGAATTTGGCCGTGAAGCAAGGCTTATCCGCCTCGAATTGGCCTAAATGGGACTCTTCCGGTGTGCATTTAGAACATATTGCACCGGAAACGCCAACAAAGGAATGGCTGAAGGTCCTTACTGGAAAACAAATTTCTGAGGACGAATACGAAGAGATCGTGGAACAACTCGGCAACAAGACTCTTCTCGATGCGAAAATTAATAAGTCAATAAAGCAGTCTGATTTTATGAGAAAAAAGACTCACTACGTCACGCTAAAGGGCGGCGTAAAATACAGTTACGAAAAATGCGGAGTGCAGTCCACAAAGGATCTGGCGAAACTGGATACCTGGACGAAACGCGAGATTGAACTTCGAGACCGATGGCTTAGCGAAATGTTTGAATCAGTAACTTCGGCAGATTTTGACCCAAAGCGCTTGACCTGGTTTAGCGATTGGTGCACATTACTTCCGACTGAGTAGCAATGCGAGTGTTCGGGTATCCGGCTGTGTTTGAATGACCTTGTGGCCCTGGTATATGCGACCGACCTGAACATAAGAAAAACGGGAAGTTCACGTCCGGCCACCATTGAGCAAATCGCCGGAATCGTTGCACGTTGGGCAGGCATAGTTGATCCCCTCGAAGAATTGATACGAGACGGTAGACGGGGATCTGTAGTTCAAACTGAACTTCTCGTTGGAGGAGCAGATGAATCGAGAGCGTGGCGGCTCTGGTTTCGCAACAAGGATCCCAACGATGCGGCGACAACATGGACGGTTTCAGTTGCCGCAATAGAGGGACTGACTACAGACGTCTCTATTCGCCTCGATCGAACAAGAGGTGGAAACCTACTTCGCCCAACTCGAGATAGTCCCGCACCCCCCGGTTGTATCCGCGCTCTACTTGAATCTGTTGAGGTTGAAGTCGTCGATGGGGGGAGAGCGCTTGGATTGGATGTCTGGGTTCCAAGTGACGACGAAGCACACGCAGTAGCAGAACTAGTTATGTCTCCAGATCGCCGACTCCCTGTGTTTGCCTTCTCATTGCGAGATGACGACGTCATCGATGGCTCGGATGTATCCCGTGATCTCATAGGACTCGCACACGTGATTCTCATTGGCTCACGCTTTAGTTGGCTTCTTCAAGAACTACTACCTACAGGGATGAATGTCTATGGCGGGGCAGCCCGACTTTGGTGGCCCGGACTTACACTTTCTTCACAAAGATGGGACCATCCACTTTGGACGGCGGACGTTTCAGCCCACGATATTACAAGAAATGTGGTGGAATCAGTAGTCAATGCGGCGGTGACACACGCGGGAACCGACATACGGATCATCAATCTCGAGCGTCACAAACGCGACCACGAACACCAAACGCGGGAAATTGAAATCCAACGACTCCGCACTCAACTTGACGAAGCATTAACATTGGTCGAAGAGTCCGGTGGTCAAACAGGTGTGACCGAGCTCGCGGAGTCAATAGCCCATTTACTCATGGTCGAGCGTCAAGCACGACTGAATGCCGAGGAAGAACGTGACTTGATGGAGTCTCTTGGGCGGCAAGTCGAAGATGATTTGAAGGAAACTCGCAGAAGATTGCGAGATGCAGAACTCGAGTGTTCTTATTTGAAGAGCCAATTCTCGAAGCTCCGACAATCAAGTTCGCATCTGGACGACGAGGACAGCACTGCATCTATTTTACAAGCAGAGATCGAAAGGGAAATTCTGACTCGCGGCGAAGTTGAAGGCGCACGTCCAAGACCGTTCAAAGTTGGGAGACAGTTCATGTCAATCCTTGAGACGGTCGGACAGGGAAATAGAAATAAAGTCATTAAGGCCTGTGCGGATATTGTGTCGAACGCCACCGGTCTCTTAGGAAGGCGAGACGACCATTCTCTTCGATCCGGACCAGGGGCAAATAACCCCGAGATCCTACGCGATAAAGATGGAGCGCGGGCACGAAGATGTGCAATTGAACAGGGATCTCCATCTGCACGGCGAATTCATTACTGGGTTTTAGCGGATCAGACTATTGAGTTCGCTTCAATCAACGTGCACGACGACTTCAATATTCCAACCTAAGTTGAGAGTCGATGTCTGTTAACTTACACCTTGAGATCCGATGACCACGAAGTTCACTGATTTGGCTGCTCTGTGTTCCAAGTTTATAGGCGCTGCTGATTTAGTTTCGCACCCTCTCGAACTTGGAAGGAAGATTGTTGGCACCCACTCGGTAACGTAAATTTATTATTCGGCAAGTTTGCGCCAAAATCCTGCCTCTGAAGTGAACTACTTATTTGCGATGGATTTTCAGTTTGCATGCCTACCTCTTGCATATCAAGCAAGTGGTTGAAAAACCCACCCTTCGCGCGCGACTCTTGAAGGACTAAACGAGCGGATCGTCCATTATTTTTCGAACCTCTTGTGCGCAGCGACACGCTGTGGCGAACTTGCCAGCCCACTCCAAAGTTTCTTCGTGCGTCGGTACCTCAATGATCGAGAAGCCGCCGATGACAGCTTTGGTCTCCGGATACGGACCTTCCGTGATCGTTCCGTCAGTAGCCACGACACTGGCCCGCTGACCCTGCAGTCCGCCGCCGAAGATCCACACTCCCGCCTGTTGTGCCGCCCGAACAACTTCATGCGCCGCTTCGCCAACTGCTGGCAAATCTTCTTCAGGAAAGGTCATCGCGCCATCATCGAACGACATCCGGTATCTCGCCATCACGTCTCCTTAGGCTGAGTTTCTGAGGAAAATCTACGTTGAAGACTCTCGGACGCTTCGACTCGAATCGAAATCGTTGTAAAGCCGAAGTGATCACCACGTCTCTTGCGTTCGTCGAGGGGAACAGGTCTGATCCAACTTTGCCGGGCGAGTCTTGATCAGTAATCATAGAGCGCGAAGGGATTGATGAACTGACGCTCCCACATTGATTCACGTTCAACCCTCGAAAGTCGACCAAGGTCACACGTGTCCTCCCAGTTAGCGCGGATGACGTCGATCTGATGATCGATGATCTCCCTGGCCTCCGCTTTACTCAACAAAAACTCTGACGCCCTTTCCACACAACCGACGAGCTGACTCAACTTGTATCCGTCACGACCAATCGCCATCGCTTGCGTAGCTTCGCCACCTGAGCGCCGCGACGGAGTGAGGTCGTACGCCGGAGTGAGTGTGAGCATGGAACCATCCCAAAAAGCCGCGTGATTGCGAGCGTGGTCATCCGTGTTGCTTACGAGAATGCTGAACGTGACTCTCGAAAAGAGCTCTCGAAGGGAATTCTCGGGTTCGGTGAATCGAGATCGAATCTGGTCGGCGAGATCTGGGTAAGTGGCGTACCAACCCTCGGTGTCAGGATCAAGTCTGAGAATTGTTAGCGCGGACACCATCGCTCTCCGCGTTCCATCGGCGCGACGGTCAAAACGC
>Ga0302320_10023978_pt1 | contig 11940 bp, 12 predicted proteins | sample Bog_T0_3_FD_202130 | JGI IMG/M metagenome (GOLD analysis project Ga0302320, IMG submission 202130) | Peat permafrost microbial communities from Stordalen Mire near Abisko, Sweden - Bog_T0_3 | ecosystem: Environmental > Terrestrial > Soil > Wetlands > Peat | place: Sweden: Abisko, Stordalen Mire... | reverse complement strand
CCACGGCTCGCGCTGTCCCTGGGCTGCCCGCATCGCTCCGCCCGCTGTCGTCGCGTCTCCAGACAAGTATTCAGCCAGCTTGCGCGCCTCGTCCGCGCTCATCGCCGTCGGCGCAACAATCCACGGCTCCGCGCCCACCTCGCGGCAAAGTTCCAGAAACTCCGGAATGCCAATGGGAATGTCTTCCATGGTCGTTTGCCAAGTCGAGAATCCTGACCGCTGCCTCGCCATCGGGGGAGCAAGCAAGTTGCCCACCGTGCTGCCCAGTTGCGCATGGCTCGACATCAGCCGCAGAACCCCAGGCCGCAACTCCCGCAAGGACTGCAGCACTTCATCGCGAAATGCAGTCTGGTTGGTTGCGTCGGCGCCGGTCTGTTCCAGATCCACATCGTCGAGCAAAATCGAACTGCCCGCGACGCTGAACCCTGCTTCCACAGGCCCAACCGGCCCCGCGCCCTCATTCGCCGTAAACTCCGCATGATAATCCGCCCAGGAAGGCGTCAACTGAAAATCCTGCTCAAGATAATCGGCCCTCCCGTTGACGATCCGCTTCACATGAGCGTGCAGAATCCTCGATCCAGCCAGCGCCTTGGCCCTGAAGCTTAGCCGATACCGCCCGCGCAAGCGAACAAACGTGAACCCTTCTGTAGTGTCGAAGTAAGACTTCAGTTCAACCGACTGCCCCGGCCCATCCGCCTCAATCCGCAGCGCCTGCCGCCCCTCGGTCTCACGCGAAAGATCCTTGCGCTCCGCCTCCAGGCGCGCACCGCCTTCCGTCTTCGGCCACCAGCCCGCTGCCGGATCGCCGGGAAACTCCTTGCTCACCGCAAGCCAGTCGCCAGCGCCGATCTCCGTCCCGCCTCCGTCGAGCGTCACGCAGTATCCGCCGCCGCTTGGCCCGCTTGCCTTCACGCCGCCTCTGCTTCCCACTGCCGCGCCGTCGAGCACCTCGAAGCTGGCTCTGTCCCAAAACCCGGCAGGCCAGGTAAACGCGCGATGCGTGTCGGTGCAGTTCGACGGCCCGCTCTTGAGGCAATGCAGAATGCTGCGGTAAGCCATCCCCTCGAATCCGGGATTGCGGTAAAGCAGGTTGCGCATCATCTGCCCGGAATCGTAGTAAGTCTGCTCGCCCAGGTTGATCCCCAGCCGCGTAACGCGGGAAAGAATCACTTGCCCGGTAACGCGCAGATGCGTGACTCCGCCGCCGTCGCTGCTTGCCGCCTGCATTTTTCCATGTGGCCGCGCCGCAACCGAACCCGCCAGCGCCAGCCCGGCCAGCACCATTCCAGCATCCACCAGGACGCTCAGCGCAACGCTTCGATTCTGCTCGCCAACTCGCATCCCTTGCGCCGCATCCCTCGGCCAGAATCCGCACCGCAAACAAAAGGCGCAGCTTCTCTCAAGGATAGTCTCCCTGGGACCGGGGTTCCGTTCGCGTTTGGACTCGCGTTTCCTGACCAAATGATGGGATGCAGGCTGCCACCTTCCGCCCCGCCTGTTCGTACATTCCAAACACGAGCCGCACTATACTTGAGTTATAACGATGAACTCCGCTGCAGCCATTCTGCATCCGCCACAAACTCCGCCCCCCATGGCGCGAGCAGCGGGAGCCTGCCCAACGGTGAAACTGCTTCCCTCTTACGAATTCGCCGTCACTGTCATTGTCGTCTCCTTCAACACCCGCGATCTGCTGCGCGACTGCATCCAATCCATCCTTGCCGAATGCGACCGGCTTCCCGCCGGCGCCGCTGCTGAAGTCCTGATCGTCGACAACGCGTCCACCGACGGCTCTGCGGAAATGGTTGAGTATGAGTTTGTCGCGCCTCACTCGCCCGTCCGGCTGATGCGCAGCGACGTGAATCTCGGTTTCGCTTCCGCCAACAACCTGGCCATGGAAGCAGCGCGCGGTCGCTATCTGGTGCTGCTCAACTCCGACGCTCTCTTTCGCCCTGGAGCCCTGCGTCTGGCCGTGCAGCATATGGATGCCAACACCACTGTCGGCGTTGGCGGCGCGCGCCTGCTTAGCCCGCAAGGCGAGTGGCAGCCCTCCGCCCGCGCATTTCCCACGCTCTGGCACGTCTTCGTTGTATTCTCCGGCCTTGCCAGCCGTTATCCCAGGTCCCGCATCTTCGGCGCGTTCGATCGCACCTGGGCCAGTCCCGATTTGCAGGCCGAAGTCGATTGGGTCCCTGGCGCATTCTCCATCATGCGCCGCGAAGCGCTGGTGCAGACCGGCCTCTTCGATGAGCGCTTCTTTCTTTACTGCGAGGAAGTCGATCTCTGCCGCCGCGTAAAGGCCAAAGGATTTCGCGTGATCTATTGGCCCGACGTGGTGGTCACTCATATTGGAGGAGAATCCAGCCGTCAACTCACTACCCTCAAGCTTTCCGAAGGTGATTCCCAGGTTGTTCTGTGGCGAATGCGGGCCACGCTGCTCTACTTCCGCAAGCATCACGGCTTTCGCGTGTGGGGCTTTCGCGCTCTTGAAGACACCATGCACACGCTGCGCTGGCTGCGCAATCGCTCGAGCAGCGACCCCGAGCGCCGTCACCGCGGCCAAGAGGCGAAGGTGTTTCTCTCCCTCATGCGCCAGGCCTGGAAAGAGACCCGAGGCGGTCGCATCAGCCCGCCGCAACCCTGGTAACAGCCCAGTCCAGGCAAATTCTATCGAAACCATTCGTCGAACGGCTCCTCGATTCCCCGCCGCACCAACTCATCCCGATCCGAATTTGGCTTCCAACCAAGCGTGTTCTTCGCCGCCGAACAATCGAAGACCGCGCGCCCCGTCCGGCTTTCCCAGTCGCGATACGAAGGCATTTGCCGCTCCGGGTGACGCACGGCAACCTTGACCAGCCACTTCATCGTGTCCAGCAGATAGAACCGCGCAATCGGCGTTGCATGGCGCTGGATCCTGATCCCGCCTGCCTTGTCGAGAGCATCCAGATATTCCTGCGCTGTGAGCATCGGCTCTGCAACCAGGTTGAACGACCGCCCTTCAATTGCGGGTGTCTCCATCGCCGAGATCAAGCCTGCGGCAACGTCCTCCACCAGCACCAGTGCCAGCTTATTGTTTCCATCGCCCCATATCTGGCAAACGGCATCGTTCCACCACATTCCCACGCCCCAGTGAAACGGGCTTCCTCCGCGTCCAATCACGATTCCCGGCCGCACAATCACCACCGGCAACCCCTGTTCGCGATGCATCCGCATCAGGATTGCCTCGGACGCCGCCTTGGCGCGCGCGTACAGATTTCGCCGCTTAATCCGCGGGTCCAGCGGCGTCTCTTCGGTAATCGTCCCCGCGGTTCCACCGCAGTAATACGAGTCGATGGTGCCCGTATACACAAGCCTCTTCACACGGCTTGTCAGAGCGCACTCGCCCACGCGCCGGGTCGCTTCAATCTCCAATTCCCGATAGTCGGCCCAGCTTTTCACGTTGGCGCGCGCAAGGTGAAAGACCGTCTCGATTCCTTTCATCGCATGAAGCAGGTCCGGCTTGTTCGCAATGTCTCCGACAACGCACTCAAGCTTCCCCGATTCGCTCAACTCCCTCGGAATCCCCGCCGCGCTGCGCACCAGCACACGCACCGCGTGGCCAGCTTCGACCAACTGCCGAAGAAGCTCTTTGCCGATGAAGCCGGTCCCGCCGAGCACAAGAATCCGCGCCGCCGCGAAAGGGTCCGAAAGCTGCCTTGGCCCCGCGGAGTCACTGTCTTGAAAGGGCACGACTTTAGTCGTGCCACCAGATTGCAATGGGGAGGATTTGGGCTTTGGCCCCTGAGGGAATTGGATTTCCACATCCTGCATTCCCTCGGCGGCTAAGGCCTCGGCATTGTCTGGAATCGCATTGGCACGACTGAAGTCGTGCCCTTTCAAAGCTGGCGTCTCGGGTGCCTTATCGGGAAGACGGGCCTGCGCGCCAAGCCGTTCGCACAGCCTGATGACCCGCGCTCCCATGCGTCCATGCACGCGTTCGTCCAATGGCGGCGCGCCATAAAATGCATCCATGGCCCGCGCAATGCTTGCGCCGTAGGGATTACCGCGCTTGCCTATCTTCAACTTCGTTTTGATATAAGCTGCAAGCGTGCGCTGCGCCTGCCGCTTCAAGCTCTTCGCTCGACTCAGGATCATCGAGTAATTCTCAAAATCCCGATCGCTGGGCCGGTTTTCATCGAGCGTATACGTGTTCCTCTCAAAATCCGCCGTCCCGCTGGCCAGCGACCCCCGCACATGAATCGTGTATTCGGAGAAGCCGGGAACAAAGGAGAAGCGCAGTTCAATTGCGGTTCGCCCCAGCAACGCATTCACCTGCCAGCGCCGGTAGAACCTCACTCCGGTTGGAAGCTCCGTCACATTCGAAGGCTGCACCTCAAATGCTTCCGGCTCGCCAACCAGGTCAAGCATGTGCGCTACGGAATGCGAGCCTACTTCGATCAAAATGTTGCGCGGATCGCGCAGCATCCACGCGTCAAACGGCCCGTGGATGGCCTGCGGCAGAGGCCGGTGCCAGGTAATCGCGACGTCGTCAATCAATCCCAGAACGCCACGCTTCACATCCTGCCTCAATCGCTCGTAATTCTCTGCAAACAGAAAATTGTGGCCCACCCCCAGGCGAAGGCCTTTCATCTCGGCAAGTTGCACCAGGGCATCGCAATCCTCCGCAGCGGCGCACATCGGTTTTTCCAGAAACACATGTACGCCGGCCTCGAGCACGGCGCGCGCGGAATCGAAATGGCGGTCGGGCGGCGTGAGAATATGCACTGCATCCAGGCCGCCTGGGTGCGCTTTTTCCGCGGCCAGCATCTCATCGAGCGACTTGTAAACCGCGCCCACGCCAAACTTCCGCGCCAGCGCTTCCGCCTTCGCAACCAGGCGATCGCACACCGCCACGAGTTCCACGCCGGCAACAGACTGCAACCCCAACGCGTGCCAGTCGGCGATGTATCCCGCCCCCAGCAGTGCAACGCGCTGCTTGCCGCCGCTCATCGTACGGGCAGTCATCGAATCGGCTGATCGTTGCTTGGGGCTCGCCATCCAGTCGCTCATCGACTTTCCTTGTGCTCCATGATGGTGATTTCATGGCCCCGCCAGCGGCGCCAGTAGTAAGCAAGCATTCCTTCCAGCGCTGGGAACTTGGTGAGCACGGTGAAGAACGCGTAGACCGCCGCATCGCCCAGCGGCCACCCGCGCTTCCGCGCGTTGCGCAGAATCCATCCAAACTGCGGTCCATAAAGAAAAAAAAGCATCAACGAAATACCCCGCGTGAACGGGGCAAGCATCAGCGCGGCCGCCGGAATCCCCAGACCCCAGATCCAGATTCGGCGGCACTCGCGCACGAAATATCGTTCGTCGCCGCTGCCGTGCATCGACGCTACTTGCGCATACGCATGTCCGGTGCGCCGCGCGCGCCGCCACCACTCCATGAACCGGCGCATAGCCGCGTCGTGCCATGCCATGGGCGTATCGAGCAGCAGAATCTTGTGCCCCGTCTGTCGCACGCGCACGCAGAATTCATTATCCTCACCCGCGATCACTTCGCGCCTGAAACCACCCACTGCACCGAACACCGCCGGCCGCACCATGAAGATGCCGCCGCATGCATTGAGTTCGCCCGGCTTCTGCCGCCATTCAAGATCGAGCAGCCGGTTATAGACCGAGGCTTCCGGATGCATCTCGCGCACATGCCCGCAGACCACACCGGCATCCGGTCTATCGTGTAGCGTCGCAACACCGCGTTCGAGCCATCCGTCCACCAGCGTGCAATCGCCGTCGACAAACTGCACAAACGCCGCATCGGGGTTGATATTCATCGCACGGGCAAAGCCGTCATTCCGCGCGCGCGCCGCGCTGTAAGGCAGATCGGGATTGAGCTCCACCACATCGCATCCGAGCGATCGCGCAAAGCTCGCACTCCCATCCGTCGAACCCGAATCCACGTAGACCACGGAGGACGCACCACCCACCGCCGCGCGCAGGCAGCTCTTCAATCGCTCGCCCTCGTTGCGGCCAATGGCCACAATCGCAACGCTGTCTCTGGACTCCGGAGTCATGGACTTCAATTCTAATTTGCCGGCAAGTTCGCAGGTAGGCCGCGAAGGTGTTAGAGCGCGGGGCGAACACACGCAGCCGCCAGGGTCCGCGTCTGCCAGGCGTACAATCCGTACATGCCATCCGCCTCGTACGCCGTCGACATCGGTGTTTACAACCTGGGCTCGATGGGACAGGTTCTCTCTTCGACAACGACGGCGTGGGCCCGCTCCATCGAGGGCGCATGCTCCTTCGATGGCATCACGTATTCAGGGTCCAGTGAGGAAGGGAAATTCGTCGAAACCACAAATCGAACCTGGAACTGCGGCCGGAGCCTCTGCCTCCTTGTAGACAAGATAATTGGAGATATCGAGGCTGGTTTCTCAGTGTCGATTGGGTTTGAGGCTCCAATGTGGTTCCCGATTGAGTTGAAGGAACATGCAAATCTTAGGCTCTTCAAACCTCGTTTTGCCGAAGAAGCGGAAAGCCAGTGATATCTTCAGTCAGGCGCTGCGGCCATCGTAAAAGCAGTCAGCTTAGGTGCGATGGTCATTAGCCTTCTAAAGTCGAAACAGTCTGAACTTCAGTTCACCGCGATTCCGGCTTCGTCTACCTGCCAAACTATTGTCCTCTATGAGGCATTCGTTGTAGGGGCGGGGAAGTTCAAAACGCCCATCCCTGCCGGAGCAACCAAGGCGGGAAACGAGTGGGACGCCTTTACCGCGAGCCTCGCCTGGGGTGCGATCAACTGTAAATTCGATACTCCCTGCTCGGCAAATCCGAAAGAGTTACACAGGGCTGGATCGTTAGATTGCAAAGCTGCCTCCGTCTGGCAGATGGTTGCAAGCTTGGTGCCCTCCAAACCCCGCGTGGAAGGGCCGTCGGACTGTCAGGTTGTAGGATTGGCACATCTAAACGGTGCCCATACCTGAAGCTACACGATTCACCTGAATGGGATTTCAACCTCAACATAGGTGCCGGGTTCGCATGCATTCACTGCGGCGACAACTCGCTCGACATGCAACCTGACCATCGGCCAGTGAGAATTGCCGAGAACCACAAGCGCAATCTTTCGTTTCGACAAATTCTGCTGATACCGGATATTTTTGTCGGTGCTGAGCAGAACCTCGAAACCCGCCTCCTCTGCCCTGTCAATCAGCTCGCCGTTCTCCAATTCCGCCCAACCGATCTGCCTCGCAAAAGTGACCTCATGACCGATGAGGCTGCGCGCGATGGGGTTCGGAGCGCCGTTATCGAACAGGATCTTCATCAGGCGTATGAAGGCTCTTTCTCAAGACTCCCGGCGACGAAGTTCACCACCGCTTCGACCTCCTCAGCCTTCACATCCCACGTCTCCGTGATCTCCTTCACCGACATGCCCGCCGCAAGGTTCACGAATACCGTTTGCACCGGCATGCGGGTCCCTTTGAAGACCCAGGCACCGCTGACCTTGCCGGGAACGCTCTCGACAGCGTCGCATTGAGACCAATCCAGATTTGCCATGGCTCGAACTCCTTCTCCAAGACTACGCCAAAACACGCAGTTTTCAACACGCATCAAACCACCGTCATATCCTGCCCGCGCGCCTCGCGCCCCAGCAGCGCCAACCCAGTCAACGCCAGCGCCACCACAATCACGGTCACCGCGAGCACCGCCGGATAATTGCTCCAGCGTTCTGCCGCCAGGGCCTGTGCCTTCCCGTTCCACGAGGTCACCAGGCCGCCGAGTTGGTACGCGAGTCCCGGCGCCGTCGCGCGCACAGGAGCCGGGGAAAGCTCGGTGAGATAAGCCGGGACCACGCCCCACGCGCCCTGCACCATGAACTGCATCAGCACCGCGCCTGTGCCCAGCGCAAAGGCCGAGTGCCCATAGGCCCACAGAGGGATGACCGGAATCGACAACAACGCCGCCGTCACGATTGCGCGCTTGCGGCCCCACTTCTCGCTCAGCGTACCGAACACAAACCCGCCTGCGATCGACCCGAATCCATACAGAATTCCGATCAGCCCAACCGTCGACGGCCTTAGTTTCACAGAGACGGTAAGAAAGGTCGGATACACATCCTGCGTGCCGTGCGAAAAGCTCATGAACGCCGTCATCAACAGCACCAGAAATAGAAACGTCGGCAGAAAATTCTTGAGCAGCGCAGCGTTCGTTTGCTTGTCCGCCCGCCTCGCACCCGCGGCACGATCTGCGCGCATCTTCGCTCCCGCCAGCCAAACCGGCGACTCGGCAACCCGCGCCTGTACGTAGAACACCAGCAACGCCGGCAGCGAGCCGAGGATGAACAGCCCGCGCCAGCCGATGCCCGGCACATGCAGCCCAGCAAGAGCGAAGCCGTTGAAGAAGAGCGCGAATGCCCCTGAAGCCAGAATCGACCCTGCAGCGTAACCCTCCTGAAGAATTCCGCTGAAGGTTCCGCGGCCTTCCTTGGGCAGCGTTTCAAACACCAGCGCCGCGCCCACGCCCCACTCCCCTCCCATGGCCAGTCCGAACAACGCCCGCAGCGCCAGCAGCACCGTGAGCGAGGGCGCAAACGCGCAGGCGAGTTCTATGACAGAGAAGCTGAGGATGTTCACCATCAGCACCGGCCGCCGCCCGTAGCGGTCGGCAAGCATGCCGAACAGCAATGCTCCCACCGGCCGGAACGCCTGCGTCAGAAACACCGCGCCCAGTACTTCAGAGGGCTGCGTGTGAAACTCCTTCGCGATTGCCGGAACGCAGAAAATGAGAATGAAAAAGTCTAGCGAATCCATGGTCCAGCCCAGAAATCCGGCCAGAAATGTGTGCCGTTGCGAACCGCTCAAGCGGCGGAAGTTATGAACGACAGCCCGGAAGTGATCAACCAGGGAATTGGACGACGGCGACAAAGACATAGCCGGGAGCATAGCAGACCGAATTCAAGAAAACACTACTGACACCACGCTGTCAGCAGCAGGCGCGCATTCTCTTTCCATGAACAGACTCATCAGCTGGTTTGAAATCCCTGTGCTTGACCTCAACCGGGCAAGCGCGTTCTACGAGAAGATTCTCGCAGTCACCCTCAACCGCGGCGACATGGGTCCTACCTCGCTCGCCGTGTTCCCCTACGATCGTGGCAAGGATACGGGCGGCACGCTCATCATCGGCCCCGGCTTCAACCCGTCCACTGAAGGCTCGATCGTCTACCTCCACGCCGGCGATTCGCTCGATGCAGTACTGCCGCGCATCGAGCCGGCAGGCGGCGCAATTCTGCTTCCGAGAACCGAATTGCCCGGCGACATGGGGGCCTACGCCCATTTCCTCGACACCGAGGGCAACCGGGTGGGACTTTACGCCACCGCCTGATACCTTTGCTGCATGCGCCGCGCCGACCGGCTCTTCCAGATCGTGCAGCACCTGCGGGCCAGGCGGCTCACCACCGCCGCCGCGCTCGCCGATCTGCTTGCCGTCTCCGAGCGCACCATCTATCGCGACATCCGCGACCTTTCGCTGTCCGGAATTCCCGTGCAGGGCGAGGCCGGCGTCGGCTACCGCCTCGACCGCTCCTTCGAGCTGACCGCACTCATGTTCACTCCCGATGAAGTCGAAGCCGTGGTGGTTGGCCTGCGCATGGCCCAGGCCTTCGCCGGGCAAAGGCTCAGCGACGCCTCCGTAACTGCCCTCGACAAAGTGATCCTTGCACTGCCCAGGCATCGCCGGGCCGAAGTTGATCGCCCGCCGATCTACGTGCCCGCAGTCCATGCTCATGGCCAGGTCGACCCGTTGCGCGAGACCTTGACGGCGGCCATCAACGACAAGGCGGTCCTGCGCCTGACCTACGCCGACGACAATCAAAAGCAATCGGAACGAGCCGTGCAGCCTCTTGCTCTTAATTTCTGGGGATCGGTATGGACGCTGGCCGCCTGGTGCCGGATGCGAAAGGATTTTCGCAACTTCCGCCTTGACCGGGTGAAGACATGCGACCGCACCGGCGATTCCTTTGCCGATGAGCCAGGAAAGACCCTCGACGATTTCCTGCGCACTGTGAGAGTGCGGTAAGTGGGCATTCGGGATCTTTCAACCGTGGCAGACAATATTTGTTGCAACAAATAACCCTCCACGCCCGTCTGAAACACAGACTCGAAATTTGGCGCGGACCGATCCCCTGCGTGCACCAGCGCCGCGCATCCCGGCCAGAGGCTTCAACCTCCGGCAACCAACCCAGCGGCCACACGGCCCGGCACCGAAAGGAAATGCAACCTATGAAGCGTTTGGCACTTGTCACCGGCATTCTGGCCCTCGCCGCCCCCCTGGCCCTGGCCCAGACCTCCACTTGGACCTCCGACCCGAACCACAGCGAAGTCGACTTCTCCATCACCCACATGACCGTTTCCAACATCCACGGCCGTTTCGGCCATGTCAACGCCACCATCGCCTACAACGAGGCAGACGTCAGCAAATCGACCGTCAATGCCACCATCGACGTGACCGGGGTGGATACCGGCGAGGAAGCCCGCAACAATCACCTCAAGAGCCCCGATTTTTTTGATGTGGCCACTTTTCCCACCGCTACCTTTACAAGCACCAACGTGGCCAAAAGCGCGAACGGTCTGACCATCGCCGGCACCCTCACGCTGCACGGCGTTACCAAGCCGGTGGTGCTCATGGCCGATGGCCCGCGCGGCCCGGCGCCGGGCATGGACCACAAGCCGCACGCCGGCTTCTCGGCAACAACCACCATCAAGCGCTCGGATTTTGGCATCGGCGGCAAGTTCCCCGGCGCCATGGTGGGCGACGAAGTAAAGCTCAACATCGAACTCGAAGTCGTCAAACAGTAGCCAGTTGCAATCGCTGCGGGCGCCCATCCTTTTCGTGCTCTGTGCAAAAGGGGTGGGGACCTCGACTCAATTTCAGGGGGCGGCTCACTCCCTGATCCGCGATTCAGAGACCGCAAATTATCCCTGGAGAGACTGACAATGGCTGGCCTGAAGCTTGAAATCGTGCAGGAACAGCCTTTCTCCAGCATGGAGGAAGAGGCGCTGCTCAACCTGATGCGCACAGCCGACATGATGCACCGCGCGTTCCATCGCAAAACACGCGACTGGGGCGTCACTTCCACGCAATACAACGTGCTGCGCATTTTGCGCGGCGCGCAGCCGCTAGGGCTTACGTGTTCCGCCATCGGCACGCGCATGATTACCGCCGAGCCGGATATTACCCGCCTGCTTTCCCGCCTCAAGACGCTGAGGTTCGTCCGCCAGCAACGCGACCGCCACGACCGTCGCGTGGTGTGGACGCAGATCTCCAAAACCGGGCTGCAACTGCTCAAGGAGATGGATCCGGTGATTCAACAACTCCCGGTTGAGCTGCTCGGTCACCTCGGCAAAACGGAGCAGATGGAGTTTATACGCTTGCTGGAATTGGCGCGCGATGGCAGCGAGGATGGGATGGCGCCGGTGAGTTGCAGCGGAGACCGATGTAAGAATTAAGAGCTTATCCGTATATGGGTAGCGCCGACCTCCAGGTCGGCTGGCGTGTGGGCCTCCGGTCCGCACACCGACTCTGGCGGCGTGGACGCCGCCAGTGCAGCCGGTCTGGAGACAGGCGCTACTCGAATGCGCAATTTACGGATGAGTTCTAAGGCATTGAAATGCGGCACGAATTGAATTTCCCTTGCGGAAAACGGGCTCTTTCTACTGCCCCAGAACCTTCTGCGCCACAGTTTCTTCATCTGCATCCGTCTGAATGATCTTGTTATGCAGGCAATAGAGAGCCAACTCAAGCCGGTCTGAGACGCCCAGCTTGTCGTAGATCTTGCGCAGATAATTCTTGATCACCTGCTCGGTGGTTCCAAGCTGGAATGCGATCTCCTTGTTGCGCTTGCCCTGCGTAATGCAGGTGATGATGGCCATTTCCTTTGGGGAAAGCCGTGGCTGCGTCCGCGGGCTCACC
>Ga0302320_10023975_pt1 | contig 11942 bp, 13 predicted proteins | sample Bog_T0_3_FD_202130 | JGI IMG/M metagenome (GOLD analysis project Ga0302320, IMG submission 202130) | Peat permafrost microbial communities from Stordalen Mire near Abisko, Sweden - Bog_T0_3 | ecosystem: Environmental > Terrestrial > Soil > Wetlands > Peat | place: Sweden: Abisko, Stordalen Mire... | reverse complement strand
TCGGCATGTTCATGCGTCCGACCCGCGGCGACGGGCGAAACGGCGGGGTCGGCGCGATCGGCGCGCTGCTGATCATGGTGCTCGCGCCTCTCACCGCGACGCTGGTGCAGCTCGCCATCTCGCGCAGCGGGAGTTTTCCGCCGACCGCGGCAGCGCCGAGATCACCGGTCAGCCGCTGGCGCTGGCCAGCGCGCTGCGCAAGATCGACGGCATCGCGCGGCAGGTGCCGAACGCAGGGGCCGAACGGAATCCCGCGACCGCCCACCTGTTCATCGTCAACCCGCTGGCAGGGGTCAACTTCGACAGCCTGTTCGCCACGCATCCATCGGTGGAACAACGCGTCGCGCGACTGCAGGCGATGGCCTGACCGACGCCGGCGCTACCGCACCGCCGAGAACGATGTCGGCGCCAGGATCTGGTTGGTAACGCGTGCAACGATCGCGCCATTCGCCTCGGTCTGCGCCCGCGCCGCGAGCCAGTCCGGATCAGCCATGAATGCGTTCCACTTCCGCTCGCGCTCGGCGAGCGAGTCCCAGGCCAGCAGGTAGGTGAGGCGCTGGCTGTTTTCGCCGATCAGCGTGGTCCAGAAGCCGGCCTGTTGGATGCCGTGCTTGTCCCACAGCGGGAGCGTAATCGTTTCGAAACGCCGCAACACGTCGGGCAGCCGGCCCGGCACGCAGTCATAGACGCGCAGTTCGTGGATCATTGCATTTTTCCCCTTGGTGCCTCACTGCCGGCAGAGTTTGTGACCGGGCGAGCAAACCGTGCAAGCGCGTGTCCTAACCGGATCGCGAGGGGGCAAATACCGGTCACCCCTGCCCCGCGGCAGCCCGAGTTCGGCACGCCAAACCCGCGCGAGCAACGGTGGCCGCCTGCCCCTCCGGCCCGCAGTCACCGTCAAGGCAGGCCGGCTCGGCGGCTGGCACATGGATCGGTTGCTTGGTCCGCGGGGTTAGCATACCACTTAACCTCGGACTCAACTGGCCTCCCGAATGTCAGAATTAGCCTCAGTCGTCCCGCGACAAACCACCACGGCCAGACCGTGGTCGCGCCAGCGCGTCCGCTCCTGGGCGCGCGCGGTGCTGACGGTTGGCGGGGTGGTCGCGGTCGCCGTGGGCGGGCTGATCTACTGGCTGAACAGCGGCCGCTGGATGGCAACCGACGACGCCACCGTGCAGGCCGACGAGATGACGGTCTCGACCGACGTCGCCGGCATCGTAACGGACATTCCGGTGCATGAAGGCGATCAGGTCCGGCGCGGGCAAATTCTGTTCCGCCTCGATCCGGATAAGTTCCGAATCGCGCTGGATAGCGCGAAGGCCAACCTGGCGCAGACCCGGCTCAGCCTTTTGGCGATGCAGGCCGACTATCAGGCGCTGTTGCGCCAGGTCGCCGCGCGGCAGGCGCAGGTGCGGGCCGACCAGGCCACCTACGACCGCTACGCCGCGCTGGTGAAAACCCATGCCGTCACGGCGCAGGAAACTGACGACGCCCGCTTCAAGCTCGCCGCCGACCAGCAGGCAACCGAGGCCGCGGCGATGCAGGCGCAGTCCGCATTGGCGAAGCTCGGCGGCAGCCCGGATTCGCCGGTCGAGCAGATGCCCGCCTATCAGCAAGCCGCCCAGCAGGTCGCCGAGGCGCAGCGCCAGATGAACCACGCCACCGTGCGGGCGCCGTATGACGGCATCGTGACGCAGGTCAGCAAGCTGCAACCCGGCATGTTCCTGCCCGCCAGCACCGGCGCGTTCGGGCTGGTCTCGACGCAAAACGTTTGGGTGCAGGCGGAGCCGAAAGAATCAGAGCTCACCTATGCGCGGGCCGGCCAGCCCGCGGAAGTCACCATCGACGCCTATCCCGGCAAGACCTGGAAGGGCGTGGTGGAGAGCATCTCGCCCGCCACCGACCAGCAGTTTTCGCTGCTGCCGGCACAGAATTCTTCGGGCAACTGGGTGAAGGTGGTGCAGCGCGTTCCGGTGCGCGTCAGGATCGATCGGCAGCCGGACGATCCGCCGCTGGCCGCCGGCATGTCGGCGACGATCAGCATCGACACCGACCATCGGCGCAGCCTCGCCGACCTGTTCTGAGTCGGGGACATGCCGCGCGACGGGACGCAAGCGCCGCCGCAGCCAGCCGTGGTGCCGTACCGCGCAGTCATCACCGTCTGCGCGATGGTGGCCACGCTGATGCAGGCGCTGGATTCCACCATCGCCAACGTCGCGTTGCCCTACATGCAGGGCAGTCTGTCGGCCAGCTCCGACCAGATCACCTGGGTGCTGACCTCCTACATCACCGCCGCCGCCATCATGACCGCGCCGGTCGGCTGGCTCGCCAACCGCTTCGGCCTGAAGCAACTGTTTGTCGTCTCCGTCGTCGGCTTCACCATCACCTCGATGCTCTGCGGCATCGCCGAAACGCTGCCGGAGATGGTGCTGTTTCGGCTGCTGCAAGGCATGTTCGGCGCCGCATTGGTGCCGCTGTCGCAGACCACGATGCTGAACATCTATCCGCCCGAGCAGCGCGGGTCGGCGATGGCGTTGTGGGGCATGGGTGTAATGGTGGGACCGATACTCGGTCCCACACTCGGCGGCTACCTGACGGAGCTGTATAACTGGCGCTGGGTGTTCTTCGTCAACCTGCCGTTCGGCATCGCCGCGACACTGGGGCTGATCTTCTGCCTGCCGCGCACCGCGCCGCGCACGTCGCAATTCGACTGGTTCGGCTTTTCCGTGTTCGCGATTGGCATCGCCGGCCTGCAACTGATGCTGGACCGCGGCGAGACGCAGGATTGGTTCAGCTCCACCGAGGTCATCACCGAGGCGGTGATGGCCGGTCTCGGCCTGTACCTGTTCGTCGTCCACCTGTTCACCGCCGACCGGCCGTTCATCAATCCGCGCATCTTCCGCGACCGCAACCTGTCCGCCGGGCTGTTGATGATGTTCGCGGTGGGCATGGTGCTGCTCGCGGTATCGGCGCTGCTGGCGCCCTGGTTGCAAACGCTCGGTAACTACCCGGTGGAAACGGCCGGACTGACCATGGCGCCGCGCGGCATCGGCACCATGCTGGCGATGTTGATTGCCGGGCGGCTGGCCAACCGCGTCGATGCGCGGCTGTTGATGGCGTTCGGGATCGTCGCGTTGAGCTGGAGCCTCTACCGCATGACCGGCTGGACACCGGATGTGTCGGAACGGACGCTGATCATCAACACCATGCTGCAGGGCTTCGGGCTCGGCTTCGTGTTCATCCCGCTGCAGGTGATTGCGTTTGCCACACTCGATCCGGGGCTGCGCACCGATGGTACCGCGTTGCTCAGCCTGATGCGGAACGTGGGCAGCGCGATCGGCATTTCGGTGACCACCAGCCTGCTGACCACGAACACGCAGATCGAGCATTCGGCGCTGACCGGCCTGGTGACCCCGATGAACCGGGCGCTGCAGGCCTCGCCGCAGATTGCGCACATGCTGTCGCCCGACACGCCGGGCGGAGCGCAGATGCTGAACCAGATCATCACCCGGCAGGCGCAGATCATCGCGTACAACAACGACTGGAAGCTGATGATGCTGGTCGCGCTGCCGATGCTGCTGCTGTTGCTGTTCATGCGCCGGCCGCCGAAGGCTGTGGCGGCGCATACGGTTCCGATGGAGTAGATCGGCCGGACTCAGCTCCGCGGTCCGGGATGGATCGATGCCACCATCCGCTTGCGTGGCGCCGGTCGCGGCGCTGGCGGCGGGCAGAGCGCCGGCAGCATGTCGGGACCCGCCAGCTCGCAGATGCGCGATGCGGACACCACCGCCTGGCGGGTCTGCGGCGTGGCCGCCGAATATCCGGCCCAGACCAGCAGGGCTGCCACCACCAGCGGCTCCAGCGGCGAGCCGGATCGGCACAGGGGAAGCGCCCACGATCCCTTGAACGGCCAGGCGAGCCGCAGGCCGCGCGGCGTGAGCAGATCGCCGGCGAGATGCGACAGGTAGCCGATCAGCACCGGCACCACGATGGCCCGCGAATAGCCGTCGTTGAACAGCAGCCAGCCGCAGCCAATGACAGCGAGCAGCGAATGCGTCGCGCCGCGATGCCCCAGAACTGCGGCGATCATGCCGGACAGTGGCCAGATCCGCTTGCCGACCCAGGATTTCGGGTGGTCGATGTCGGGCAGCAGCGAGCCGGCCACCGCCAGGCCGAGCGAGAGCGGGTCCATGGCGGGCAGGCCAAGTCGGGGCGCCAGGGCGAGCCAAGCGGCCGCTCCCAGCACCACATGCGAGCCCGCCATCATGGCGTCGGCATCTCCTGGACAAGGGAAATCACCCTATGTGGGAGGAGTCTCGGCTACAAGACTGTTTTTGAAAAAGGGGGCCGCGTCTGGCGCCAAGCGTGCTCGGCCATGGAAACGCTGCGGCCGAGGTAAACGGCGGGAGGGGTCGCCGTGCCGGAGGCGTTCAGCGCGCGGGAGAAGCCTTTTAGTTTACGGGGCCGCGAAGTTGTGGAGATCCTGGAAAGGCGTTGAAAATAATCCGCGCTGAACTGATAGGACGCGCCGCAGGCTCAAACTCAAGAGCCAGCCAGATGCTCTCACCGGTGGAAAGATTCGTTGTTTGCTGGTGCGTGCCGAGACCGTCAACGTAAAAGGCTCTTCGCAAACGATGCTCAATATGAAAATTGTCAACAAGTTTAATGAGATCTGCTCTCATGGTATCGATGCGGTAATCTTGTTCACCCGCAGAAATTTTGGTCAAAACCACGTAGCAAGCGATGTTATTTACTTCATTTGCACAACTGTAAAGGCCGAGCTCTTCGCGTTGATTGGCAGGCCTTACGGTATCGATTGTGGGTGCGTTCGCCGGCGCCTGCAGTAGGTCAGCGGTCGGAGCGTTAGGTCCGGAGGGCGCCTGAGTTGTTCCCGGAAGCAGGGTAGCCTGAAGCTTTGCTAAGACTTGCAGCTTACATTCACGAATGTCTTTGAGCGTAGTCGGGAGGTCTTGCTGGAGTAGTCCCTGGTAGTTGGATGACGTAATATCCGCCGTTGCCGATCCGCCTATTGTTGCCAGCCTGCGAGCAAGCCCACTGAGTTCGGCGTGAACGTCCCCCTGCACGTTGTGCGATCCTGACTCTCCCTGGGTTGCGACGATGCCGCATATCCGGTCAGCCGTATCGGCGATGGCCGCCAGCGCGGCGGGCGTGTCCGCCCGGGCGGCGTCTGGAACGATGCCGCCAGCCGCCGCCCCTAATGCGAGCAAGAGCACCCAGTGTACCGAATGCGTCCCGATCCACATCGCGAAATGATGTCATGTCGAGGTGCGGGCGTCCAGCGTGTTTTCACCCGGCCAAGTTCACCAAGCCGCGCAGTGCCTCCCGTTACGGCTTGCGCGCTTCGATGACGGCGGACACGACATAGTCCTCGACGCGGCTGCCCGGCGCCCAGGTGCTGATCATCTCTCGGCTCTCCGGCTTTGGGGTGACGCACACATCGACGAACCCCGCCTCCGCCAGCCATGCCGCAAGCCGGTCCGCTGGCGCGGCGCCGGCCGCGCAACTGCAATACAGCGTGGGATCGGCCTGCAGTTCGGGCGGCAGCGGCGCGGTGCTGATGATGTCGGACACCGCCACGCGCCCGCCCTGCTTCAGCACGCGAAATGCCTCGCGGAACACCTGCGCCTTGTCGGGGGCGAGATTGATCACGCAATTGCTGATCACCACGTCGGCCGTGTTGTCCGCGATCGGCAGGTGCTCAATCTCGCCGAGGCGAAACGCGACGTTGGCCGCGCCGACCCGGGCCGCGTTCTCGCGCGCCTTCTTCAGCATCTCGTGCGTCATGTCCACGCCGATCACACGGCCGGACGGCCCGACCTGCCGCGCGGCGAGCAGGCAGTCGAAGCCCGCGCCGCTGCCGAGATCAACCACCACCTCGCCCGGCCGCAGCGCGGCGATGGCCTGCGGGTTGCCGCAGCCCAGGCCGAGATTGGCGCCCTCCGGCACCGCCGCCAGCTCCGCGTCCGTGTATCCCATACGCCGCGACTTCTCATCGGCGACCGGTGCGGTCGTGGCGCCGCAGCAGGACGACGGCGCACAGCAATCCGATCCGCCGGCTTCCGACGCGATACCACCGTAGCGAGCGCGGACCAGATCCTTGATGTCGGATGTCGCGCCCTTGGTCTCAGATGTCGCCATGACTGTTCCCCTTCACCGCATGAACAGCGAGCGCTGGCCGCTGTCCGGCTTCGTACCAGCCGCGCGTGGCGGTCACGATCCGTACCACCGACAGCATGACCGGCACTTCGACCAGCACGCCGACGACGGTCGCCAGCGCCGCGCCCGACTGGAAGCCGAACAGGCTGATCGCCGCCGCCACCGCGAGCTCGAAAAAGTTGCTGGCACCGATCAGCGCGGACGGACCCGCCACGCTGTGCGCCGAACCGCACTGCCTGTTGAGCAGATAGGCGATCCCAGCGTTGAGATAGACCTGGATCACAATCGGCACCGCCAGCAGCAGGATCACCAGCGGCTGCGCCAGAATCTGCTGCCCCTGGAAGCCGAACAGCAGCACCAGCGTCGCCAGCAGCGCAACCAGCGACACCGGATGCAGCGCCTTCAGCGTGCGCGCCAACGCCGTATCGCCACCGGTGGCCAGCAGCGCGCGCCGCCACGCCTGCGCCACGATCACCGGCACAACGATGTAGAGCACCACCGACAGCAACAGCGTGTCCCAGGGCACGATGATCGCGGACAGGCCAAGCAGCAGCCCGACGATCGGCGCGAACGCAACCACCATGATGGCGTCGTTCAGCGCGACCTGCGTCAGGGTGAAGTTCGGGTCGCCGTCCGACAGGTTCGACCAGACGAACACCATCGCGGTGCACGGCGCCGCGGCCAGCAGGATCAGCCCGGCGATGTAGCTGTCGATTTGCCCGGCGGGCAGGTATGGCCGGAACAGCCAGCCGATAAACAGCCAGCCGAGCGCCGCCATGCTGAACGGCTTGATCAGCCAGTTCACGCCCAGCGTCACCAACACGCCTCGCCACTGCCGCGTCACCTGACCAAGCGCGCCGAAATCAACGCGCAGCAGCATCGGCACGATCATCAGCCAGATCAGCGCCGCAACCGGCAGGTTCACCTTGGCGGCGTTCAGTTCTCCCAGCAGATGAAACGGTGCCGGCACCAGGCTGCCAAGCGCAATCCCGGCAACGATGCAAAGCGCGACCCAGACCGAGAGGTACCGCTCGAACGTACCAAGCGCGGATGGTTTCCGCGCCGCCGCGGTCTGCGCCGTCATGGCACCGCCTTCCCGCCCACGGCGCGCCCGGAGGCATCCACGACGGGCTCGCCGTCTTCCTTGCTGAAGGCCGCACGCTGCGGGTTCGGCAGGATCGCCAACACCGCCTCGGACGGACGGCACAGCCTGACGCCAAGCGGCGTCACCACGATCGGCCGTTCGATCAGGATCGGATGCGCGAGCATCGCATCGATCAACTGGTCATCGGTCAGCTTCGGGTCGCCAAGCCCCAGTTCGTTGTATGGCGTGCCTTTGCGGCGCAGCAGATCGCGCGCCGAAATCCCCATGCGCGCGATCAGGTCGATCAGTTCGTCGCGTGTCGGCGGCGTTTTCAAATACGGGACGATCCGCGGCTCTTCGCCGGAATTGCGGATCAGGCCGAGCACGTTGCGCGACGTGCCGCAGGCCGGGTTGTGGTAGATCGTGACGCTCATGAGGCTGTCCTGTCGCTGGTGTCGGTGCCGACCCGGCCGATCTCTTCGACCTTCCGCGTGATCGCGAGTTTCCCAAGTGACGCGATGGGCAGCGCCACAAGCAGCTTGATGCGGCTCTCAAGCATCCGGAACGTGTCGCGAAACGCCAGCATCCGCGCTGCCTCCGACCCGTTGACGGCGGCAGGGTCGGGGACGCCCCAATGGGCCGTGATCGGCTGCCCCGGCCAGACCGGGCACGGCTCCGCTGCCGCCTGGTCGCAGACGGTGAACACGAAATCCATGACCGGCGCGCCGTGAACGGCGAATTCGTCCCATGATTTCGATCGCATCCCCTCGGTTCGCAAGCCCATCTCGCGTAACAGCCGCAGCGCCAAGGGATGCACTTCTCCCTTGGGAAACGAGCCTGCGCAGTGGCCGCGGAACCGTCCGGCGCCCCAATGGTCCATGAGACTCTCGGCGAGTATGCTACGCGCCGAATTGCCTGTGCACAGGAACAGAACGTTGTAAGGTCGATCCATTGGCCTCACCCCTCATGCAGCGGTCGTTTTCGTGCAAGCGTCGGCGGCTGCGGCAGACGGGTCGCAGGCCGGCGCGCAGACACGAGCGCCGCCACAGCAGTTCTCGGTCAGATAATCGACCAGCCCGTTCATGACCGCGAAGTCGGTGGCGTAGTACAACTGCCGGCTGATGCGCCGCTGCGTGATCAGGCCGGCGTGCATAAGTTGTTGCAAATGAAACGTCAGCGATGACGGTGGCAGCGACAGCGCCTGCGCGATCGTGCCCGCCGACAGTCCGTCCGGCCCGCGCTGCACCAGCAGGCGATACACCGCCAGCCTAGTGTCATGGGCCAGCGCCGCCAGGGCCGCGACCGCCTGCTTCGCCTCCATCAATCCGACCCTTCGACAACGACCGAAGGTTAGCCGGTGCCGGGCGAGCGGTCAAACGATAGTCTGCGGATTATCGAATGGTCCCTAGACCAGCCCGTAGCGGAACGCCAGCCACAGCTTCTGCCATTTCGGGAGGTTGACCCTTTCGGTCGCCCGCTCCCAGCCGCGACGCTCCAGCCGCGCCAGTATTGCGGCGTAGGTTGCCCCCATCAGCCGCGCCGGCTTCATCGCACGCCGATCGCACGCGACCATAGCCGCCGCCGCATCGCCAAAATACCGGTGCGCCAACGCCGCCCCGCGCGCGCAAACACGCGGCAAGCCGGGCGAAATCAGCGCGGCAACGGGATCGAGCGGCACCCCCTCCGTGTCCAGCCATTCGCGCGGCAAATAAAGCCGCCCCCGTTCGGCATCCTCCTGAATGTCGCGCAGAATATTCGTCAATTGCAGCGCGCGTCCCAACGCGTACGCGACGCGGTCAGCCGCCGGGGAAGCGTCGCCGAACGCGCGCACCGACAGCCGCCCCACCGCCGCCGCCACGCGATCGCAATACAGGTCCAGCGTGGCAAGATCGGGCGCGACGATCGCCGTCGCCGCGTCCATCTGCATGCCATCGATCACGGCGATGAAGTCTTCCTGGCGCAAGGCAAAGCGGCGCGCGGCCGCCAGCAGAACGCGCGTCACCGGCTCATCCGCCTCGCCCGCGCCATACAGGCGCCCGATCCGCACCCGCCAGTCATCAAGCTGCGGCAACCGGTCGGCGAACGGACGAGCGTCGTCGTCGGCGATGTCGTCCACCAGCCGGCAGAACGCGTAGATCCCATACATTGCGTAGCGCCGATCGGCGGGCAGCACCCGCATGCCGCGATAGAACGAGGTGCCGGCACGCCGGACGATCGCTTTCACTTCATCAAGATCGGCCTGCGCAGCGCCGAGCGGCGTCGCCGTGCTCACCGCCGGCGGCGCCGGGCCGGCGGCAGGCGCGGCGGCTCCCGCGGGATCGGCTTCGTGCGGCCGATCACCAGGTAGCGCAACCCCCACAGCACGCTGCCGACCGCATCCCCCTTGGTCAGCTTCACCCGGGTCGCGAGCGGATCGGCATGCCGCAACCGCGTTTCCAGCCGGCCGGACAGGCCGACGATGACCGAGGTCTCCACCCGCAGCCCTCGGCTCCGGACCCGCCTTGGCAACAACCGCGCGCCGGTGTTGAGGTGCTCGACCTTCTCCAGCAGCGCCTGGAACACCAGCCGCAGCGCGTGCGTTTCGGCCGGCCGGCGCAAATCCTCGACCCGGGCACCGGTCTGGTCCATCAGGTCCAGCGGCAGGTAGCAGCGATCCAGTGCCGCCAGGTCTTTGGCGCAATCCTGCAGGTGGTTCAGCACCTGCAGCGCGGTGCACAGCGCGTCCGACGGCGCGCGTGTCTCGATCCCCTCGCCGTGCAGGTCGAGCACGTAGCGTCCCACCGGCATCGCGGAATAGCGGCAGTAGTCGTACAGCTCCCACCAGTCGGCATAGCGCTGCTTGGTCGCGTCGCGGCGGAACGCCACCAGCAGATCGAGCGCGTGCAGCGGGGTGACGCCGGTTTCCGCCAGGCTCGCGCGCAGGCGCAGCGCGCTGGCTGAGCCCTGGTCGCGCTGGCCCAGCAGGACGTCTTCCATCACCTCCAGCCGCGCCATCTTGTCCTCGGGCGACAGATCGGGCGCATCACCGATGTCGTCGGCGTTGCGGGCGAAGGCGTAGAACGCATGGATATGCTTGCGCAGGCCCGGACGGATCAGCAGCGAGCCGACGGGAAAATTCTCGTCGCCGCGATCCTTGCCCGACCATGCCTCAGCGGTTTCCGTAACGTTCAAGCGTCCACTCCCTGATACGCCCGACCCTTCCAGGCCACGCCCCGCCCGCGATGATGGTCCACTGCCGAGCCGATCGTCGCCGCGGTGTAGAATGCCGCAACCAGGGGAAGCAGCGGCGCCCACAGCGGCGAGCGCCCGAATCTGCGCAGCGTCGGCATATAGGACCCTGCCATGCCGGCCCAGGCAAGCCATCCCATCCAGCGCGCGGCCCCGTGCCCGAACAGCGCCAGCGCAGGCGGCGCCAGCCAAACCACCGTCATCGCCAGCACCGTGCCGGCCAGCAGCAGCGGCAAGCGGCGCAGTTGCACGTAGGCGGTGCGCGTCACCATCCGCCAGATATCCGCCACGCCCGGATAGGCGCGGATGGAACGGGCCAAAGCAGAATGGCCGAGCCAGATGGGGCCGCCTCGCTTCACCGCGGCCGCGAGCGCAACGTCGTCGATCAGCGCCCCGCGCACCGCCGCGATGCCACCGATCCGGGCCAGAGCACGGCGCCGGATCAGGATCGTGCCCCCGGCCGCCGCGGCGGTCCGTTTGCGCTGGTTGTTCACCCAAGCAAACGGATACAGCAGCTGGAAGAAGAACACGAAGGCCGGCACCAGCGCGCGCTCCGCCCAGCTGACGCAGGACAGCCGCACCATTTCGGAGACCAGGTCGAAGTCACCGCGCTGCGCCTGCGCGACCAGCGTCGCGACATGGGGGGGATCGTGCTCGATATCGGCGTCCGTGAGCAGGATCAGCTCGGCGTCGCCCGCCGCCGCGATGCCTTGCGCCACCGCCCAGAGCTTGCCGCTCCATCCCTCGGGACGCGGTGCACCCTCGATCACCGTCAGCCGATTGTCGGCGAAACCGCGCGCGATGGCGCCAGTGCCATCGCTGCTGCCGTCGTCCACCAGGACGATCCGCAGCGCGGCGTAATCCTGCGCCAGCAGCGAGGTGAGCGCAGCGCCGATCACCGGCGCCTCGTCGCGTGCCGGAACCACAACGACCACCGGCGCGAGGCCTTGGTCCGGCGCTTCGTGCGATGCCGCTTGGGCTGCTACGCCGTTACGCACAACCGGCGCGAGCACCGGGCCGGCCTGCCAGAACCGGCCATGGCCGGCCAGCAGATAGGCCCAGACCAGCACGGTCACCACCGCCAGCGTGGTCACGCAGCCGGTCCGCCTGCCGCGAACACGCCAGCGCCCCGTGCAGTCACGAGCGCAACATCCTGTTCTCCCGAAACCAGGTCACCGCGTCGCGCACCGCCCACTCCGCCGGGCGTGGCTGATAGCCAAGCTCGGTGAATGCCTTGGCGGAGGAAAAGAACATCCGGTGCCGCGCCATCTTCAAATGATCGCGGGTCATCAACGGTTCGCGCCCGGTCAGCTTCGCCAGCGCTTCCATCACCGCCGCCACCGGCATCAGCGGCCCGATCGGCAGGGCGAGCAGCGGCGGGCTGCGACCCGCCATGCGGGCAATCATGGCCAGCAGGTCGCGCAAGAGGAGGTTTTCACCGCCCAGTATGTAG
>Ga0302320_10023973_pt1 | contig 11942 bp, 8 predicted proteins | sample Bog_T0_3_FD_202130 | JGI IMG/M metagenome (GOLD analysis project Ga0302320, IMG submission 202130) | Peat permafrost microbial communities from Stordalen Mire near Abisko, Sweden - Bog_T0_3 | ecosystem: Environmental > Terrestrial > Soil > Wetlands > Peat | place: Sweden: Abisko, Stordalen Mire... | reverse complement strand
TTCCCCTCCTGCGGAATGCAGGAAGTTATGAGTACGACCTTGGCCGGATTGTCGACATCCGCCATTTGAACGCCCACGCGGACAGCGCGGATCGCCTCCGCGTAGCGCGACAGCGGACGCGCCATCAAATATTGCGAAGGCTCGGTAATGATCTTGCCGTCCACTTTGCGGTCCCTGCCGGCAAGCAGCGGCGCCGAGGCGAGGACGGGAACGCCGAGCTTCTCCTCCAACGCACGCGGCGTCAGGAATCCCGCGTTCAACATATCCAGCGCTACAGCGCCGGCCACGCCCACAATCAGGCCGACAACGCCGGCTATAGATTCAACCAAGGTCTTTTTTGGAAAAGACGCAAAAGAGGGCTTGGTGGCAGGCGATATCACGCGCGCCTCGCGTTCTTCGAAATTTGATTTTTCAGACGTTATTTTCGCGCGGGAGAGAAAGTTTTCGAATAGCGTTTTGTTCGCCGTGTTGGTGCGCTCGAGCTCCCGAAGTCGTACGCCCACTTCGTTGTCGAGACTGGAGGAACCGCTCGCCTGCTTCAAGCTGGCGGCCAGCGATTCCTCATGAGCCTTCGCAACTTGGTAATCGTTGTTGAGATTCGAAATGATACGCACAACTTCCGCCGAAATCGAGCGTTCGATGTCGCGTTTTTGCGCACGCGCATTTATGACCAATGGGTGGGAATCGCTGTAACGGGAAACCAAGTCTGCTTCTCTGCTGCTGGCCTCCGCCTCCTGCTTTCGTAGGTCGGAGATCACGTTCGAACGAACGACGTCGGGAATCGCTTGAATATTTCCTCCGCTGGACTGGATCAACGAGGCTTGCTCGAACTTCGATTTACGCTCTGCCGTCTCAGCCCGCGCAGCAACAAGTTGCGCGCTGATTTCGGATAATTGTTGCTCGCCAATCGTGATCTTCCCTTCGCTCGACGCCGAAACGAGATTGTTTTCCTGGCGAAACTTGGTGACGGCTTCTTCCGATGCGCGGACCTGATCACCAAGCGTTTCGATACGTTCCGCCAGCCATTTGGACGCCGCACGCGCGGCTTCGTAACGCGCCTCGAGTTGATCGACGACATAAACCTCGGCGATCGCATTCGCCAAACGCGCCGCCTTCCGAGGATCCTCGGAAGTCACTGAAATCGAGAGCACGTATGTCCTGGACACGCGCGCGACTTCAAGACTGCTTTTCAATCGGGTGATCGTGTGCAGCACGTCTGGCGGAATGGTCTCGTCAGTGTTGGCCGCGACAGGAGAGTCGGCCAGTTTGCTCGGAAAAAGGAATCCCACCAGAAGCCTGAACGGTCCCGGTTTGCCCGCGCCGCCGAATTCGGCGTCGTCGGTCAGCTTCTGCTGTTCTACGACGTGACGCAGCAAATTGGTCGATTGAATCACGCTGATTTGGCTGTCGACGTTGCCCGAGTCAAGATTAAGTTCCGGAAGCAGCGACTCGGCGCCAAAGACCTCGTTCTTCTTCGGATCCAAAAGGATTTGCACGGTAGCTGTGTAGCGCGGGGTCACCATTAATATTATGAAGAACGCAATGACCATGACCGCCAAGGCGGTGGCCACCACGAGCTTCCAACGACGCCAAACGAAGTCCTGTAGCTGACGGAGGTCAAGCCCCTCGCGTTTGTCTTGTTCTTCGACCCGATCGTCGGGCAAAGCGAAGCGCCCTTGAACGTTCAAACGAACCTCCCATCGAAGACCCCTGAGGTCGACCAAAAGTCATCAGAAACCCGCATTCAACGTCTCCTCGCCGGTTCCCGGCCTAGCGGTCGGTCAATTCGCGGCGGCTCCACGATTGAGCCACCCCTGCGGCCAATATCGCGGTCCAGGTCAACGCCACCGCCTGTATTTGTATTCCGTAGTCGACGAACGCCTCCAGGGATACAATAAAGGTGGCCGCTGTCGCGACAATAGGCACGATACTACCATGCTTACGCGTAAAGCTGCCGTAGATGGTCCGGCCTACCAGGACCCCCACCCCGACCAGCAAGATTGATGCCGCAGGGATGCCCAAACCCTGAAATTCTTCAACATAAGTGTTGCGGGCCACATTCCACACGCCGAACGGCCCAAGACTCGAATCTCGGTACATCGGGAACACATCACGAAAGGTTCCCCACCCCGAACCCGAATACGGCGCGTCCAGAATTGACAATATTCCCAGGCGATACACAGCCAATCGATCCTGTGAGTTGAAGCCTGGGAGCTCGAGGCGATTGGCGAAAGCATCCCCGAATACATATGCGATGGAACCAACAATGGCCATGGCTGTCAAAGCTCCGATCCCGGCGACGACTCCTTTCCCGCGTCGCCTCAACACGATCAGCGCCAAGAGCGCAGCCAAGCCTCCAAAAGTCGAAAAAATCCCTCCTCTCGCCGCGGTCAGCGTCGCCGCAACAACAATAACGCCCGCTGCCGCGAGCCAAACGCCTCCCGGACCGGTCATCGCAGCAACCACGCCGGCAATTTTGCGCCCGGTGGAGCGCACGCCATCGAACGCCGCGAATTGATCAATTGCCAAAGCGATCGAAGCGATCAATCCGATGCCGGCGTAGGTGGCGTAGGTGTTGCTGTATGCGAATTTGGATGGCGCCGCCTGGGTATAATTCCACTTTTCGTACCAGAGAACCGCTCCTGGAAATACAAAAAACGATATGACTACATAACTCGCGTAAAGGGCGCCGATGGCCGCGACCGCCGTGACCAGTTGATGGGCGCGCCTTGCGGAGTGGCACAGTTGCATCGTGGTCCAGAACACGCAAACCGCGGTTCCCAGTCGAACCAGCGAGAGCATGGTCTCATCAACGTTGATGGAGATCGCTCCGGGCAGATCCCGATGCAATGCATCTCGCGCCATTTGCCAGAGAGGATGCTGGTAGGGTTCGGAGATACCCTGGTAGATCTGCATGGCGGCCCAGGCCGTCACGGCCCCAATACAAACACATGAAAGGCCGATGCGACGAATCGCGATCGGATGCCTTCGACCGGCAATCAGACGGCCCACTTCGTAGAGGAGGCTCGCCGCGGGGAACCAGATCCCTTGAATTCCCCAAGACAAAGGTAAATTCCCGCCAAAACAAAAGGGCCCGAGGAGCAACCCGAGAACAATCGCGGCGAATGCGATATCGTCGATTGCTGAATCCCTGAAGCGCGACGGCTTCGTGGTTGTGCTTTCGCTGGCGCGCGAGGCGCGCGAAGGCATCGCCGCGCCCACGATTTTGTCCAACCGGAAGCCTTGGCGGGACGACATGGGCAGGTCAGCGCCAAGCATATAGAGCTATCGAATCTTCCGCGTCCAGGCGCGTCAGGCGGGCCAAGCTTCGAACGTAGCGATCGGGCTCGAAAGCACTGACCTCAACGTAACTATCAAGGAGAAGTTCTGCGGCGGACACGAACGAAGTCCCGGACGACGCCAACACACTCTCACACATATTGCGCCGCCTTTCCGAACGATAGCTGTCTAGGCCTCTAGACAACCAGTCTTACGTGTTTGATGCTACGGAAGGTACGTCAGTCCGACTGACACTACATTTTGAGTGTACCCGGCGTTGAGATAGTTCGAACTTATCCGATTGAGTTGATAGTCTAGAGTCGCGTTCAGATTTTTCTTGATCTTCCAGTTGAACGTCAGTCCGGCCGCGGCATCGTGGTCGAATCTCAAGCTGTCATCGTAGGAAACCTTGGCGAAATTTACATGCCCGTTCGCGGACCAAGTCTGGGAAAGAGCGTAGTCAACGGACAGACCCGCGGCGGTGGTCTTTGTCGCGGACGCCGTCGTGCTTGTAATAGGCGAAGAAGCGATGGATGTTGACAGCGCTTGATCGAGGTTCACGCCGACAGTGAGATATTGCGTGGGAAGCCAGGATACGTTGCCGCCAAAGGCCGCGCCGCCCTGCGCGCCGCCGAGTTCCTCGGCAAAGTATTGCCGCTGATACCCAGCGTAAATTTCACCTTTGAACAAGCTCAACGGATCCGCGCCGAGACCACCGACGACGCGGTAGCCCTTTGAATTGTAATGACTCGCGTCTTGGTAGGTCTGTTGGTTACCCGAAGTATCGACGAACGTGTATATGGCAGGTCCGAGAAAATATCCCACTCGCCCCGTTACGAAACTCTGATTGTTGTTCTGGTACGATTCCGAAATCGGCGGACCCTGCGTTGCCCCGAGATTGTCATAGAGTTGCTTGGTGAACGTGCTGCTCGCGCCGATGAACAAACGATCGAAGGATTTGACCAGGGAGCCGCCGGTCTCGTATTGCCAATAATGCAGGGGGAGAAAAGTGGGCCTGCTGTTGTTCTGGGCATTGCCGAAATTTTGACCACTGCCGTAGTTTTGATCACTGCCGTAGTTTTGACCACTGACGTAGTTTTGAACACTTCCCAAATCGGTCTGACGGGACAAGTCACCGAACACCCGAAACACGAGGTCCCGATCAATTTCCCAACGGTCGGTTAGTCCCACGCGCCCATTGACAGTGTCATCTTGCCCGTAACGTAAATACGTAAGGGAATCGACCAATGCATAATAAGTAAATCTGTTGATGCCGCTGTCGTTGACCACCATTAACGTCGGGGTCACTCGCCAAGCCGCGTCGCCGACCTTGTTGTTCGGGCGGCCGTACAAATTGTCGTTATAGGCCATTCCGGAAAACAGGGAGGGGGTGATCTCCCAAGGCCCAATACGAATCGGTTGATATTCGACACTGTATTGCTGGCTGGGAGGTTGAATCGACGTTGCGCCGGCTGTCGGCGCCGGCGACAACAGATTTAGGAAATCCGTATTCCCAGCAGGAACAGGAATGGGAGGCGCGGCCTGCGCCAATGCTTGGGAGGAAAACAGCGACAGCCCCAACGCGCTCGGTAAAACGCAAAGCCAGATCGGGCGGCGCTTCCTCGGAAGCAACTTTGACGTTTGCGCGAAGCTCCTTAAACAGAGCCTGCCTGCAAAACGCCAATGGCGGAAATTGAACAACCCACGCTCCTCATTCGAAACAAATTATGCCGTCCCGACGCCTCCTCCCAAACCAGATTTTATATTTGGTTTTACAACCCACAACACTGCGCACTGAACCTATCTCCAATCGGTTTATGGGCCGCTTCAGAAAAAATGATAAGTCAAAAAATAATTCGACAGCCAATACCTAAAAGTACCTCTCCGGCAACCGTAATATGTCTCCGGGATAAATAGGTACGTCGGCGTTGAGATCGTAGGTCTTCAATTCTGTCTCAGCTGCGCGTTTGATAAGTATTGACGAATTACTCGCTCGATAGGTCTGTCCGCCAGCAACAGCTATGGCGCTCATCACCGTAAGGCCGCTTTTGTAGGGATACTCACCCGGCTTTTGAACCTCTCCGAGCACATAGAAAGGTCGAAAGCTTGCAATATCCACAGTCACCTTTGGGTCGCGAAGGTAACTACCTACATATTTCTTCGTCAAGACATCTTCAAATTGAGTCTTTGTCAAGCCAGCGGCATGTAAGGTCCCCGCCAACGGCAGTGAAACAAATCCGCCCGGATCAATGTCATATTCGCCAGTAAGCTTGTCTTCGCCAAATACGGTGACGCGGATTTTGTCACCGCCCTGCAATTTCGGAGAGGTTGCGGGCGGGACCACCGCTACAGTCGCAGTTCGCGAGTCCGAGATTGCCCCCGAAAGCTCGTCGCACGCCGACAATAGAAGCCCTATACCCAAGATGATCGCTGCGGACCCGATTTTCACCATCAAACTCATCGGCAACTTTCAGAATGCCTCAATGTACCAAAACGGTTAACCTTTGGTTAGGTATAGCTCAGTTACGGAAAACGTCAACCCGAATCTGGGTGCGTAGCAGGGTGCTCAATTAAGCGGCAGCTTCGTGTGAGACTGTGGGGGCGGGCGGATTGGCGGCGAGCGCGGCCTGAAGGCGACCCGCTCTCCGTTCAGGCGGATCCGCAGCGCGAGCCTTATGGCGCCGGGGAGCTTCGGGCGTTTCTGCGCAACACAGCGATGCGCGATTGCGATTTCGCCGCAGTCGGTCGCAAGCCCGGCGGCGAGGGCCTCACGGTTTTTCAATTGGTCGTTGCAGGCGCCGAGATAAATGGCGGGCGCGCCGGACCGGGGCTTGGTCGGCGCTCCCCGTCGCCGCCGGCAATTGGCAAGTTCGCGTCAGGGAAGCTCATTTGACGGAACCGCATTGCGGTCAGGTCGTGATGAAACGACGCGTCGTTCCTTCGAGGACGAGGCATGTCAATACGCCGGTGGCATAGGCCCCCGTGTCGATATTTATGCGGTTGATCCGTATTTCCGGTTGCGAAACCGGGGAGTGCCCGTGGACCACGACTTTTCCATGATCGACGTCTGAATTGAGAAATTCCTGGCGAATCCACATCAAATCCGCCGGGGATTGACGTCCGAGCGCCACGCCGGGCCGAATTCCGGCGTGACAAAAGAAATAACCGCCGAGTTCGTGAGTTAGGGGCAATGAGTCCACGAATCGCCGATGGGCAATGGGGGTTTTGTCGACCATTTGTTGGCGCGCTTTATCGTAGCCGACCCCGCGCATGACCTGCGAGACGTCGACCCCGTAGGACGCCAGAGTTTCGAGGCCGCCGAAATGGCGCCACGATTCGAATACGCTTTCGTCGTCAAAAGCATCGAGCATGGTTTGTTCGTGGTTGCCGCGAAGCGCCACGAACGGCGTCGGGAATGCTCCCGTGCTCAACCGTTCCAGCACCGCGGCGGATTGGGATCCACGGTCGATGAAGTCGCCGAGAAACACCGCCTTGGTCTCGATCGTAACGCCCATTTTGTCCGCCTCGATTCGTCGGGCGAGAGCCTCGAGTAAGTCGCCGCGTCCATGTATATCCCCGATAACATATAGTCTCACGCCTTCGGGAACGGCGGATTGAGCCGAAGCGTTACGGGTATCGACAGGACGTCGTCGACGAAAGCGATCGAAAAATGAGGTTATGGCCGCGTTTCCATAAAACATATGTCCGTCGGAATATAGGCTTGCTCCATAAGAATCAAGTACGCTTCCCTATCCCAGAGGAACTCAAGGTGAAACGATAGTCGATCTGTCGTCACTTTGAAACCGGCTTCGCAACCTTCACGTTGGCGCCGTATAGCTATCCTCGTCAATACGGTCCTAAACTGAAGGTTCCGAGACTCCACAGCCTCGCATCGGTCTATAGAGGTATCCTATCAATCTGACTGGTCATCGCCGCGAAAGCGGTGATCCAGAGGGACACGACGTGCGGTGGCCCTGGATTCCCGCGTGCGCGGGAATGTCAAGTGCCGATCCTATTGGATCGGGCGCCGTTCTGGCCGGACGCGGGCGCGTCGAACATGATGTACGACCCGTTCGTTTGGCGACGCGTATCGAAACCACAACCAACGACGTCTCCTTCTTCGAGTCCCTCTGAAGGCTGTTCTCCCGCCAGGCGGGAGAAGGCTATTACCTCGAAAATTTCTTGTATTTCAGTCGATGGGGAATCACGCTGTCGATGCCGAGCCGACGCTTCTTGTCTTCCTCGTAATCGCCGAAGTTGCCTTCGAACCATTCCACGTGGCTGTCGTCCTCGAAGGCGAGAATATGGGTGGCGATGCGGTCGAGGAAGAAGCGATCGTGGCTGATGATTACGGCGCAACCGGCATATTCCAAAAGCGCCTCTTCCAGGGCGCGTAAGGTGTCGACGTCGAGGTCGTTGGTGGGTTCGTCGAGCAGCAGCAGGTTGGCGCCGCTCTTCAAAATCTTGGCCAGATGCACACGGTTGCGTTCGCCGCCCGACAGCATCCCCACCTTCTTCTGCTGGTCGGCGCCCTTGAAATTGAAGGCGCCGCAATAAGCGCGCGAAGGGATCTCGCGTTTTCCCACATAGATCATGTCGTAGCCGCCCGAGATCTCCTCCCAGACGGTCTTCTTCGGATCGAGGGCGTCGCGGGACTGATCGACATAGCCGAGTTTCACCGACTCGCCGATCTTGATCACGCCGGAATCAGGCGTCTCCTGGCCGGTGACCATGCGGAACAACGTGGTCTTGCCGGCGCCGTTCGGCCCGATGACGCCGACGATGCCGCCCGGCGGCAGCTTGAAGCTAAGGTCTTCAATCAGCAACTTGTCGCCAAAGCCCTTCGAAAGGTGCTCGAAGTCGATGACGTTGTTGCCGAGCCGCTCGGCGATCGGAATGACGATCTGCACGCCCGAAGTCTGGGTGCGCTCGGCCTGCTTCTTGACCAGTTCGTCGTAGCGCTCGACGCGCGCCTTGGATTTGCTCTGCCGCGCCTTGGGCGAAGCCGCGATCCACTCGCTTTCGTCGGCCAGCGCGCGCGCGCGCGCCTGGTCTTCGGCGCGCTCGAGGTCGAGCCGCTTCTGCTTTTGTTTCAGCCAGGACGAATAATTGCCCTCGTAGGGGATGCCCTTGCCGCGATCGAGTTCGAGAATCCAGCCGGTGACGTTGTCGAGGAAATAGCGATCGTGGGTGACGATCAGGATGGCGCCCGGATAGGCGCGCAAATGTCCTTCGAGCCAGTTCACCGTCTCGGCGTCCAGGTGGTTCGTCGGTTCGTCGAGCAGCAGCAGTTCGGGCTTTTCCAGCAGCAGCTTGCACAGCGCGACCCGGCGGCGCTCGCCGCCGGAGAGGGTGGTCACGTCGGCCTCGTCGGGCGGGCAGCCCAGCGCGCTCATCGCCTGTTCGACCTGACTGTCGAGATCCCACAGGCCCTTGGCCTCGATCACGTCCTGGAGCCGGTTCATCTCGTCCGCGGTCTCGTCGGAATAGTTCATCGCCAGTTCGTTGTAACGGTCGAGAACCGCCTGCTTGTCCCGGACGCCGAGCATCACGTTGCCGCGCACGTCGAGCGAGGCATCGAGCGGCGGCTCCTGGGGAAGGTAGCCGACCTTGGCGCCTTCGGCGACGAAGCCTTCGCCGACGAATTCGGTGTCGATGCCCGCCATGATGCGCAGCAGCGTCGACTTGCCCGAGCCGTTGACGCCGAGCACGCCGATCTTGGCTTCGGGGTAGAAAGAGAGGTTGATGTTCTCCAGCACCTTCTTGCCGCCCGGCCAGGTCTTGGTCAGGCCCTGCATGTGATAGACGAATTGGCGCGCGGCCATGAGCGATCCTGGCGAAAGTGGGAATTTCGCGCGGCATAGCAGGGGAGCCCCGCAACGGCAAGGCGCGGCGGCAAAGCCAATCTGGCGCGAACCAGACGAAACAGGACCAAACGACGCCAAATGGCCGCAAACGAGATTGGGTCATGGCCGAGCCCGGTCCCATTGGCGCCAACTTGAGCTCCGCCGTCTGGAGACGGCCGAGCCTGTCCCAGGTATATGCCCCCTCGTCCCATCAAGCCCTTACCCTTTCACGCCGCGGCCGCCGTCCCCACCCTCATGCGCGTCGCCAGCGAAGCCGCCAGCGCGAGCACGCAACCGACGCCGATGACGCAAGCGGGCCAGCCAAACCGATCGAAAACCGGTCCCAGGATCGCGGTCCCGGCGAGGCCGCCGGAAAAATAGCAGGCCAGATACATGCCGCTGGCGGCGCCGCGATCGGAACGCGCGGCCTGCCCGATGAACCCCGTCGCGACGGCTTGCGCGAAAAACGTTCCGATCGCGACCAAAGCGAGCCCGAAGAGGACGATTGCGAGGTTGGACGTCAGCAGCATCGGCAAACCCAGGGCGGCGACGCCGAGCCCGCGCCAGATCGCGCTGCGCGCGCCCAGGCGCGCCACAAATCGGCCGGCCACGGGCGTCGTCAGGATCGAGGGCAGGAAGACGAAGTAGACGAGGCCGACCGACATCATGTCCAGTTGCAACGGCGCCCGCACCAGCACGAAGTTGACGAAGGTGAATATGCCAATGAACGCAAACAGGATGCAGAAACCGACCGCGAATCCCGCGCGCAGGGCCGGGTTTCGCAAATGCGTCGCCAGCGCCGACCACGGCGCGGCGCGCATGCCCGCGGCAAGTGCGGACATCATCGGCATCGGCGCGGGCGGCGCTACGATCGCGCGATAGGCCAGGGCCGCGCCGGCAAGATTGAGCAATGCGAAACCCAGAAAATTGCCGCCCAGGCCCAGGTGCGAGGCCAGGGCGGCCGAGAACAGGCGGCCGAACAGATTGGAGGCGACGTTTCCGGTTATATAGGCGGCGAAAACCCCGGAGGCGCCGGCCGCCGTCGCGCCAAAGGTCTCGCCGAGATAGGCGATCGTCAGGGTGAAAGCCGACGCCATGCAGAGACCCTGCGCGATTCGAAGCGCCGCGAAGGCCGCGACGCTCGGCGCAATCGCCAGCAACGCGGTGGGCGCGGCGAGCGCGAGCAGACTGAGGATGATGCCGCGACGCCGATCGATCAGGGGCGAAAACAACGCGACGCAGAGGCTGGAAAGCGCCATCCCCAACGTGCTGGCGTTGACGGCAAGCCCCATCACCGCCGGCGCCACTTCGTAGCGCCGGACGAGCATGGGCAGAATCGCTTGCGTCGCGAACAGATCCACGACGGTGAGGAACGCCAATGTCGAAACGACGGCAGGCGTTCGCAGGTTTCGCCGATCCGACATTTGCGCCAAAAGGGTCATAGTCTTGCCTTCGCTTTCGAGCAGGGGAATTGGCCGGCGCCCGCCCTCACAAAATTCCGCGCTCCGGATTCATCTCGTGCAGATGAAATCCCGCGAGCGGATCGACGGGCTTTTCCCAAGGCGCCTGGGCGATCATGCGGCGCGCATCCTCCAGCCCCGCGCGCCAGCGGGCGGCGATGCCTTCACGGCTGAAATCGATGTCCTTGCTTTCGTCGGCGTGATCGAGATCGGGCGCGAGCAACCGGACGACATGCATGTTGGTCAGGCATCCATAGGCGGCCATCTCTCGGATGGCTTTGTCCTCGCGGGCCTCGGGCGGCAGCCGGGCGGCGAGTTCCGCGACTATGTGGCGAAGACGATGGATTTGTCGTTGACGGGAGATATGCGTCGAAGTGCGGCTGGCGTATTGCAGATCCTTGAGTCGATGATTGACGGCGCCGATCGTCTTGGGATCGGCCCCATCGGGATTCCAGAGGTGAACCGCGACCACCAGCGAATTGCGGCGCGGCATGTCGTCAAAGACCACTTCGACGGGCGTGTTCGACAGGATGCCGCCGTCCCAATACAAAGCGTCGCCGATGCGTATGGCGGGAAACGCCGGCGGCAGCGCGCCCGAGGCCAGGACGTGTTTGACCGAGAGCGGCATTTCGCGACTGTCGAAATAGCGCATTTGACTGGTGCGCACGTTCGCCGCGCCGACCGTCAACCGGACGGGCCCGCGGGCAAGGTAATCGAAATCGACCAGCGAGCCCAGCGTCGTTTCCAGCGGCCGGGTGGAATAATATCCCGCCGCCTCCGCGCCGAGCAAGACATCCGGGCCGAGAAACGCCACCGGGTTGGGCGCAAAGAAACCGGCAACGCCGGAATTGACGACCGAGGCATTGGCCAACGCTTTCTGAATCGCGGATGGCAACGGAAGTCGGTCGAACAGGGAGTTCTGTTCAACCTTCGCCCAGAATTGCTTCAGTCGCGCCACGCGATCCTCCGGCGGGTTGCCCGCGATCAGGCTGGCGTTGATCGCGCCGATCGAGGTGCCGACGGTCCAGTCCGGCTCGATGCCCGCTTCGTGCAAAGCCTCGTAGATGCCGGCCTGATAGGCGCCCAAGGCGCCGCCGCCTTGCAGGACCAGCACGAATTGGCCGGTCTTCGACTTGATTTCGGCCGCGAGGCCTGACGAGGACATTGAGGACATGCGCGTATTCCTTGAATCGAGTTCGCGGGTCGTTTTCAGTGCGCCGTCCAGCCGCCATCGACGGCGAGCGAGGCGCCGACGGTCCAGTCCGGCTCGATGCCCGCTTCGTGCAAAGCCTCGTAGATGCTGGCCTGATAGGCGCCCAAGTCGCCGCCGCCTTGCAGGACCAGCACGAATTGGCCG
>Ga0302320_10023971_pt1 | contig 11943 bp, 12 predicted proteins | sample Bog_T0_3_FD_202130 | JGI IMG/M metagenome (GOLD analysis project Ga0302320, IMG submission 202130) | Peat permafrost microbial communities from Stordalen Mire near Abisko, Sweden - Bog_T0_3 | ecosystem: Environmental > Terrestrial > Soil > Wetlands > Peat | place: Sweden: Abisko, Stordalen Mire... | reverse complement strand
TAACGAGATTGCGAGATCGCACGCCGTCGAGACGCGCGACGGCAAGCTCTATCTCCGGACACCCAGTTGGCTGCGCGGCGGCGACACGACAAGCTTGTGTCCCGGCGATCCGTGGACGATCCGCTGGTGGAACGAGGAGGTCTGCGCTCCGCTCGCCCGGCGCGGCAGCGAGATGATTCAGGTGGATCAGGCGGTGGGCGGGAGTTTCCCGTTCTGTTATGACACCCGTCATGGGCATCCGCCGGGACCCGGGGCGTGGATGACGCAGGTTTTCGCCGAACAACTACGCACGATGTACGCAACCATGCGGAAGATTCAGCCGGACGCCGTCGTGTGTTTTGAGGAACCGAACGAACAATTCAACCATCTCGCCGGCATCCAGGATTATCGTGACTGCGAGAGCCAGTTCGAATGGGCGTCGGTGTTCAACTATCTCTACCACGAGTTTCTGCCGACATTTCAGAGCAATCCGCGCGACGGCGATAGCGTGATGGCGGCTTACTGTTCGGTCAACGGTCAGATTCCCCATATGAGGCCATCGTCGCGAGACCTTGCGGAGGCAGTCCTGACCAACGGCGGCTTCGAGCAGCCCGCAAAAGACGAATGGTTCACCGATTGGGAGCACGTCCGTGGCTACCAGGGCCGCGCGTGGAACGGCCAGGCTATCCGCGACAACGCGGAGAAGCACGACGGTGCGTCGAGCCTGCGCCTGGAGAACGTTGCGGACGACGACATTGTGCAAGTCTCGCGCAACCTGCCAGTCACCGAACCCGCCGCCGGTTTTGCGGTGGGCAAGACCTACCGGCTGAGCGCGTGGGTGAAGACCGGCCTGATGGCGCGGCGGGGCGCAGTCAATTTCGGTTTTTTCGGTGCGAATATGAAATCGCTGGGCGCAGGCAATCGTCTCGCGTTCCCCGCAGCCGGGTCCGGCTGGACGCGAAGCGCCGCGGAATTTACCGTGCCGGAAGGCGCGGAATTGATGCGCATCATGATCCACGTCGAAGGAAAGGCGCGGGCCTGGGTGGATGACATGACGCTGGAAGAGGTCTTACCTGACGGCAGCGCCAAGGAAGCCCGATATTCCGGCATGACCGCCGAAGCACGCTTCATGCGCCGCTGGGTGGAACTCTACCATGGCGAAGGCCGCCCCTGGCTCCAGTTTGGCCGCATGTTGCATCCGCCGAAGCTGAATTGCGCGACAATCGCGTATCGCGGCCGTGTCACGCCCGCGGTCTTCCACAACGCTTTTCGAGCGTCCGATGGCCGCGATGCGGTTGTGCTGGCCAACGCGACGCATGCGCCACAAGCAGTCACGCTGCGGTGGAAGGGCAAGGATTTACGGCTCGAGCTGAAGCCGGACGAGATTCTGATCGAAAAGTAAGTGTTGGCGCAAAAAATAGGTTGGCAGCTTGAGCCAACTCCGACAAGGCGCCTGAATGCCGCAGGTCCACATGAGTTTGCAATGAGGTGGGGAGAAACCTGCGGTTCTGTTCGGTTCGGTCGGATTGTGGGCGGGGTTCCGAACTCCCGATCTCACGGAATTTACCAGGTACTCAATTGTGGCGAGTCCCGAGCCGTCCCGATGAGGGTGAGACGGTGCCGTCGGGAGCGTCTCTGGCGGCAGGAACCTCCGTGTGGCAGCGGGGTCCGACAAGATCGGGCAGCAGGCCAAAGGGCCTGTTCCACCACACCTCGATGCAATACGCATGTCGCACGGTTCCTGGAAAGTCGGGACGCGGCAGGCAAGAGTCAACTGTGCCACGAACAGGCTCAGGAGTTCGGCGGCTCTACTCGGTGGAAAGAGATCGTGGAAGACACATAAAAATCAATCAGTTAACATGTCATGCCGTTATTTGCTACATGCGTGGCGAATTCCAACACGCCCGGCTAACTTCCCCTTTTGTTGCAGGTTACAGACAATAGTCGGGATATCTGCGTTGGAACTGTAGTGAATTCCCACACAAAAATACTGTGGTGTTTTCCGTAAGTCGATCAAAATGAGTGGGTTAGCGGTATGGCACCGCACCTGCCCTCACAGAAGGCGAGAGGAAGGTAAGAAAATGACAGTGATTCTGGTGTTGGTAACGTTCTTCGGATTCGTACTTTTTGATTGGTTTCTCCACAGAGGAAAGGCACCCGCGGTGGCGACGGCCAATGAGCCCGTCCGGGTGTCGCAGATCGACAGAATTGCTGGGTTTCTTGCCCCAGATAGTTTGCGATATCACGCAGGCCATGCGTGGTTACAACGCGAAAGACGTAACATAGCGCGTACCGGAGCCGACGAATTTGCCGCCGCGCTGGCTGGCGACATCAGCAAGATCGACCTCCCGAAACCCGGCCAATGGGTCCGGCAGGGGCAAAAGGCGTGGACTTTGCATCGCAACGGCGAGACCACCGACATGGTGTCTCCGATCGAAGGCGAGGTCATAGAAGTGAATCAGGAAGTGGTCAAAAACCCGACACTGCTGCGTGACGATCCGTACGGTCGCGGATGGCTAATGACCGTGAATGTGCCAGATGAAGAGAGCACCACGCGCAATCTGATCCCCAAAAACCTGGTGCGGAACTGGATGCGCGAGGCGGTCGAGCGGCTCTATGCGATGCAACCCGAGACAGCTTACGCGACGGCTGCGGACGGGGGCGAACCGGCACGCGACCTGCTGGCGGGGATGCCGGAAGCCGAGTGGCAGAAGGTCACCCAGCAGTTCTTCCTGACCGGGGAGTAATACCTCCCTGGTATCATCCTCAGATTTGGTTTTTCGATTGCACTAGCAATTGCTACTTACCTAGGGAGAGTGCAATGGCTAGAGCCATCCTTTATGACAGTACCCTCTGCATCGGCTGCCGCGAATGCGAGAAAGCCTGTGCAGGCAAGTGGGGGCTGCCATATGACGAAAAAATCGGGAACGAAGAAAAGTTGTCAGCCCACAAGCTGACAACTATTCGCACTTTCGGCGAGCATTTCAGCCGGAAACTGTGCATGAACTGCAACGAGCCGACCTGTGCATCGGTTTGTCCCGTAGGGGCTTTCACAAAAACGGCGCTCGGGCCGGTAGTGTATGACGCCGAAAAGTGCATGGGCTGCCGTTACTGCATGGAAGCGTGCCCCTTTCAGGTACCTACGTACGAATGGGACAAGCCCATTGCGCCGCGGGTTCGCAAGTGCGACATGTGCTTCGAGCGGCAGAGCGCGGGCAAGGTCACGGCCTGCACCGAAGCGTGTCCGGTACAGGCGACCATCAACGGCGAGCGCGACGCGTTAGTCGCCGAAGCGCGCAAACGTCTCGCCGAGAAGCCCAAGAATTACTATCAAAAGATCTACGGCCTCGAAGAGGTGGGCGGGACTTCGGTACTGATGCTATCGGCGGTTCCCTTCGAACAAATCGGGCTCAACGTCAACCTGCCGCATACCGCACTCCCTCCACTGACGATGCAGGTGCTGAACCTGATCCCGGATATCGTATCGGCCGGCGGAGTTCTGCTCGGCGGAATTTTCTGGCTGACTCACCGGAAGCGGGCGGTGGCCCGGGCCGAGAGACCGGCCCGACCGCGGAAGTCCGATCCGGCGGAAGAGGTCTTGATTAACGGGAGGAAGCGCTAATGATGACACGCATCCATTCATATGTCTGGACGGCCATCTTCGTCCTGTTGATGGTAGCCGGCGCTTATGCCACGTTCCTCCGCTTTGTCTTCGGACTCGGCGCCGCCACGAATCTGACCGACCAGTTCCCGTGGGGACTGTGGATCGGATTTGACGTACTCTGCGGCGTCGGACTCGCAGCGGGCGGTTTCACGCTGGTAGCCGCGGTCCATATCTTCAATATCGAGCGCTATAAGCCCATTCTGCGGCCCGCGATCCTCACGGCTTTCCTCGGCTATCTGCTGGTGTGCGTCGGTTTGATGTTCGACCTCGGACGACCCTGGCGGATCTGGCATCCGCTGGTGATGTGGAACCATCACTCGGTGATGTTTGAAGTGGGCTGGTGCGTGACTTTGTACACCACGGTGCTCGCCCTGGAGTTCTCTCCGGTGGTGTTCGAGAAGTTGGGGTGGAAGGCTCCGCTTGACGCGATCCACGCCATCTCGGTGCCGCTGATGATTCTGGGCGTGATCCTCTCCACGCTGCACCAGTCGTCGCTCGGAACGCTCTATCTGATCGTGCCGGAGAAGTTGCATCCGCTATGGTACTCGCCGATGCTGCCGTTCTTCTTCTTCATTTCGTCGATAGCGGTAGGGCTGGCCATGACGATCTTCGAATCCTGGCACTCCAGCCGCGCGTTTGGCAGGCAGCTCGAGTTGCCCCTGCTGCAAGGCATGGGACGGGCGCTGGCGGTCATTCTCAGCTTTTATCTGGTGCTCCGGTTTGCGGATCTCGCCCAGCGCGGATCGCTGAAGTACGCCTTCGACGGAACCGTGGAAAGCTGGCTGTTCCTGCTGGAGATCGGGCTGATGCTGCTGGCGGCGCTGCTGTTATTCCAGAACCGCATAAGCGAAAGCCCATCGGCGCTGTACGGCTGCGCGGTGCTGGCGGTGTTCGGATTCGTCACCAATCGCATGAACGTGAGTATCACGGGCATGGAGAGTGCTTCCGGGATGCATTACATTCCCCGCTGGACGGAAGTGGCTGTCACGCTGGCTATCGTCGCATTCGGATTCGCGGTTTTCCGCCTGGCAGTGAAGAACCTGCCTATTTTTTCGGAGGCTTGAGATGGGGCTTGAGATGGACCGGGGCGGCAAGTTCCGTGCCGGTCTGACGGTAAAGCTCGCCATCGCGCTGGTGGCCAGCACCGCCGTCATCCTGGGTGTGTTTGGCTGGCTAAACCTGCGCGCCCAGCGGCAGGAAGCGGAGGGATTGGTGCAGCTCAGCGCGGACCGCGTGGGCGACATCATCAAGCGCAGCGCCCGCTACGGGATGATGAACGACGACCGCGCGGCGCTGTACGAGGTGATCCGCGATATCGGCACCGAGCCGGCCATTCAGCGCATCCGCATTTTCAATAAGGAAGGACGGATCACGTTTTCCACCGATGCCGCCGAAATCAACCATGCGGTCGATAAACGGGCGGAACAATGCTACGCCTGCCATGCGCAGGCGCAGCCGCTGGTCAAGTTGAACCAGACCGGCCGCGCGCGCATCTTCACCAACCCGCAGGGCCAGAGAGTGCTGGCTGTCATCCGTCCTATAGAAAACGAGAAGGCGTGCTGGAACGCGGAGTGTCATGCGCATCCCCAAAGCCAACAGATTCTGGGCGTGATCGACACCCACCTCTCGCTGGCCGCGGTGGACGCACAGGCGGCCCTGCGGCAGACCCGGACGGCCAGTTTCACGGTCCTGGCGATGGCGCTGATGTCGGTATTCAGCCTGGTATTCGTCTGGGTCGTACTGTATCGTCCGGTGCGCGAGCTGCTCAGCGGGATTCATCGCGTCGCCGATGGCGACCTGGGCTTCAGCCTGCCGGTGCGTTCGAACGACGAGCTCGGTGAACTGGCCGGAGCATTCAATAAGATGAGCCAGGAACTCGCTTCGGCGCACGACGAAATTACGACCTGGACTCGTACGCTTGAAGAACGCGTCGCGCGCAAGACCCGCGAACTGGAGCGCACCCAGGCCGGCCTGATCGGCGCCGAGAAGATGGCGTCGCTCGGTAAACTGGCCGCCACCGTCGCTCACGAGGTCAACAATCCCCTCTTCGGCATTCTCACGTATGCGCGGCTGGCTCTTAAGGACACGACCGAGGAGAAACAGCGAGAGCGTCTCAAGACCATCGAACGCGAGAGCCTGCGCTGCGGAGAAATCATGCGCAACCTGCTGACCTTCGCCCGCCAGACGCCCAAGAAACGCGAACCCAACGATTTTAACGGACTGGTGGAACGCGCCGTAAAACTGGTCCACCACCAGGTGGAGCTGCTGCAGATCGGCCTCGAAGTGAACCTAGCGTCCGACCTGCCGCAAGTGACCTGCGACGCGGGACAGGTGCAGCAGGTCGCGCTGGTCCTGATGGTCAATGCCACGGAGGCTATGCAACAAGGCGGTCAGCTTTGGGTATCGACGGAATACGACGCCGACGGCGAGCAGGTGCGGCTGCGCGTCCGCGATACCGGCTGCGGCATTACCGACGACGCCATGAAAAAGATCTTCGAGCCGTTTTTCTCCACCAAAGAGGACCAGCACCGCACCGGACTGGGCCTCGCCATTGCCAAGAACATTATCGATCAACATGGCGGCACGATCGAAGTGCACTCCCAACCCGGAGTGGGAACGGAGTTTGTCGTGACCTTGCCGCTGCTGGCGCCCGACCCCGCCGTCGCGCAAACCGGTTCGCTTTCCTCAAGTTCAAAGAATGAAAATCAGGTTGCCCATGGCTGAGCTAAATCATAAAGGTAGAATCCTCATCGTCGACGACGAAGACGTCGTGCGCGAATCGTTGCACCAGTGGTTCGACAGCGAGGGATACGAGACCCGGGCGGCTGCCTCGGGCAAGGACGCGCTGACGACCGTCGGAGAGCAGCAGTTCGACCTGGCGCTGCTCGATATCAAGATGCCCGGTATGGACGGCATCGAACTGCAGCAAAGGTTGAGTGAAGCCGATCCCGACCTGACGGTGGTGATCATGACCGGGTACGGGACTGTGGAAACCGCGGTACAGGCGCTCAAAAACGGAGCTTACGACTACGTCACCAAGCCGATCGATCCCGACGATCTGTCGCGCCTGGTGGCCAAGGCCATTGAACACCGGCGGACCACCCGCGAAGTGGTCAGGCTGCGCGAGAACCTGCTGGAGATCTTCCCCACCAAGGAAGCCGTGGGACGCAGCCCGGCCATGAAGAAGGTGATGGACATGGCCGAGACCGTGGCGCCGACGGATGCCACGGTGCTGATCACCGGCGAGAGCGGCACCGGCAAGGAAGTGATTGCGCGCGCGATCCATGCGGCCAGCCCGCGCCGCCACAATCCCATGGTGACGATCCATTGCGGCGCCCTGACCGAGACCCTATTGGAGAGCGAGTTATTCGGCCACGAGCGGGGCGCGTTTACGGGGGCCCAGTTTCGCAAAAAAGGCAAATTCGAAGCCGCGGACGGCGGAACCATTTTCCTCGACGAGATCAGCGACATCTCGCTGCGCACGCAGACCGACCTGTTGCGCGTCCTGCAGGAGAAAGAGATCGTCCGGGTAGGCGGCACGCAGCAGATCAAAGTGGATTTCCGCTGCATCGCAGCGACCAATAAAGACCTGCAGACGCTGGTGAAAGCCGGGTCCTTCCGGCCGGACCTCTTTTACCGCCTGCACGTAGTCGCGATCAACATGCCTCCGCTGCGCGAACGCCGCGAAGATATTCCGCTGCTGGCCGCGCATTTCTGCCAGAAGTTTGCGGCCTCCATGGGCCGTCCGGAGGCGCCCCGTATTCCACCCGAGACAATGGACCGGCTGATCAGCTACGATTGGCCCGGGAATGTTCGCGAACTGGAAAACGCGGTGGAACGGGCCATGGTGATCAACCGCGGACCTTTGTTGCGCAGCACCGATTTTCTGCTGCAGACATCCCTTCCGGATTGCCCGGAGAACGGCCTTTCCTGCGGCCAGAAACTGGACGACGTGGAACGGGCCCATATCGAGCGGGTGTTGAAGGAATGCGGCGGGAACCACTCGCGCGCAGCCCGGATCCTGGATATCGATCGCACCACGCTCTACAGCCGGCTGCGCCGGTACGGGCTGAAGTAATGTGGCGTTACTGATGTGGCGGGGGCGATCCATATCGTGCCGGTGGGGCCGGGCGTTTCAGTCGGGCTGCTGGATCATTTAGCCGCGGCGCTGGCCAAAATCTTCCGCGTGTCCTGCCGCGTGCAGGCGCAGTCCGCGATCGATGCCGGCTTTGCGCACGATTCGCGCCGCGGCCAGTATCATGCGACGCAGATTCTCCGCCGGATTCGCGACCTCGAACGCGACGAAGATGTGCGGGCCATCGGCGTCACGCGCCTCGACCTGTTTGTCCCGATCCTGACGTTTGTCTTTGGCGAGGCGGAACTCGGCGGCCGCTGCGCGGTGGTCTCGCTGCAACGGCTCGACGAGCGATTCTACGGCCTGCCTGCGCGGGAAGAACTGTTGCGCGAGCGGCTGGTCAAGGAGGCGGTCCACGAGCTGGGCCACACTTTCGGCCTGCGGCATTGCGAGGACTGGCGCTGCGTCATGACGTCCAGTCATGCGGTGGATCGATTGGATATCAAGGCGCAGGAGTTCTGTAAGGAATGCCGGCGGGCGGTGCAGGATACGCGGTGATCTCAGGCATGGTGCCACTGCGCATTAGCGAAGGTGACTTGGCCAAGGATATCCGGCCGATCCTGCAACGGGTTGAGACCGGAGCCGAGGTCATCATCGAGCGTGACGCTCGGCCGGCGGCCGTCATTCGGCCAGCGGAACCCGTGCGACGCAGAATCTCCGAATGCATCGCTCTGATCCCTTCCGACTCCACCGCGACTATCGATCCCGACTTTGAAAAGGATGTTGAAGCGGCTATCGCGGCTCATGCGGAACCACTGGCTACTCCGGCTTGGGACTGATGCTTGACTCGACGGCTGCCGTTGCCGCCGAACGCCAGGGCAAGAACGCCCGTCAACTCCTCGAAACTGTGGCGGTAAGCATCCTCCGGCAGAGCCGGAGGCTTTCGATTGCCGGCCCCTCAAAGGAGCCTGTTCGCAATCGGCCAAGACAAGCCATGCCCGAAGCTAAACGTCAACCCTGAAGCGTTTTGCCCGTGACAGTGATCGCTCCTCCGTTCAAGGGATAACGCTGCTGAGCAAACACCATGCTCCCGGAACTGTCAAACTTCTGCTGCCTCCCCGGCAGAGCCGGGGGAACTCCCAACGTATTAGAAACCGGCGCTGGAGTTTGACTACGCTGTTGCCACGCACAACGCGCGGCACGTTCGGATGATCCCGGACCTGAGGTAATAGAATTTTGAATCCCGCAGCAGGACAGTCTGCTCCAAAGTCATTCGGCTTCAGGCGCTATCTTCCTCATGCCCCAATATGGCGCCCCACTGTCCACAATCCGCGCCGAGGCATGTATGTCCCGCCAGCCCTGCCCTTTACCCGCAGACCGATGCGAGACAGTCACTCATCGCTCAATGCGAACCCGCGCGACATGAATCGCAGTGCAGTGTAGCCCTGCCAGATGAGTTGATGACCGGGAGGCGCATCGTTCTTGCGTCCGAGATAGCCGCGCAGAAACTGGGTGGCGATCGCGTTGCGCAGGCCGGTAATCCCAATATCGAGCCACTGCGGCGCGTGCTCGAGAAACGGGAAGCGCAGCGAGGTGAAGACCAGGGCATCCAGTTGCGAGATGCGCCAGTTGCCGGTGGTGGTGAGGTGGCGCGAGAGAAACCCAGCCTGCGCCGACATAGATCAGTGATCCGGGCCACGAACGCATCGTCGAACGACGGGCTGGCCAGAAAGACGGGCAGCGTCGCGCCCCATCCCTGACTGTGGCTGGAGCCCAGGCGGATGCTCATGTTCAGCGTGTTATCGCCAGGCCGGAGAGCGGCCGCGGTCGAGTAGTTATCGCCGCGCAGCCAGTCTTCGATGTAGGACCGGGCAGCTTGCGCGAAATGCTCGTCGTGGGTTGAGCGGTAAGCGGCGGCGAGCGGCCGCAGATGGAAGAAACGGTCCAACTGCGCGGGCCATTCCTGGTGATGGATGCGGCCGCCGGTCCAATCGATATTCCGGAGCCCGACCTGGACGGGGGTTCGATCGTAGAAGAAGACCGTGCCGCCCGCAATCTTCGCGGCTTTCTCCATGACCTGCGGAGAGGCGGAGCCGATGCTTTGGCCGGGAAGCCCGGCGAGGAGTTTGGCACGATCCAGGATGGTGGTGCGGCGGTCCTGGGATAGAACTGGCGCAGCGGCCAGGAGCGTCAGAAAGGCGCGTCGAGTGGTTGGACGGTCAGCGAGGGTCATAGTAGTGCAGTTCGAATAGGACACAGCCCGTTTCAGACTTGAAGGGGCCGTGGTACACGCCGGGCGGGCGGATCGCGTAGGTCGGAGCAAAGAACTGCTCGCCCCCATGGCCCCGGGCATCGTTACCGACGATCAGGTCTCCCTGAAACAGGAAGACCTCCTCCCAATGGTCGTGTACGAAGGGTGCTTCCGAATAGACGCCGGGGCGGATGCGCAACAGGCGGGACCGGCTGCCGCGCCGGTTGACCTCATCCAGGTCCGATGCGAGGATCTTTTGCTCGAAGCCTGCTTTGTAACCCGGCGGCGTTTCCCAGCCGTTCTGCATGTCGACGGGAAGAAATTCCAGATGCGGCTTTTGGATGGCCATATTAACCCTCGATCGGCAAACTCTTCAATCTGTAGCAGTGCGAGATGCGGCGGTGGAGCACCGGGTCCTCGATGGCAAACTCGAATTCGTCGGCCCAGCGGATTCCACCGATCGCCGCAAAGGTTCCTCCGTACATGGCAAAACCCGGTCCGAAGCTCAATCCGGTGCGTTGAGCGAAGAGGTCCAACAATTCACCTGGGTGACGCATGGCGGTGACGCTGCCTTCCTGGTACAACACGCGCTCTCCTGCAAGGGTCGCCCAAGCCCGGACGATCAAAGCATCCCAATGCGGTTCGACATCGCTGAAGGCCCACACATCCGCGGCAACCACTTTCGGGCACATTTGCTTGGCGAGCGTGATCCCGGCCCGTTCGGCCTGGCGATCGGTGTGATCCGAACCCGCGCCCAACAGGATTTCGCCGCCGACGTTAAACAACACAAACTCAGCCTCGCCGCTGGAATCGCGGCCGATTACTTCGATCTCGTCATCGGTGGTCAGCAGCGACGCACTCACGCGATAGTACATGGGAGTGCGGGTGGGACCGGCGATGCCCAATTCGTGCATCTCCCGGATGTGCGATGCGATGGCGGCCTGGCCGCGGCCGGTCCAACCCGCGAGTATCAGGTGGTTCACGTTGGCCGGCACGGGACGCGCACTTCCGGCGGCGTGCAGGGTCAGGGACAGAGTTGCGCTCATGGCGCCAAAACCTCCTCGGAGATTACTGCCTGAGGATAGGCTATACCTTCGAACTGCGGGAAATGGGCGAAGTCAGCGCGCGCCTGGGCTCTCGCTTCGGACTGCAGCGCGCGATGCAGGTCTTCCCGGCTGTCGAAGATCATTTGCGCCGGCAGGGTGAAGCGGCCGGGGTTGATTGGGAAGCAATCGCGCCATTCGACCGGCGAGTGAAGGACGATGCTTCGGATGCCGGGAAAGCTCGCCAGAATTGGGGCGTGACGATTGCGGTAGTAGCGCAGGAAGCCGGAGCGGTGGGCGGCTTTGTCTGCGTAGCGCAGGAAGCCGGAGACGCTCATGCGGTGAGAGTCCTCGTTTTCTCAAGGCGAATGAGCGACAGCACACGCCGGCTGCCCTCGACCATGCGATCGGCCGCACGGCACAGGGCATCAAAGCCTTCACTCGATTCCAATTCAAAGAAGGTGTCATTGATGCGCTGCAGCTCAGGAAGGAGCCGTTCGATGGCCTGGCGCCCCGCCGGACGGACGCGGAGCAGGGACACCCGGCGATCGCGCGAGTCGGCTCGCTTGCCGATATAGTCCTTCCGGGCGAGCTTGGCGGACTCGGCGGTGACGAAGGTCCCGGCGACCTGCAGGTAAGCCGCGATCCGGCCGACACTCACTCCGTGGGGCCCCTGCAGCTCCCGGATGGCCATCAACAGATGGAACTGCGGTCCGGAGATGCCGATACGGGAGCCCAGGTAGCGGCGCACCTCTTCGAGGCGCGTTCCGATGGTAAAGAGATTGTAGAGCAGCGTGCGCAGCGCGCGGTCGGAGCTACCGGGAAGAAGGATGTCTCGCGTGGCAGTGAGGGTCCGATCAGGCGTGGACGAATTCGGTGTCAGGTTCGAGGTGCGCTTCAGGATCCGATCAGGCGGAGACGAATTCGGTGT
>Ga0302320_10023969_pt1 | contig 11943 bp, 7 predicted proteins | sample Bog_T0_3_FD_202130 | JGI IMG/M metagenome (GOLD analysis project Ga0302320, IMG submission 202130) | Peat permafrost microbial communities from Stordalen Mire near Abisko, Sweden - Bog_T0_3 | ecosystem: Environmental > Terrestrial > Soil > Wetlands > Peat | place: Sweden: Abisko, Stordalen Mire... | reverse complement strand
ACCGACACGCAGGCATTCACCGACTCGGTGTAGCAGGGTGAAATGGTTCCGCTGATTCGATGGACCTAGACTAGCTGCGCTCCGGGACGAGTTCAACCGGCTCGCCGACCAGCAGAGGGTTCGAAAGAGCCCTGCCCAGAGCGTATACCAGACCGAGGCCCACCCCGCTGGCCAGGGCGCTATAGCCCAGGATGGCCGTGTAGGACCCGAGCGCTTCCCGCAGCCAGGCCGCCAGGGGCGGGCTGAGCAGCGCGGCGGCGCCCCAGGCGGTGAGCGTCAGGCCGTAGATGCCGGGCGCCCGGGCCGGGCCGAAAGCATCGGCCACCAGCGCCGGGCAGATGGCGAAGGCGCCGCCGTAACAGCTGGCGATCAGCCACAGGCCCGCGGCCAGCACCCGGGGCGAGGCGCTGCCCCGGAGCAGGTAGAACGCCAGCCCCTGGAGCACGAACATCAGCATCCAGGTGGAGGTCCGGCCCATCCGGTCGGACAGGCTGGACCAGCCCAGGCGGCCCAGGCCGTTGCACAGCCCCATCACCGCCACCACGGTCACCGCCGGGAGGGCGGAGCCCCGGGCCAGGGCGGCCGATTCCTCGAACATGGGCCGGGCCAGGGCGATCAGCTGGATGCCGATGGCGATGTTCACGAAGAACACCGACCACAACAGCCAGAACCGCGGTTCCGCGATGCAGGCGGCGAGTGCCCCCGGCCCGGCCGAGGCCGGCGCCGGCCCATCGGGCAGGCGCAGGCAGCTGGAAGCCAGCAGGAGGGCGACACCGTAGACCAGCCCCAGGACGAGAAAGGTCGCGCTGCACGGCAACCGCCGCAGCAGCGCCTCGGCGGCGAAGCTGGCCACGAGCGCGCCCAGGCCGAAGCCGCCCACCGCCAGCCCGGTGGCGAGACCTTTGCGGTCGGCGAACCAGCGCATGAGGGTGGTGACCGGCGGCACGTAGCCCAGGCCCAGCCCGATGCCGCCAACCACCCCATAGGAGCAGTACAGCAGTGGCAGGGAGCGCAGCCCCACGGCGAGCCCGGCCCCCGTGAGCCCCAGGCCGAACAGCGCGGCGGAAAGCCGCACCGAGCGGGCCGGCCCCAGCCGCTGCATCAGCTTCGAGGCCAGGGCGGCGGTCAGGCCCAGGCAGGCGATGGCGATGGAGAAGGCCCAGGTCAGCTGGGGCCGGGTCCAGCCGGTCTGGCGCTGCAGCGCCGGAATGAAGACGCTCCAGGCGTAGACGCTGCCCAGACAGACGTGGGCCAGCACGGCCCCGAGGGCGATCCGCCAGCGGCCGTCCATCAGGACAGGCCGATGATGTTGCCGTCGTCATCGATGTCGATGATCTCGGCGGCCGGGACCTTGGGCAGGCCGGGCATGGTCATGATGTCGCCGGTCAGCACCACCACGAACCCGGCCCCGGCCGACACGGTGACGTCGCGGATCACCACGTCGAAGTGCCTGGGGCGGCCGCGCAGCGCCGGATCGGTGGAGAAGGAATACTGGGTCTTGGCGATGCACACCGGCAGCCTGCCGTGGCCGGCCTCCTCCAGGGCCTTGAACTTGGCGCGGACCTTCAGGCTGGCCGAGATGTCGTCGGCGCCGTAGACGCGCTGGGCCACCGCGCGCACCTTCTCCCAGAGCGGCAGGTCGTCGGGGTAGGTGAACTGCAGGGACCCCGTGCCGTCGGCCAGGCGCAGGACCTCCCGGGCCAGATCGAGCGCGCCGGCGCCGCCTTCGGCCCAGTGGGTGGCCCGGACGGCGGCGACCTGGACGGCCGCGCAGCCCCGCTCCACCGCGGCCACCTCCGCGTCGGTGTCGCTGCTGAAGTGGTTGATGGCGACCACCACCGGCAGCCCCCACCCCTTGATGTTCTCCAGGTGCTTCAGCAGGTTGCCCATGCCCTTCTCCACCGCGGCCACGTCCGGCGAGGCCAGATGGTCCTTGGCCACCCCGCCGTGCATCTTCAGGGCCCGGACCGTCGCCACCAGCACCACCGCGTCCGGGGTGAGGCCCGCCTGCCGGCACTTGATGTCGATGAACTTCTCCGCGCCCAGATCGGCGCCGAAGCCCGCTTCGGTCACGGTGAATTCACCCAGGCGCAGCGCCAGCTTGGTGGCGATCAGGCTGTTGCAGCCGTGGGCGATGTTGGCGAACGGTCCGCCGTGGACGAACGCCGGGCTGTGTTCCAGGGTCTGGACCAGGTTCGGCTTGAGCGCGTCCTTGAGCAGGGCGGCCATGGCGCCGTTCACCTTCAGTTCCGCGGCCGTGATCGGTTTCTGGTCGTAGCTGTAGGCGATGATCATCTTTCCCAGGCGCTGCTTGAGCTCGGTGAGGGACTCGGCCAGGCAGAAGATGGCCATGACCTCCGAGGCGACGGTGATGTCGAAGCCGCTTTCCCGGGTCTGGCCGTTGGCCTTGCCGCCCAGGCCGACGATGATGTGGCGCAGCGCCCGGTCGTTCATGTCCATCGCCCGCTTCCACAGGATGCGGGTGGGATCGATGCGCAGGGCGTTGCCGTGGGTGATGTGGTTGTCGATCACCGCCGCCAGCAGGTTGTGGGCCACCCCGATGGCGTGGAAGTCGCCGGTGAAGTGCAGGTTGATGTCCTCCATGGGCACCACCTGGGCATAGCCGCCGCCCGCCGCGCCGCCCTTGATGCCGAAGCAGGGCCCCAGCGACGGCTCCCGCACGCACAGCGAGGCGGTGCGGCCCAGCCGGTTCAGGGCGTCGGTCAGGCCGATGCTGGTGGTGGTCTTGCCTTCCCCGGCCGGGGTGGGGGTGATCGCGGTGACCAGGATCAGCTTGCCAGCCGGTTTGCCTTGCAGCCGCTTGTACAGATCGAGCGAGATCTTCGCCTTGGTCTTGCCGTGCGGCTCGAGGTCCTCCTCGCCGATGCCGAGCTTGGCGGCGACCTGGGCGATGGGCAGCATGATGGCCGACCGGGCGATATCGATGTCAGCGGGAACGGGTTTGACCTGCATGGGTGGATCTCCTGGAACATGTACAGATATGTATATACAATAGGGGGTGAAGCCTTCCCGAAAATCAGGATACCTGGATTCGGGAAGCTTGGTTATTTGTTCAGTACCTTCTCGGCGGCGTCGAAGATCTTCTGGTAGCCGGTGCAGCGGCACAGGTGGCCCGACAGTTCACGGCGGATCTCGGCCTCGGTGAAGGTCCGGCCGCTGTCCAGCAGGGCGGTGGTGGAAAGCACCAGCCCCGGGGTGCAGAAGCCGCACTGGATGGCCCCCTCTTCCACGAAGGCCATCTGCACTTCGGACAGTTCCCCGTTCTTCTCGATGCCTTCGATGGTGGTGACGGTCTTGCCGTTGGCCCACATGGCCAGGTAGATGCAGGAGTTGACCGGGGTGCCGTCGACCAGCACGGTGCAGGCGCCGCACTCGCCCACGGCGCAACCCTGCTTGACACCGGTGAACTGCAGCCGGTTCCTCAGCACGTCGAGCAGGGTCTCCCGGATGTCCACCTGGAACGCGTAGGGCTTGCCGTTGACGGTGAGGGCCAGGGGCCTCAAGTTCGCGATGCCCGCGGTGTTGCTGTTAAGCATGGAGACCTCCTGCGCGTTTGGCCGATTCCAGCACGGCCCGTTCGGTCAGCACTTCCACCAGGTGCTCCCGGTAATCCTTGGATGCGCGCCAGGAGGTGCGGGCCTTGGTCGCCTTGACCGCCAGCTTGCCGATCTCCTGGCAGGTGGCCACGGTCACCGGCCGGCCCTTGGCATAGGCCTCGGCCTCGGCGCAGCGGATCGGCACCGGCGCGGCGACGCCCAGGCCGATGCGCAGGTCCTCGAAGAGACCGTCCTGCACCCGGCAGATCACCGAAACGCCCAGGGTGGCGATGTCCATGGCCTTGCGCATGGCGAACTTGATGTAGTGCCCGCCGGTGCCCTGGTAGCTGGACCTCGGGATCAGCACGGCGGTCAGCAGTTCGCCGGGCCGCAGGTGCACCTTGCCGGGGCCCGCGTAGAATTCGTGGATCGGGATGATGCGCTCGCCGTCCTCGCTCTCCAGCTTGAGCAGGGCTTCCAGGGCGAACAGGGTGGACGCGCTGTCGCCCGAGACCGCGCCGTTGCAGATGTTGCCGCCGATGGTGGCGACGTTGCGGATCTGCGGCCCGCCCATGGAGACCGCGGCCTCGGCCAGGCTCGGCAGGTGCTCGCGGATGATCGGGTCCAGGAAGATCTTGGCGAACGGCGCGGTGGCGCCGATCACGATGGTGCCGTCCTCGCGCAGGCTGATGGCCTCGAGCGCCTTGATATTGCGCAGGCTCAGCAGCCGGGACCAGCCGTCGCCGCCGTGCTGGATCCGGATCAGCACATCGGTGCCGCCGGCGATGACCCGCAGGTCCGCGTCGGCCTTCAGCATCGCCACCGCGGTTTCCAGCGAATCAGGCTCTTGCAGAACTGAGATGTTGAACATCGTCTAAGCTCCTCTCACAAAGCAATCCCGCTGCCTTGAACTTCTCGAACACCACCTGGGGGTACAGGGGAATCTTGTTGAAGGCGACGCCGGTGGCGTCCAGCACGGCGTTGCGCAGGGCCGGTCCGGGCGAGATCACCGGGCATTCGCCCAGGGACTTGGAACCGAATGATCCGGCCGCGTCGTTGGTCTCCACGAAGGCGGCGTGGATGGTCGGGGTGTCCAGGATGGTCGGCAGCTTGTAGTCCAGCAGGTTGTTGTTCAGGGGCTTGCCCGTGGCCGGGTCGAACAGCATCTGCTCGAGCAGCGCCGCGCCCAGGGCCATGCTGACGCCGCCGTGCACCTGGCCCTCGGCCAGCTTCGGGTTGATGATCGTGCCGGAGTCATGCACGTTGTAGAGTTCCAGCACCTCGATCTTGCCGGTCTGGATGTCCACTTCCACCGCCATGAACGTGACCCCGTACGACATGGCGTTGACCCGCACGTTGGCCGAGACGTCGCTCTTGATGGGATCGGCGTAGATCCGGTCATAGTAGGAATCCATGGCGACGTCTTCCAGGGTGCACAGGACCCGGCCCAGTGCCTTCTCGACGATCGTGCAATCGCGGATGTCCAGCTCGTCCGGACTCAGGCCGCACTTGCGGGCGGCGATGGCCAGCACCTGGTCGCGGGCCTCGAGGGCCGCCTTGCGCACGGCGACCCCGGTGACGAAGGTCTGCCGGGAAGCATAGGCGCCGGTGTCGAACGGGGTGATGTCGGTGTCCTGCACCGTGACCACGTGGACCATGTCCATGGGGATGCCCAGGACCTCGGCGGTCACCTGGGCGAACACGGTGTCGGAACCCTGGCCGATTTCGGTGGCGCCCACCATCAGGGTGACCGAGCCGTCCTGGGCCATGACGATCCGGGCGCCGGCCAGTTCCAGCCCGACCGGATGGGTGCCGGAGGCGTAGCTGAAGCAGGCCATGCCCACGCCGCGCCTCAGGTGCCCGGTCTGGTTGGCGTAGGCGCGCTTCTTCTCATCCCACTTGAGCAGTTCCTTGCCCTTGGCGATGCACTCGGGGATCCCGAACGAGCGCACCACGTTCTTGGTGAGCGGATCCTGGTGCCCGACGCTGATCAGGTTCATCCGGCGGAACGCGATGGGGTCGAGCTTCAGTTCCCGGGCGATGTCCTCCAGCAGGCTTTCCAGGGCGAAGAACATCTGCGGCACGCCGTAGCCGCGCATGGCCCCGGCCACCGGCAGGTTGGTGTAGACCGTCTTCGGCTCGAACTTGAAGCTGCGGAAATGATACAAGGGCCGGAACTTGGTCCCCGTGGACATGGCGATGGAATGGCCGTGGGAGGCGTAGGCGCCGGTATTGCTCAGCACCTTGACGTGGATGCCGTGCAGCTTGCCTTCCTTGGAAGCGGCGATGCGCAGGTGGATCTTCATGGCGTGCCGGGTGCGGGAGTCAATGAAGACCTCTTCGCGGGTGAAGGTGCAGCGCACCGGCCGCCCATGGACGGCCAGGCACATGGCCGCCACCAGCGGCTCGATCACCACGTCCTGCTTGGCGCCGAAGCCGCCGCCGATGTACGGCTTGATCACCTGCACCTTGCCCCAGCGCAGGCCCAGGGCCTGGGCGACGATGCGCCGGACAATGTGCGGGATCTGGGTGGAGGAGTTGATGACGATGCGGCCGTGGGTGTCCTGGTAGGCGAAGGCGGTCTGGGCTTCCAGATGGCAGTGCTGGACGATGCTGGTTTCGTACTCGCCCTCGAAGACCCGGTCGGCGTTGGCCAGTTCCGCGTCGATATCGCCGTACTGGGTGCCGAAGGAGCTGAGGATGTTGTTCGGCCGTTCCTCATGGAGCACCGGCGCGCCTTCCTTCATGGCGTCCTCGGGGGTCAGCACGAACGGCAGCACCTCGTACTCCACCTCGATCAGGTGCAGCGCCTTTTCCGCGGTGAGCAGGTCCACCGCCACCACCGCGGCGACGGCGTCGCCGACGAACCGGGCCTTTTCAGTGAGGATCAGCCGGTCCGCCACGTCCCGGTGGGCCACATCCAGCGACCATGGGTGCCCCGCCGTGGGAAACTTGGTCGTCGGCAGGTCCTTGGGCAGGAGCACCGCCTCGACCCCAGGCAGGGCCTGGGCCTTGCTGACATCGATGCGCTTGACCAGGGCGTGGGCGTGGGGACTGCGCAGGACCTTGCCCACCAGCATGTCGCGCTCGAAAAAGTCCTCGGAATAGCGGGCCTTGCCGGTGACCTTTTCGACCGCGTCCAGTCGCTGGACGCTCTTGCCCACAATGTTCAAGCTCATGGTGCACCTCGTTCAACTGAAACCCCAGCGCAGCCCGGATGCCCATCGGCTGGAGACCATTTGCTGATGGTTCTCAGTATGAAATGATGTGTTTGTTTATTCAATTTTTATTCATGGGTAGTAAAATTTTTTCCACGGATCAAGTTTGACTTCCCCCCCGGAACCCTACAACAGCTCCCGGTCCGGATCCGACCACTTGGCCAGCTTGTCGCGCAGCGCCCGGGTGGAGTAAGGCTTGCTGAGGAAGTCGTCCATGCCGGCCTCCTTGCACCTGGCCACGTCGTCGCTGGTGGCGTTGGCGGTGAGGGCGACGATCGGCAGGCGGGTCAGGGACGCCTCCGCTTCCCGCAGGCGGATCCGCCGGGTGGCTTCGTATCCGTCCATATCGGGCATCATGCAGTCCATGAGCACCAGGTCGAAGCTGCCGCGGGTCACGGCGTCGGTGGCCTCCAGGCCGTTGCCGGCCAGTTCGAAGGTGCAGCCCAGCCTTGCCAGCAGCGTGCCGGCAAGCTTCTGATTGATCGCGTTGTCCTCGGCCAGCAGCACGTGGATGGGCCGGGCGGCGGTGGCCAGGACGCCCTGGGCTTCCGGCGCGCTGGCCGCCATCGGGGCGGGACTCGCCAGCGGGAAATCGGCCTCGATGTAGAACTCCGAACCCTCTCCGGGCCGGCTGTCCACGCCGATCCGCCCACCCATGAGCTCCACCAGGCTGCGGCTGATGGCCAGGCCCAGGCCGGTGCCGCCGTAGCGGCGGGTGATGGTGCCGTCGGCCTGGGTGAATGGAGTGAACAGCCGCGCGCGGTCGGCCTCGCTGATGCCGATGCCGGTGTCCCGGACCGCGAAGCGCAGGCGCCGCTTCGGCCCCGGTGGCGCCGTGACGCATTCGACCCGTATGGCCACGCCGCCGGTTTCGGTGAACTTCAAGGCATTGCTGATGAAATTGGAAATGACCTGGCGCAGGCGCACCGGATCGCCCAGGAGCGAGCCGGGCACGTCGGCGGCGACGGCGCTGTCCAGCCGGAGCCCCTTCTTGCGGCAGTTCTCGGCGTAGAGCGAGGCCAGGTCGGCCACCAGGGCCCGGGGATCGAACGGCACGCTCTCCAGGCGCATCATCCCGGCCTCGATCTTGGAGAAGTCCAGGACCTCGTCGATGATGGCCATGAGCTGGCGGCCCGAGTTGAGCACGGTCTGCACGTATTCGTCCTGCTCCGGGTCCAGGCGGGTGTGCAGCAGCAGTTCGGACATGCCCAGCACGCCATTCATGGGCGTGCGGATCTCGTGGCTCATGGTGGCCAGGAAGGTGGACTTGGCGGCATTGGCCGCTTCGGCCTGGCGCTTGAGCTCCAGGGTCTCCAGGAGGTCCGACTCCCGGCGCCGGATCGCCCGGACCAGGACCGTCAGGGCGGTCAGCAGCACCAGGATGCTGGCGCTGGCCATGGCCACGATCACTTTCACCGAGTGGCGCCAGTTGGCCAGGTAGAAGTCCTCGTCGACGGTGAGGTTGACGATCAGCGGAAAGCGCTCCACCACCCGCGAAGCGCCGAGCCGGGCCACGGACTTGCCTTCTCTGGCCTGCCTCGGCCCGTTGATCTGGACCACGCCTTCGGTCCGGCCTTGCAGGCCGACGATGGTGTAGGTGGCGCCGGACAGATTGCGCTTGCCGATCAGGGAATCGAGGCGCGGCCAGCGGGTCAGCACGGTGAAATCGCTGCGGTACAGGGCGAGCGAGGAGCCTTCGCCCAGGCTGGTGCCGAAGCGCTGGTAGAAGTCGGTGAACACGTCCACCGAGATGCCCACCAGCACCAGGCCCAGGAACTGCCCTCGGGCATTCTGCAACCGGCGGCTGATGTAGAACACCCACTTGCCGTTGCCCTTGTTGCGCACCGGCACGCTGATGAAGTTGCCCAGGTCGGGGTTCTTGAGATGGGCCTGGAAGTAATCCCGATCGGCCAGGTTGATGGTCGGGGCGGGGTAGCTGCGGCTGAAGTTGATGACGTCGCCGTTGGCCGCCACCAGGCTGGCCACGTCCACCTGGGGCACGTTCTGGGTCTGGTCCCGGAGCATCTGGTGGATCTCGGCGGTTCCCAGGCGCTCGATCAGGGTGGCGGAATCCTGGATGCCCATGGCCCGGATCCGCTCGGTCATGCCATCCAGGGCGAGATAGGCGGTGGTCATGTTCTGGAAGGCGTGGTCGGCCAGGATGAGCGAATGGCTGGCCATCTGCTTGCGCCAGACGTCGGTTTCCTGGCGGCGCAGGACCATGATGGAACCCAAAGTCGACACCGCCACGAGCAGGATCAGCAGCGCGCCCACGGCCACGGCCAGACGGCTGGTCCGCGGCCTCCAGCGCGGCGCGGGTGCGTCAGGGACGTCTGGCATGGGCTCAGCGGGGTTTGACGTAGGGGATCGTCAGGGGACCGTAGGGCAGCACCGCCACGGTGGCCTCGGGCCCGTAGCGGCCGACCAGTTCGGTGAAGGCCCGTTCCAGGTCGGCCAAAGGCTTGAACTTGGCCTGGCGCACCGTCGCGTCGTCCAGGGTCGAGTATAGATAGCAGTCGGCCTTGTTCTGGATGATGGCCTGCACCTGCACCTGCCACTGGTCGAACATGCTGAACGAGGGATCCTCGATCATCTCCAGCAGCTCCTGGGGAGTCTCGCGCATCTGAAGGATCTTGGCGTAGTTGCCGTGGTTGGGCACGCCGTCGGAGCATTCCGAGGCGCTGACGATGGCGCCCCCCTGGCGGACGATCAGGGCGGCGGCGCTCATGCCTTTGACGGTCTGGTAGAGGTTCTGGTCCAGGGGATAGCCGGAATTGGTGGTGACCACCACGTCGAACGGCTGGTCGACGGCGTACATGGCGTTTTCCTTGACGAATTCGCAGCCGACCCGGTGCGCCGTGATGACGTCGCCGGCGAAGACGTTGGTGATCTCCTTGTTGCCGTTCAGGGTCACGTTCAGCATGAAGCCGGGCTTGGCCATCAGGCAGTTCTGGGTCGCCGCGTCCTGCAGGATGTTGCCTTCCATCAGGCCCCAGGTGGTGTTGGGGTGGCCGATCATCACCGCGTTGTGGAAGTCGAGGATGGTCTTGATCCCGGCGATGCCGGGGTTGATGCCCTTGGGGCCGCCGGAGAAGCCGGCGAAGAAATGCGGCTCGATGAAGCCGGTGACGATCCGGAAGTCGGCCTCGACGTAGGTCTTGTTCAGGTAGATTTCCGAGCCGTAGGTGTTGCGCCCCAGGTGCACCAGCTTGCGGTCGTCGAAGGCGTCATGGTTCTCGATCCGGACCGTCTCGACGACGTCCTGGCCGAGCATCTGGATCAGCTCTTCCCGGCTGTTGGCGCGATGGCTGCCGACCCCGTTGATGATCACGAAATTCTTCAGGGGCACATGCTTGAGCTCGTTGATCAGCCAGGGCACCAGTTTTTCGTTGGGGGTCGGCCGGGTGATGTCGGAGATGACGATGGCGACGGTATCGGTGGCCTTGACCAGGTCCTTGAGCGGGGGTGTGCCGATCGGGTTGCGCAGGGCCGCGGCCACCGCGCCGGCTTCGTCGGCCAGGCCGGGCAGATGTCTCGGCTCGATGACATGGGCTCCATCGGGAACGGCGATGCTGAGCCCGGTCTTGCCGTAGGCGAGCTGTACTGTCTTCATCAATCCCCCCCGACCATTTGAAAAAGTCATAGATTCAATCATCTTCCATCATACGCAAACTGCCACCGTCCACGGCAGAATCACCGGCCAAGCTGAGCAACCGGCTCCAGGGCCCAGCCAGGTTAGACGGCTTTCCGCGCGAATGAGGCGTTGCTGGCGCGGATGTCGTCCATGAAAGCCGGTGACAGGCCCGGCACCGCGGCCCCCAGGCAGCGGTCGATGGCCAGGGTCTCGGCGGCGCAGGCCGGCAGCTGGAAGTTGCCGATGCGGCCTCGGTTGACCTTCAGCACGGGGTGCTTGCGCAGTTCCAGGCGCAGGGACCTGCCGAGCCGGGCCAGTTCGAGCTGGGCTGGACCGGGAATCGCCGACAGCGCCAGGGGGAAGCGCAGAACCAGCCATTGCTTCAGGTTGAAGCCATCCGAGGCCACCGCCCACCACCAGTAGCCGAGGGCGCTGCAGAGCAGGGCGAACACCAGGTCGGCCCGCTCCTTGCTGGCGCAGCCGAAGGCCGCGACCCGGGCGGGAGGCGCGCTCTCGCCGTGCCGGTCGAGGCTGGCCGGCAGGTCGCGCCAGGCCGGGAACCAGTTGTAGGCGCTGCCCCCGACGAACACGGTGGAGCCGAGCTCGGCCGGCGCGCCGGGGCGCAGGTCCATGCCCAGGGGCGGGCCCGCGGCCAGCAGGTCCTGGAGCACATCCGCCTGGGCCTGGTTGGCCACCTTGGGGATCCCGGGCGAGATGTCCAGCCCCAGCCGGGCGTAGTGCAGGGTGGCGAACAGGTGCGCCCGGGCCTCGGCGTTCCAGCGCAGCAGTCCGGTGGTGGCCGACTGGTGGCCCTGGAGCTCCGGGGAGCGGGCATGCAGGGCCAGGGTGCAGCGGGTGCGCACCCGTCGACCGAACAGGGCGTTGGGGGTCCGGTCGAAGTGGGCCCAGAGCCAGAGCCCCGGCTCCGCCGCGATCACCCGGCGCAGGGTGGCGAACCCGGGCTCGGTGGAACAGGCCACCGCCAGCGGCAGGACCAGGCCCAGGTGTCCGGTGCCCGGCTTCAGCAGGTGCAGGCAGCGTTCCACCGCCAGGGTGGCCAGGCTTTCGTCCGGGCTCCAGCGGGGCCGCGCGCTCCAGTACGCGGCCCGCAGCTTCGGGCGGCTGGCGTCCCGGGGGATCCGGCCGAAGGGCGGGTTGCCGAGGACCACCTGGAACCCGCCGGCCGCCATGACCTCAGGGAAGGCCCGGGACCAGTCGAGTTCAAGCAGGGCGTCGCCCACCCGCAGGTTGCCGCTTGAGCCCGGATCCAGGCGCGCCAGCCGGTCCCGGCAGCGTTCCACCGCCTCGGGCAGGATGTCCACGCCATGCAGGTTGTCGCGCAGGATCGACTGGCGCAGGAAGGCGCCGCGGCTGGGCGCGGCCGCCGCCCGGGCCAGCACGGTCCGGATTTCCGGACAGACCGCTCCCAGGGCCTCCATCCGGGCCAGACAGGCTTCGTAGAGCGGCTCCAGGGCCTGGGCCGCGGCCACCAGGAAGGCCCCGGAGCCGCAGGTGGGGTCGAGCACGGTGGTCC
>Ga0302320_10023968_pt1 | contig 11943 bp, 6 predicted proteins | sample Bog_T0_3_FD_202130 | JGI IMG/M metagenome (GOLD analysis project Ga0302320, IMG submission 202130) | Peat permafrost microbial communities from Stordalen Mire near Abisko, Sweden - Bog_T0_3 | ecosystem: Environmental > Terrestrial > Soil > Wetlands > Peat | place: Sweden: Abisko, Stordalen Mire... | reverse complement strand
ATGCAAGCCATGGCGCTACTGGACCGCGACGGCGTGTATGGCGCGCCGCGATTTTATCTGGCAGCGGCAAAAACAAAATCGAAGATCAAAGCGCACATCGGCGCGGAAGTGACGTCTTCCGAGGGCTGGCGCTATCCGCTTCTGGTTTCGTCGCGCAACGGATATCAGAATCTGTGCCGCTTGATCACGCAGATGAAAATGCGTGCGAAGAAAGGCGAAGGGCAAGTCGCTGCGGCGGAGGTGGCGGATAAAGCCGACGGGCTGATTTGCATCACCGGCGGCGAGGAAGGCCCACTCGCGCATGCTTTGCGCCGCGGCGGGATCGCCAGCGGAATCGCCTGCGTGCGGGAACTGTGCGAAACCTTCGGCCGCGAAAATGTGTATGTGGAGTTGCAGCGCCATTTGTCGCGCGCGGAAGAGGCCCGAAATCAGGCCGCCGTCGAAATCGCGCGCAAGCTGGGTCTGCCTCTTCTGGCCACCAACGGCGTGTGCCATGGCACCGAAGAGCAGCGCGAAGTGCTCGACGTGTTTAGCTGTATTCGCCATCACCGTACACTCGCAACTGCCGGCCGATTGCTTGCTCGCAATTCCGAACGCCACCTGAAAACACCGGCGGAAATGGTTCGCTTGTTTTCGGATCTTCCCGAAGCAATCGCCAACACCCAGGAGCTTTCCTCACGGTTGCAATTCGATTTGAGCAAGCTCGGCTACGAGTTCCCGAAATATCCGGTTCCCGGCGGTAAATCCCAAGCCGATTTTCTGCGCGAGCGGACCATCGAAGGAATGCGGAACCGCTACGGCCCGGACAACGAGAAAGCACAAAAGCAAGTAGAGCGCGAACTGACGATGATCAAAAAGCTCGAACTCGACGGTTATTTCCTGATCGTGTGGGACATCGTCCGCTTTTGCCGCGACAAAAATATTCTGGTGCAGGGGCGCGGCTCGGCGGCCAACAGCGCGGTTTGTTATTCACTGGGAATCACAGCCGTGGATCCCGTTGGCATGGACTTGCTATTCGAGCGTTTTCTTTCCGAGCATCGCGGCGAATGGCCCGACATCGACCTCGATCTTCCCAGCGGAAGCCAGCGCGAACGCGCCATTCAATACGTGTACGAACGCTACGGAAAATTGGGCGCGGCCATGACCGCCAACGTGATCACCTATCGTGGCAAATCCGCAGCTCGCGAAATCGGCAAAGCGTTGTCGTTTGACGCGGAAACACTGAACCGCCTGACCAGCCTGGTGAGCGCGTGGGAATACAAAGACGCCAAAGACACGCTCGACCGGCACTTTCGCGATGCCGGACTTGACATGCACCATCCGCAAATCCGGAAGTTTTTCGAGCTGTGCCTGAAGTTGCAGGATTTGCCGCGGCATCTGGGCCAGCATTCGGGCGGCATGGTTGTGTGCCAGGGAAATCTCGATTGCATTGTTCCGCTCGAGCCCGCCACCATGCCCGGCCGCGTGGTCGTTCAGTGGGACAAAGAAGACTGCGCCGACATGGGCATGGTGAAAGTGGATTTGCTGGGGCTGGGCATGATGGCGGTGCTGGAAGATTCGCTGAAAATTATTCGCGATGATTACGGTGAGGAAATCGATCTGGGAAAATTGCCGCAGGGCGACGACCTTGTTTACCGAACGCTGCAGAAGGCGGACACCGTCGGCATGTTCCAGATCGAGAGCCGTGCGCAGATGTCCTGCCTGCCGCGCCTCCATCCCACAACGTTCTACGACATTGTCGTGCAGGTGGCGATTATCCGTCCCGGGCCGATCGTCGGAAAAATGGTGAATCCGTATTTGAAGCGCCGGCAGGGACGCGAACCGGCGACGTGCCTGCATCCGTCGCTTGAGCCGGTGCTGGCGCGGACGCTCGGCGTGCCGCTGTTTCAGGAGCAACTATTAAGGATGGCGATGATTGCCGCGGGATTCAGCGGTGGAGAAGCGGAGGAATTGCGCCGCGCGTTTGGTTTCAAACGATCGGTCGAGCGGATGAAAGACATCGAACACAAGTTACGATGGGGTATGACGCGCAACGGAATTCCGCCGGATGCGCAGGAAAAAATTATTTTGTCGATCACTTCGTTCGCATTGTACGGATTTCCGGAATCGCATGCGGCCAGCTTTGCCTTGATCGCCTACGCGAGTGCGTATTTGAAATGCCATTATCTGGCCGCATTCACCGCCGCGATGCTCAACAACCAGCCGATGGGCTTTTATCAGGCGGCCACGCTGGTGAAAGACGCGCAGCGGCACGGCCTGCGAGTGACGCCGATTGACGTGACGTGTTCGGACTGGCTTTGCAAGCTCGAGCCGCGGGACGAAGGTTTCAGCGTCCGGTTGGGAATGCGTTACGTGAAGGGATTGCGCGCGGAAATTGCCGACAAAATCGTGAGCGAGCGAAGGATTCGCGCATTCGCTTCGATTGACGATTTGAAGCTGCGCATCCCGGAAATTCGCAAAGTGGAATTGTCCGCTTTGGCCCATGTCGGCGCTCTGAATTTCCTCACCGGCGAAAAGGGATTTCACCGCAGAGACGCGCTCTGGCAGATCGAACGAGCCGCGCGGAATCCCGGCCCTTTGCTCGAAGCAGCCGGCGAACCGGAAGATGCAGATGAAATTGCTTCGAACTCGTCTGCAACTCGAAAAATAAAATCTCCGCTGCCGCCCATGACCATGGAAGAGCGCCTGGTCGCCGATTTTCGCGGCACAGGCCTGACGGTCGGCATGCATCCGATGGGCTATCACCGCAAGGAATTGCGGAGCGTGGGGGTTCGCTCAGCGCAGGAAATTCAAAGCCTGCCGGATGGAACGCCTGTGCGAGTGGCCGGCGCGGTGATCTGCCGGCAGCGCCCCGGCACGGCCAAGGGATTCGTGTTTCTGAGCCTGGAAGACGAAACGGGCATCGCCAACGCAATTTTGACTCCGCCGCTATTCGATACCTACCACGTGACCATCATTCACAAGCCGTTTTTGCTGCTAGAGGGAAAGCTGCAGAATCAGGACAACGTGATTTCCGTGAAGGTCGAACACGTCGAAGCTTTGTCGATTACACGCGCCGAACCCGGATCGCACGATTTTCACTGAGGCCCAGAACTCGCCTAAGCCGTATCGCGGGAAATCTTCCGGCCGAATTTGGCGCAAACATACCTTAGGCGGCGTTCTGAGGCGCCACATTCGTTAAATAAATTCGTTCAGCACCGCTGCGGCGGGACCAACGCCGCATCCGAAGGCAATCGTTTACGCAACGGTTGCACGGCTCCGAACACCGCCAGCCACCGGACCTTCGATTCTCGAATCGGTGATCACCGGTTCGTACTTCGAAGGCGCCTCCACCGATGGCGCGGCCCCTTGCGTCAACTCCGCTTCGGCTTCCAGCCAGTTGCTCACATCGTCTCCATCCACATACCCGCGCTCCACGTAAATCTGGTAGGCACGGGTTTCGATCTGTTCACGCGTCGGACCGTGTAGGCTTTTCGATTCAGTCATGGGCGAACCTCCCATTCGAAGTTGACAACACTAATTGGACGCGCGCTACAGGTACAAAGGTGCGTCCAAAGCGTAAATGACTAAAAATTCATCGCGTAGCGACGCCGATCCATTCGCCAAACACCGTTCGAGTCGTGGGCCAGTCAGCATAGCCCATGGAAAATGGCTCAACTTTCATTAAACGGCTCCGATGTCGGGGCGCAGTGGTATCATCCCCCGCGTTGATGGAGGCAATCCTTGAGAACTTTCCGCGTTTTTGCGCTCCTGGCGCTCATTCCGCATTCCACTCCCGCGCAAACAGTACATGTGGACATTACACCCGCGCACAGGACGAACCAGTTTGTGCCAAATCAGACCCTCGGAGCGGGCATTGACCGGATCGCGACGGAAGCGATTGAGAAGGACCTGGTCCAGCCAAACATCGACGAAACGCTCGCATCCGGCTGGCAGCCGGTTTCCTATCGGCAAAATACGGATCTTGCGGTAGAAGCGTGGCACTGGAATCCCGTCGGGACGTGGAGCGATCCCCGCGGGAAGGGAGGATACTTCACCGGCTCGACGGCTCTTGGCGAACCCATTCGCCTGTCCTACGGCTACGAACTGCCGCATCGCGGATTCACGCGCAATGATGGCACCGGCAACAACGGTTTTTCGCGCATGACCGACGGCGACCCGAAGTCCTACTGGAAGAGCAATCCGTACCTGACCAAGAAATTCACCGGCGAAAGCGACTCGCTGCATCCGCAGTGGGTCGTAATTGACCTCGCCCAGCCCACTCCGGTCGACAGCATCCGGATCGATTGGGCCGCGCCTTACGCAACGCACTATCTGGTGCAGTACTGGGTGGGCGTGAACCCAATCTCGACGCCGACGCACGGCGCCTGGCAGACGTATGCCAAGGGAACGATTACCAACGGTTCGGGCGGCAAAGCAACGATTCGCTTGGCGCCAAAACCTGCCACTATACAGTTTTTGCGGGTGTGGATGACGGTATCCTCGAACACCTGCGACACACACGGCCCGGACGATCCCCGAAACTGCGTCGGTTACGCCATCAATGAAGTGTATGTCGGCACCACCACCGCTGACGGAGCGTTTCACGATGTCTTGCGGCATACGCCGGATCAAGAGCAGTCGCCGACGTTCTGTTCCTCGGTCGACCCGTGGCATTCCGCGTCCGACGAAGGCAGCACCCAACAAGCGCAGGTGGGATTCGATCTGTTTTACGCGAGCGGCATCACCCGCGGCCTACCCGCGATGATGCCCGTGGCGATGCTCTACGACACTCCGGACAATGCGGTTGCTGAAATCGCGTATCTCGAAAAACGGAAATATCCGATTTCGTACGTCGAGATGGGCGAAGAATCCGATGGCCAAAATATGCTGCCCGAAGACTACGGCACGCTGTACGTCCAGTGGGCCCGGGCGCTGCACAAACTCGATCCCACGCTGAAGCTGGGCGGCCCGTCGTTTCAAGGCGTCAACGAAGACATTAAAGTCTGGCCGGACGCGAACGGCAAAACATCGTGGGTCGTTCGATTTCTCGACTATCTAAAGCAGCACGACGAAATGAAAGACCTGATGTTTTTCTCGTTCGAACATTATCCAAACGGTGGATGCCAGTCGCCATGGCAGCGCCTGTACGATGAACCTCACGTTGTGAGCCACATCATGGATGTGTGGCACAAAGATGGAATTCCCGCGAACATGCCCATGTTCATCACCGAAACGAATCTGTCTCCGGCCGCGAGCGAAACGTACATGGATATCTTTTCGGGTCTATGGCTCGCAGATTTCATCGGCACGTTTCTGAATTCCGGCGGCAACGGCGTGTATTACTTCCATTACTTGCCGATTCAGATGGAGCACGGCTGCAACGATTCGCAGGGCACGTTCGGAATGTTCACGGTGAATGAGAATTATCAGATTCAGCAGCGCCTCGCGCAGTTCTACGTGGCGCAGATGATCAATCAGGATTGGGCGCAGGGTGGAACGGGAACCGACGACGTGTACTCGGCCAAGAGCGACATCGGCGACGGCGCGGGGCACGCGATGGTTACCGCCTATGCGTTGGCGCGCACGGACACATGGTCCGTGATGCTCGTCAATCGCGACCAGGAAGCGCCACACCGAGTGAAAATTTCATTCGATCAGGACGGTGGCGCTTCGCACTGCTTCGCGGGCGCCGTCGCCATCACGACATTCGGCCGAGATCAATATTTGTGGCATCCGTCGAAGACGCATTTTATGGCGCACGCGGCTCATGCCGGCGATCCACCGGTAAACGCCGAGGGGCCGGGACACGCCGATCCGGATGGCCCGGCCGTGCGCACACACATCGAAGCGAACTCCGGCACGCAGTTTGATTTGCCGGCGTCGTCGGTTGTAGTGGTAAGCGGAAAGCTCGACGCGGTAGTGACGAGCGAGCGATAGGCCACGGACACTCTAAAGTGAAATCCAGCCAATTGTGATCAGCCATAGCGAAGTGCTGGCGACAACGATCCATAGCACCACGCCCTGAATCAGCGGTCGTGGTCCGACTTGCTTCACAGTCGCGAGCGAAATTCCCGTGCCGATCAGATAAAGCGTCGCTGTCAATCCGAGTTTCCCCATCTTGCTGAGCACCTGCCACACCGGAGCAAACGATGGCGCGTATGTGTTTGCAATCGCAGCCAGACAAAACAGCGCAATAAACCACGGCCATTGAATCCGGGTCTTAGAGTGCTTGGCAATCGCAAAGCCTACGGACACCGGCACAATCCACAGCGCCCGCGTCAGCTTGACGGTCGTTCCGACGGTTAGCGCGATCGGTCCGTAGTGCGATGCGGCCCCGACGACCGAGCTGGTATCGTGAATCGCAAGCGCGGCCCAAAGGCCGAACTGCTGCTGCGTCAGGTGCAGCGCCCATCCGAGCGGCGGAAAAATAAACAACGCGATCGAATTCAGAATGAAAATCGTGCCGAGCGAGACGGCGGTTTCTTCCTGATCGGCTTGAATGATCGGAGCAACCGCCGCAATCGCGCTGCCCCCACAAATCGCCGTTCCCGTGGAAATTAAAATCGACGCAGTATGGTTAACTTTAAGCCAACGCCCCAACCAAAGACCTAGCCCGAGTGCGAACGCGATTCCCAGCGCCGTGTAAGTGAATCCACTTCGCCCTGCGGTGAGCACTTCGTGCAGGTTCATTCCAAATCCCAAACCCACAACCGACGCTTGCAGCAAATATTTCGTCAGAAATCGGCTCTGTGATGGATACGGATGCGGGAACGAAAATCCGAACAGCAAGCCGAGCGCCAGAGCGAACGGCGGCGAGAGCCAGCCCGTCAGGCACAAAATCAGGCCTGCTAAAAACAAAATCTGCGAAATCAAGATTGCTCCGGACGATAAACTGGAAACTATGGCGTGAAATCGACCTCGCCTACTTTACCACCGGCGGGTGACGGCAGTGTCCTGCGAGCTGGATTTAGTTCGGCGGGGCGCACCTTGGCAAGCCTCAGGCTCTCGAGGGGACTCTTCCTTCGCGTGCTTCGATCGCTGCGTGTTGCAATGCGAAGAGTGCCTTTGGATCGCGAGCGGAAGCGCGTCCAGCCCAGATCCATGCGTAGCGGCTGCATAGAGCGCCAACGAGGAAACAGATCGCTGCTGCATGACGGCCCGTCGAAGTTCCACCCCAGAGAAGTCGGACGACCAGCGCGACCGGGCCCTCCAGAGTTCCGGAGATGCGCATCGTCCATCCCGATTTACCGTGGTGCAGGGGAGCTTCGACGACTCCGCGGAACAGCTCTAGAACGAAGCCAACCAGAGTCTCAATTCCCGCTGCGGCAAAACCGATCATTTGCGTGGCAGGAATCAAAAATCCAAACAATTCCAGGATCGCCGCGGAGCCTCCGAGGCCGGAGGTGAGAAAGTGCGCCGGCAATAAGTGGCGGTGCTGATTCCAAACGGGAATCGCGGTAGCTCCGACCAGCACGCCGGTGTAGCTCGCCAGCAGCAATCCGGTAATGGCGGCGGAAAACTCTCCCGCCCATCGCAGCGTCGTCACGAGTTCGTTTGCATAACCGAAATAGAGCAATTCATTTCCGGCAAGTGCCATGAAAGAGCAACCGGAAAACGTCACCAGAATCCAAGTCCCCATCGACATCGGCGAGCGCCACTTGAATACTCGAAGCATATTGAGGAAACGTGACGGACGCCCGAGGTCGGATATGAGAAATACGGGGCAAATCGAAGCGCCACCGAGTGCCATCCATAGCGCCACGCGAATGAGCGGCGCTGGGCCATGGAACAGTTGAGCTGCCAGCGCGATCACCGACGATACGCCGGCGATTCCGCCCACAAAAAAATACAGCGGGACTTCCCACGTCCATGTCGGTTCTTTTAGCACCGCCAAGTTGTAATAGCTTTCAGCGCCAATGATCGACGACACAGTGGCGGATGAATCCGCACCGGCGCCCGACGCGACCCTGCCAGTTTCAAGCGCCTCGCGGCGAATTTGTTCCAGGCGCTCTTCGGAAGCGCGTGCACGGCGCGAATTCTGCGAAACGTTATTTTCAGCCATTTACGACAGCACCGAGTGTGGGGTGCGAATTTTGTACGCGCTCACAGTAGAAACGCTGCAAACACAATTGCGATCAACACGAGCGCCGAGACCAGCGCCGATGTCCACGCGCTTTTCAAATAGATCGTCGGCACTTCCGGAGCGGGCGGCAGATTGTACGCCTCCGGCTGCCCGAGAATCACAAACATCGCGTGAACGCCACCCACGCTCGTTTCCTCCGGGTCGTACATGCGAGCGTCGCTGTACCCGCGCTGCTGCAACTCTGCCACGCGTGCATGGCCATGCTCACGAAGCTCGCTCAGTTCGCCAAAGCGAATCGATTGCGTCGGGCAGGCCTTCGCGCACGCGGGCATCATCCCGGCGCTCTGGCGGTCGTAGCAAAACGTACACTTGAAAGCGCGCCCGTCGGGATGGCGTTTATCTACAACGCCGAATGGACACGAAACGACGCAGTATCCGCAGCCGTTGCAAACGTCGGACTGCACCAGCACCGAGCCGACATTCGTTCGCACAATCGCGCCGGTCGGGCACGCTTCCAGGCATCCCGCGTTACCGCAGTGCTTGCAAACGTCCGATAGAAAAATCCACCGGAACGGGTCCTGCATGTCCACTTGCTGCGGACCTGCGACCGCGGGCTGCTCGAGGAACATCACGTGGCGCCATGTGGATGCGCCCAGCGCTTTCGTGTTGTCGTAGGAGAGCCCGCTCCAGACGAATCCATCTTCGGGAACTTCATTCCATTCCTTGCAGGCAACTTCGCAAGCTTTGCAACCGATGCAAACGGTGGCGTCGGTGAGAAATGCGGCGAGAGTCACGCGCGTGCACTCTCTGCAGCGGGTGATTGCAACTCCTCCAGCTTTTGCGCGTTATCCACTCGGCGCCCGACGAGCAAGTTGCAGAGCAGTCCCTTGGTTTCCATGATTCGTACGTTAGGCTCTTCCGAGATGGCAATCAAGTCGTTGCCGATGTCGCCCTTTACCAGGCCGGAGTATCCCCAGTGAAAGGGAACTCCGATTTGATGGACGGTCTTGCCGCCGATCTGCAGTGGCTGAATGCGCGATGTGGAAAGCGCGTGCGCTTCAATTGCGCCGCGCTTGGTGACCAGCGTCACCCATTCGCCGTGCTCGATTTGCAACTCCTTCGCCAGTTCGAGCGAAATCTCGCAGAAAAGTTCCGGCTGTAGCTCGGCCAGATGCGAGAGCGTGCGAGACATTCCTCCGGCAGTGTGATGTTCGGTCAACCGGTACGTCGTCAGCACATACGGGAACTTCGGGTCCGGCGACGAAGCGTATTCATTTCCCGGCCGGGCGCGGTTCAGTCCCACAGGATTCGCCTGCCGATCCGGATACATCGGATTCACGATCGGCGATTCGAGCGGTTCATAGTGCGCCGGCAGTGGACCATCGTTCAGCCCCACCGGGACCCAAAGCCAGCCCATTCCATCAGCGTGAAGGATGTACGGCTTGTCTCCCGCGAGCGCCGCGTCGCCTTCAGCACCCGGTGGCGGCACGTACGTCGGCGGTTTCGTCGCCGTAAAATCCGGCACGTCTTTGCCGGTCCATTTCTTTGCGGCCTCGTCCCACCAAACCAGTTTTTTGCGCTCGCTCCATGGTGAGCCGTCTGGCTTTGCCGAAGCTCGGTTGTAAATCACGCGCCGGTCCGAAGGCCACGCCCATCCCCAGCCATGCCCGTATTCGTCCTTCGGCGCGCGTTCGTTCGCGCGGTTGCGGCCCTCGGACGGAAAGACTCCGGAATAAATCCAGCAACCGCACGCCGTTGATCCGTCCGCCTTCAGTTCGCCGAATCCGCTCACCAACTTGTGGTCGGCAACTGTCCACCCGTTAAGCTCCTCGAGAATTTCTTCCGCGACTGGCTCCCGCCTTTCGCCCTCGATCGTGTAATTCATGGTAAGCGCAAGCAGTCCGGCATTGCGCGGGCGCGGGTCGCGCTTGGCCTTTTCTATCAGCCGTCTCCACAAGTGGTAGATAAACCAGTTCTCGCTGCGCGCATCGCCCGGAGGATCGACGGCCTTTTCGCGCCACTGCAACAGCCGCTGTGTGTTCGTAAATGTTCCATCTTTTTCCACGTGTCCGGCGGCCGGCAGCAGAAAAACTTCCGTGCCTATATTTTCGGGCTTGAGCTCTCCGCGATGAACTTCGGGCGAGTCGTACCAGAACGAAGCGGTCTCGGTCTCGACCATTTCGCGCACAACCATCCACTTCAGTTTCCCGAGCGCGCGGCGCTCCATGCCGGAGTTCGGTCCAGCCACAGCGGGATTCTGGCCCATCACAAACAGCCCATCCATTTTGCCGTCCATCATGTCCAGCCAATACGCCTGATGCGAATGATCGCCGGTCAGGCGCGGCAGCCAGTTAAATCCAAAGTCATTTTCCTTCGTAGCCGCGTCGCCGTAAAACGCTTTCAATGTGCTGACGATATATTTATCGAAATTGTTCCACCAACCCGTGCGCGGTTTGTTTGCGGCAATAAAACTGGCCAGAGTTTTCGACGATGCGTCGAATTTCGGCATGTTCAGATAACCCGGAAGGCTATCGAAGAGCGTTGGAATGTCCGTCGATCCCTGAATCGACGCGTGGCCGCGCAGCGCCAGAATCCCGCCGCCGGGCCGGCCCATATTGCCGAGCAGCAATTGCATCATCGCGGCGGTGCGAATGATCTGAACGCCGCTCGAATGCTGCGTCCATCCCAGCGCGTAACAGATCGCCCCCGTTTTTTCCGGACCCGAGGCGCCGCAATAAATATTCGCGACGTTGAGGAACGCCTCTTTCGATACGCCGCAGTAGCGCTCGATCATTTCGGGCGTGTACCGCGCGAAATGCTTCTTCATCAGCTGGTAGACGCATCGTGGATGCTGCAGCGTCAGGTCCTGCGTGTAAGTGCTCAAGTCTGTGCGGGAATCGACGCCGTGCTGCGCATGCCCGCCATCCGTTGCGCCTGCCTTCGCGCCGCCCGTTTCGTTCTCGGCCTGCTTCACGCCCTCATACAACCATGAAGATGTGTCATATTTTTTTGTTACCGGATCCCATCCGGAGAAAACGCCGCCCAGGTCTTCGGTGTCTTGAAATGATTCGGGAATAATGACCGACGCGTTGGTGTAATGAACCACGTATTCGCGGAAGTCGAGTTCGTTCTGAAGGATGTGATTGATCAGCCCGCCGAGGAAGAGTATGTCCGAGCCGGCGCGCAGCGGAACCCAGGTGTTCGCAACCGCCGACGTGCGGCTGAATCGCGGGTCCACATGGAGGACGTGCGTGCCCTTTTCTTTGGCATCGATCACCCACTGAAATCCCACCGGATGATTTTCGGCCATGTTGGAGCCCATGATCAAAATCGCATCCGAGTTCAGCAAGTCGCTCGGTGCTGTGGTGGCTCCGCCTCGTCCAAACGTGGTGCCCAGACCGGGCACCGTGGAGCTATGTCATATTCTGGCCTGATTGCTGATGCACACCATGCCGAGGCCGGCGGTGAACAGTTTCTTGATCAGGTAATTTTCTTCGTTGTCGAGCGTGGCGCCGCCCAGATGCGCGATGGTTTTGTTCTGCATCAGGCTCTGGCCGTCCTGCTCTTCCACGAAATTCTTGTCGCGGCTGTCCCACAGCCGGTCGGCGATCATGTCCATCGCCTTTTCCAGGTCGAGGTCTTCCCAGGCCGTTCCATTGGGACCACGGTACTTGATTTTCGTCAACCGCTTGGAGTGTGTCGTGAGCTCGAAACTGTCCGAGCCTTTCGGGCAAAGCCTTCCTCGGGAAAGCGGCGACTCGGGATTTCCCTCGATCGAAATGAGTCTGCCGTTCTTGTGGTACACGAGTTGCCCGCAGCCGACCGCACAATACGGACATATGGAGTGCGCCACTTCGGCGCCCTCATTTTTCGGCCGT
>Ga0302320_10023967_pt1 | contig 11944 bp, 10 predicted proteins | sample Bog_T0_3_FD_202130 | JGI IMG/M metagenome (GOLD analysis project Ga0302320, IMG submission 202130) | Peat permafrost microbial communities from Stordalen Mire near Abisko, Sweden - Bog_T0_3 | ecosystem: Environmental > Terrestrial > Soil > Wetlands > Peat | place: Sweden: Abisko, Stordalen Mire... | reverse complement strand
CCACGGCGTGCAAGACCGCTCCCTCACGGTCGCGGCTCCGATCCGAAGTCTTGTAGTGTCAACGAAACCATCAGAGCCCCGACCGTAAGGGAGGGTTCCTTCTCCGGCGCACGGGACTTTCGCGACAGAAACTACTTAATTCTGCACGGCCACATTCAGGTAGGCGCCGGCTTGCGAAGTGAACCCGTTGTAACTGGCCACTACCGTGTTGTCGCCATTGGCGGCGCCCAGCGGCACGGTCACGTTGAGCAGATACAGGCCCGAACCGGACAGACCCGCATAAACCACCGTGGCCGGCAGCCCATTGATCAGCACCGTCGGCCACGGTTTTGGCAGCGGCAGGTTCCCCGTCAACTGGTTGCCGATAGGCGGACTCGTCTGGCCGAAACCCGTAGCGTAGAACGTCACGGTTTCGTTGGGCGCGGCCGGCGTGAAACTGTATCCCGGAGCCGAACTCGACACTGGTCCCAGCAGGCTGTAGTTCAGGTGCTCCGCCGCGATATGGACTCCGTCATACAGCAGGAAAGCCGGCGAATCCTGCGCTTCCGTCGCCATCACGGTGGAACTCGTGCCGACGGTCGTCGTCAGTTGCACCGGCACGAGTCCGGTCGCCGTATCCAGCGGTGTCAGCAAATTGACTTGCGTCGGGCTGACGTAATAGATGGCGGCGGGCTTGCCGTCCACTGTCGCACTCACCCCAGCCAGGCTGGTGGGCAGGCTGTTGGCAAAAGCGGAGGCGGGCAGCGTTGTCCAGGTCGTGGTGGTCGATGCCAGGTTCGTACCGTGAACTTCGACCCAGGTGTTCTGGGAAATCGTCGGCGACGGCGTAGAACTGACCACTAGCGAAGTGATCGATGGGCCGTTGGATACCTTGAAAGAAACGTTGATCGTGGCCGCCGCCGTGCCGTTGCCGGGGGAGGGACTCACGGTAATCGTGCCGCTCGCGTTCGCCGTCGGCAGCGGCTGGGGAATACTCACCGTGAGCACCGCCGGCGTCGTATTCTGGCTTGACTGGACGCTAAACCAACTGTTCGAGGGGATCGCGGTGAATCCCAAATGCGATCCGTCACTGGCGGTCAGGTTGACTGCCTGGCTGGCTGGAGCGGCGTTGCCTTGACCCGGTGTGAACGAGAGGTTGGTGTTATCCGCCGTGACACTGGGCGCCTGGGGAACGGCCAGCGTTACGATCACGGAAGTCGGCGGGGCGCCGGAGGTGTCCGAAACATCCACTACGCCCTTATACGTAGTATTGGGCGTGAGCCCGGTTGCGGAGGCACTGACGGTTAACCCGTTCGGAGTGGTGAGCCAGGTAGTGGCCGCCGGCGGCGGTGGCGCAACCTGGAGCCAGTTTGCTCCCGGCTCGATCTGATAACTGTAGTACAAGGCCGGGGTGCCCGCAGGCGTGGGATTTACATTGATGCTTCCGGCCGTCGCTGAAGGTGATGTCAGAGCCATGATTCCGGTCTGGTTTGCCTTCGGGCCCAGGGTCCAGGTGACCTGCAGAGTGCCACTGGTAACGTTGGCGGCGGCCCCCAGCGGGACGGCCCCGTTGGCGGTCTGCGAGGTGGGGGTAACGGTGACTGTTCCCGAATAATTGCCCAATGCCAGTCCCGTCAGGTTGGCTATAAGAGTAATGCTCGTGCCGCTGCTTCCGGTGTTTCCGGCGCTGGCGCTGGCAGTAAGCCACTTGGGACCGATGGTGTTGGCGGTGCTGGTCGAAACATTAAAGCTGATGGGCTGGGTGAAATCGCTGGTGTTGACAAACACCGAACCAAGCGCGATGGTCTGACCCGATGCGCCACTCCCCGAGCATCCGGAACAAGTCGCGCTGAGGGTCGGCGGCGGCGGCACGTTAAAGATCACCGTTACGGGAAAGGCATTATTCGCGGAGTCGTAGAGCGTCACCGTGCCCTTATAAGTGCCCGACGGCAGGGAACCGCGTTGCGCCGATACGAGAAGCTGCTGGTTGGTCTCGAGTTGCGAATTGCCGCCGGGCGAGACCGACAACCACGATCCACCGAAGGGAGAGACCACGCTCGACGCGGCGGTGAAAAACAGACCCGCGATAGACGTATTAGAACTGTTCACCGTAATCGTCCCGCTGGTCACACTCGGATAGGTCAAGTTCAGGGTTTGGTTGAAATTGGGAGCGTACGTCACCTGAAGAGTGTCCTGCCCTTGTGCAATCACCGACACCTTGATGATCTGAGGGCCATTGGAATTAGCCGAGGTGGGAGTTACGGTTACCGTCCCCGAATAGGTTCCGGGCGCCAATCCTTGTAAGTTGGCGGTAATCGACAGGCTGTTGGGTGTGCTCGCGCTCCCCAGGCTGGTGAGCAACTGCCATCCCCCGGTGGTCTGGGTGGAAACCGTAAAATTGATGGGCGCTCCGCTGCTGGTGATGCTGATGGGGGAACCCAGCGAGACGGACGAGGACCCGATCAAACCCGACCCCGAAACCGAATTGGAAGACAACTGCAGCGCAGGCGAACCGGGGGCAGCTTGGGTCACCGGAACGTCGACACCGCCCGAGGAATCGCCTTCGATGGTCAGGTAGCCGGAACGCGCCGGGCCGCTGGTATTGGCCTGGTAGATCACATAGACGGTCTGCGTCCCGGTTTGGACGGTGTCAAATCCGTTGGCGTCCACGGGCTGCAGAATCCAGGATTGCGGCGAATCCAGCAACCAGAAACAGGCGCTCGGCGAGGGAATCACCGTGATCGCGTAGCTTCCGCCGTTGGAGCCGATGGCCGGGAAACTGGAAGGATTCGCCCCATAATGGCAGGAAACCGGGTTCTGGTACACCGTCATGACGTACGAATTGGATCCACTGCCGATGGTGACGGTGGCCACCATAACCTGCGAGGTCTGATTGATGGGGTACGTGGCCAGGATGGTGGCCGACCCCACCCCCGACTGGCCGCCGGATTGCGTAGCGGAATAGGTGAGCGCTCCCGTGGTCGCGGTGATCGTCCAGTTACAGTTGGATGGCGTTGCGATGAAACTCCAGGAAGCGCTGGTGAACGTCCCGGCTGAATACAGCGTCTGGCCCTCCGGCTGCGAGGGCGAGAAGCTGGTGCAGGTGACCGATTGCGCCTGCGCGGCTGAACCCGCTGCCAGGCCGGTCAGGATCGCCAGGCCGGCAAGAGCGGAAAGTTTATGCATAAATCCCCCAAAGTGTCCACCCCGCTGCTGCCGAGTGCCTGAAGATACAGGAAAGCATATCCTCGACAGAGACTCCTGTCAATAGGCTTGACGGGCTTGACGGGACTGTCAAGGCAAAGCGGGCAAGCTCCCTGGCGCCGCGCCCCCGAATCGGTCAGGACCGCGATGCCGCGCACGGACGCCGGTGTCCGCTCCCTATGCACGTCGCGGCCGCTCGGCGCCGACCAACGCTATCCCGCCGGCGAGCGTGGTTCAAGCGTGGAGACGCTCATGTCCGGCTACCACGGCATCTGACGGTTGGTGTATTTGCGGCCGATCTCAGCCGTCTGTTGACTCGCCGGCCCGACCATGACACCTTCCTTAATCAGGTCGATCACGTTGTTGGCGTTCATCTGATTCAGGAAGAAGATCTTGTTTGCCTTGCAAGCGGCCAAGACCCGGGCTCGCGCCGCCACCATCCGGGGATCCCTCTCCGCCGCATTGCTCGGTCCCCGTATGCCCAGCGACAAGGCCATGTCGCCGGGACCCCATTCCGCGAAACTGATGCCCGGAACCTTGAGGTTCTCTTCCGCGTTGGCCAGAGCGTATTTGTCTTCCAGTTTCAATCCCAGGAGCAATTCCCCATCGGGATTGAGCGGCCAGGCGTCGGCCTTGTCCAAATACTGATCTTGCGAAATTCCCCAGATCTGCGCGGCGGTCGGCACGCCGTGAATCCCGCGGCGTCCCTCATTGATCCCCTTGTCCAGCCCTTGCTTGTGGATGGGCAGCCGCGCGGCTTCGACGAATGCCCGGACCGCGCCCGGTGTATCCGCGTGGGTCAGTAAAATGCCGTGCACGCCTGTAGCGAGCACTTGGTTGAACATCCAGGCATTGGCGCGGACCGCGGCTTCATCGGTGCCATTGACCGGCACATTGACGATCACAGCCGGCGTGCGATGACCGCTCTTGGTAGGGCCTCCCGCCACCAGGCCTTTCATGTATTCAGCCAGACCGGCAACGTCGAACGGCGCGTGTTCCATGTCGTAGCTGATGTAGTCGGCCCAGGTTTGGGCGTCCTTCTTGCCCTGTTCAAAACCGCCGCTTGTGCCCGAATGTGAGCCGGTGTAGTAGATGGGTTGTCCCTGCTCCAACAACTCGATCGCCCGGTTGATGCGCTTTGGTTTCGGCGTTTGGGCCAACAGGGCGGCGATACTAAAAAGAACGCAGAAGCATGCCGCCAAACAACCCAGTGTGGTGTTGATCTTTCTCATCGCATTCTCCCATCCTTGCGTTGCAGAAAAAGCGTCGAGGCAATGGTTCAGCCCCCGCCGCGTGCCCCTGAATGTCCCAATTTGCCGTGTTCAGGACTTGCCAGATGCCGTTCAGGTCCGGTCTGCCCTCCGTTGTGCGCGGCGCCGTATAGGCGGAAGTCTGAGCTGTTGCCAAGGCTAGCGGCAGCGACGCAGCGACCATGAACGCCACTGCCACCGGCAAAGAGCCCCTCGGCCTGATTTGCATAAATCACTCACTCCAGGCAACGGGCCGTCGGCGAACCGGCTACCTACCGGGGAATTCTATTCCAAAGAGAACGTGCAGTCAAATTGGGGGGCCTAGGCGATTTGGGAAATCCGGCTCCGCAAGTGGGCGCGCAGCTCGCAACTAGCTGCCTGATATTTCTGCCGCAACTTCAGCTTCGATCGCGGGATTCCGTTCCCCGTCCGCGGTGGCGATCAACTGTTTCGGGATCCACCGAATGACTGGCAGAATCAGGGCGTACACCGCGCAAGTGGCAATCACACAGTAAAGGAATCCATGAACGGGGCTGCTGGCATAGATCTTCGCGCCGAGCAGATCGCTGCCGCGCGAGGCGAGCATGATCCCGGCCGATACCAGCATCATCAGTGTGCCTTGCAACCCGGGCGGGCACGATCGCATTGCCAGATCGTAGTAAGCGGCGGTGGCCACGCCTCCCATTAACCCCATCGGGACCGCCAGAACCAGCACCAGATCGCCGGAATGTACGAACGCCAGCGGCACCATCTGCGGCACGGCGACGATGGTTCCCCACCACAGCAGCCTGCGAGCGGCGATCCTCGTGCATAGCCAGCCATAAAGTAAGTAGGTGGGAATGAACGAAATCGCGAATACCCCCAAGAAATTTGCATAGCTGGAGTCGGGCGCGTGCAATTTGTTGGTGAGGAAGAACTGCACCGGCGTATAGAGTCCAGGGTTGAACCACCACAGGAAATTGATCAGCACGGCGGGGTAAATCGCCCGATGACGAATCAGCCGGCGGACGTCTCCGCGGAAATCCGCGCCGCTGGCTTCCGGCCGGTCGTAGACGAGGCCGAACACCGAGCTCGGTTTCAACAGGCCGAATGCGGCGATCAGGAGCGTTACGGCCGCCATCAGATAGAACGTCTGCGCGGGAGTCAGGCCTTCGCTGATTGCTCCCGAAGCGAACGCCGCCAGAATCAGGGCAAGTTGATAAAACATGCTCTGGAGCGTGCTCAAACGGCCGGACATCAGCGACTCTTGTCCAACGAGAGCCAGCAAGCCCTGAAATGCCGCCAAAATGAAACGGAACGACGCCATCGCCAGAATCATGCCGGCAGTGAGCAGCGCGTACGAGAGTTGCGACATCGCCATCCACACAAACACAGCGGCTGTCACCGGGGCGAAGAGCAGAAAGTAACCGCGGTCGCGCAGTCCCAGCGGGTTCCACCGGTCGCGCAATAGGCCGAATAGAAACGCCACGTAAATAGGAATTGCCGTCAGCAGGCGGAAGAGCGAAACCTCCGGCGCGCCCGCGTGCAGGCGGTTCTTCAGCATGTATGAAGTGGGAATGTCGAGTAGATATTCGGGCGCCACGATGTAGACCAGCAGGGTGAGCCCTCCGAAGTAGAAATAGATCGAGCGGGTATTCGGCCGTTCCGCGAGTGCAGGCATGAGATTTGGTTAGTGTATCAAGGTCCGGCGCACCCATCGCGATCCGCCACCGTTTGTCCCAACGGTTGTATACTCAAACTGCCGTAACAAAATCAGGTATCGAATCGGGACGCCCGGCGCGGTTTTCGGGCAGCGGCGGAGGGTCAACGAGACAATTATGTCAGGCAAAGTGGTGTTGGTCACCGGTGCGTCGTCGGGTATCGGAGGGGCTTGTGCGGAGATGCTCGCAAAACGCGGCTTCCGCGTCTACGGTAGCAGCCGCAATCCCAATTTCAGGCCGTCCGGCTATCAGGCCCTACAGATGGACGTCACCGACGACAAGTCCGTGGACGAGGCGGTGGCGCAGGTGATCCGCGAGGCCGGCTCCATCGATGCGCTGGTGAACAATGCCGGCTGTGGATTGGCGGGGGCGGTTGAAGACACAGCGTCCGTCGAGGCGCTCCATCAGATGGACGTCAACTTCATGGGCCCGTTTCGGGCGGTCCGCGCGGTCTTACCGGGCATGCGTCAGCGCCGCTCGGGAGTGATCGTCAACGTAAGCTCGCTGGGCGGCTTGTTCGGGCTGCCGTTTCAGAGTTTTTATTCAGCCAGCAAGTTCGCCATGGAAGGTTGGACCGAGAGTCTGCGTTTCGAGGTGAGCCCCTTAGGAATCCGCGTGGTGCTGATCGAGCCCGGCGATGTAAAGACGGGATTCACCGGCAGCCGCGTACGCGCCGCGCGCGCCACCGCGTCGTCCTCCTATAACGACCGCTTTTCCAAATGCATGGGCATCGTCGAGAAAGAAGAGCAGCGGGGGGTGGCGCCGGAAACCATCGCCAAGCTGGTATGCAACATCGTGGAAGGCGGCGCGAAAGGACCGCGTTACACCTGCGGAGCAGCCCTCCAGCGCCTGTCAGCCGTTCTGAAGCGCATTCTACCGGGCCGTCTCTTCGAGACAATCATCGGATCGTTTTACGGGATGTGAAGCAGTTGCCGGCGAGCGCCGCGCCGGCTGCGGAACTGTAGCCGGCACATAGTTTTGAAAGATCCAGTTGCTCCGAGATCTCCCTCTCCGCAGTTCAAACTAGTTATTAGCACCGTGCCCGTGAGATTCAGTGCCTTGCCGTCAGAACTCCGCATGCTGACGCGCGCGGCTCGGAACAGAGCCACGACCGTGAGGGAGTGCAGTTCCATGAAAGGAACTGAATCTCACGGTCACAGCACTGGTACCGCATTATTCCGCAAGAGTCGGCTTTGACACACTGGCGCGCGATACTCGGCTGGAACCGCACATACACAGATTACATTCAGTCATAGACTGAAGGCAGTCTGGCATGCATCATGCTAGGCCTGAAGATATCGTGAGGAGGAGAGATGAAGACTTACTTCCCGCTCAAGTCATTCTGGTTGACGCTGATACCGGCACTGGGGCTGGCATCCGTCATGGTGGCACAGACAGAAACACTGACGAGCGCTTCAGCCGCCAATTACCGCCCGATTGTCGCACCGAATTCGATTGTTACGGCTTGGGGCACGAGCCTTGCTTCCACGACTGCCGCCGCCAACGTTACCGACCCCGGCCCCAACGCCGGGCTGCCGACGTCACTAGGTAACGTGAGGCTGGCGGTAACCGGAAGCAGCCAGATAGCCGTGCCTGCCACGCTCTATTTGGTCTCTCCAGGCCAGATTAACTACGTACTGCCCGCTACCGCCGCGCTCGGCGCGGATACAGTCGCAGTCTTCTCGAATGGGACCACTCTTCACGGCCCAGTATTGGTATCGAACATCTCTCCCGCGATTTTCACGGTCGATGGTTCCGGCGCCGGCATGCCCGCCGGGCAGGTTCTGCGAGTGAACGCCGAAGGTCAGTCAACGGCTAACTCCCTCACGTCGACGACCAATACCGATATTTCACCGGGTAACTCGCCCGGCGATCAGGTTTACCTGGTACTGTACGGAACGGGCTTCCGTAATCACTCTCTCAATCCTGTCATCGCCACGGCGGGAGGAATCGCGGTACCCGTTCCCTACGCGGGCGCGCAAAACGAATTCCCCGGTCTGGACCAAATCAACCTTGGTCCCCTCCCACCAACGTTAGCGGGCATCGGAACGGTTAATTTGACAATGGCGGTTGACGGCGTGCCTGCGAATACCGTTCAAATCACATTTCGGTAGAAGGGGAGAGCTAAGATGAACACTTCGGAAAAAGGCAGTGGCTATGTAATTCACGAGGATCGGAACAGCCGCCGCTCGTTTGTCCGGCGCATGGGGTTGGCCGGCGCCGGACTGGGAGCGTTTCTGGCGTCCGTCGACTCCTCCAAAGCTCAAACTACGGATGCGGACCTGATTCAGTTTGCGTTGAACCTGGAGTATCTGGAGGCGGAGTTCTACACGGTGGCGCTGACCGGTAAGACTATCGATCAATTGAACGTGGGAATCGCGGGGACGGGAACCGCGGGCGCCACCACGGGAGGGAAGCAAGTTACTTTTATTACGGGTTCGACGCTGGCACTCAGCGCCGCTGAGATTGCGGCGAATGAACGCGCCCATGTGAGCCTCTTACGAGCGGCACTGAACAACGGGGGAACCGTTCCGATCGCCAAACCGGCAATCAATCTCAACGCACTGGGCTCCGGTTTCGGAAGCCAGGAGGAATTCATCGCCCTCGCCCGCTCGCTCGAGGACGTCGTGGTCTCGGCTTATTGCAGCTTATTGCCGGTGCTGCAGAACAAAGCCTATCTTGCGATCGCGGTTCGCCTGTTGGCCGCGGAGGGAGAACATGCCGCCAATCTGCGCCTGCATGCGGCGTTGTACAACGTGGCGACCACGGCCGTGGACGCGGCGGACATTTTGCCGCCGCCATCCGGCACGCAATTCTTTTCGGCTGATAATAGCTACGGTCTTACCACGGTCCGCACACCGGGACAGGTATTGTATGCCGCGTACGGCCAACAAGCGAACCAAACGTCGGGTGGATTCTTCCCGGCGGGAACGAACGGCATATTCAACGCCTCGAGTTCGGCCGCCACACCCTTGCTATAACGTGGAAGGACCTTGTACGGCCGCGAAGCGTGGATGTTCCGGCTGCCGCGGGCGGTTTGCCGCGGGGCACGCTGAACTGAGCGCATTTGGAACCCCAGGCCGGCGTATCAGCGCACAGACCCGTGGGTCCAGCGCGCCAATCAGCAGATCCTTGGCAACTGGTCCCCGGGCAGCATGTCGACAATCCGTGTCGTCCCGAAAGGCGTATGCATCACCACCAGCCCGCGATGCCGCTCGCTCACCTCGCCGATGATCGCGGCCTCGGCGCCGAGCGGATGGCAGCGCATGGCCGCCAAAACAGCTTTGGCCGACGACGCCGGGACGATGGCAACCAGCTTTCCCTCATTGGCTACGTAAAGAGGGTCCAAGCCGAGAACCTCACAGGCTCCGCGGACGCCGTCGTGTATGGGGAGGGCCGTTTCACGGATGGCAATGCCCACCTGCGACTGCATCGCAATTTCGTTCAGCGTGCTGGCCAGGCCGCCGCGCGTGGGATCGCGCATCGCGCTCACATCCCGGGCCGCGCCCAGGATGGCAGCCACCAGGGTGCAAAGCGGCGCCGAATCGCTCCGCAGAGCTCCTTCCAGTTCGAGACCCTGGCGCTGCGTGAGGATGGTGATGCCGTGGTCGCCGAGCGATCCGCTGAGAATCACCACGTCGCCGGGGCGTGCGTTGGAGGCCGAAAGGTTTAAATCCGGCGCCACCGTGCCGAGGCCCGTAGTATTGATGAAGACGCCGTCTCCGCAGCCCCGCTCCACCACCTTCGTGTCGCCGGTCACGATGGGCACGCCCACTTGATCAGCGGCCCGCGCCATGGATTCCACCACGCGGCGAAGATCCGCCATGGGAAAGCCCTCTTCCAAAATAAAGGCCGCGCTGAGGGCCAGGGGCTGTGCGCCGCCCATCGCCAGGTCGTTGACCGTGCCATACACGGCCAGCGAGCCGATATCGCCGCCGGGGAAAAAAAGCGGCTTGACCACAAAGGAATCGGTGGTAAAGGCCAGGCGTCCGCCTTCGACCTGGAGCACCGCCTGATCGTCCAACCGTGCCAGTAGCGGGTTGCGGAAGGCCGGCAGAAAGATCTGTTGGAGCAGCGCGGCGCTTAGTTTTCCGCCGCTGCCATGGCCTAACAGCACGGTATCGTGGACGCCGATAGGCGCGGGGCAGACGAAGTTGGTCAACGGGAGACCTCGGGCGACGTGTGGCGCCGATAGGCGTAATAGGCGGCGCAGGCGCCTTCGCTCGAGACCATGGAGGCGCCCAGCGGCTGCTCCGGCGTGCAGCCAGTGCCGAAAGCCGGGCAATCCACCGGCTTCTTCAGGCCTTGCAGCACCAGGGCGCTGATGCATTCGGGGGGCTCTTGCGCATGAATCTCGTGCGCGCCGAAGAGGCGCTCGGCATCGAACGCGGCGTACTCTTCGCGGAAGCGATGGCCGCTGGCTGGAATCAGTCCGATGCCGCGCCACTGGCGGTCGGTGACCTCAAACACCTCTTCCATGACTTTTTGCGCGGGCAGGTTCCCCATCCGCGTCACCGAACGGGAGTATTGATTCTCCAGTTGACAGCGCCCGTCTTCCAGTTGGTCCACCAGCATGGCGATGGATTGCAGCAGATCGATCGGCTCGAAGCCGCCCACCACCATGGGGACACGGAATTCCGCGCTGAGCGCTTCGTACTCCCGATGCCCCATGATGCTGCAGACGTGGCCGGGGGCGATGAAACCTTGCACGCGATTCGCCGGCGAGCTCAAGATCAGCCGCACTGCCGGCGGCACCAGCACGTGCGACACCAGCATCGCGAAGTTGGTCAGGCCGGCGCGCCGGGCGTGCCACACCGCCATGGCGTTGGCGGGGGCGGTGGTTTCGAAGCCGATTCCAAAAAAGACCACCTGGCGCGTGGGGTTTTCCTGTGCCAAGCGGACGGCTTCCAGAGGCGAGTAGGCGATGCGGACGTCACCTCCGGCGGCCCGCACGCGGAACAGGTCCGATCGCGATCCGGGCACGCGCAGCATATCGCCGTAGGAGACGAAAATCACTCCCGGACGGGCAGCGATTTCGATGGCCCGGTCGACGATTTCGAGCGGCGCGACGCAGACCGGGCAGCCGGGACCGTGTACCAACTCGATCTCCGGCGGCAGCAGGTCCGCGATGCCGTATTTCATGAGGGTGTGGGTCTGGCCCCCGCAGATTTCCATGAGGACCCACGGGCGGGTCACGCGCTTGTGGATTTCCAATGCCAGCGACTGCGCCAGTTTCGGGTCGCGGTATTCGTCGATGTATTTCACGAATCGCTCCCGCCTAACTCTTCCTGAGGGGCGCCCGCCTGTTCCAACAGCCGGTAGGTCTCGGCGGCTTCTTCGGCGTCGATGCGGCTGATAGCGAAGCCGACATGCACGAGCACGAAATCGCCAACCGCCGCTTCGGGGACGAAATCCAGGTAGGCCTGGCGGAAGATTCCGCCGAACTGCACGCGGCCCAGCCGGACGCCGTTGACAACTTCTGTCTCAATGATCTTTCCGGGAACTGCCAGGCACATATTTCCCCCATGTCCGCCGGCAGCCCGAGGTAAATCTCGCTCCCTCACGGTCGCGCCCCGGTATCTGATTGACCGTACTGAGCCTCGCGCGCGAGCAAGCTGTCGGCTGCAATTTCTATTTTAGACCCCTTTTGTCTGATCATACGAGAGTATCGGGTCTAAAATAGAGTTTCGACGGAAAGGACTCTTCGATATGCTTACCGTGCCTTGTGGAAGAATTGTGGCCTTGCTGGCCGCCTGCAGCGTCGTCATCACGCTGCCGGCCCAGGTGAAGGAACACCCCACCCCCCAGGTA